>Ga0307470_10000303_pt1 | contig 29327 bp, 22 predicted proteins | sample atmos_gasesAM3C__FD_204565 | JGI IMG/M metagenome (GOLD analysis project Ga0307470, IMG submission 204565) | Hardwood forest soil microbial communities from Morgan-Monroe State Forest, Indiana, United States - atmos_gasesAM3C_05 | ecosystem: Environmental > Terrestrial > Soil > Temperate forest... | reverse complement strand
GATGGCGGCGATGATGAACGAGATCACGATCGCCCACTTGGACTTTTGCAGGAGAAAGGCCGGCGTCACAACGCCGAGCCGCGCCAGAAAGAAGATCAGAATCGGCGTCTCGAACACGGCGCCCGCGGCCAGGATGAGCGTACTGGCGAATGAGAAGTACTCATCCACCTTGATCATCTGCTTGAACCCGCCTTGATTGCCGGTCTCGACGAAGAACGCGCACGCGCCGGGAAGAATGACGCGGTAGCCGAAGTAGCCTCCGAGGAGGAAGAAGACCGTAGCGAAGAGGATGAACGGCGCGGCGTAGCGGCGCTCGCGCTTGTACAGCCCGGGCGAGATGAATCGCCAGATCTGCCACATGATGACCGGCGAAGCGGCGAAGATGCCGGCGAAGAAGGCCACCTTCATGTAGAGCATGAATGGCTCTGTCAGGTGGGTGTAGGCCAGCTTCTTATCGCCGGGTGGGAGGAACTTGGTGAGGGGTGCTTGAATCCAGATGAAGATCTTGGGGGAAGCGTACCAGCACCCCAGAAAGCCGACGCCGATGGCGATGAAGGAGACGATCAGGCGCTTGCGCAGTTCCTCGAGGTGATCGAGAAACGACATCTTCCGCAGCTCGCGTTCGGGACCTTCGGGCGACTCGTCGAGCGGTGAGGCCGTATCAGCGGTATCGGACATCGGCTAGACGGTGTGGTGAGGATTGACGGCTTCAGGCGTGACGTCGGCAGTCTGCGGAGGCGGCTCAACGGGCTCGCCTGGATGCGAGGCGGCCGGCGCTGGCTCGGTCGAGGCGACGAGGGCCGGCTCGGTCGACGCTCCCCCCTCAGCCTCCACCGCTGGCGCGGTCCTTGATACGGACTCCTGCACGGGGACCGTGACCGCCGTCGATGCCAGTTGCTTCAGTTCCTCTACCTGGACCTCGCGTTCGATTGTATTCTTGAAGTCGTCAGTGGCTTTCTTGAACTCACCCATGGCTTTGCCGAGAGTGCGGCCGATCTCGGGGAGCTTCTTCGGCCCGAAGACGATCAGGGCCACGACGAAAATGAGCAACAACTCCGGAATGCCGAGCGAACCGAACATGAACGACTTCTCCTCTTGTCTGATACGGCCGCGTGAACATCGCCGGGCTGCCGAATACTCCGCGCCTATAATGAGTTCTTCCCGCTGATAATCAGGTGATCAAAGATATGGTCAAGATGCAGAACACACGGAAGTGGACTTTTTCGTTGACGCTGGCCGTCGCGATCGTTGGTGCGACGCTTCTCGGTGGATTCTACGGCAATCGCCTCTTCGGCTCGCCCGTCCAGAGCGACGTGCAGAAGAGGCTCAAAGAGTACACGGATCTGCTGGCCGCCGTCACGGCGTGGGCGCCGGAAGACGTCGGTTCCGACAAGTTCGTCTACTCGTCGATCGACGGCATGCTCCGCACCCTCGATCCGCACACCTCCTTCCTCGAGCCGAAGGAGTACTCCGATATGCAGGATCGCCAGAAAGGGTCATTCTACGGCCTGGGCATCCTGGTGACGAAGCGGAACGATCAGGTCACGGTGATCACGCCGCTCGAAGGCACGCCCGCCGCGCGCCTCGGCATCCGCGCCGGCGATGTCATCTCCGAGGTGGAAGGCCTCTCCACCGACGACATGCCGCTCGACGACGTCGTCAAGAAGCTCAAGGGTCCGAAAGGGACAACCGTCCACATCAAGATCGTCCGCGTCGGGATGAAGGAGCCGATCCCTCTTTCGATCGTGCGCGCCGCCATCCCCACGAACTCGATCTCGAACGTGCTGATGCTGAAGCCTGGCGTCGGCTACATCCGCATCAAGGACTTCACCGCCACGACCGTGCGCGAGCTCGACGAGGCCATCGACAAGCTGAAAGGCCTGGGGATGCAGAAGCTCGTCCTCGACCTGCGGCAGAACCCCGGTGGCCTGCTCGATGCGGCCGTGGGCGTCTCCGATCACTTCCTCGACAAGGGGCAGATGATCGTCTACACGAAGGGTCGTACGCCGGACTCCGAGCAGAACTACTTGGCGCCGGGCAAGCATCAGAAGCTGGATATGCCGATGGTGGTGGTGGTCAACCGCGGCAGCGCCTCGGCATCCGAGATCGTCGCGGGCGCGTTGCAGGATCACGATCGCGCCATCATCGTCGGCGAGACGAGTTGGGGTAAGGGTCTGGTGCAGAGCGTCTACACCTTGCAGTACGGTGCGGGCCTGGCTCTGACCACATCGAAGTACTACACGCCCTCGGGCCGCAACATCCAGCGCGACTACAGCTCGTTCTACGACTACTACGTCGCCGATGAAGGCGATGAGGGCGGCGAGACACCGCTGAAGGACCGCAAGAAGTTCACCACCGCCACCGGCCGCGTGGTCTATGGCGGCGGCGGCATCACGCCGGACATCTTCGTCAAGCCTGCACCGCTCTCTCGCACGACGCAGGTTCTCGAAGTGCGCAGCGCCCTCTTCAACTACGGAGTCGACTACGTTGCCAAACATCCCGATGTGACGGAATCGGTGGCGATCACGCCGGCCGTCATCGAGGATTTCGTCCGTTTCGCGACGGAGAAGGACATCGCGCCGGTCGCCGACATCCGCGATGCGTTGGCGAAGCCAAATGATCTGGCCTTCGTGCAGCGGGCCCTGAAAGCGGAGATCATCGCCGCGAAGTACGGCTTCGACGCGTCGTATCCGTATCGTCTGCAGGGCGATAACCAGATCGAGAAAGCGATGGAAGCGTTGCCTGATTCACAGAAACTGGCCGAGAAAGCGGCCGCGATTCGTACTGCTCCGGGCGCGAATTCGTCCGAGGCCGGCACGCGCGCCGCGCAGGCGCTGCCGCACGGATAGCTGCCGTTGTAGAAAAAGTCACCCGCCGGGTTGCGGGGTCGGGTGGTTGCGAGGAAGCGTGGCAGGAGTGCCGCGCAATCTCGCAACCACCTGGCCTCGTGACCTTTTTTTCTTATCTGTCCGCCACTTGCTACCCATCAGTCGCGGTGCTAACGTGTCGCCGCTTTTGGCGCTGGGAGATTCTCGAGTTATGCCTGACCTCGGAAAGAAGTACACCTGTTATAGCTGTCACACCAAGTTCTACGACCTCGGCAAGCCTGTTCCGACCTGTCCGAAGTGCGGCGCGGATCAGCGTGATGCCGATGAGGCGCCCTCGGTGCCTGCCTCACGCAGCCGCGCGCGTGCGGCCGTGGTGCCCATCGTGGAGGAGCCGGTCGACGAAGAATTTGGAGCGGAGGCGGAGGTTGTTCCCCCGACCGGCGACGAGGATGAAGACATCATCCCCGAGGCCGATCGCGAAGAGGAGCCCGCCGCCGACGAAGAAGAAGACGAAGACTATTGAGCGTTCAGAAAGTAGGAATCCATGGGTAAGGTCGGTCTGCTGCTTGGGTGCCTGGGAGTGCTGGTCCTCGTCCTGTTGGTCAGCGTCGTCTGGTTCGTTGGCGTACGCAATCACATGGTCGACCTCGATCAGCAGGTGCAGGCGCAGTGGGCGCAGGTCGAGAACGACTATCAGCGCCGTTTCGATCTGATCCCGAACCTCGTCCGCACGGTGCAGGGTGCCGCGAACTTCGAGAAGTCGACGCTGGAGGCCGTCATCGGCGCACGCTCGCGCGTCGGCCAGGTGCAGGCGCCTGCCGGCGGCCCGCCGGGCACGCAGTCCAGCCTGCCGAACGATCCGAACGCCATGGCGCAGTTCGCGGGTGCGCAGGAGAACCTCAGTGGAGCCCTGTCACGGCTGCTCGTGGTCGTGGAGCGTTATCCGGATCTGAAATCGAATCAGAACTTCCTCGAACTGCAGTCGCAACTCGAGGGGACCGAGAACCGCATCTCCGTGGAGCGGCGCCGCTACAACGAGGTGGCGCAGACGTACAACACGACGATGAAGCAGTTTCCGGGAAACATCGTCGCCAACATGAGTGGGTTCAAAGAAAAGGCGTACTTCAGGGGAGCGGCAGGCTCCGATAAGGCTCCCGAGGTCAACTTCAACTTCGGCAGCGCACCGTCAACACCGGCACCGGCCACAGGCACTCGATGAACATCCGCCGCAGCGCGATCGCGTTCGTCGCGATCGCGCTTCTCGCCTCGGCCGCGCTGGCGCTGGACATCCCGCCCAAGCCGACGCAGTGGGTCAACGACTACGGCGCCCACCTCATCAGCGACTCGCAGGTCCAGCAGCTCAACGAGAGACTGGAAGGCCTCTACAAGCGCACAAACGTCCAGTTCCTGATCATGATCTTCCCTTCGCTGGAAGGGGAAAACGACCTCGACTACACGAACAAGGTAGCCAATGCGTGGAAGGTCAAGAACGACAAGTCGCTGATGCTTTTCGTCTTCGTGAAGGAGCGGAAGACGCGGATTCAGACCGGTTACAGCCTGGAGCCGGTCATCACCGATTCCTTCTCCTCCGACGTCATCAACAACGCACTGCGTCCATCCTTCCGGGCGGGCGACTACGCCGGCGGCCTGAATGCCGCAGTCGATCAGATCGCCAGGAAGATCGATCCGAACGCGGTGTCTACGAGCTCCACGCCGGCGCCGCATGGGCCCTCGGCGCGAACACCGCAAGGCGGAGGCATCGACAAGATCTTCGGCCTTCTCTTCTTCCTGTTCGTGATCTTCGTGCTGGTGCCGTTGCTCATTCGAGGGAGCCGCGGCGGTGGATGTGGCGGCTGCAGCGGCTGCATCTGGCCGATGTTTCTCGGCGGCTGGGGCGGCGGAGGCGGAACGACGTTCGGCGGGAGTAGCGGCGGCGGCTGGAGCACCGGCGGTTCGTGGGGCGGAGGCGGCAGCTCGTTCGGCGGCGGCGGCGCGGGAGGTGGATGGTGAACCAGAAAGAGTTCCTGGCCATGCTCGATCAACCCCGCATCGTGGCAGCGATCGGAATCGCCGAAGGCGAGACGTCAGGCGAGATCCGCATACACATCCAGCCGAAGGTGAGGGGTGGCAGCATCCGGTACGTCGCGGAGCGGACGTTCGAGCGCCTTGGCATGACCAAGACCGCTCTTCGCAATGGCGTGCTCCTCTTCATCGCCTCCGAGGAGCGCAGCTTCGTGATCCTCGGCGACAAAGGGATCCATGAGAAGGTTCCAGATGGCTTCTGGGATGAGATCGCGGCCAAGCTGACCATCCGTTTCAAGAACGGCGAGTTCACTGACGGCATCGTGGAGGCGATCACCGCGGCCGGGCATCAGCTCAAGACGTACTTCCCCCGCGCGGCAGACGACGTCAACGAGCTGCCGGACGAGATCGACGTCAGCGAGGAGTGACGTGACGGCGTCAGTGCTGATCGCCCTCGGCTCGAACCTCGGCGATCGCGCGCTCTTCCTTCGTCGAGCCGTCAGCGAGCTGCGCCACGTCATTCATGTCGTCCGCGTGAGCACGTTCATCGAGACGGATCCGGTCGATGCGCCGCCGCCGAAGTACCTGAACGCCGTGGTAGCCGGCTACACCGATCTGCGCCCGCTACCGCTTCTCGAGAAGCTGCACGCAATCGAAAAACGCCTCGGCCGCCGCCGTACGACGCGCAACGAGCCGCGCGTCATCGACCTCGATCTGATTCTTCATAGCGCAAATGTCATGCGCACCAGATCGCTCACGGTGCCCCATCCGCGCTACTTGGGGCGGGAGTTTGTGCGTGGACCTATGCGGGAGCTCAGGCTTGGGTGGCGAGATCCTGCTACGGGCGACGCGCTCTAGTCCTGAGCAAATAGGGAGACCGATGTGGCACAGACACTCTTGTCTGTGCCGGGTCTCGCGATGACTGAAGATTGCAAGCTCTCCCGGCCAGCGGCTTCGGCCGGAGCACAGACAAAAGTGTCTGTGCCACATCGGTCCTGGCTTGCGGTGTCAGGCGCGGAGGCTCAATCAAGATTGTAAGAAATGCAACTAGAAGTTACCGCGTCACCACCGGGCCGCCGCTCAGCGTCGTGTGGACGTGTGCGTGGAGCGTCGGCGTGGCGTGGGCCAGCAGCGGGTAGGGGTTGACCATCTCGTCGTTCTCGTTGATGCCGAAGTGAAGATGCGACGGGGTGTACTTGGCGTTGCCGGTGTTGCCGACGTAGCCGACGAGATCGCCCGCCTGCACTTCCATCCCTTCGTAGAGCCCGGCCGCCCAGCGGTCGAGATGCGCGTAGTAGAACGAAGCGCCATTCTCCGTGGTCAGCCAGATGCAGTGTCCGCCGAGCTTCTGGTCGCCGATGAAGCTGATCACGCCATCGACCACGGCGACGACCTCGGTTCCCTTCGGAGCGAAGATGTCGATGCCCTTGTGAACGCGCGCGCCACCGTCCCGCGGAGCGTGCCAGCTATCGTCGAGCCTCGATGTGCTGACGCCGACCACAGGCAGCCGCAGCGGCATTCTCGAGAGCGGGGCGAACATGGCCTGCGCGCGCTCACTGAACGCGCGGTCGCGCGACTGGACGCTGACCGGAGCGGGTGTCGAGATGGGGGTGCGGGCGATCTCGCGACTGTTGTAGCGGTTGAGATCGATGCGCATCTGGGCCTTGAGCTGGCTCCAGTCGTCATCCTCTGAGGAGAGCGATGTGGTGATGCTGGCCGGTGCCGGGGTGGCGGCCTGCTCGGGGGCGATCGAGGCGCAGCCGTTCAGGATGAACAGCAGCACGAGCCCGCTCAGCACGCTGAACGTGCTAACCCACCCACTGCGAGCGCGAAGAGAATTCATCTGGGTCCGGGACGACGGCCTGGAGTGTAAATAATTTCTGCGGCTCTGTAAAGAAACTACTGCTTACGGAAGAGCACGTCAGCGAACTCGTCCACGCGGCGTACGCCCACGACATCCACATCAGCGCGAATCTCCGCCGCGTTCGACTGCGGCATGATGACGCGACGGAAACCGAGCGCCGCGGCTTCGCGTGCGCGAAGGTCGGCCTGGGAGACGCTGCGGACTTCGCCGAGAAGGCCGACCTCGCCAAACACCACGACGTCGTGCGCGATCGGCACATTGCGCTGGGACGAAAGGAGCGCCGCCACCACGCCGAGGTCGATGGCCGGCTCGTCGATCGTCAGACCGCCGGCCAGGTTCGCATAGACATCGCTCAGCAGGAAGTTGCCGCCGTTCTTCTTCTCCAGCACGGCCAGGAGCAGCGACACGCGATTGGCGTCCATGCCGATGGCCATGCGGCGCGGCGACGGAAAGTGGGTCGCCGAGACCAGGGCCTGCACTTCGATCAACAGTGGTCTCGTTCCTTCCACCGCGGCGACGATGGCCGATCCGGCGGCGGTGCTTCGCTGGGAGATCAGCGCCGCGGAGGGGTTCGGTACCTCCTGGAGGCCGTCGTCGTGCATCTCGAAGATCGCCACCTCGTTGGCTGGCCCGAATCGGTTCTTATAGGCCCGGACAACGCGATAGTTCTGGAACTTCTCGCCTTCGAAGTAGAGAACGGTGTCGACGATGTGCTCCAGCGACTTCGGCCCGGCAATCGTCCCTTCCTTGGTGATGTGGCCGATGAGGAAGATGGGAATGGAGAGGCGCTTGGCCGCCGTCATGAGCAGGCCGGCGGAATCGCGAACCTGCCCGACCGATCCGGGCGTCGATGCGCTCGTGGAGGTGTGGACCGTCTGGATCGAATCGACGATCACGGCCACGGGCTTCATCGACTCCGTCACGGCGATGATGCGCTCGACCGACGTCTCGGCGAAGAGGCGGATGTTGTTGCTGGTCGTGCCGAGGCGGCGGGCGCGGATGGCGATCTGCCGCGGCGATTCCTCGCCGGAGACGTAGAGCACGATTCCGTCGCGGGCAAGCTGCTCGGCGGCCTGCAGCAGCAGGGTCGACTTACCGATGCCTGGCTCGCCGCCGACGAGCGTTACCGCGCCGGAGACCAGGCCCCCGCCGAGGACGCGATCGAGTCCGGCGATGTCGGTCGAGACGCGAGGGGATGTATCGCCGTCGATGGCCCCGATCGCCACCGGCACCGCGCCTGAAGACACCAGTACCGGCGCGAGCTGTTCCTCGCCGTACGAGTTCCAGGCATTGCAATCGGGGCAGCGGCCGAGCCATTTCGGTGACTGGGCGCCGCATTCACTGCAGGAGAAGACTGCTGCTTTTTTGGCCACGTGAAGCGATTGTAGCGAAGGGACGGCGCTGCGCCGCGAACGGACCGCCGGCGCTCTCAGCGGCGGTCCGCCTCTTCTACGAAGCGTAGAACGTCAATTGAGTTTCTTGTCGCGCCGCGCGATATCGACGGCGAAGCCGAGAGTCTGCATCGGCTGGGGGTCCTTTTGCAGGACGCCCGTGCCGTAGCCCTTTTTCGACTGGAACTGGAAGTGAACTTCCTGAAATGCGATCCCCTTCGGAATGCGGTCCTGACGATAGATCCACGCTTCGCGCGTGCCGCGGGTGTATGCCTGATCGAGATTGTCCTCCGGTTGTTGCCCCGAAATCGAGGCCATGCCCGAGGTACTGGTGGAATTGCTCGAGTGCATGGCCTTATTGATGTCGTCGTTGCCGTTCACACGCATCGAAGCCATGGCGTCATCGGACGTGTTGAGGTTCCCCATCGCCGCGTACGTTGGCGGCCCGAGAAACACGAATACGGGGGCGCGGTCGCTGTACCGGCCGGCCTGCTTGTCCGTGGCGAAGTTGGTGTCGGCAAAGGCGACGCGGCGCTCGAACTCGTTGCGGAATTCGTTGACGTCGGTTTCAGGTGTCGGATCGAGCTGCTTCCAGAAGGCCTCCACGAACGCGGCGCGCTCGGGGTTCGTTGTGAAGGTCGCATACTCTTTCTTCTGCGCCGGCGTGAGGAGGTAACGGACCGGAGACTCGATCCAGTGCTCGTCGGGCGCGAGAGCCCAACCGGGCGGTGGTGCAAAAGATGCGTACGCCAGTGACATCGTCGCCGACCGGCCGGCCGCTTCTTTGCGGGCCTGTTCGAAGAGGTCGACGGTCGCCTTCGGGTAAGGGGGCGAGGCGATGGTGGCGGTCGGTGTGTAGGCAAGGTAGGCGATGAAGGCGTCCTTCGCCTCGGCCTTCCGGCCCAGGGCCGCCAGGTTCGCGCCGCGGTAGAACGTCACCACCGGGATGAGCTTGACGCGGGCGGCCGCGTTCTCGGGTCGCGCGCTCGTGGAGTCGAGCAACTCGAAGTCCGCCAGCGAGCCTTTGTAGTCGCCGGCGGCGAACCTGTCTTTGGCGCGTTTGAAGAGCTCAGGCATACCAGCCGAGTCGGCGGCGATGGCGCTGCATGTAATGAGGAGCAGGGCGGCAGAGATCAGGATTCGCAGACTTCTCATGGAGCTTATTCTAGCTCTCGGCTTGGCGTTACGCGAATGCTGCCGCGGAGCAGATCAACTCCTGGCGCGAAGCAGTCAACTGCTGACCGTGAGCAGTCAACTGCTGACTCCGAGCAGTCAACTGCTGACCGTGAGCAGTCAACTGCTGAGCCTGAGCAGTCAACTGCTGACTCCGAGCAGTCAACTGCTGACTCTGAGCAGTCAACTGCTGACGTCAAGCAGTCAACTGCTGGAGTCGAGCAGTCAACTGCTGACTCTGAGCAGTCAACTGCTGGCGTCAAGCAGTCAACTGCTGACTCTGAGCAGTCAACTGCTGATGTCAAGCAGTCAAGTGCTCGCAACCGCGACGGTCATCTCCCCGCGCAGATCGCGTTGCATCTCGCGCTTGACCCGCTCCACTCGATACCCGCGGCTGAAAAGGTAGTAGAGCTTGGCCAGCGCGGCCTCGGCGGTCATGTCGAAGCCGCTAATCACACCCGCCCGGGCCAGCGCCGAACCGGCCGCATATTCGGCCAGATCGACCGTCCCCTCCAGACATTGGGTGCAGTCGACGATGACCACTCCGCGGCTCGTCGCGTCCGCGAGAGCCGCCAGGAAGGCCGCATCGTGATCCGGGCCGTTGCCAACGCCGTACGCCTCGAGCACCAACCCCTGCAACGGCGGACGCAGGACGTTGCGGACGAGCTCCGGCGAGATGCCGGGGAACAGCCGCAGCGCGCTGACGACCGGCGAGGCCAGCTCTTCGACGCGCATCTTCTGCCGTGGTCGCGGCTTGCGCACGAGGTCCCAGTTGATCTCGATGTCGATGCCGACCGTTCCCAGCGGCGGCACGTTCGGTGAGGCAAACGCGGCGAACCCGTCCGCGCTGACTTTCACCGCCCTGCACCCGCGCAGCAGCCGTCCACCGAAGTAGAGGCAAACCTCGGGGATGTCATAGTTCGCGGCGATGAGGAGCGAAGTGATGAGGTTCTCACGCCCGTCGTTCCGGACCTCGCAGAGCGGGATCTGCGATCCGCTGACGATGACCGGCTTGCCGAGGCCGTGCAGCATGAACGGCAGCGCCGAGGTCGTATACGCCATCGTGTCGGTCCCGTGCAGCACGACGAAGCCGTCGTAGTCGTCATAGTGATCGCCGATGTCGCGGGCGATGGCCACCCACTCGCGCGGCGTCATATTCGAGGAGTCGAGCAGCGGCGCGTACTCGTGTACGTGGAAGAGCGGCATCGACAGATGCTTCAGCTCCGGCATCTCGTCCATCTGCTCCTGCAGGTAGCCGGAGGCAGGCACGTACCCCGCCCGCGTCCGCTTCATCCCGATCGTGCCGCCGGTGTAGGCGATGTAGACGCGTTTGCGCATGGCAGGACTTTCTCTGCGACCTCTGTGTCTCCGTGGTGAAATGGTTTTTGAAGGCTACTTCCCCTTCACCACCACCCCGTCCTTCATCACGAACGACACCCGCTCCATCACTTTGATGTCGTCGAGCGGGTTGCCGAGGACGGCGATGATGTCGGCCAGCTTGCCGGCGGCGAGGGTGCCGCGGTCGTCGACGCCGAGGAGGGCGGCGTCGACGCTGGTCGCGGAGCGGAGGGCGGCGGCGGGGGTCATGCCCAGGCCGGTCATCAGCGCGAACTCGCGGCCGTTCAGGCCGTGTGGGGAGACGGCGGAGTCAGTGCCGAAGGCGATCTTCACGCCGAGCTTCAGAGCGTTGCGGAACATATCGCTGCGCGCCGCCACTGCTGCCTTGGCTTTCATCGCGATCGCCGGCGGGAACTTGTCCAGACGCTCGCTCAGCCAGTCGCCGGCCAGCAGCGTCGGCACGAGGTAGATGCCTTTGTCGCGCATCATCGACAGCGTTTCGGGTTTGATGAACGACCCGTGCTCGATCGAGTCGACGCCGGCCATCACGGCCATCCGTGCGGCGGCATCGCCATGGCAGTGCGCGGCCACCTTGCGCCCCCAGTGGTGCGCCTCCTCGACGATGGCGTTCATCTCCTCCTGCGACAGCTCAGGTGCGTCGACCGGATCGGAGAGCGACAGCACGCCGCCCGAGGGCATGAATTTGATGACGTCCGCGCCGTACTTGATCTGATAGCGCACTGCGGCGCGGCATTCGGCTGCTCCGTTGCACACGCCGTCGATCGGGCCGAGTGAGGGGATGCCCTTCGACGGAGGAACCGGATCGCTGTCACCGTGTCCGGCGGTGGCGCCGATGGCGTGGACGGCCACGAGCATGCGCGGGCCGACTACCCATCCGTTGTTGATGGCGTTGCGCAGGCCGACGTCAATGTAGTCGCCCGCGCCGAGGTTGCGCACCGTTGTGAAGCCGGCGTCGACGGTCTTGCGCGCGAACGTCGTCGCCAGGATGGCCTGCTCGGCCGGTTGGCGCATCATGTTCTGGAAGTACTGCAGGTAGTAGTTGTCGCCGTTCTCCTCGGTGAGATGAACGTGCGCGTCGATGAGGCCTGGGAGGAGCGTGACGTCGCCGAGGTCGATCACCTGAGCGTTCGCTGGGATCGCGAGATTCGCGCCAGCGGAGACGATGCGATTGCCGAGGATGACTACCGCGCCGTTGCGGATGACCGTGTCCGAGGTTCCGTCGAACAGGCGTGCCGCCTTCAGGACGATCGGTCTGGGTGTCACGGCGGTCGCGCTCTGCTGGGCGACGGCGTGTGTGGCGGCGAGAAGAAGGGCGGCGGCGATCGTTCTCATGAGCGAGGAAAGTAACACACCAATTCTGAAACCTTGCGCCGAACCCAGTACCGCTTCTTGAGCTCACGCGGAGGCGCGGAGACGCGGAGAGGAGATGACGAGAACCTTCTTTCTCCGGGCACTCCGTGCCTCCGCGTGAGCCCTTCAGGCCTGAAGCACACGCCACGGTATGGGTTCAGCCCTGGTGAACGAAATGAATCGTCTTCGTCAGAAGCCTAACTTTTGCCTGCGCGCCACGTCTTACGTGGCCATGAAGACAGTGTGCCGGCTGGTCTGGTTCAGCGTAGTCGTGTGTCTGCCCATCGCTGCGTTCGCGCAAACGCGTGAACCGTCGGCGACGTTCGACATCAAACGGGCCACCGGCCCGATCACCATCGACGGCAACCTCTCCGACCCGGCGTGGAAAGACGCGCTCCGCATCGACAAGTGGTACGAGACCAACGCCACCGACAACACCGAGCCGCAGGTGAAGAACACGGCCTGGATCACGTACGACGATCACTTCTTCTACGCCGCCTTCCATTTCGAGGACCCGCATCCGGAGCAGATCCGCTCGCCGTACTCGGACCGCGACAACATCCCCAGCTCGACGGACTACGCCGGCGTCATCCTCGATACGCGCAACGACGGGAAGACCGCCATCCTCTTTCTGTCGAACGCGCGCGGCATTCAGTACGACTCGGTCAGCGACGACACCAGCGGCAACGAGGACAGCTCGCCGGACTTTTTCTGGGAGTCGGCGGCGAAGATCACGAAGGATGGGTGGGATCTGGAGCTGCGCATCCCGTTCTCGTCGCTCCGCTACAAGAAGGCCGATCCGCAGACCTGGGGCATCATGCTCTATCGCAATTACCCGCGCGACCGCCGCTATCAGTTCTTCGCTAACAAGCTTCCGAAAGGGGGCAACTGCTTCATCTGCAACGAGAACAAGATCGTCGGCCTGGCCGGGCTCCCCGCGGGCGGGCATATCGTGGCCGCCCCGTACATGACGGTGAAGGAGCAGGGCGCGCCGCGCGACAGCGTCCTCGGCAACCGGCTTGTGAACGCGCCGGCGAAGATCGACGGCGGACTGGATGTGAAATGGACGCCGAATGCCGACAATGCCGTCGACGGCACGCTGAACCCGGACTTCTCACAGGTGGAATCGGACGTGGCCGCCATCTCGGCCAACCAGCGCTTCGCGATTTTCTACTCGGAGAAGCGGCCGTTCTTCCTGGAAGGCGTGAACCTGTTCACCACGCCGATACAGGCGGTCTACACGAGGACGATCACCTCGCCGCGATTCGGACTGCGGTCGACCGGAAAGTTCGGGGATGACGACTACACGGCCATCGTCGCCCAGGACCGGGGCGGCGGGCTGACCATCATCCCCGGGGCAAACGGCTCCAGTTTCGCCAATCAGGATTTCAGCTCGACGGACGTCATCGGCCGGATCCGGCACAACTTCGGGCTTTCCTACATCAGCATGCTGGGAGCGTTCCGCGAGTCGGAGGGAGGCGCGCATAACCGTGTGCTCGGTCCCGATTTTCAGTGGCGGGTCAATGACATAGACACGGTCACCGGCGAGCTGCTCTTCAGCAATACGAAGACGCCGGACCGCCCCGATCTGGCCACGGAGTGGAACGGACAGACGCTGAACGGACACGCCGCCGATGTCTGGTGGTCGCATTCGACGAGGCACATCGATTGGTATACCGAGGCCAAGGATTTCAGCGACGGCTTCCGCGCCGACAACGGCTTCGTCCCTCAGGTCGGGTATCGCGAGAACTATTTCGAGGGCGGCTACACGATGCGGCCGACCACCGGTTTTGCCAATCGCATCCGCCTGTTTCTCAACGGCGACTATCAGTCAGCAAGCAACGGTGATCTCCTCTTTCGCGACCGCTCGGGAGGGATCGGCTTCGACGGCAAGTACGCGTCGAGCACGAGGCTCCGTTTCTCGATCAACGGCGTCCGCAGCGGCAACCAGGTGCTGACGCGGCATCAGCTCCTGTACGCGACGCAGTTCACGCCCTCGCGCGTGTTCCAGAACATCAACCTGAACGGTTCCGCCGGCCAGGACGTCGACTTCTCGAATACCCGCCTCGGCCGCGGCGCCAGCGCCCAGCTCGGCGGCATCATCCGCGCCAGCGATCATCTCGAGCTGCGCGTCGATCAAAGCCTGAGCTGGCTGAACGTGAAGCCGCTGCCGAGCCAGATCGACGCCCAGCGCGGCCGCCTCTTCACCGCGCAGGTCGAGCGCGTCCGCGCCACCTACACGTTCGACTCGAAGATGTACGTGCGCGCCATCGTGCAGAACGTCCGCACGAACGAGAATCAGCGGCTCTTCCTCGCTTCAGTCGACCAGCACAGCGGCAACGTGACCTCGTCGCTGCTCTTCGCCTACAAGCTGAACTGGCAGACCGTGCTCTTCGTCGGCCTCGGTGACGAACGCGACGTCGACGTCGCCGACAACAACAAACTCCAGCCGGCCAGCCGGCAGTTGTTCATGAAGATGTCGTACGCGTTTCAGAGGTGAGGGACGTAGCACCGCGTAGCGCCTCATAGCGCCAGCGGCTCGCTGGCGGTTACGCGAGACCGTTCGTTCGACTACGATGTGGGTTTAAAGCCCAGTGAGGTTGATCCGCCCGTTTCCTGCTGCTGCTTTAAAGACTTTAAAGACCGCCGGCGAGCCGCCGGCGGTCCAGCCAGCGAGCCGCTGGCGCTACGGTGCGCTGGCGCTACGCCTGCTACGCCCTATCCGGGGCCGGTGTCTGTGCCGGCTGCGGCTGGGGCACCGGCGTCGAAACATCCGTCGACGGCCCTGAGCCCGGTGCGATAGTCATCGTCTCGCCGGGGCCTTGATCCGGGTAGTACTCCTTCATCTTCAGGTAGTCGTTGCCTGTCTCCTCGCGGAGGATGTCGTTGACTTCCCATCCTTCCAGTGTCTCGCGCTCGAGGAGCTTGCGGGCGATGCGGTCGAGAGCGGGCTTGTGGTTGGTGATGATCTCTTTGGCCTGGTTGTAGGCCTTGTCGAGGATGCGCTTCACTTCGCGGTCGATCTCGACGGCCGTGGCCTCGGAGAAGTCCTGATGCTGGGCGAACTCGCGTCCGAGGAAGATGGCTTCTTCCTTCTTGCCGAACGTCACTGGGCCGAGCTCTGACATGCCCCATTCGCAGACCATCCGGCGTGCCATGGCCGAGGCGCGCTCGATGTCGTTGCCGGCACCGGTGGTGATCTCGCCGATGAAGATCTCCTCGGCCAGCCGGCCGCCCATGAGCACGGCCAGCATCGCCTCGAGGTAGCGCTTCGAATACGAGTACTTGTCCTCGGTGGGCAACTGCTGCGTCAGTCCGAGCGCACGTCCGCGCGGGATGATCGTGACCTTGTGCAACGGATCGGCGGCCGGCAGCACCGCGGCGACGATGGTGTGACCTGACTCGTGGTAGGCGGTGTTCTTCTTCTCGCGGTCGCTCATGACCATCGACTTTCGCTCGACCCCCATGAGCACCTTGTCCTTGGCGAACTCGAAGTCGACCATCTGCACTTTCTTCTTGTCGTAGCGCGCGGCGTTGAGCGCGGCCTCGTTGACGAGGTTGGCGAGGTCGGCGCCGCTGAATCCTGGCGAGCCTCGGGCGATGACCACCGGATCGACATCCTCGGAGAGCGGAATCGTGCGCGTGTGGACGCGGAGGATGCCCTCGCGGCCCTTGAGGTCGGGCAGGTCGACGACGACGCGACGGTCGAAGCGGCCGGGGCGGAGAAGGGCCGGGTCGAGGACGTCGGGGCGGTTCGTGGCGGCGACGAGGATGACGCCGTCATTCGACTCGAAGCCGTCCATTTCGACGAGGAGTTGGTTCAGCGTCTGCTCGCGCTCATCGTGTCCGCCGCCGAGGCCCGCGCCGCGATGGCGGCCCACCGCGTCGATCTCATCGATGAAGATGATGCATGGGGCGTTCTTCTTCCCCTGTTCGAACAGGTCGCGAACGCGCGAGGCGCCCACGCCGACGAACATCTCCACGAAGTCGGAGCCGGAGATCGAGAAGAACGGCGCGTTGGCTTCGCCGGCGATGGCGCGCGCGAGCAGAGTCTTGCCGGTGCCCGGGGGCCCCATCAGCAGAACGCCCTTCGGGATCTTGCCGCCGAGCTTGGTGAACTTCTGCGGCTCTTTCAGGAACTCGATGATCTCGTGCAGCTCGATCTTGGCCTCGTCGACGCCGGCCACGTCCTTGAACGTCACCTTCTTGGCGTTGCCGGAGAGGAGCTTGGCTTTCGACTTGCCGAAGGAGAGAGCCTTGTTGCCGCCGGCCTGCATCTGGCGCATGAAGAAGATCCAGAGGCCGACCAGGAAGAGGATCGGAGCCCAGGTGATGAGCGCGGCGATGAACGGGGTGTCCGCGGCATGCTCGACCTCCACCTTCACGCTTTTGGCGCGGAGCAGGTCGATCATGGCCGGGTAGTTCGAGGGAGCGGTCAGATGAAACTCTTTCTTGCCGCCGGGGGCCGTCGCTTTCGTCTCGCCGCGGACATCGTCGCCGCGGATGGTCACGCTCTCGACAACGCCCGAATTGACGCGGTCCATGAAGACGCTGAACGCAATCGTTTCGCTCGTCCCTTTGGTCGTCTGGAACAGGCTCCAAAGCAGGAACACCAGAACGATGATGACGACCCAGAGGAGCGCCGTTTTAACCGTCGAATTCAATTGAATGCCTCCAAGGGTTCACGCGGATCTTCCGCGTGTGATGCATAACATGGTCCGAGAACGGGGCGGACGCGGTTGAAATTCTTCGCGGTCGCGGGGTTTCGCGGTCGCGGGGTTCGCGGTCTCGGGGTCTCGGGGTCTCGCAGTCTCGCGGTCTCGGGGTTGCCGTGTTGCCATGTTTGTATGTTGTTCTCCGAATCCCGGCTACTCGACACCCCGAGACCGCGAAACCGCGAGACCCCGAGACCTCTATTTAACGGTAACCAGGTACGGCAGGTTTCCAAACCGGCCGTCGATCTCCAGTCCGTAGCCGGCGTAGGCCCCTTCGCTGGCCAGGAATGCGCAGAAATCGACCGTGAGGTCGACGGTGCGGGCCTCGGGCCGGTCCAGGAGCGCCACGAGCTTGAGGCTGGCTGGCTCCTTCTGGCGGAGCTGGGCCAGGAGGTAGGTCTCGATCACGCCGGTGGCCACGACGTCTTTGACGACATAGACGTTGCGTCCGCGGATGTCGATCCAGCTCAGGAAGTCGATCTCCATGGCATCGGCTACCTCGGTGTCGGCCATTTCGCGCACGACGTTGATGAAGCCGTAGCCGGCCTCGCCGTGGATCCGGCGCAGCAGGTCGGCCGTGAAGCACGACGCACCTTTGAGAATGCCGAGGAGGAAGAGCGGCGCCTCGCCGGCGTCGTCGCGAATCTCGGCGGCAAGCGCGGCCACGCGCTGTTCAATCTCCCTGGCGCTGAACGCCTTCGTGAGCTTCCTCAATCGCGACCTCGTACAGATCGGCAACCTCGCCGGTCACTTTGAACAGCTCGGAGACCTCGATGCCGGCCACCCAGGCGATCGTGTTTTGCCACAGGACAAGAGGGATGCGATCCCGCAACCTCGCCGCAATCTTACGATCAATCAGGAGATCCTTCAGCTTTTTGTCGTGCGCCATGCCGAGGGGACGGAAGCGATCACCGTCGCGGCGGTTGCGGATGGTGAAGTGGGGAGTGGCGCCGGTTGGGAGCTGGATGAGTTGGGTGCTGGGTTGCCGGGTTGCAGAGTTGCTGGGTTGGATGCGGATTGTTGTTTCGATTTCGGGGATGTACACCGTCGTCCCGGCGTCCATTTCGAATTCGAAGGGCAAGGTCGTTTCAGCCTCGGTTCGACGACGTAGAACGATTTCCGTTCCCTCGCGAAGCAACTCGACCGACTTCGTGACCGAGGTCCGTTTGACGTTGTCGATCCCGTTCGCCAGTCGCGCGAGGTCTGCGGCAGAGACATCGCGGGCCTCGGGATCGAGCCGGCGGACGTGGCGCAGGAGCAGCGCTTGCCGGAGCCAGGCATCCTCCGGCATCGATCGAAATCGCGTATCGGTCTCGGTAACGGCGACATCCTCGGCGCCATCGACTGCTTGATCGAGCACCGGCCACTGCTGCCGGGCCTGGTCCGCGATTGCGGCGAGGTTGTCGATGACGCCGGCATCGAACTCACGCAGCAGCACGCGGATGCGATTGCGCAGGAAGCGCGAATCGGCATTCGATCGATCGAAGCGGGGAGTGACGTTGCGCTCGGCCAGAAACTGTTCGATCTCCTCGCGCGTGACTTCGAGCAGCGGGCGAATCACGCCATCGTCGCGAACCGGATGAATCCCGCGCAGCGCGGCGATGCCGCCGCCACTCATCAACCGCATCAGCACCGTCTCGGCCTGATCGTTCTTCTGGTGGGCGGTGGCGATGAGCGCCGTCCCCGCGATCTCTCTCAGCCGCGCATGACGTACCTCGCGTGCCGCCGCCTCGATCCCTCGCTGTCGGACGGCATCAGGATCGAGCCGCCCCTCGGCCACGCGCAACGGAATGTCGTACCGCGCGCAGAGCTCACGGACGTAGGCCTCATCGTCATCCGACTCGGCGCCCCGAAGGTGATGATTGACGTGCGCGGCGCTGAAGTCGATGTCCCCCATCTCCACGAGCGCGATGAGCAGCGCGGTCGAGTCGATGCCGCCGGACACCGCGGCGACGATGGGTCCTCGGGCGATGCGATACCTGGCGAAGAAGCGGCGGATGGCCTCGACGATCATGTAACTCAGTACAGTTCTCGCAAGTAAGTGTCCCACGGGACGCGCGCGAAGGCGCGCTTGGACAACCTAGCCCCGCGCTCGGCGCGGGGTTGGATGCGGGAATCAGGATGCGCGGCCGCGGAGGCGGCCGCCACAAGCACGAGGTCGTGGATCAGATGCCGAGATCGGAACGGTTGTCGTGGCCGCCTCCGCGGCCACACATCCTCTGATCCAAGACCCCGCGCCGAGCGCGGGGCTGCATTGTCCGGCGCGCCTCCGCGCGCGTGTGCCCGCATCGCTTCGCTGGCGCAATCCAGCCAGGCGCGACCGGACACTCATTTCCGGGAAGCGGTGTTGAATGACTCTTCGATCACCCCGGTGACGACGTCGCGTCGGAACCCGGCCAGCTCTTCATTGGTGCATTCGGGGAAACGAGGTTGCCGCCGGTACACGGTCCGTTGGCGCCGGAGGGGCAGAAAGTCGCGATGCTCGTCGCCGCTTCCAGGCCGGTGGTGGCCTGCTCGTACTGAAGAGGCTCCTTCGAAGGCGTGGTGGACGGCGGGATGGCGATGGTGATCTGGAGACTTCCGCTCGAAGCTGTGGCTACGGCCGCATCCGTCAGATTGCAGCCGTCGAGATTCGCCTTGGCGAAGCTGGCGCCCTGCAGGGCCGTCTTGACGAATGACGCCGGCTTGAGTCCGTTCGTGCGGAGGTCCGCGCCGTCGAAAACGGCATTCACGAGGCACGCTCCGTCGAACGTCACGCCGAGACATTGATTCTGTTGGAGGTTGCCGAAGCCGAGTCCCGGGAGATAGGCGTTGGCGAAGTCGGCGCCGCTGATCGTAGCGCCGTCGAGGGTGGCGGTCCCGCCCCAGAAGAACGCCGAAGTGAATGCGGCGCCGGACATCAGTGCGCCGGAGAAGTTGGCATCCATGAGGTTGGCACCGGCAAACGAAACGGCGGAGTAAGTGTCGTCCGCCTCTCCGTTGGCGGCGCTGTCGAATGTTGCGAACGTGAGGTCCGTACTCGCGAAGCTGACGCCGCGAATCTGGGCCCCGCTGAAGATCGCGGACACGAGGCTCATGTTGGTCAGCGTGAGGCCGTTCAGGATCGACGAGGTCGCGTTCAGGTTGGTGATGGACGCGGGGAGATTGTTGATCGTGGCGCTCGCGAGATTGAGGCAAGTCCAGTTGGCGCCGATCAGTGCCGCGTCGAGCGTCGCGCCGGAGAGGTTGGTGAGGTTGTTCGGGTCGGTGGAGAAGGATGGGGTTGCGCTGAACGTGGCCGCGGTCAGATCGAGCCCGGAGAAATTCGTTCCCGCCATCGACGCGCCGGTGAAGTCGACGCCGGTCAGCGAGCTGACGCCCTGGAAGATGGCGCTGTCGAGCGTGGCGTTGGTGAAATTGGCCCCCGCGAGCGATTTCACCGAGGAGAAATCGACGCCGGTCAGGTTGCAGCCGGTGAAGTTCGCATTGGTCAGAGTCGCGCCCACAAAGGTTGCCGGCGGCAGGTTTTTGTTGGCGAACGACGCTCCGGCGAAGTCGAACTCGGTGAAGTCGATGCCGTCGAGGCTGGCATTGGCAAGAAAGGCATTCAGCAGGACGAGATTGTCGAAGGTCGCCATGTCCGACAGCCGGGCACCTTCCAGATGCGCGCCGTTGAAGTTCGTTCCGTTCATCAGGGCGTTGTCGAAGATCGCGCCGGTAAGGGTGGAGCCGCGGAAAAGGGTATTGGTGAGATCCGCGAAGGTGAAATTCGCCTGGGGCATGGCGAAGCCGGAGTAGGTCTCATGGCTGAGGTCTGCCCAGCTATAGTCGGAGCCGGATGGCGCGGCGTTGTGGAGGACCGAAGCGATGACGGCGGCGCAGGGGGCAAGGGTCTCGGTCGCGTAGGTCACCGTTGCCGGGGCGCCGCCGTTCGGCCATCCCAGCCATTCCGTCAGCGATTCGGGGTCGTTGCGCTGTTTGTAAATCGCCAGCGACACGGGTCCGATGTTCGGCGGCGCGGACGTGCCGGCCATGAAGATAGCTCCCTGTGATGGCTGCTGGGGAACGAGCCCAAAAATCGGTGCGATCGAGCGGTCGGAGCAACCGCAGCGCAACACGTACGAGAGTGCAGCACCCAGCCAGAAATCGATGAACCAGAGGTCTGCAGGCGCCGTTGCGCCGGGCGGCGGGACGGTGAGCTGGCAGACGCAGTTGTCCTCCAATCCGAAGCCGCCGCCCGCGTTATATGCGCAGAAGGCCGTGCCCGAGGTTTGCCCGGACGGGTCCCAGGTGGCGATGAACGACGGCACGAAACCGTTCGAGGCTCTGATGCTGAACTTGCCGAGAAAGTTCATTGCTGACTCTCGTCCAGTGGGGGCGGCGCCGGCGGCAGCCACATGCTGACCGAAGGCTGCGGCAGACCGTTGGCATCAAGATAGATCTGATAGTTGAGCGTGTACAGGTTCCGCAGAATGTCCACCACGATGTTCGCCGCCGCCACGTTCGGCGTAGTCACCATGAATGTGCCGTCGGGGGTATAGAGGTCGACGTTGTAGTCGCTCGCGCTCGAACCGTCGTTGAGGAAGTAGAGAACGAAGATGTATCCCTTCGACTCGACGGAGAGGTCGAGGTAGTTGGCCCCGGTGCTCTGGAGAGCCATCACCGGGATCAACTCGTCTCCCGGGTGGCCGTCCGGGTTCTTGAAATAGGGGACCGGCTTACCGTGGATGTTGAAGGCCTGGACGCGGTTGTTGATGGCCTCGAGCACGAGCAGCCGCCCGTCGAGGGCGAGCGCGATGCCTACAGGGCCGTCCATCAGGCCGTAGCGGTCGCCCTTGCCGGAGGCCATCGCCGCGAGCGGCGCGCTTGCGTCCGCGCTTGCCGCGTCCGGCAGCTCCAGGCGGAACAGTTTGTGGTCGTTGAAGGAGATGCCGAACGCCCACCCCTGCGGGTGAAACACGTAGCGGTCGACCGGGAATGGAAAGCGTCCCCAGCTCTGGTTTGTGCCCGTGGCGAACGAGGGGGCGCCCGTGAGCGTCAACGACACCTGCCGCAGATGAACGCCGCCGGCCGGGTTGGTCACCGGATCGAACTCGCCCGGCGTCGAATCGAGGAAGTAGTTCGCGCCGGTGCCGTCATCGCTGCTGGCGATGTTGTAGACGATGCCCGGTTTCAACGTCATCGCCTCCGATGCCGCGTAGCTGTCCTGCGGCGTGATCGTGGAAAGGTTCTGCACCGCGTAGAGTGTGTCGCCGCTGTCGTCGAGACCGATGGCCTGGTAGCTGTACCCGATCTGTTCGGAAAACTGGGCCATGGTGATGTCGACCAGGCTTACCAGCGACGCGTCTGGGTACGGTGACGGCGTCGAGGGCGTGTCCGTGGGTGGATCGCCCACCGCGGCCAGCCACTGGATCGATCCGTCCTGCATTCCCGTGACCTCGTTGTGGATGAAGACCGACTGGTCGTTCAGGGGGATGGTATTGATGAGAATCGGAATCGAGACCGCGCACGGGCCGTTCGGCCCGTTCTGCGCCGGCTGCCATGCGGACTGGCCGTTTCCCGACGCCCAGCCGTTCGCCGCATAGAAGACGGCGATGACGGAAAAGTTCCCCGCGGCGGGAAGAGAGGGGAAGGAGACCGGGATCGTGCCGGGCAGCGTCGTGGAGGGGAGGTCCGCCGTGAAGGTTCCCAGGGTGGCCCCATTGTCGAAGAGCACGGAGACCTGATAGTGGTCGTGGTAGTCGGGGAACTTGTTATAGGTTGGGTCTTGCGTCAGGGTGACGGTCAGGGCGAACGTGCGCGTGATGTCCGTGCTGTAATAAAAGGGCGAGTCGAGCACCTCGATGATGGTCTGAGCGAGTTCCACGGCGGTGACGGCGCCGTCGATCACCATGATGGCCACATCGGCGAACGGTGCGGCCTTCTCGGCCGCCGCGATGCTGACCTGTTTGGCGACCCAGATCCCGAGGGAGGTCACAGGCGACAGCAGCATCGGGCCGAACCTCTCCGCGAGGCCCGCTGCCGCTTCGGAGGGATCCTGCGACGTGGCGATGTCCGTCGCCGCGCCTCCGCTGACGAGGAAGAAGCCGGCGGTGCAGATGGCGGCCAGTACCTCCTTGTCGGCAATGATCGATTTCACCGTCGCTGAGGACCCCGCGACAACCCCGGTGTAGAGGAGGAAGACCGGGAGCACCAGCTCGGCGACCACGGTGACCGTGATGCCGATGCCGCAGACGTTGCCGTCGTACGTTCCCCGTCCCAGACCGCCCCAGAAGAGCCGTACCGTTCCGACCTCGTCCCAGATTGGAATGGTGAGCGTGGTGGGATCCGCCGGTATGGGAACGCCGAAGACCGTCGTGACGGGTCCCACCAGTCCGACGTACTTCTTTGTCGGGTCGCTTTCGAAATCGCCCTGGAGAAAATCGGACAACTGTTCCGGAAACGTGGCTGGAGGCGTGAGGACGTTGCCGGACGCATCGAGATACTGCGCGTAGGCGCCGAGATGGCGAAGCCACGTGTTGGTGCAGTTGATCGTCAGCGTGCCGGTGCTCGTACTTCCGAGGGCGATATCGCCGAGAATCATCGGGCCGCTGCCCGCGGGGCCGGAGTTGAACGCTGCGACCGCGGCGTCGACGCTGAGCCCCTGGGCCGTGAGGTAATAGATCAGGCCTGTGCTGCCGCTGTTCAGGACGAACGTTCCGCTTCCGCTTCCGGTGGCGCCTCCGACGGGCAACAGCGTGGTGACGAACTGGATGCTTCCGTCAGGCAGCGTCCCGCTCTGGACGAGCTGTCCCTGCAATGCGCCATTGGGATTGGCGGCGGTGGTGATGATGACGTAGACGTTCCCGGCGGCGACTTGGGCGGCCAGGGCGGCCGTGAGTGGATTCGTGAGGTTGTTCTGGGACCAGAGGCCGATGGCTATCCAGGAATCGGTTCCGGAGGGGGCTGTGTACGCCACCGAGCTCGGGTCGATCGAGAGCCCGTTTGTCGATGTGAGCGAGGCCACCGTCCAGGTCACTTCGCCGGTATCAGCCGCGAGGATCGCACCTTCTCCCGAGGTCGCCCCGTAATCGGACGAAGTCGACCCGGGCTCGTAGTTCCATGCCTGGCCGCGCAGCATCGCCGAGTTCTGCACGCGCGTGACCGCTTCCTGGAGTGTTCCGGTCATGGCCAGGACGACGTCGGGCGCAGGCACAGTCTGCGCGACCGTGGCCGGAGGTTGCGATCCCGGAACCGGGAGCTGCTGCGTTACCAGCCATCCTTCGGCGAGCTCCTCGATGATGTCGGTGAGGTCCTGGTTGTCCTCCACCGCCGGGCGGATGCATGCGTCGACGATGTGTCCGGGGATGGATGTGTCGCTGTTGAGGTTGATCAGGTTGGGATGGTGGTAGAGCAGCGCCATGGCCGCGGTCCGCGTGTCCTGATAGTCGTCGACGGTGATCTCATAGTCGGCCGGGTCGAAGGTCGACGAGACCTCGGAGGGATCGACGGAGAACCGGGCCAGCCGCTTGTACGCCGCGGCCAGCGGGTTCCAGTGGGTGTTGCGTGCGCGGGCGGCGCGGAGGCCTTCGCGCGGCACGTGGAGCGCGAGGTGGACCGGCGCGCTCGCGTTCGTGACGTACGTCATCACGATGCCGTCCGACGGCAGGTCGGCGTGGGCGAAGTGCGTGAGGTGCCGGTCCGGGACGAGGCGGAGGAACGAGCTCGCCGCACGCGCCGTGGCGCGCGACGCGGAGGTGTGCCGGGACAGGGGCACTGATGTCAGGGCCGCATGGAATGTGTAGTCCGCGTCCGGGTCAAGGCGTGAAAAGTCGAAGTGCAGAGTATGCCGTTCAGTGGGCATCCGCGATCCTCCTCGCAAGTAGGACGTCAGGTTGTACGGGGGGTGAGACGGGGGCGATCTCTGCAAAAGGAGAGGCGTGAGCGGGCGAAATCCCTACCCCGGGCTTTGAAGATTGATGTCGCGTGGCCGGAAGCGAGATGGCGAGGGACGTGCTTTATGATTCGTCCGATGGCTCCCACAACCGGTTTCGCAAACGTTCCCAACGCATACGAGCACTACCCGAAGCTCGTCATCCCCGGCGATGATCTGCTTCTCGATGACGCGCACCTGAAGTGGTACGACATCTATCGCGCCGAGGCGGCGATCAGCGAGGGCGTGAAGAGGGAGGCGCGCGAGTTCCTCCGATATGAAGCCGGCGGCGGCCGTTTGAACATCGCCGGAGACCTCGGCTTTGTCATCCTTCACTTGTGCGGCGAGTCGTTCTTCTTCCTGATCGTCTGCACGTGGCGCAACACGAATGAGCTGTGGGAGACGGTCTATTCGAAAGACACCGCGGCGCCTGGTCCGTTCGAGCTCTTCCCCAGAGGGATGGCGCACAAGCCGGCGTTCTGCGTCTGGGAGCTCGGCGCGGTGATCCACGAGCAGAAAGCCTGGACGGAATACCTCTACTCCGCCCGCAACGAGGATGCCCGTCTTGCCTGGATCGGCGATCGGTTCCGAGGCGTGGTGTAGGCCGGCACGGCCGGCAGCGTTGGTTATGGCATGCGCCGGAGCGCTGGCGTCCTCGCCGGCTGGCTCGGCGGCGTCCCCGCCGCCGCGGGTTACAGCGAATGTTCGGAGTCTTGCCGGGTTGGCGGCGGGACGCCAGCACTCCGATCGCGAGCACCACGGCCGGCATTAAGTTCAGGCCATTACCGCCAGGGCGCCCACTTGTCGGGTTCCCCCCGTTGCGGTTCGGACGGTGCGGTCGTATCCTACGAAACGATTTTAGATATGGCAGACCTGAGAACGATCGTTCACTCCGACCCCCAGATCCACAGTGGTACACCCGTCTTCGTCGGCACTCGGGTCCCGGCACAGACGCTTTTCGACTATCTCGAGGGCGGCGATTCGTTGGAAGAGTTCCTCGACAACTATCCCAGCGTTACCCGTGCCCAGGCGATCGCGTTTCTTGAGGAAGCGGGTCGCGCGGCACTCTCTCAAATCGCGTGAAACGCGTCCTTTTTGACGAAGACATGCCTCGGCAGCTTCGGCGCGATCTGCCGGAGTTTGAGATTCGCACGGTTCAAGAGCAGGGGTGGTCAGCAATCCAGAACGGTGAATTGCTGCGTCGTGCTTCGGCGGCTTTCTTCGACGTACTGGTCACGGCCGATCAACGTCTTCAATATCAACAGAATATCGCGGCGTTTAACATCGGCGTAGTGGTCATCGTTGCGACCGATACTCGCTTACCGAACCTTCGAAAGGCTCTTCCTCAACTGCGGTCGGCGATCTCGAACGTTACGCGTGGTTCATTGGCTATCGTTACAGCGTCCTGACTCCCGCGCGGCGCTACACTCCCATCATGCGCCTTGCGATCACCGTACTCGGCCTCACTCTCTCCGCACCGCTCGTGGCTGGCTCCCTCCCACTCCTCCCCGATTCGCAGATCACGGCATTGGCGAACGAGCTCTCCGGCGAATCAGCTAAACGGAACCTGGAAGGGTTCTCGCGATTGCACCGTATGCGCGGGTCGCGGGACTTTCATAAAGCCGCGGAACAGGTCATCGCCGCGCTGAAGGCGTACGGCTATGCTGACGCGCACATCGAGCAGTTCCCGGCGGATGGAACGATCTTCTACGGAACGCAGCGCTCGCGTCCCGCATGGGACGCTGACTTCGCGGAGCTCTGGGAGCTGGACGGTAGCGGAAATCCGGTCACGCGCATGGCGGACTGGGAGGCCGCTCCGATCACGCTGGCCGAGGACAGCAGCAGCGCCGACGTTACGGCCGACCTGATCGATGTGGGCCAGGGATCGAGCGAGAGCGACTATGCCGGCAAGGATGTGAAGGGGAAGATCGTCCTCGCGGCGTCGCAGGCCGATGCCGTGCAGCGCATCGCCGTGGCGAAACTCGGCGCCGCCGGCATCGTCAGCTACGCGGCCAACCAGCGCACCGCGTGGTGGAAGCAGGATGAGTCGCTCGTCCGCTGGGGCCACCTCGAAACCTTCTCCGCATCGCCCACCTTCGCTTTCATGATCTCCCTAGGCGACGCTCGCGCGTTGCAGGCGCGGCTGGCGAAGGACGAGCGCATTCGATTGCACGCCATCGTCAAAGCCGGTCAGCACCCGGGCTCCTACGACATCGCCACGGCCACGATCCCCGGATCCGATCCGCAACTGCGCGACGATGAGATCGTCTATAGCTGCCACCTCGATCATCCGCGTCCGGGTGCGAACGACAACGCCAGCGGATGTGCCACGATCCTGGAGGTGGCGCGCACGCTGCGGAAACTGATCGACGAGAAGCGCATCCCGCCGCCGCGGCGCACCATCCGCTTCGTCTGGCCGCCTGAGGTCGAGGGGACGATGGCCCTTTTGAACGGCAGACCGGAGCTGGCCGCGCACATCAAGGCGGCCATCCATCTGGACATGGTGGGAGGCGGCCCGGAGACGAAGACAATCTTTCACGTCACGCGCGGCCCGGCCAGTCTGCCGTCGTTCGCCTACGACGTCGCCGCGACGATCGGTGGATTTGTCGATGCTCAGGCATCGCAATACGCGATGACCGGCACGGCGAAGTGGCCGCTCGTGGCACCGGAGGGAGGACGCGACGCTCTGCGCGCGGCCATGGTCCCGCTGACGCTCGGCAGCGATCACGAGGTCTATAGCTCCAACTCGTGGGGCATCCCGGCCATCTATCTCAACGACTGGCCCGACCGCTTCATCCATACGAACGCCGACACGCCATCGAAGATCGATCCGACGAAGCTCAAGCGCGCCGGTTTCATCGCCGCCGCGAGCGGCCTGGTGCTGGCCAATGCCACCGCCGCGGACGCGCCGGAGATCGTGAGCATCATCGAGGAGGCGGCGCTGCGTCGCGCGGCGGAGGCGCGTGAGCAGACCGGCGAGCTCTCTCCCGCCGAGGTCTCGAACCGGCTGCGATTCCAACTCGCGTACGAAACGCAGATGTTCGATTCGATGCAACGCTTCTTCACGCCGCCGCCTGCTGCGCGATCCGAGGCCGCTGACTTCATGACTATCCTGCGAGCGCTTCTCCGTTCTCCTGTTGCTCCGCCTTCGTCAGGTCCCATCTACCGCCGCAACCCCACCATCCGTGGTTCCCTCGACGCCTTCGGGTACGACTACCTCGAAGCCCACCTCGGACGCGACCGTGTCGCCAAACTCGCTCTCCCGAACTTCGAAGGCCCGCGCGGCGAAGGAGGCGACTACGCCTACGAAGCGCTGAACCTGGTCAACGGCTCGCGAACCACAAGCGAGATCCGCGACGTACTCTCCGCGATCTACGGACCGATATCGCAGGAGCCGGTCGATCAGTTCCTCGCCGCCACGACCGAGGCGGGGCTGACGGCACCGGTGCGCTGACCAATCCGAGCGGCCTTCCGTCGCGATCGCGCCTACAATTCGGCGAAGTAGCCGAAGCGTAGCGACGGAGGAAGCATGAATTGCCCGCGTGATGCCGCAGTGCTGGAAATGAAGTCGTTCGGACAGACGTCGGTCCAAACCTGTCCGCTCTGTGGCGGCATGTACCTCGCGCACGGAGACCTGAACCGGGTTGCCGATCCCACCCCGGGCGACCTCGAGTTCTCGACCGTCGACCTGGACACGTTTCAACACGAGGATGAATACGGGCCGACTGCCTGCCCGAGCGACAACACGGTGATGCGCAAGGTCGACTTCAACATCGACACGGCCATCATCCTCGACTACTGCCCCTCCTGCCGCGGTTTCTGGCTGGACGGCAAAGAGCTGGCGCGCATCAACGAAGAAGTGAAGCGGCTGAACGAAGCCGCCGAGGTGCCTGACCCGCTGCTCGTTCGGATCGCGCAGTTCTTCTGGTTCATCCCGGTGCCGCACTGAGCCGCAGCAACGAAAATGAGCCACATCAACGAAAGTACTGGCCAGTCATTCGTTTGATGGCATGCTCCATCAACGAAGGTACTGCCGGGTCATACGTTTGATGAGCCCGCCATCAATGATAGTACTGCCGGGTCATTCGTTTGATGGGCCCGCCATCAACGATAGTGCTGCCGGGTCATTCGTTTGATGGGCCCGCCATCAACGAAGGTACTGCCGGGTCATTCGTTTGATGAGGCCCGCCATCAACGAAGGTACCGCCGGGTCATACGTTTGATGGGGCCTGCCATCAACGAAGGTACTGCAGGGCCATTCGTTTGATGGGACCCACATCAACGATAGTATGGGCAGGTTCTTCGTCTGATGGCATGCTCCATCAACGTTGATGTCGCTGCCATCAATTGAGGAACCGGCTGAGCCGGTCGAGGCTGGCTGGTTGACAGCGAAGGCAGGTCGGCGGTTCCATGAAGGCATGAACGATGACACCGCGAGCGTCCCCTCCGACCCGATAGAGCTTGTTCAGGAGCTGCGCAGGTTCCGCGAGCGAATCCCGAACTACGGCCAACTGACCGTTAAACAAGCGCAGTCGATGACTCGGGTGGCCAACCTCCCTGTCGAGCTGGTCAATGCCGGCCTCGTTGCTGCCAAAGCGTACGAGAAGACGGAATCGCTCGTCGGAATGACGGGGGAGCAACTGTGGCAACTGCATGAGGATGACGGGCCCTGGACGATGTTGGAGGATGAGCTGGTGGTGCTTCTGAGAGGCGTCCATGCGGCCAACCTCAAGC
>Ga0307470_10000302_pt1 | contig 29427 bp, 24 predicted proteins | sample atmos_gasesAM3C__FD_204565 | JGI IMG/M metagenome (GOLD analysis project Ga0307470, IMG submission 204565) | Hardwood forest soil microbial communities from Morgan-Monroe State Forest, Indiana, United States - atmos_gasesAM3C_05 | ecosystem: Environmental > Terrestrial > Soil > Temperate forest... | reverse complement strand
TCGTTTGAGTCGTCCTCGATGTCCCCGGTTAGTGTCCTCGATGTCCTCGGTTCATACACCCCCACGGTTTTTTGTGGGGGAGAAGGTGGCGAAGCCGGATGAGGGGGGCGTTGCAAGATAGGACGAACACGTTCTCTGCGAGCGAGACGCGATTTGAAAAGGCCTCCCTTCGAGTTTGTGCAAACCTTGCCGCGACAGCCAACCGCCCCCTCATCCGGCCTTCGGCCACCTTCTCCCCCACTGAAAAGCGTGGGGGAGAAGGCGCTCGATTGGAAACGCGCTGCCTTCAATTGCTTCCAGTGTGAGAAATGTGGGCTAAACGGCGTGAGAAACCGCAACCCCGAATGGGGCGCCTCATTCTCATCTTTGCCGGCTCATCCCGGAGGATGCGATCAGGATCGGCGAGGTCTCGATCTCTGCCCAGCAGGTCACGATCTGTCTTTGGCAGATCGCGATCTCTTTTTCGGAGATGCGGATCTCTTTTTTGAGATGCGGATCTCTTCCGAAGAGATGCGGATCTCTTTTTTGAGATACGCATCTCTTTTTTGAGATACGCATCTCTTTTTTGAGATACGCATCTCTTTTTTGAGATACGCATCTCTTTTTTTAGATGCGCATCTCTTTTTTTGGATCGCGATCTAACCCTGGTAGATCTCGATTTGTCGCCGGCGGCGATGACCCTCCCGCCGGGCGATGAAGCCCGTAAGTGTCAGGTGCTCAAGGCTTTGCCGCTACGATCGAGGCAAAGGAACAGTCATCTCCGGCGTCCGTGTCGGTAAGGTTTCGCCGTCATCGCTGGTGCCCGAGCAATCCTTGGCCATCATTTCGGTCGAAATTGGAAACTCGAACCTCCGAAAATGCCCATGATCCAATCTGTGCCCATCTGCGTCATCTGCGGATCGCCTTGAGAACGCTACAGCCGCAGCCTCTGCACTCCCGTTCCGACATCGCGCGACAGGTCATCGCGCATCGTCATCGCAACCGTGTACTCGCCCTTCTCCAGGCGGACCGACATGCGATACCGGAACGCGCCTTTCATTGCCAGTGCGTACTGCTCCGGCGTCAGCGCGACGTCCTGAATCTGGTGATGAAACCCGACGTTTGCTCCGTTCTTGTCGAAGATGGCGAGGTAGACATGAACCCGCCCTTTGTACTGCTCGCCGGTTCGGAGCAGCGTGAGTTGTTGCCACGGCATCCCGCCAGTGAGTTGGACGATCGGCTTTCCGTCAGGCCCCACCGATGATTGGGTATCGACATTCACCGCCACCGTGTTGGACGGCTGCAGGATCGAAATGCGAAGCCGCAGATACTGCTCGAGCTGCACATCGGGAGAGACGTCGAGGTAGCCGCGGCGGTGAAGGGCTTTGAGGCCCGGCCTCTTCAGGCGCACCGTGATGGTGTGGTACTTCCCGTCTTCAACGTGCTGCGGTCCATATCCGAGTGAGTAGTAGTTCGCCGTCATGGCATCGACGGCATCGAGCGACTTCCGCACGACGTTCGCGGTGAAATTGAGACCCCCCGTCGATGCAGCCAGCGTGAACGCCGCCGAATCGACGTCACTTATGTCCGACTCGCCCGTCGAGCTGGCCCCGACCCGCCCGCCCCAGGCCTGGTTCTCCACGTCGTGCTGTGGCGCGGCCATGTCGCTGGGACGGACATTGATCACGTAAATGGCCAGATTGCCGGTGTTCGCTTCGAGCACGATCTGATCGATGAGCTTCGCAATGCCCGTCTTGCGGTCGTTCATCTCGTGATCGCGGCCGTTATCGTAGGCGGCAAAGCTCGTATTCATCTCCATGCCGCCGGTGAGAAGTACGAAGACCTTCTTCCCGTCCACACCCGAATACGACCGCGCGGCCTCGGTCAAACCCTTCGTCGTGTTGGCGAGAGAGCGCTCATTGCGCGACGTCCGTTCCCGGGCCTGAAAGCGAACCGTCTCATCGTAATCGTAGCCCGTACCTTTCGCGGCGCGGCGAAACGGGTCGGACAGGATTTCACGATCGAGCGCGTCGGTGCGGAGCGAAACCGTTCCGCTCTTGCGCGCTTTCGCCACTGCTTCGCGGATTTTCGCGCGGCTGTTGGTGAGAGGCTGCACGATGTCGAGCGACTGACCGATCGTCGCGATCGACCATTCCGAATTTTCGTCGAAGCGCTCTTCGACAAATCGATCGAGCGTGTCGAGAGTCAGAGAGCGCTGACGTGCGTCGATGTAGTTGTTGTCGATGACGACAATCACTTTTCGGCGAGGTGCCGTCGACGGCTCCGCGGAGGAGCCCGCAACCGCCACTTTCCGCTGATTCAGCGAGAAATTCGTGATCGGCTGCGGCTGCCCATCCTCCAGAACTTCGAAGTCTCCCTTCGCCAGGTCCGTGACCGGCTTTCCGCTGCCATCGGTCACCGTGACATCGACGTTGATGACCCTTACGTCGATGCTGCTGGCTAGCGGTGCCGGCTTCGACTGCGTCTGAGGCGCCGCAGTCGAAGCCATGAGGAAAATCGCACTACAAAGAAACACTCCGCGGGGGATCATGGTCGAGTGGACTAGATGCTCACACCTTTCGATGCGCTGCCCATCTCGTTCGATAGGTCGTCCCGCACCGTCATCACGATGGTGAACGCTCCCTTCTTCAGGTGGACGTTCAACTTGTAGCGGAACGAGGAATCGCCGATCTGTCCATACTGCGCCGAAGGAATGGTCACCTCCTGCATCTGATGATTGAAGCCGACATTCTTCCCCTCGGAGTCGAAGACAGAAACGTAGACATGCAGGCGGCCGACGTACTGGCCGTCGACAGGAATGACCGTCAAGCGGCCCATCGGAAGCGAGGTGGTCACCGGAACGCTGACCTCTTCACCCGAAGGAACCGCTCCGCCGATCTGAATTGCGATCGGCAGCGATCCAGGTTTTTCGTCCACAGAAAAACGCGCCTGGAGGAACTGCTCCAGACGATCCTCAGGAGAGAGATCGATATACCCCTGGCGATTGGCGACGTTCACGCCGCTTCGCTTCACACGAACTTTGATCGAGTGATACTGACGGTCGTCCTCGTGCGGGGGCGTATAGCCGAGGGAGTAATAGTTCGAGCTCAGCGCCTCCACGTCGGCCAGCGAGCGGTCGACCAGATTCCTCGAGTACGAACCGCCCGTTCCCTCGGCAATCGTCACCGAAGATGAATCGACGTCGGTCGTGTCGATGGGAGAGGAGAGCTTCTTCGACAGGTCGGATGATGGATCGACTCCCGATCGGGCGTTTTCCACGTCGTGCTGCGGAGCGATCATCCCTCTCCGCTTGGCGTTGATGATGTGAACGGCGAAATTCGCGGCGTTCGCTTCGAGGACGACATCATCGAGTGCGATCCCGATCTGGTGCTGTGCCTCGTTGATCTCGCGGTCCGGTTGTCCCCGCGTGTACGCAGTGAAACTCGTGTTCGTTTCCATTCCGCCCGTGAGAAGAATCAGGACTTTCTTCCCCTCCGATGCGGCATAGGCACGCGTCATCTCGCGAATCGCGTTCCCCGTGTTGCGAATCGCACGAAGCGCGCGCCACGTTTGTTCTCTCGCCTGAAAACGGACGATCGTCCCGTAATCAGCCGCCGGTACCAGGCCTGCGTCCTCGCTCGAAGCGGTTTCCGAAAGCTCGATACGGCGTATGGTGTCGGACAGAATCGAGCGGTCAACGGCATGCTGCTCCGGGAACGTACCGCTTTTGCGGATCCTGTCGATCGCGGCGTGGATCTCCTTCTTGTCCGACGTGAACGGGTGCAGCATTTCCAGCCGCTGGCTGATCGCGGCGATGGCCCACTCATGTTCGCCGCTGAAGGTCTTGTCGACATAGGCATCGATCTCCGCGAGAGCCCGGTCGCGCTCGATCTTGTCGATGTAGTTGTTGTCGACGAGCAGAACGAACTTGCGCCGCGACTGATCCGAAAATGGTGTGGAGGCAGCAGAAGCCGGAGTGGAGGGCGTCGTTCCTTTCAGAACGGCGTTCTCGATAACGTCGAAGTTCTTGACCGTCTGCAGCTTCCCATCTTCGAAGATCTCGAAGTCATCCTTCGTGAGACCCGTGAGCGGACGTCCCGCGTGATCCGTGACCGTCACGTCGACGTTGATGATCTTCACATCGATATGCGCCGTCAGCGGCGGCAAAGGCCCGATGTTCTGCCCAAAGACGGACGGGACAACGAGCAACGCAAACAACACGACCACGAGTGACAACCGGCGCATAGATCCTCCCCCTGAAGCGCCGATTGTACGTCCGAGTCCGTCACAACACACCGTGCACCACGGCAAGCTGTTCCGTAGGTGTAACAAAGATGTGGAGTCTGGAGCTCAGACTGTGACCGGATATCCGTGCTATGCGAATGGCGACGTCTCGGCATCTTGCTTCCTGCGGGCGTGGGGTCTGACACTCTCTTCCGAGGACTCGCCGATCGATAGTCCGATGACTGGCCATCTTGACATTCTCTCTCTCGCAGAATAGTTTTGGGCGATACACACTTCCGGAATAGAACGAAAATCGCGGTGACTACTAGAGGAAAGATCCAATGGCGAAACTGAAAATATGGGGACTGGTGGCACTGATCATTGTTGCCGTCGGATCCTCCCTGCAGGCGTTGCCCGTCGCGGGTTCTTGGACCATCTACTACTCGGACTCAACGTTTGAGACAGTTGTAGGCGAGAATTATCACGGGTGCGACGGATCGGAGAGATGGGGAGACGTTAGCGGATTTTTCGAGACGGAATCCTGGTACTGTGCTAACGGGGAAAACATTGCCTGCTCGGTAAACATCTGCAACGGTAACGTCGATCAATATGGCCAGTATGACCCTGGAGCTTGCTCGACCTACTACTGCACTGGCTGGTAAACTGGCGGCACCCTTGAGAGGTGGGAGTGGGTGTCCCTATGCGCTGGCAAAAGACCGCCCTGAACTTACTGTATTCGGCAACGGTGGTCGCTTTTGTCGTGCTCGTGATTTCCAACTGGCGCTTGCGTCGCTCGTATGACGCGCTGCAAGCGCAGTTTTCTGCCTTCGCTTCAAGAGCGATCGTCCCATTCCATGCCGGCGACGTCATGCCGAAGCTTGAAGTAGTCGATCGCGCGGGCCACCCCGTGACGATCCGGACGGCGGATTGGAAGCGTGACTCCTACGTTGCTCTGGTTCTCCCGGGTTGCGGACCCTGCAGCGAGCAGATCAGCGCGGCGGAAAATGCGAAGCTGCCCAACGTCGTACTCATATGCCTGGTGAGCCGCGAAGCTGCAGCGAAAAAGTTAGAGAACGTCTCTGCAGGCATGACTCTGTATTTCGTGAGACCGTCGACCGCCGCAAGCCTACACCATCGCCTCGATGGCTTCCCTCGTATCCTCCGTGTCTCTGCTGAAGGAAAAATCACGGCCACTTGCCGGTCGATCGTTGGTTGCGGCGGACCTTCCTGTACTGCCTGCGATCTACCGGCGAAATAGCCCGGCCTCGCGCGACCAGGTTTCCTATAACGGAATGTTCCCGTGCTTCTTCGGCGGGTTCTTGTCGCGCTTGTTGCGCAGCATGGCGAAGGCCGTGATCAGCTTCCGGCGCGTGAAGCGCGGCTCGATGATCTCGTCGACGTATCCGCGCTCCGCGGCGATGAAGGGATTGGCGAACTTATCCTTGTACTCGGCGATCTTCGACTCGCGGTCCTTGGCGCCCTTGTACAGAATGTTGACCGCCCCCTCGGCGCCCATCACGGCAATCTCCGCCGTCGGGTAGGCGTAGTTCATGTCCGCGCGGATGTGCTTCGAGTTCATCACGCAGTACGCGCCGCCGTACGCTTTGCGCGTGATGACCGTAATCTTCGGAACGGTCGCCTCGGCAAGCGCGAACAGCAGTTTCGCTCCATGAATGATGATGCCGCCATACTCCTGATCGGTGCCCGGCAGAAACCCAGGCACATCCTCGAGAACGAGCAAGGGAACGTTGAACGCGTCGCAGAACCGGACGAAGCGCGCCCCTTTGCGCGAGGCGTTGATGTCGAGCACTCCCGCCAGGAAGGCCGGCTGGTTCGCGACGACACCAACCGAATGGCCGTTCAACCGGATGAAGCCGACGACCAGGTTCCGCGCGAAGTGCTGATGAACCTCCAGGAAATGGTCCTCGTCGGCGATGGTTCGGATCAGATCGCGCATCTCATACGGCTGGTTCGGCGAATCGGGGATGAAATCGTTGAGGTGATCGTCCACACGATTGGGATCATCCGTCGTCGCTGCGTGCGGCGGATCCTCCATGTTGTTCGACGGCACGAACGACAAGAGCTCACGGATCGTGGCCAGGCAATCCTCGTCCGACTCCGCTGCAAAATGCGCCACACCTGAGATCTGGTTGTGCGTCTCCGCGCCGCCCAGTGTTTCCTTGGTGACCTCTTCGTGCGTCACCGTTCGAATCACATCCGGGCCGGTCACGAACATGTAGCTCGTCTTCTTCACCATCAGGATGAAGTCGGTGATCGCGGGCGAATAAACCGCACCACCCGCGCATGGCCCCATGATCGCGGAGATCTGCGGCACCACACCCGAGGCCAGCGTGTTGCGGAGGAAGATGTCCGCGTAGCCTCCGAGGGAGACCACGCCTTCCTGGATTCGCGCGCCGCCGGAGTCGTTGAGGCCAACGATCGGTGCGCCGTTCTTCATGGCCAGATCCATGATCTTGATGATCTTCGCGGCATGGGTCTCGGAGAGCGATCCGCCAAAGACCGTGAAATCCTGCGCGAAGGCGTAGACGAGACGCCCACCGATCGTGCCATAGCCCGTGACGACGCCGTCGCCCGCGACGCGCTGCGCCTCCATCCCGAAGTCGGTCGATCGATGAACGACCAGTTGATCGAGCTCCTGGAATGAGCCGGCGTCGAAGAGCAGCGCGATGCGCTCGCGCGCCGTCTTCTTCCCCTCGGCATGCTGACGCTCGATGCGCTTCTCGCCGCCTCCCGCCTCGCTCTCTTTCTTGCGGCGGTGCAGTTCGTCTAGTTTTTCGTCGAAAGTCATGATGTTTGGCGGGGGTGGGATGTGGGGAGTGGGGGGTGGGAGATCGATGACGCGCGGCAAGAACGTTTTCGCCACACCCCACACCCCAAATCCCACACTCCACTCATAACGTCACATTCCGTTCCAGAGCCACTTTCCGCATCGCTTCGAGGACTTCGTTCTCGGACGGCTCGCGGGTTCCGATCGTCTTTGCCAGGCGGATGCGTGCCTCGGCTTCGATGGCGTCATACGCGGCGAAGTTCTCTTCGAGCGTTCTCGTGACGACGTCGATTCCGATCTCGGCATCGCCGAACTCGACGAGGCCACGGTCTTCCAGACGGTTCACGATCGAACGCGCCAGAAACTCGATTTGCCGGATGCTTGTAGCCATGCAGTGCCCGCGATTCTAAAGCATCATCTCGGCCCCGAACGAACCGGCTGCATATGGATACCAGGCTGGCTCGCCGCCTGACACCGCCGCAACGTGCTCCGCGCGCAGCTCAGTGGGGAAAACGTCGTCGCCGTCGATGCAAAGAACATGGAGATTCGTTCCGATGACCGGCGCGAGCAAAGCCACGGCTTGCGGCATGCTCTCGTCGATCGAGCCAAACGGCAGCGGACGGAGATTGAGCCAGGCGCGCCGCGGGCGTATCGAGTAACTGGGCCGGTACCAATTCGGCGGGTCATCGGCGGTTACCGCGCGCGTCTCGATCGGCAGGCCTCGTCCATCGAAACCTCCGCCGCGCTGTTCGATCGCGATCTCGCCGACAAGCGCCGGCAGAAGGGCTGCGGTGACGTTCTGTGCCAGACGAACCCGAGGCGGCGCTTCGCGCGGGTCGCCCGTACGAGTGAGCGCGACGGCGGCCGAGCGGATCGTATCGAGATCGAACGAAGCGAGATCGACGAGCACTCGCAATCTGCCTTTGACGAGCGAGAGATGCACGCGCAGCGATTCCTCGGTCCAAGTCACTCCGTTGGTCTCGTGCGTGGAAATGCCGGCGGAGACGATCAGGCGTTCGACGATGCACGAGTGTACAGACAAGAGTGTCTGTGCCACAAAAGACTCCACTTGCTGCAGATCGCCGCTCGTCTGGGGCGGCGGCACTCCTGTTTGTGGCACAGAGTGATGTGGCACAGACACTCTTGTCTGTGCTCCTTTTTCCCAAAGCATCGGCCGGGCTTCGAACACCCCTTCAACGTCGCTGGCCTCACCGGCCTCCTCGACACGAATCGTAGTTCCGTTCTCGTAACGGACGACGCGACCCCATTTGCGATAGAGGCTCGTCATGGCAGTGCATCCATGAGCATCACCGGCGCATGGGATGCGACGTAAAGCTGCTGTCCTTCGCGGGAACAGATCACCCCGGGATAGCGAATTGGTTCGCCAACCGCGCCAGCGAGTGAGGCCGCAATCTCAGACCGAGTACGTTGCATGGTGAACGCTCCGACAGAGGAAACAGCGATCTCGATCGTCACGACGTCGGTGACCGGATCGTAGCCTCCTCCGGCGACGAGTTGAATGTCGATCCGCTCGCGCGGCGGTGCGAACGGCGCTCCGGATTGACGCGCGATCAAATGCGTCATCCGCGGCAGCGGAACGTCGCGGAAGGTCTCGCGCCGCAGTGCGAGCGGCGCTTCGACCGTCAGCCAGGCCGGCCAGGAAATCTCCGCGGCGCCATGCTCCCGGGCATGACCGATCGCCTCGTGAAGCAGGACCGCGGCCGATCCGTTCCGCCAGACGATCGGTAATGGCGCAAGCTTCGCGGACGGCTTCGATCCGGCGAGTCCCCGCAACAATTCGTAATCGCGATGCGCATCTCCCGGCGTTGTCACGATCGACACATCGTGCATCCGAAGCGTGATCGTAGTCTCGACGCTCTCCGCATCATCCTCGCGCATGGCGCGCACCCGCATGCGAACCTGCGCATCGGGCAACGTGTCGACCAACGCACGCGCCGCATCGGCCGCCGCGTCGCACACGTTCGCGAGGCGTTCGTCGCAGGTATCGACTGCTTCGATCTCGTTTCCCCGCTGACGCCCGTGACCGTGCATCAGGCGCGACTCGACCATCGTGCCGCGCTGCCACGACTCGTCGCGCGAAACAATGGCGAACGATGTGGGCAGATTGAGTCCGTAGGCCGCAGGCCGGATTTCCGACACCCGACTCCTGGCTCCCGATTCCCGCGTCATCAATTGAATTGGAAGTCGACCCGTTTGCTCTTCGGATCGAAGGTGACCACCAGCTTATGGTTGCTGCCGGGCTCGAAGTTCTGAGCGCGCAAAACGCGATGCTCGCTCACGCCGAGAGATTGAACGACGAGCCAGAACTCGAGGTCGGCGTTCTTGGCCGGAAACTCCTTCGTCACGTTCACCTGCTTCGGTACATGCGTGTGAAAGAAACGACGCTCGGCCCAGAGATTTTCCCGCGCCACCTCGTCGGATCCGGCTTTCACGACGATGTAGCCGTCCGCGACCGTACTATTGATGATCGTAGTCAACGAAGCCGGAGCACTCGACGTCTGCGCGGTGGGCGGGGGCGCGTGCGTCGCGGTGACGCCCGGATGCGTCGTCGTCACGACCGGCGTCGTCGCCGTCTGCGAAGCTGTCTTCGAAGTCGTCTTCGCCTGGCGGGCCGAGGCGCGCTCGGCCTTCACGCGAGCATCCTCCTGCTGCGCCAGCTTCAAATACTGCGCTGTCGCGTCGGAGCTCGGGTTGAGATGGAACGATTCCTCAAACAGCGGAATGGCCTCCGCGAACTTCTTCTGGTTGTACAACGCCAGCCCCTGATCGAATTGCTGCTGCGCCGCCATGAGCTGCTGCTTGCCGACCTCATCCTGCTGGCGGATCTGCGACAACCGCTGCACTAATGATCCGATCGCCGGCGAGCGAGGAGCCATTCTCAGCAATTCCTCGTAGCGCCCGAATGCATCGCTGACGCGGCCCTCGTGGAGAGCGCGATTCCCTTCCGTGCGGAGTTTCCGCTCCTTCGCGACCTTCGCCTCGGCGGCCTTGTTGACCACAGGCACAGGGACTTGCTTCGAGCGAAGGACGGCCAGCACGATGGCGAGAGCGATGAGCGGGACCGCGGCAATGGTCACAAAGATGATTGGATTGATGCGCGACTTCCAGCTCAACTTCCGCCAGTCGGGAGTGCTCAAGAGGAGTCCGTTCCACGTCTTTTTCCAATCGACGCCGGCAGACTTCGTCTTCGCGACCGGCTTTGCCACAGGCGCCGTTGCCGGCTTCGCCGCCGGATTCGTATCCAACTGCGGAGCCGGCTCTTTCGGCCCTTCGGCGGTCTGTGCTTCCGGAAACGGTATTTCGATCGTCATCTGCTTTTCGCGGTCGCCGCGGGTGACGACCGTGGCGTCGGCGAAAAGCGGGTCGTTCGAGCGCGTGGGGCGCTCGCCGCGGATCACGGCGCGCAGCGCATTCGCCATGTCCTTGCCGCGCTGATACCGCTTGACCGGATCCTTCGCCAGGCAATGGCCAACGACGTCGGCGAAGCCGTCAGGAATCGTCGGATTGGCCTCTTGCAGCGGCGGAAACGGCTCGTGAACGATCTTGTACGAGATCGACGTCAAGGAGTCGCCGCCGAAGGGCTTGCGATGCGTGAGGCATTCGTAGAGGCAGATGCCGAGCGAGAAAATATCGCTGCGCCCATCGACCGGCGTCCCTTTGATCTGCTCGGGGGCCATGTAGTTCGGCGTACCGAGAAACTGGCCGGTCGTCGTCAGGTTGGCGCCCGAGGTGATCTTGGCGATGCCGAAGTCCGTGATCTTGGCGCGGTTGCCTTCGAGAAGAATGATGTTCGCCGGTTTCACATCGCGATGCACGATCCCTTTTGCGTGCGCGAAGTCCAGCCCCTCGGCTACCTGCGCGATGATGTCGGCAGCCTGCTCGAATGACAGCGGACGTCCGGCCGACAGAACTTCCTTCAGGTTCTGCCCTTCCACGTACTCCATGGCAATGAACGACACGCCGGTGGGATCGTCGACGCCGATGTCGTGAACCGTGACGATCGAGGGATGGTTGAGGATTCCGGCGGCCTGCGCTTCGCGGACAAATCGCGCCTGGAACTCCCTGGTGTCCTCGTCGTCGGCATGCGCGGAAGGGCGGATGGTCTTGAGCGCGACGAGGCGGCCGATGAGCGGATCTTTGGCAAGGTAGACGATTCCCATCGCCCCCTTGCCGAGCTCGCGAACGATCTCATACCGGCCGAGCTTCACCTGGTTTCGCTTTTCTCCCGCGTCAGCTCCCGATTGCGCGGGAGGTTCGTGAGCCGTCAATCATAACTCCCTGCATCCGTACGATACCGTGGATCGCCCGGCGTGCCCGCGTTAGGTGGATTCCGAGTGTGGTAGCGCATTTTAATTTATGATCTACCCCCTTTTGATGAAATCCCGAAGCAAAGGATGACCAACATGAAGGTTTACTCGGGCTCTGAGATTCGCAACGTAGCGGTCGTGGGACATAACGACACCGGAAAAACGTCGCTCGTCACGCAGCTCTTGTTCAACGCCGGCGCGATCACGCGGCTCGGAAAAATCGACGACGGAACGACCGTCACCGACTTCGACCAGGATGAGATCGACCGCAAGCACTCGATCTCCACCGCCGTGGCATTCGCGGAGTGGCAGAACACGAAAATCAACTTCATCGACACGCCCGGCTTCGGAATCTTCGTGATGGAAGCGCGCTCGGCGTTGCGCGTCGTCGACTCGGCGGCCATCGTCGTCAGCGGCGTGACCGGAGTGGAAGTCTCCACGGAGCGCGTCTGGAAGTTCGCGGAGGAGTTCGAGCTGCCGCGGCTCGTCGTCATCAACAAAATGGACCGCGAGCGGGCGTCGTTCACGCGGACGCTCGACGCGCTGCAGAACAAGTTCGGCAAGAACGTCGTGCCGATCCAGCTTCCGATCGGCGAAGAAAAAGACTTCACGGGTGTCATCGATCTCGTTTCGATGAAAGCCTGGAAGTACGCACTCGATGGCTCAGGAAAGTACGAGACGATCGAGATTCCGGCAGAGCTGAAGAGTGAGGCCGACGACTGGCGCGCGCAACTGATCGAAAAGGTGGCCGAGGGCGACGACACGCTGATGGAGCGCTTCTTCGATCAGGGCGGCTTGTCGCAGGAAGAGCTGCTCGACGGCCTGAAACGCGAAGTCTCGCATCATCAGATCTTTCCCGTGGTTCTCGACTCGGCCGCGCACAACATCGGCGGCCACGCCATCCTTGACGCCATCGTGGCCCTCCTGCCACCCGCGGACGAAGTCAAAACGGTTGACGGCAAAGACAAGAAGGGTGAACCGATTACGTTCGACCGGCGCGCCGAGGCCTTCCCGAGCGCGCTCGTATTCAAGACCTTCTCCGATCCTTTCTCCGGCCGCGTCTCGCTCTTCCGCGTTTACTCCGGCACGTTGCAGTCGGATCACACCTACTGGAACACGACCAAGGATCACGAAGAGCGCGTCGGCAAGCTGCAGCTCATCCAAGGCAAACAGCAGGTTCCGGTCTCCGAGCTCAAGGCCGGCGACATCGGCGCGGTGGCGAAGCTGAAGGACGTGCACACCGGCGATTCGCTCGCAACGGCACAGCATCCCATCGTGCTCGAGCACATTCATTACCCTGAGGCCGCGATCTCGTTTGCGGTGGAAGCGAAAGCGCGCGGCGATGAGGACAAGCTCGGCGTCGCCATCGGCCGCATCATCGAGGAAGATCCTTCGATCAAGTTCGGCCGCGACGAACAGACCAAAGAGTTCCTGATCTCAGGCCAGGGACAGCTTCACGTCGAGATCGTCGTCTCGAAGCTGAAGAAAAAGTACGGCGTCGACGTGATCCTCCATCCGCCGAAAGTTCCGTACCGCGAGACGATCACCAAACCAGCCGACGCGCACGGCCGCCACAAGAAGCAGTCGGGCGGCCACGGACAGTTCGCCGATTGCAAGATCTCGGTCGAGCCGCTGCAGCGCGGCGCCGACTTCGAGTTCGTCGACGAGATCTTCGGCGGCTCCATCCCCCGGCAGTACATCCCGGCCGTCGAGAAAGGGATTCAGGACGCGCGGAAGAAGGGGTTCCTGGCCGGCTTCCCGATGGTCGATTTCCGCGTCCGCCTGAAGGACGGCCAGTACCACGACGTCGATTCGTCGGAAATGGCGTTCAAGATCGCGGGCTCGCTCGCCTACCAGCAGGCGATGGAGCAGGCCCGCGCCACGCTGCTCGAACCGATCATGCACGTCGACATCAGCGCACCTGCGGAGTACATCGGCGACATCATGGGCGACCTCAACTCGCGCCGTGGCCGCGTCGAGGGCGTCGATGCCGACGGCGACACGCAAACGGTGAAGGCACGCGTACCGCTTGCCGAGATGCTGACGTATGGCTCGACGCTGCGCTCGATCACGCAGGGCCGCGGCAGCTTCCATATGGAGTCATCGCACTACGAGGAAGTCCCACGCAACCTGCAGGAAAAGATCATCAACGAGCACAAGAAGGCGCAAGCGGAGCACCAGGCGGCGCATTAAATTGACGCTAATTGCGGACGCCTGGGGGCGTCCGCGTTGTCGGTTATCGGTTGGTTGCGCGTCGCGCGTTGTCAGTTGGTTAGCTTTGCCGGTTGTCGCCCGCGCTCGCCAGGACTTGCTGTTCGAGTCGTTGCACGGCGCGACAGCGCCGCCATTAACGGACAACGCGCGAAGCGCAATCAACTGACAACGTGGCCGCCTCCGGCGGCCGCAGTTACATCTTCTCCAGCTTCACATCCAGCCTTGCAATCTCGAGCTTTGCGTCGTCCCCGACCGTAATGACGAACTGCTGGTCTTTGTAGCCGGGTGCGCTCAGGTGGATTGTGTAGCTGCCGGGGGCGGGGAAGTCGTAGACCTCGTCCATCGTGCTGAACTGCTTGGCCTGACCGATGACGAGGTCGTTGACGGTCACCATGGCCTCGCCCGGAGTGACGTTCGTCATCATTCCCCGGCGCGCCCAGATGCGCACCGTCGATGTGATGCCGTGGCCTGTTCCGGTGATCTCGGCGCGGGCGTTGCCGCTGACCGCCTCACGCGCTGCCGGAGTGTTGTCGGCATCGCCGGGAAAGACTAGCGACGCGCCTGGCTCGGGCTCACCCGGCGGCCCTCCGCCAGTCGTCATCGGACGCACGGGACGGCGTTTGATCACAGGATTTACCTGGGGAGGGTTGCGATAACGAATCCCGGTGTAGACCGCAAGCGCGGCCATCGAGACCAGGACCACACCGATGAGAGCCGGCACCCACGACGGCATTAGAGGAGTCTCGTCCCGCTTGGACAGATCGTGATGCTCGCCATCACGCTCACCCGGCGCCGGCGCGTGCGGCTCTTCGGTCATTCTTTCTCCGCTGGCTCCGTTACGATCTCTTCGTCCTCGGTGACCTCGGCTGTGCCGTCATCGGTGACGATCGTATCGGCATCATCCTCCAGCCGGTCGAAGTCGGCCTCGCGCTGGCGGAGCAGCTCCTGCGCCCTCGCCTGGTCCTCAGCTCGCACATAGATGCGGATGTCGCCCATCGTGCCGAAGTTGATCGGCTCCATGCTGAACTTCACGTTCTCGATCTGCGCCGGGATCCCTTCCGCATCGAGAAATCCCTTGATGATGCGCGCCCGGTCATCCACTCCCGTGCTGGCGATCTCGACCCACGTCGTACCATCGGGATCACTCTGAACCGCCTGGTACGGCAGCTCGTCGACAAGAGGTGTGTGGTCTTTGGGGCACTCCTTCTCACCTTCAGGCCAGGCTTGTTTACACGTTGGACAGTAGGGCATCTGTTCTCTCCTAAATCATTTCAGGGAATGAGCGTGACCTTACCGCTCTGTTCCGTCATCGTTCCAATCGTTGCATAGAACAGGCCGCTTTGACGCATCCGCGCGTCGAACGCGGCGAGCTTTTCTGACGGTACCGCCAACAGCAATCCTCCGCTCGTCTGCGCGTCACACATCAGCGTGAATTCGGACTCCGGAGCCTGGAGGTCGACACGATGCCGGAACGTCTCGACATTGCGAAGCGTCCCAGCCGGACGGAAACCGCGGACCAGCAACTCGCGCGCATTCGGCAGTACGGGCACCGCGCTGGCCCGAATTTCCGCACCGGTGCCGGAGCCATCGCACATTTCGAGCAGGTGCCCGATGAGCCCGTAGCCGGTAACGTCGGTGGCAGCGTTGACGCCAACATCGATCATCGCGCCGGCGGCGTCGCGGTTGAGCATCATCATCCATTGAATGGCGTCGTCGAGCTTGGGCACGGCCAACCTGCGGAACCGGCGAGCGCTCAGCGCACGATAGGCGCTGATCAGAATCCCGTTGCCGATCGGCTTCGTCAGGATGATCGCGTCACCGGCCTTCGCCGTCGAATTGCGAACGAGCTTCGACACGCTGACGATGCCGGTAACTGCGAGACCGTACTTCGGCACGTCATCGATGATCGTGTGGCCCCCGGCGATGGGGAAGCCGGCTTCGGCGGCTTTCTCCGATCCGCCGCGAAGAATCTCCTGCAGCACCTCGAGCGGAAGAATATCGGTGGGAAACGCGGCGATGGCCAGGCCCAGGATCGGCGTGGCCCCCATCGCGTAGATGTCGGAGACCGCGTTTGCCGCCGCGATCGCGCCAAAGATGTAGGGATCATCGACGATCGGCGTGAAGAAATCGACGGTCTGGGCGATCGCCTGATCGCCGGCGATGCGTACGACGGCTGCATCGTCATTGGTGCCGTAACCGACGACAAGATCCCCCAGCCCTTCGAGGGAAGGGAGTTTCGCGAGCACGGAGCGCAGGTCATCCTGACCCAGCTTGCACGCTCAGCCACCGGTCGTAGCGAACGACGAGAGCGGCGGATACGACTTGATTTTCCGCTTCACGGATGAATGGTATCCCCCAAACGCACTAACGGAGCCTTTCGGCTCCGTCGTGGTACATCGTTGGGCTGGACCGCTGCGACCAGTTGGTGGGATTCAAGGAAGCTAGGTGATTAATCGTCCAAAATCGGTCCAATAGTCAAGGAGGGGGTCCGCAGCGGCCACTAGACGCGGGCAATCAGGATGGGACCCGCGTGGCGGTCTCGAATCTGTCGAAACCAGTTTCATCGTGCTCTGCTTTCTGCACGGTGCCTGCCAGGACAAATAAATAGCGGTTCATGGAGCCTGCGCACGAGCCAGCAATTCCAGGCGCCGAGTACAAGCCATAGAAAAGATATAAGTTACGGCAACGGTGACTACGGACGTTGACCTGAATGCGAACCGGAAGCCGCGAGGAAAAACTTACATCCGCCTCATATGCGCGCGCAAAATTTTCCCGCACTCAGTGGCAAGTACTAGGTCAATAGCCCGTTGAGGTCGGCAAGAAGACGGTCGAGATCGAGCCGGTAGCCCTGCGCAACCTCGGCCAGGGTCTCGTCCGCCGCCGACGAACAACCGTTGCACCCGCCGATCTGGTAGGCAGCAAATACCCAGCGCGCCGCCGGATGGAGGGCCAGGGCGGCGTCGACGGTCATCACGGCTGTGAACCCTTCCTGCACCATTATCCCAATTCTACGCAGTTAGAATGCCGGACGATGCTGAAAGTCCGCCTCCTCTTCTTTGCCGTTCTGCGCGAGATCGCGGGCAGAGACGAGGATCTTCTGCAACTTCCTGACGGCACGCGTGCCGGTGATGTCTGGCAGCGTCTGCGCGCCGAGCACACAGCACTCCGCGACTACGACCCCCCTCCGCTGATCGCCGTCAACGAGAATTACGTGGGACCGGAAGAGATTCTCAGCGACGGAGACGAGTTGGTCTTCATCCCGCCAGTGGCCGGAGGCTGAAGTCACAGTTCGGTGTCTTCTTCGTCACGATCGCTTTTCAGGCCGGGCTACGACAACCGCAGGTCAATCGGTCAGTTGCTTCATCAACTCGTTGATCTGCTCGTAGACGCCTCGCACCGAGGCCTCGACGGTCGTGAACCCGCCGGACTCGCGGGAGCGCGGGTCCTGAAGCATGTCGAGGATCATGTCGCTGGCGAAGAGCATATCCGCCAGTTTGTCGACGACGCGCTCCTGCAACGGCATCCTCAGATCGTGGAAAGGGTCGGAGATTTGGGTGAACATTTCTCGCACTCTGTCTAGGAGTGATTTATCTACCGATGTCCCTACCCTCTTTTTCGTAACATTCTCAATTTTCGATTGCAAGTCACCAATGGGAGTCATTTTGACAACTCGTCGTGTGCGATATCGTACCGAGTCCGCCGCGTCCATCCGGACAGCCGCGTAACACCTCAAATCAAAACCAGGAGATCAGACATGGATCGACCGCGTTGGTACGTCGCCGTTGCAGCGTTGGCAGCTCTTCCGCTCATCGGCGCAACGAGCAGCAGTTCGAAAAAGACGGTTCCGGACGCAGCTCCGGCTCCGGTCGCCAAGGGTATGGCGATGCTGAGCGCGAAGGCGCTGGCCGCGCACGATCAATTCCTGGCCAGCGATCTACTCGAAGGCCGCGGACCCGGAACGCGCGGCGACGAGATCGCGGAACAATACATCGCGGCTCAATTCGAGTCCTACGGCCTGCAGCCGGGCGGCGACAACGGAACCTACTACCAGAATGTCCCGCTCCTCGGCATCGCCACCGATCGCGACAAGTCCGCGCTGACCTTCACGAAGAACGGCACAGCGATCGGCGGTCCACTCAAATTCGGTGACCAGATCGTCGGACAGAATCAGACGCAGACGGAAAGCGAAACCATCGACTCCGACCTCGTCTTCGTCGGCCACGGTGTCGTCGCTCCCGAGTACCGCTGGGACGACTACAAAGGTCTCGACACGCGCGGCAAGACGCTCGTGATGCTCGTCGACGACCCGCCCGCGAACGCGCAGGAGCCCGATCTCTTCAAAGGAAAAGCACGCACGTACTACGGCCGCTGGACCTACAAGTACGAGATCGGGACGTCGAAAAACGCCGCGGGCGTCATCCTGATTCACACCACCCCCGCTGCCGGCTACGGTTGGAATGTCGTCTCGAACTCATGGGGCGGCGAGAACTCGTTCATGAAGAACAAGCCCGGCGCTCCGGCACTGCAATTCGCCGGCTGGATGACCGAGCAGGTGGCGCGCGATCTCTTCAAAGCCGCCGGCAAGGATCTGGACTCGTTGACGCAGGCTGCCTCGTCGCGCGACTTCCAGCCCGTGCCGCTCGGCGTGAAGCTCTCCGGCAACGTCGCCAGCAAGCTCCGCTCATTCAACACCACGAACGTAGTGGCCAAACTGATGGGGAGCGATCCAAAGCTGCGTGATGAAGCGATCCTCTACTCCGCCCATCACGACCACCTCGGCATCGGACCCGCCGACAAGAGCGGCGACACGATCTACAACGGCGCGCTCGACAACGCCTCCGGCTGCGCCATCCTTCTGGAGATGGCGCGCGTCTGGTCGCGCATGCCGGCACCGAAACGCTCGGTCTACTTCGCTGCTGTCGCCGCCGAAGAGCAGGGCCTGCTCGGATCGGCTTACCTCGGCCAGAACCCGCCTCTTCCATCCGGCCGCATCGCTCTCGGCATGAACTACGACATGATCCCGGAGCTTGGCCGTGTCCGCGACGTCAACATGAACGGCATCGAACGGACCACGTTCTATCCAACGGCGCAGCGAATCACGAAAGCGCTCGGCCTCACCATCATCGGCGACCCAGAACCGGAGCAGGGGCATTACTACCGCTCGGATCACTTCAGTTTCGGCAAGGTCGGCATCCCGGCCTTCTCCATCGATCCCGGCCATGACGTCGTCGGCAAAGGTGCAGCCTTCGGCGCGGCGTGGTCGGATGAATTCCGCGCCAATCACTACCATCAGCCCAGCGACCAGTTCGATCCGAAATGGGATTGGTCGGAAGCGGTGCAGATGGCGCAGCTCGGAATCTGGATGGGATGGGATGCCGCGAACGCCGCCACGATGCCGAACTGGAAAGAAGGGGACGAGTTTCGCGCGGCACGTGACCGCAGCCTGGCCGCGGCGAAGTAGCGACGATTTGCCCTCTAAGTCCGTATGCTAAAGTCGATTCGACCCGTGATCGGCGCTGATGCTGCATCTCTGATCACCGATCACCGATCAATTCTCATTTCATTGGAGTCACAGAAATGTCCAGAACTACACGCTTACTTGCGATTACGGCGCTCGTCGTGCTCGTCTCGCTCGCACTCGCCGGCTGCTCGAAAGAGAAGAAGAATGAGTCGAACGAGCCGGAATCCTTCGCCTTCACGATCTACCCCGGTTCGCGCTACCTGGCCCAGTTGACCGATCTCTGGAAGCAGGCACGCAAGGTCATGAGGCCGGGCGACGACATCCCGCCGATCGCGATCTACGACACCGACGCACCGCTCGATAAAGTGGCTGAGTTTTACGCGCAGTCGTACGGCTACAACAAGGTCGCTCCCGATGCGACGAACAACCTGAGCTCGGCCAAACCTCCGGCGTACTACCGCAGCGGCGACCTGGCCGCGGACGTCTCGGGCATTGTCCCGATCGCGCAGAAGCTAAACATCAAGCTCGATCCCTCGAAGGCCGTCGGCGCCTACCGCGCCGCGGAGATCGATCCCAAGACGAACCGTCCGCGCGTGACGATCCAGCGGCCGTACTTCGACGCCTCGACGTCGCAGACGGTCGATCGCACGCTCATCATGATGACGCGTTGATGCACCCCGCGCGGCGCACGCTGATCGCCGGACTCGGCCTCATCGGAGGATCGATCGGGATCGCGTTGCGCCGCCGCGGATGGCACGTCACCTACATCGATCCCGGCGTCTCTCTCGAGGACGCGGTCCGTGCCGGCGCGGCCGATGAGCGCAGCGATTCGTTCGACGGCACGTTCGATGTCACCGTGCTGGCAACTCCGGTCGATGCCGCCATCGCTGCCATCGATCGCTGCCGCTCGCTCACGACCTCGGTCTGCAGCGTGTTGCAGCCACTCCGTGCCGCAGCCGATGCACATGGACTAGACTTCGTTGCCGGACATCCGCTCGCCGGATCGCATGAACGCGGACTTGCAGCGACCCACGCAGACCTGTTCGAAGGCGCCTCGTGGTTCGTCGATCGCGAAGCAGCCCTCGTTCAGGAGCTCATCGCTTGTTGCGGCGCGCACGCGGAGCTCGTCACCGCCGCCGAGCACGACCGGGCGGTCGCTCTGACCAGTCACCTCCCGCAGATCCTATCTACCGCTCTTGCTGCTTACCTGCACGAACAAAGCATCGATCCCCGCTTCGTGGGATCCGGCCTTCGCACGTTCCTGCGCCTCGCCGGCAGCGCCGCATCCGTCTGGTCACCGATCATCGCCGCCAATCGCGAGAACATCGCCCCCCACGCAGAGGCAGTCGCGGCGCTCGCACGAAAAATGATTGAGCAAGGCGACGAGGAGCCGTTCGCGCAAGCGAACGAATGGAATGCCGGCGTCCCGCCGGCTGGCCCAGCGGCGTCTCGCCGCCGCCCCGACAACGGCTAACATCTCCCCGTTGAACTTCACCTGGCTCTACGTCGGCGCGCTTTACGCCATCGCGGTCGCGCTCGCGCGCCGCGGCGGTAATCAAATCCCCAGGCGCATCGCCGCGCTCTTCTACGCGCTCGTCCTCATCTTCTTTTTCAAGGCAATGACGGGCCCGTACGTCTCCGTCGCCACCGACATCCCGCGCCTCATCGCTCCCTGGTCCGCATCGGCGCCGGGGCTTTCGAAATACACCGTGCTCAACATGGAGACGCACGACGTTTCGATGCAGCTCGCACCATGGGCACATCAGGTGCGCGAAGCGTGGAAGTCGGGCCACGCACCGGTCTGGAACGCGCTGGCTGGATGCGGTTACCCACTGCTGGCAAACGCGCAGAGCGCCGCGCTCTCACCATTGCGGTTGCTCGCGCTTCCGCTGCCGATGGCATATTCGATGACCGCAGAGGCGGCGATGAAAGTTCTCATCGCGCTGACGTTCACCTTTCTCTATTGCCGGCGGCGCTACGATGCTCTCCCGAGCAGCATCGCTGCGATTGCTTTTGGTTTTGGCCCCTTCGTGATCGCCTGGCTGCACTTTGCGCAAGGGACCGCGGCCTGCTTCCTGCCTGCGGTGCTCTATCAGATCGATCTTCTGGTCGAGCGGCGCAGCGATGCGCGTTTCGCGATGACCGCAGTGATCGGCGCGATGGTCGTTTTCTGCGGCCATCCCGAGACCGCAATCCACATTCTTCTCTTCGCCATCGCGTACGTTCTCTGGCTCGTTGTCGTTGAGAAGCAGCGCGGATTTCTCCGTGCACTCTTCGGCGCCGGCGTCGTGGCCACCCTGCTGGCTATGCCACTCATCGTTCCGTTCGCCGAGAACGTGCGCGACTCCACGCGATTCGAATCGCAAAAGACCTGGAGCCGCGACATGCCGTTCTCGGATCGCTTGTCGCTCGCGTTGCTCGTGCAGCCGAGGCTTTATGGGACACGGCCGGGGAACCCGTGGGGACCGGCGGGTGCAGAGGCGGTGACCGGGTTCGCCGGCATTCTCGGGATTGCGTCTCTCATCGCAATCTCCTGCGACACGATCGTCCGGCGGCAGTTTCGGGACCGGGAAGCGTTCTTCGTCCTGGCCGCGCTCGGCATTCTCGCGCTCCTGGCTAATGTCGGTCCGGCGGTGACCGTTCTTCACGCTGTCATCGGACTCGCTGCCAACGCCCGGCTGCGATTCCTCTTCGCATGGATTCTCGCGGTTCTCATCGCGGCGGCCTTGCATCGCCTGCAGCGGGGAACAGTCGTGCCATTCGCGATGGGGCTCGTTGCCGCAGCAACGTTGCTGCCCGTCATCGTGATGACAACGCCCTTTCCGAGCGATGCCGCGCCTCACGACGGCCTCATTTCCGTGATCCCGAGCGTGATCGTCCTCGTCAGCGCTATGGTCATGGTTCTGGCTCCACGCGCCCGAAACTACGCATCGCTGCTGCTCGTCGCGGCGGTGATCGCCGAAATGTGGCCGCTGACCATCGGATGGAACTCGCCGTTCCCCAAATCGACGTTCTATCCGCGCACGCCACTCGTCGAAGCGGTTCTGCGCAATCACCATCCCGGCTTCGACCGCGTTGCCGGCATCGGCGGCGTGCTCTTCCCGAACACGAACGCGATGTTCGGGATCGAGGACGTCCGCGTCCACGATCCGATGGAGCCTGCACGTTACGTTCACCTCCTCGGCACCGCGATCACCACCGACTACTACAAGAAATGGATCGACGCCGCTTCGCCGCTGCTCGATCGTTTGAACGCCCGCTGGGTGATGACCGAGCCGGGCCACGGGCTCACCGACACCTCGCGCTACCAGCTTCGCTACTCCGGAAGCGATGGCATGCTCTACGAGAATCTTCACGTGCAGCCGCGCTTCTTTGCCGCCGGTGCGCGCGTTCAGATCGTCTCGGCGAGCAGCGACGCCTATGTGCTCAGCATTGATACAAACACATCCACGCTGATCAACAGCAGCGTCGGCTGGTCGCGATGGTGGCGCGCGGACGCAGGCAACGGCCGGCTAGCGACGCAGATGGTCGACGGCGCATTCATCGGTTTCGCTGTTCCGCCCGGCCATTCGACGGTCCGCGTTCGCTATGTTCCTGTGTCGTTCGATATCGCGGTAGTCGTCGCACTTCTCACTCTCCTATTCCTCATCTGCTTTATCATCCGCGCCCGTGTTCAACGCTTCATGGATTTACGTCGGCGTGCTCTACGCGATCGCGATCTGGTGCGCGCGGCGCTGGATCCCGGCCGTTCGTGACGGCTTGCCGTGGCGCATCGCTGCGTTCTTCTATGCGCTCGTGCTGCTCTATCTCTTCCGGCCGATGACCGGGCAGTACGTCAACCTTCCCGTCGACTTCGTCAACATCCTGCCGCCGTGGGGAGACTGGGGCCATCGTCCCACTCTGTCCAACTCGGAAATGAACGACTTGCCGCTGCAGATCGTCCCGTGGGCGCATCAGGTGCGCGAAGCGTGGCTTTCGCTGCACTTTCCGATCTGGAACCCACTCGCCGGCTGCGGGTATCCGCTCCTTGCCAACGGACAAAGCTCGGCGATGTCTCCGCTCCGTCTGCTGGCCCTGCCGCTTCCTCTTGGATACGCGATGACCGCCGAAGCGGCGATGAAGCTCCTCATTGCGCTGACGTTCATGTACCTCTTATGCAGGCGGCGGTACGACGAGCTGCCTTCGGCCATCGGAGCGATCGCCTTCGCTTTCTGTACGTTCGTCAGTACGTGGCTGCATTTCCCGATGGTCACAGTCGCGGTCTGGCTCCCGGCTGCGTTTCTGGCGTTGGAGCTGCTCATCGAACGGCGCACCTATCCGCGCTTCGTATTCGCGGCGATGGTCTGGGCCACCATGCTCTACGGCGGTCATCCGGAGACGGTGACGCACGTGACCTTTTTCGGAGGCCTCTTCGCGCTTTGGATCGCGTTCGTCGAGCGGCCGGTTTTGCCACGTGATGCCGTACGCTCGCTGGCCCTCGCCGCCGCCGCGATTTTCGTAGCCGCACTGCTTGCCGCGCCGTTCCTGACGACGTTCGCCGAAACGGTGAAGAAGTCCCAGCGCTTTCAGGAATTGCAGATCCGCGCGAACGGGGAGGCACCCTTCTCCAATTTTCCCTCCGCCATTGCCACGTTCGAGCCGAACTTCTACGGCCACGCGCCAGCGGAGAGGCCTTGGGGACCGGCGACCGCCGAGTCGATCACGGGATTCGCCGGTATCCTCGGTATCGCCTCCTTCTTCGCGCTTCTCTTTCGCGCCATCGCACAACGCCGTTTTCGGAGCCGCGAGGTATTTCTGCTCATCCTGGCGCTCATCGCCACCGGAATCGTCTTCAACTGGCCGGTCATCAGCTCGCTCTTCCACTTCGCATTCCGGTTGGCGGCGAATGCGCGATTGCGTCTGTTTCTCTGCTGGATCGCGGCAGCCATGACAGCGGCGGCGATCGACTCCGCACGGCGCGAGAGCTCCACACCCTTTCTCCTCGGCGTACTTGCAACCGCAGGTCTCGTTTTGTACGTCCTGCTGAAGACGTCCTTCCCGAGTGCGGCGATGCAACAAACGGCGATGATTGCGGTGTTTCCCAGCATCGTCGTGCTCCTGCTTTCGGCGCTTTTCGTCCTGCAGGCTCGCGTCCGGCACATCGCGACGATGCTGGTCGGATTTGCACTGATCGGGGAACTATGGAACGCGTCCGACGGCTGGAATCCGGTCCTGCCGGTCGAGGCGATGTACCCGAAGACTCCGCTCATCGAACGGCTGGAACGTCTGCAGGCGGCCACTCCGGCCACTGATCCCTTTCGCATCGTTGGGGCCGGCGCGGCGCTCTTTCCCAACACCAATGCAATGTACGGATTCGCTGACATCCGCACGCACGATCCGATGGCCAATGGCCGCTATCTCGGCGTACTGCGCCTGCTCGCCGATCTCGAGACGAACAACTATTTTGCCAACTGGCAAAACGCGAAGACGCCACTGCTGAACTATCTGAACGTGCGCTATCTCGTCGGCGCGCGCAACGTCGATCCCGGTGATCACGCGCGCTATCGCCTCGTGTACGAGGGCCGCGACGGACGGATCTTCGAGAACCTTGATGTGCGGCCGCGCTTCTTCGCCGCGCACGACATCGTCCTCGAGTTCCGCCACAACATGTTCGCGCAGACGCTCAACGGGCAGGACCTGTCGAAGCAGACGGTCGTCAACATTCTCCCGGTCGACAGCGACCGCATGCGCCAGGATCTGCTGCATCCAACTAGTGATCCGCAGGTGCGAATCGTCGAAGCGCACGACCCCGATTTCCGGCTCCGAATCCACAGCGCGCGGCACGCACTCATCGTCAGCAGCCAGCCCTTCTGGCCGGGAATGCGCGTCTCGCTGAACGGCAACTCCATTCGCCCCCTGGCCGTCAACGGCGCATTCCTCGGCTTCACGATTCCGCCCGGCGACTGGGACGTTCGCGTCAGCTACTTCCCGGCAACGTTCTACGAGGGACTGGCCGGCTCGCTCACGACAGCGCTGCTGCTGATCGCATGGCCAATCGCGCGATTACGATTCCTCCGCCGATGATGATCAGCAGGATCGGGAGGAGCGAGAGCGCACTGCCCGGACCAACGAGAAACTCGCCGAGGTTGAAACTCCCCCATTCGGATTCAGGGGAAGCGGGTGGGTGATTCGCGAAGATGATCGCCTCGTCGAATGTCAGCCTGTTGACCGATGTGTGCCCGGTCAACGTGGCTGCGGACCACGGCGGCGTGATCGGCACGGACGCAGGGAAATGGCCGGACAGCAGCAACGGCACAATGTACTGCGTCAGTGGCCGAGGGATCGTTGCGGACGGCTGCGGATCGACAGCCGCGGCGGCGAAATTGATCGCGAATGAAGCTGCCGCAACGATGCTGACCAGCAATCGCCATCGCACATGAAGCAACGCCATGCCGAAAAGCGGAATGATCGGGACCAGATAGCGCCCGCCGACGCCGAAGCCGCCTTCCCATCCATTGAAAACGAGGTTGAACGCAAAGAACGACGCGATGACGACGGCTGATGCAATAGAGGTGCGACGGTCGTCACGCCACCAGGAGCGAATGCCAAACATCGCGACCGCCAACAGCGGCGCGAAGAAAAAGAAGCCGCGGTACGGCGACAGCGTGATGGCGTAAAGCACGCCGATCGAGGGCCGCTGGAAGACACCGAGCACCGCGCCATGCGTCAGAAAGCGCGGATCTTCGTGGGAGATGGCAATCGTGAAGATGCTGCCGAAACACATGTACTGATAGACAGCCAGCGCCGCCAGAGGAGCGATGGCCCCGAGCAAATAGCGCCACACGCGTCGCAGTTCGAGCAATGCGAAGACGAGCAATGCCGGCGCACAAAGGTAATTCATCGCCGTGGCCAGCGCCGCGGCAAAGCCGGCCCGCGCGCGATGTGGAGTTGTCAACGCGTAGCAGAGGAGCGCCGCAGACGGAACGTGCAGCATGAACGTCGTTGCATACGGTAGAAGCTGGGTCGCCAGAGCCACTCCCGCTGCGGCAAGGGCAGCTTGCGGCGCATCGATCCCGCGACGCCGGCCATACAGGAAAAGCATCGCCGGAATCGTCGCTCCCGGTAACGCCACGCAGAAGAGGGAGCAGATGTAGACGTTGAACGTGAGCAACGCAGCGGCGCCCGGATTGGCGCCGCGTGCTCGTTCGATTGCGAACAAAGGAGCGTACGGAATCGCCGCCAGCCACGACAACGCAGGCGATTTGTTCGAGTAGACATGCCCTCGCGCGAAGGCCACGTCACCGCTGTTCGCAGCGTAGGCGTCGATGGCAAACGTATGCCGCTCGACGATGGCTCGTGTCAGATCGAATTGCGAATTCTGGTTCCAGCCGCCGCCGGCGAAAAAGTACGCATACACCACGAACGTGAGCAGGAAGAGCCACTCGGAGACTCGGCGATCCGCGTGACTCATCGCGCAGGATTGTACGCGTATGATCGAATCCACATGGTGGATTCACAGCCGAGGGAGAGTGCGCGCGGTGTAGTCGCCGAAGTGCTCGCCGTCCTGGCGATTTACGCGCTCGCGGCCGCGTTCATCCACCCGGCGGGAAACTTCCCACTCAACGACGATACGTATTTCGGCCTTCCAGCGCTGGAGCTCGCGCGTACCGGTCATTTTCACCTGACTATCGCACCCCATTCGCTGCGCGCCCAAATCCTCTGGGGCGCGCTCTTCGTCCGAATCTTCGGCCCGACGTTCGATGCGTTGCGCGCAGCTTCGATGGTCAGCATGGCCATTGCCATCGTCATGTTTCACGCTACGCTTCGCCGCCTGCCGGTCGCGCGTAGCGTGCGACTACTCGCCACCATCGCCTTCGCATTTCACCCGCTGCTCTTCTGGTCGAGCTTTACCTTCATGACCGAGACGCACTTCGTCTGCGCATCGGTGATCGCGATGTACTTCTATCTGCGGGGACTGCACGAGGATCGGCTTTCCCTTCTGCTCTTCGCTGGGGTGAGTGTGGCGGTTTCGTGGTGGGTGCGCCAGACAGGGATCATGACCGCGTTTCCGCCGCTCGCGATCCTCCTTCTCTTTCGAGCGAAGATCTCGACAAAGTGGGCGCGCGCAGCCGCGGTTTGCACACTCCCGCTCGTGCTCTTCGTCACGATTTATGCTCTGCGCCCCGACTGGCTGATGGGCTCCGCACGCGAGTTCTACGGCCTCACGCACATGTGGCAGGAAGCGACGTTCCGCCTTCCGGAGCAGATTGCGCTCGTCCGCCACTACACCTTCCTCACGTTGCTCAACACTGCGCTGTTCCTCGCGCCGCTGGTCATCCTGTCAGCGCGTCCGTTGGTCAGGCGCTATTCGCATGCAGAGCTCATCGTCGTCGCGGCCGTCGTGCTGTTCGCCGGTTACGGCGTCGCCGAGTTGTTGCAGGGAGGCTCGCCGATGCCGTTCTACGGGGCGCGTCCCTGCTGCGACATGCTCTACGGGAGCATCTTTTCGAACTTCGGTTTGGGCCCGCCAACGGCCGCCCACGGCTTCGACCCGATCTTCGGATACCCGTTCGGAATTCCCTACGCCGGCCAGGTGCTGCTGACGATCGCCGCAGGCGTTCTCGCCGCGACACTCGGCGTGAGGCTGCTCTTTACGTTGCCTGACGCGGTCGCCGATCCTCGCCGCAATGCCGCTGTTCTCCTCGCGGTCGGATACGTCGCTGCCCACACCGCCGCGCTCTGCGTATCGGCGGCCTACTTCGACCGCTACGCGCTGTCTTCGGCGTGGCCTGTCGCGATCGTCCTGGCAGTCATCACGCCGAAATCTCGGAGAGTGGGGATTCGGGGGTCGGGAGTAGGAGAGAAAACGAAAACCTCGGACTCGGCACCTTTGTGGACGGGCGCCATCGCGGTGATGCTGATCATCGCACTCTTCGATGTCTTCGCTGTCGATGAATACTTCGCGTGGCAGCGCGCCCGCTGGTCGGCGTGGAACGATCTGCGGCGCAGCGGCGTGTCGTTTCGCGAGATCGACGCAGGCAGCGAACCTTTCGATTTGATGGAGCGAGCTTACGCAGACGACGTCCACGTGCGGCGGCGCATGGCGTACGGTCCAGGATTGAGGCGCTACTCCATCGCCTTTCAATCGCTGCCGGGAATGCGCGTGATCGGCCGCTATCCGTTCCGAGGTTGGCTGGGACTCCACAACGGGACGATCTTCGTGCTCGAACGGATCAGCGAAACTTCTTCGTCAGCCTCTCCCGGCTGAGCGCATCGACCCGCGCAAGCGTCGGCGCCAGAACCTCTCGCTGTTTCTCGACGAGCGCCGCGATTCCTTCCTTCGCCAGCCCCAGCATCGCCGACATCTCTTCATCGCTGAACGTCGCTCCCTCGGCGGTCCCCTGGAGCTCCACGAAGCGCCCCTTGTCGGTGGCGACGATATTCATGTCCACGCCCGCCTTCGAGTCTTCTTCGTAGTTCAGGTCGAGCGCCGGCGAGCCGTTGATGATCCCGACCGAGACGGCGGCGACGAACGAGTTGATCGGCCAGGTGACGAGTTTCCCGTCGACGTAGAGTCTGCCGAGGGCGAGAGCGAGAGCGACGAAGGAGCCGGTGATCGAGGCCGTGCGCGTGCCACCGTCAGCCTGGATGACATCGCAATCGAGCCAGATCGTCCGTTCGCCGAGCATCTCGCTGTTGACGGCAGCACGCAGCGAGCGCCCGATCAGGCGCTGGATCTCCATCGTCCGGCCACCCTGCTTTCCGCGCGCGGCCTCGCGATCCGTCCGCTCGGTCGTCGCCCGCGGCAGCATTCCGTACTCGGCCGTGACCCACCCTTTCCCCGTGCGATACAGAAACGGGGGAACCTTCTCCTGAATGGAGGCGGTGCAGATCACGCGCGTATCCCCAATCTCGATCAGCGCAGAGCCCTCCGCGTGCTTGCTGAAGTTCGGTGTGATGAGAACGCGGCGCATCTCGTTGGAGGCGCGCCCGTCGGTGCGAGGCTTGGGGGAGGTGACGGTCATGGGAATGGAGAATATCGCTTATTGCGCGGCCTGGCGGCCGCGCGTTGTCGGTTGTCGGTTGATTGCGCTTCGCGCGTTGTCGGTTGTCGGTTAGCTGGTTTGCTTTGGACGGACGGCGTCGATGGTTCGAAATAGACCGTCGATGGCTCGAAACGTAGCGTCGATGGCTCAAAACCTAGCGTCGATGGTTCTGAAAGCACCGTCGATGCTACGAAACCTAGCGTCAATGGCTCAAAAAGCACCGTCGCTGCTACGAACCCTAGCGTCAGTGGCTCAAAAAGCACCGTCGATGCTATGAACCCTAGCGTCAACGGCTCAAAAAGCAGCGTCGATGCTACGAAACCTAGCGTCGATGGCTGAAAAAGCACCGTCGATACTACGAACCCTAGCGTCGATGGGTCAAAAGCCCCGTCGGGGGGACGAACCCGA
>Ga0307470_10000301_pt1 | contig 29457 bp, 15 predicted proteins | sample atmos_gasesAM3C__FD_204565 | JGI IMG/M metagenome (GOLD analysis project Ga0307470, IMG submission 204565) | Hardwood forest soil microbial communities from Morgan-Monroe State Forest, Indiana, United States - atmos_gasesAM3C_05 | ecosystem: Environmental > Terrestrial > Soil > Temperate forest... | reverse complement strand
GCAACGTCTCCACTCAGGTCTTGGTTACAGGACCCCACTAGAGGTCCACAACGAATACCTGAACAGGCAGCTCGCAGCATGAACTAGCCGTAAGGAAGCTGTCCGGAAAATGCGGGGCAGGTCACCCCAGACCACAACCCAAGAACCACAAGATGTCATACAACACACAAACCGTTACACCAACCACAATCCGGATGAAAAATCAGGCTAAGCACACGGGGCGATGCTGTTACGACGACGGCATGCTCCCGTAGCTGATAGCGAAGCTCCAGGCGCAGGTCCCGGTAGAGCCGGCTCAGGCTCTCCGGCCGACCATCGGACAGCGCCGCGCCGACGTCGCCAAGCGAATCGATCATCGTGCATACCTCGGCGCTGGTCAGCGTGTCGGCGCGGGTGTGCCGTCCAGCTCGGCTCGTGCCGTCGCGCGCTGTGCCTGTGCCGCGTTGATCGCCTCGACCAGGGCTGCTGGGTCGACGCCGACGTAGCCGTGTTTCGGAATCGGTTAGCCGCTTATTGATCGTCTGCCGCGGGCGGCCGGAACGCCGGTCCCGCTCTGGGAAGCGACGAGTGCGGCCACGGTCCGGTCGACGTTGTCCCGGTCGAACAGGCGACCGATCCAGCCATTCAACGGCTCCAGTAGCTCGTCCTCCCGCAAGTTCACCGTCTTGGTATGGTCGGACAGCATTAGACAGGCGGATTTGCAGACGCGATGCTGGCAATGATCGACGATCCGGCGGTAGTGAAGTATGTGGTGGGCGTGGCGTACTGGGACAAGAGCCAAGATGAGGTTCTTCGCCGTGGACGCGACCGTACCGGCCGGCACGCTTACTGCCCGGCCGTTAGTTCTTGGCACCACCGGCATCCCCAGTCCCTGCGGAGTCCGGTGCAGCTGCGGCGTTGTTCGCACAGCCAGCACCGCTGATTTCGCCGCCGCGGCACGTGCCTGCGGCCCTGCGGTGATCGGGGAGAGGTTATTTCTTTACTCCTCTGGGCTCGCGGTCCTCCTAGTCTGCTCCGGCCGTCACCGAACGGGCCAACGCCGCCGGCCAGCATGACTTAGCCGCGCTGGCCTGCATGTTCCTGATGGACCTGCGTACTCGGACCCAACCTAAACTCGCCGACTACCTGGAGCTGGGCATCGATCCGGCTCCCATGGAGCAGCGCAACCGGCTATTGCACGAGGGTATTCGCGCCGTATCTCTCCGTCGCATCAGTTCTGGTCGCCGCTAGTCACCGTGTCGGACCTCCGGATCCGCCCGTAGAAGAGGTGGTCCAGCCCGAAACGGCCCGAGCCGGTCACGGCGAGAACAAGGCTGAGCAGCCCGATCGCGATGACCAGCTCGGGTCCGTTATGGTCCATGGCGAACAGGCCGCTAGTATGCACGAAGATCCAGGCGCCGGCCATGTTCAGCGCCATCAGGACGCCGACAAGCGGTACCGCAAGCCCGAGGATCATGGCGATACCGCCGATCAACTCCCCGAACAGGTTGGCTGGCGCGGCGATCGCGGGCAGCGGAACACCGATCTGGTCGAAACCCTTCACCAGCCCGGACAAGCTGCCGCTGTAGTCGTATTCGAGCTTGGCATGCAGGATCATCACCACTCCAAGGCCGACGCGGGCGACCAGAAGTACCAGGTCACGAAAGACATGGGCCACTTTAACGTTACGGATGACGCCGGTAGTGGTCACGGGATGGTCCTTTCTCGCCGGGTCTGGTATTGGATCGAGCAGCCCCCGCGATGTCGTGCGATGTCCGATCGGTACAGGCTCGTCGACGTCCCTTGTAGACGACCGACGTACCGCGGCCTTCGGACGCTGTATGTTAGCCGTAGTTGCGGCCCCATGCCGCCAACGAGGTCGCCGATGCCCCTACGTACCTGGGGTATACATGCCCGTCTGGATGATCACGGTCTTGGGGGTGTCGGGACGTGAAGGTGCTCTTGACCTGGGAGGATGTGGTTTGTTGAGGACCATGTTCATGCCAGGGAAGGGACACCCATCGGGTGCAGGCTACAAGGAGTCGCCGGGCGGTAGTGGATCCCACGTTGGCGTGGTCGCAGAAGTTGTCGGTCGAGGTCGGCGGGACCGGGACGGTGGCTCAGGCCGGGCGCTGGTGGATGCGGCGTGCCTGAGCGATGTGGAGGCGATGACCGCGCAGGAAGAGAGATCTTCGGTCCGGGTGGCGGTACGTCGGACACCACGATGCTGCGGGTGGAGTAGATGGCCGGCCGGGGCCTTGGCGGGCGACCGCCTGCGGTGCTGGTGGTCCGCTTGGACGCCACGGTGGTTTCAAGTGGTCAGTGCATCACCTGGCTTGTCAGCCTGGGCAGGGGTGCGATAGTCGTGGAAGCCGCGGCCACTCTTGCGGCCCAGGCGCCCGTTGCGAACAAGCTCGACCAGCAGCGGGCAGGGTTCGTACATCGTGTTACCCGTGCAGTCGCGCAGCACCACCAGCGAGTCCAGCACGGTGTCGAGGCCGATGAGATCGGCCGTGCGGAGCGGGCCCATCGCGTGCCCGACACACTTCTCGAAGATCTCATCGACGGCGGCGGCATCCGCGATGCCGTCGTGGATCACGGCGACCGCCTGGTTGATGGTGGCCATCAGCACACGGTTCGACACGAATCCGGGTGCGTCGGCGACTACGATCGCCTTCTTGCCGATGCCGGCCAGCAGATCGATCGTGGCGCTGACAGTTTCGTCGCTGGTCGCGGCCGAGCGGATGACCTCGACCGTGTTCTTGATCGGGGCCGGGTTCATGAAATGCGTGCCGATCACCCGGTCGGGACGTCCGGTAAACGCCCCGAGGCGGCCGATCGGGACGGCCGACGTGCACGATGCGAGCGACGTCGCGCTGGGGCAGACCCGATCCAGCTCGCGGAACACCTGCTCCTTGACCGCCAGCCGTTCGAGCGCGCACTCGACGATGAACTCGGCGTCGGCCAGCTCGCCAAGCCGGTCGGTCCATACGATCCGCGGCAGAATCTCCTCCGGCCGGTCGCCGGCTGACCGGTCGCCGGCTGACCGGACGCCCAGCAATGCCCGCAGCCGCAGCCCGTCCCGGATTCTCCTTGGTGCGCCGGTTAATGCACGCGGGTCGGGGTCGACGACCACCACCGTGTGGCCGCCCTCGGCGAAGCACTGGGCGACGCCGGTTCCCATCACGCCCGCACCCACCACTCCGACCTTCATCGGTTTCTCCCGTCGACGACTCGGACATGACCGGGAAGCTCCGGCAATGGCCGCCGCAGGTCGAAGGCCAACATCATCCGGTCCCCGTCCCGTTCGATCAGCTCGAATCCGGCGAACCGCAGCGTTACCAGCATGATCTGGTTGACCGGCGTGCGGACGAAGCGCGCGACCGGCCGCCAACCGCGCTTGGCCACGTCGTGCACGACGTGGCCAAGCAGAACCGCACCAACGCCACAGGACAACACCCGGCAGGACATCAGCAGCAGCTCCAGCACGGCATCGGCGCCGATGAAGCTGATGACCGCGAGCCCAACAGCCCCGTATGTGCCGAACCTGTCGGTCAGGCTGGCGATGAGCACCTCGTGCCGGTCCGATGTGCACAGCTCGCGCAACCGATCGATGTCGAAGGTTCGGCCGGTGGTGTTGAGCTGGTGGGTTCGCACGGTCAGCTCGTGTGCGCGGGCAAGGTCGTCCTCGGTGGCATTGCGGATCGTCATGGTGAGGTCGAGAGAGACGAGGAACTCGGCAGGCGAGCCGACGAACGCCTGTTCCGCGGTCGTGCGGTCCCGATTGGCGAGATACCTGTGTCGACGTTGCCGGGACTCGTCGGTGACGACGCGGGGCTGGAACTCCGGCAGGCTCGCGAGCTCCCCGACCTGCTCGGCGCGGTAGCAGCGGACCATCGGCAGCGCGGCGGCCACCTCGGCCCGTTCCGCGGCGTCGTTGTCGGCGAAGGCGACGGTGTCCAGGCCGATGTTCAGCTCGGCGACGATGCGGCGGATCGCGCCGGACTTTGCGCCCCAGCCGATGTCCAGCACACAGAACAGATCGTCGAGACCGTGTTCGGCGAGATGTCCGGCCGCCGTCGCGCGATCGCCGCGGCTGGCCACGGCGTGCAGGATGCCGCGCCGGTCCAGGATTCTCAACGTGTTCACGGCCGCGCGGAAGGGGCGTGGCCGGTCGCCCTCCAGCACGACCCCGTCCCACAGCGTGTCGTCGAGGTCCCAGACCAGGCACTTGACTCCGATCACGGCCGCCACCGCAGCGCATACTCACCGAGATGCTGCTCGGCGACCTCGTCGGAGCCTTCGATGATCCGCATGACCTTGGCGTCGCGGAAGAACCGAGCGACCGGGCTGTCCTCGGCGCACCCGGCCGCACCGTGGATCTGCACAGCACGTTCGCTCACCGCCGACGCCACCCTGGCTGCCACGTACTTGGCCAGCACGGTCTCCACGACGGCTTCCGGTGCCGCGCGTTGCCGCAGCTCCGTCGCATGGGCGCACTGGTTCCGCGCCGTGCTCGCATCGGCCAGGCAACGGCCGAGCAGTGCCCGGACCGCCTGATGCCCGGCCAGCCGCACCTCGCCCTGCTTCCGGTTCGCCGCATGGGTGGCCGCATGGCGCAGGCATGCCTCGGCCATGCCGACGCAGCCCCATGCGACCGTGAAGCGTCCGTGATCCAACGCCGTCCCCACCACGTGCGAGAGCCCGAAGCCGGGCGGGGCGATGAGGTTCTCCGGCGGCACCAGCACGCCGTCGAACCGGACGTCGGCAAGCTGAGCGGCGCGCATTCCGAGCTGCCCTTGGACGGGTTCCACCACCGTTCCCGGTCGATCGGACTCGACCAGCACCGCAACCGGCCGACCGGCGAGCTCGGCGAGCACAAGGAAGACATGCGCGAGCTGCCCGAAGGTGATCCACACCTTGTTACCCCGGACGCGAAGCCCACCGCGCTCGGGGACCACGGATGTGGTCACGGCTGACAGGTCGCTACCGGCACACGGCTCGGTGGCCGCGAACCCGGCCAGCAGCTCACCCCGCGCCAACCCGGGCAGCCATCGGACCCGCTGGTCCACCGTGCCCCAGCGCAGCACGGCGGCGGCAACCATACCCTGCACCGTGACAAGCCCCCGCAACCCGCTGCACACCCCGCCGAGGTCGGCGCAGAGCTCACCGAGCCCAGCCTGCGTGCGGTCGCAACCCCCATACCGCGCGGGCAAATCGGTGGCCAGGAAGCCTGCCTGCGCCATCGTCCAGATGACCTTGGCCGGCACGGCGCCCCGACGGTCCCACTCGGCAGCGTCCAACCGGACTGAATCAGCGAAGTCCGCGGAGTCCATCGTGGTCACGGCAACGGAACGGAACGCTTTTTCCGGACGAACTCGGCGATCCGGTTCATCGTCCGGAAGTTGTCCAGGTCAAGATCCTCCACTTCGACGGAGACGCCGAACCGCCACTCGACATGAGCCACCAGCTCGAGTGCCAGTAGCGAGTTCACCAGCCCTTGTGCGAAATAGTCCTCATCCGGGCCTGGAACATTGCCGGTCAATGCCTGGGAGAAAAAGACACGCAAGTCTTCGACGACCTTGTCAACCGTAATTTCCACCTCCGAAGGGCGCTGGCCAGCCACGCGACCTCCTTGACTAATTCTCCGGGTGAGAGGGTAACATCGCCAGTGCGCCCGGAACAGCGCTGAACGGCCTAACCGGCTCCACTTATCGGAGCCCGCGCTCAGCCGGTGGCGGCAACCCCGCTGGTGAGGAGTTCGGCGAAGACTCCTGCTGGGTTCCTCCAGCCGAGGACCTTACGGGGTCGGCCCTTGACCTCGGCGGCGACGACCCATAGGTAGTCGGGGTCGTTGGGGATGTCGGTGCCTTGGGGAAGTACTCGCCTAGCCTCGACGTTCCGTGATGTTGGCGGGCCGCTACGCGACCCAGCCAACTGGTGTCTTTTGGTGGTGGGTCAGTCTGGTGGCCCGACTGGCGCGTCGGGTGGGCGGGGTTCCATGGGTCCGGGTGATATGTCCTTCCGGTGGAGAACAGGCGTAGCTGGAGCCGTTTGGGTTCCCAGCGGCGGGCTGGGTGGTCGGGCAGCGCGAGCATCTGGGTCCAGGCCCGCGAGCCCGGAGGCAGGGCGACGATCTCGAGCCAGACACTGTGAGGGGGTCACGCCCATGGGCGGACAAGCTCCTGATCAAGCCAAGACGAATGGGCCAGCCACGACCTGCTCCGGCGACCACCAAGCGCCGAGTCGCGCCAGCACGTGCTCCCGCAGCCTCAGCGACCGGTCCAGCGTGCGGACCTTCGCCCTGCGACCTGGACCGCGCCGCCGCCCGATCCGCCCGCACCACCCCGTAGCCGGCCGACCCGCCGTGCCGCCGCCGCTCCCGCGACACCACCGACACACACCGCCCACCCGCATCGCGATGTCCTTGTTGGTCCACCCCGCCGCCAACCCCCGAGAGATCTCCTCCCGGTCAGTCAACGTCAACACCCTCTGACCCCACCACCCCACCAACCTCCGACGCTCCCCCGTCAACGCCGGAAACCTCCTACCCAGAAGCGGAATGACCGATTGCTACGACGCACCGCGGGCGGGGAGCGCACGAAATCCTCTGTGGACGATGAATTTTTGTTGGGCCGGACGTATTGATGTCATCCATTCGGCGGCTTGCTCTTGTATGCCATACTGGGGCTCACTGTCACCTGACCGTCGCCAGACTGGAGCGATCGGCTCGATCATCCCGCCGTCGAGTCATGTGGATATTGTGAATGGTTGTCGCAAGCGGATCTGTCAGCGGCGTGCACGATCTGCTCGCCGATCGGGCGAGGCTCGATCCCGATGCAACGGCCGTGGTTTATGGCCGGGCACGACTCACCTACGCGCGGCTGGCAGCCCGCAGCGGCGCGCTGGCCGCCAGCCTGGTCGAACGCGGTGCGCGACCTGACGCGCCGGTTGGGCTGCTCGTCGAGCGCGGCGTGGACATGGTCGTCGCTATCTTCGCGGTGCTGAAGGCCGGCGCCGCATACGTCCCGCTTGACCCGGATCATCCGGCCGGCCGGCTGCGGCTCCTGCTCGCCGACGCCGGCATCTCCCTGGTGCTCACCCAGCGCGAGCTGGTCGGAAGGCTACCCACGCCCGGCGCGGACGTCGTACTCGTGGACGCCGAGCCGCGCTCCGGCACCGGGCCGCGCCCACCAGTCACGCCGGACAACCTGGCGTACATCCTCTACACCTCCGGTTCCACCGGCCAGCCCAAAGGCGTGATGGTCACCCATCGCGGCCTGGTCAGCCTGTTCTCCAGCCACCGCGCGGAGATGTTCGATCCGGCCGTTCGCGCCGCGGGTGGCCGGCGGCTCCGGGTCGCGCACACCGCGGCGCTGTCCTTCGACGCCTCGTGGATCCCGCTGCTGTGGATGCTGGCCGGGCACGAGCTGCACGTGATCGACCGGCAGACCCGCCTCGACCCGCGCGCGATGGTGGCCTACCTGGCCGGCGAGCGCATCGACGTGCTCGACGAGACCTCGTCCTACCTCCGCATGCTGATGCTCACCGGCCTGCTCGACGGCGGCCCCCGACCCCAGGTGATCATCGCCGGTGGCGAGGCGGTCGACGCGAACCTGTGCGCGGCGCTCACCGCCGCCGGCGTGACCGGCTACAACGGCTACGGCCCCACCGAGTCCACTGTGGAGAGCCTGGTCTGCCGCACGGCTGAGGCGAACCGCACGGTGCTCGGCCGCCCGATCGCCGGAACGGGCACATATGTCCTGGACTCCGCGTTACGTCCGGTTCCTTCGGGAACCGCCGGTGAGCTCTACCTCACCGGACCCGGACTGGCCCGCGGCTATCTCGGCCGGGCCGGCGCGACCGCCTCCTCGTTCGTCGCCAATCCGTTCGGCGCGGCGGGTTCGCGGATGTACCGCACCGGTGACGTGGTGCGCCGCAGGGACGACGGCCTGCTGGACTTCCTGGGCCGCGCCGACGACCAGGTCAAGATCAACGGGATCCGGGTCGAGCCAGCCGAGGTCGAGACGGCCCTGCTGCGGCATCCGAAGGTGGCGGCGGCGGTCGTGCTGGCCCGCCGGGACGGTACCGGACATGATCACCTGGTCGGCTACGTGGTACCGCGGGGCACGCCGGAACCGGCACCCGCGGACCTGCGGACGTTCCTGGGGCGGACGTTGCCGGGCGGGTTGGTGCCCACCCGGTTCGTCGTGCTGGCCGAGCTTCCCTTGACCCGGCACGGCAAGGTGGATCGCCAGGCGTTGCCCGCCCCGTCCGCCCGTCCCGATCCCGGCGAACCCTGTGTGGCTCCGCGAAACCCGCACGAGGAGCTGGTCGCGGAGATCTGGCGCGAGGTGCTCGGCCTGGAGCGGATCGGCGTGTGGGACGACTTCGTCGAGCTGGGCGGGGACTCGATCCTCGCCATGAAGATGGTCTCCAGGCTGAACCGGAGCCGAAACACGGCGCTGCCCGCGCAGGTGGTGTTCGAGCACCGGACGGTCGCGGCGTTGGCGGCGAACCTGCCCGCCGAGCGCGCCGGAGCGGCGGAGGTGGTGGCCGCCGTCCGGGGATCGGCGTTGCCGCTGTCCTTCGGCCAGCAACGCCTGTGGTTCCTCAACGAGCTCGGTCCGGGTGGCGTCGAGTACAACACCGGTGTCGGCTTCCGGATACGCGGACCGCTGGATGTCACCGCGTTGACCGTCGCACTGAACAGCCTGGTGGAGCGGCACGAGTCGGTGCGCACGACCTTCCATACCATCGACGGGCGTGGAGCGCAGGTCATCAATCCCCCATATGTCGTACCGCTCGACATCAGGGCGGTATCCGAACCGGACGTCGAGCGGGTGCTGCTCGACGAGGCAGCCCGTCCATTCGACCTCCGGCATGGCCCGCTGCTGCGGGCGTTGCTGCTCGAGCTGGGCAGTGCCGATCACCTGGCCAACCACCTGCTGGTGCTCAGCCTGCACCACATCGTCACCGACGGGTGGTCCATGGGTGTGCTCGCCGACGAGCTGGGGCGCCTGTACTCCGCGACGGTGCGTGGCGAGCCGCCCCAGCTTCCGCCGCTGCCGTTCCGGTACGCGGACTTCGCCGCGTGGCAACGGGACCGGTTGTCCGGGTCCGTGCTTGACGAGCAGGTCGCCTACTGGGAGCGGCAGCTATCCGGCCTTCCGGCGCTGGAGCTGCCCACCGACCGGCCGCGGCCGGCGGTGCGGACCGCGGCCGGCGCGGTCCACCGGTTCACCGTCCCCGAGTGGCTGACCGCCCGGCTGGTCGAGCTCGGCCGGTCCCGGGGCGTCACCCTGTTCACCACCCTGGTCGCCGCGACCCAGGTGTTGCTGTCCCGCTACAGCGGGCAGGACGACATCGCGCTCGGCACGGTCACCTCCGGCCGGGGGCGGGCCGAGCTCGCGAACATCGTTGGCTTCTTCGTCAACACCGTGGTGATCCGGTCCGGGGTGGACGCCTCGTTGTCCTTCATGGACTTTCTTGAGCGGGTTCGGTCGACCGTGCTCGCCGCGATGGCGAACGACGAGGTTCCGTTCGACCGGCTGGTGGAGCTGCTCGCGCCGAAGCGGGACGCCAGCCGTTCCCCGCTGGTGCAGGCCGTGGTCGTGTTGCAGAACGCGCCATCCGCGCCGCCCGAGCTGGCGGGGTTGCGGGTCGAGGAGGTCGACCTGCCCAGGAGGTCGGCCGTGTTTGACCTTGTCCTGGAGCTCGAGCCGTGGGGCGGAGAGCTTCGCGCCGCGATCGGGTACAGCACCGAGCTGTTCGACGCCGCGACGATCCAGCGGATGTCCGATCACCTGCTGGCGCTGCTGGAGGGGATGGTCGCCGACCCACACCGCCCGCTTTCCCGGTTACCGCTGCTGCCCTCGGCAGAGTGGCACCGGTTGCTGGTTGAGTGGAACGTCTCGCCGGTCGCGGCCGGTGGCTGCGTGCACGAGTGGTTCGCCCGGCGGGCCCGCGAGCGGCCGGAGGCGACGGCCGTCACGTTCGAGGGCGCCCAACTGTCCTACCGGGAGCTCGACGAGCGGGCGAACCGGCTGGCTCATGGCCTGGTCGCGCACGGCGCGGGGCCGGAGGTCCGGGTCGGTCTGTGCGCGTCCCGTGGGATCGACGCGATCGTCGGTCTGCTGGGCGTGCTGAAGGCAGGTGCGGCGTACGTTCCGCTCGACCCCGCCTACCCGGCCGAGCGCCTGTCCTTCCTGGTCGAGGACTCCGGCGCCCACCTCGTGCTGACGACGCGTGCGTTCCAGGACCGGCTGCCACCTGGCGACGTGCTGTGCCTGGACGGCGACTGGTACGCGGAACTTCCCACGGGTGTCCCGGAAACGGCGGTGCGGCCGGAGAACGTGGCCTACGTCATCTACACCTCGGGCTCGTCGGGCCGTCCCAAGGGCGTGCTGATCGAGCACCATGCGGTGACCCGCCTGTGCGCCGACGAGCACGTCCGGCTCGGCGCGGACGACGTACAGGCGCAGTGTGCCCCGCTGTCCTTCGACGCCTCCGCCTTCGAGGTCTGGGGCGCGCTGCTGTCCGGCGCTCGGCTCGCGATCCTGCCGAGCGGGGTGCACTCCACCGAGGAGCTCGGCGCATTCCTTCGGGCCAACAAGGTGACCGCGTTGCTGCTGATCTCGGGCATGTTCCACGAGATCGCGTCCGCCGATCCCGGTGTGCTCGACGGGCTGCGGCGGCTGCTCGTCGGCGGAGACGTGGTCTCGCCGGAGGCCTGTGCCCGGATCCGGCGCCGGCTGCCGCACCTTGAGCTCGTCAACGCCTACGGGCCCACCGAGGTCACCACGATCACCTCGGCCCACCGCGTCGGCACCCCGGCCGGCGGCCCGGTGCCGATCGGGCGTCCGGTCACCGAAACCCGCTGCTATGTGCTGGATCAAGACCTGAACGTGGTTCCGGTCGGGGTGCCCGGTGAGCTGTACGTTGGCGGGACCCGCCTGGCCCGCGGGTACCTGAACCGCCCGGCGCTGACCGCGGAGAGGTTCGTGGCCGACCCGTTCGGGTCCGGCACGCGGCTGTACCGGACCGGAGACCTGGCGCGGTGGCGCGCGGACGGCGTGCTGGACTTCGCCGGCCGGATCGACGACCAGGTCAAGATCCGCGGTTTCCGGGTCGAGCTAGGAGAGGTCGAGACGGCGTTGCGACGGCACCCCGACGTCGCTGAGGCCGTCGTGCTCGCCAGGGAGGACACGCCGGGCCACAAGCGCCTCGTCGGTTACGTGGTGCCCCGGGGCAGCGTCGACACGGGTGCGCTGCAGGCCTTCCTCGACGGCGCCCTGCCGGCCTACCTCGTGCCCGGTGCCCTGGTGACCATCGACCGGGTCCCGTTGACACCCAACGGAAAGCTGGACCGGAAGGCGCTCCCGGCGCCGCGGACCCTGACCGGGCGCGGTTACGTCGCACCACGCGGGGCTGACGAGGAGGCTCTCGCCCGGGTGTGGGCCGAGGTGCTCGGCGCGGAACGGGTGGGGGCAAACGACAACTTCTTCGACCTCGGCGGGGACTCGGTCCTGAGCATCCAGGTGGTGTCCCGGGCACGGCAGCTCGGCCTGCGGCTGACCTCCAAGGACGTCTTTGTCCGGCAGACGCTGGCCGCCTTGGCCTCGACCGCAACCCGGGTCCCGCTCGCCCGGCCCGACCGCGGCCCGGCGTCCGGACCGGTGCCGCTGTCGCCGATCCAAACCTGGTTCTTCGACACTGTCACCGTCCACCCGGAGCGTTTCAACCAGCGGGTGTCGGTCGAGCTCGCCGGGGACGTCGACCCCGAGGCGCTGCGGACAGCCATCGAGGAGCTGCCTCGCCACCACGACGCGCTGCGCCTGCGGTTCGAGCGCTCGGACGGCCGATGGTGCCAGGAGAACGCCGAAGACGTGCCTTCCGGTGTCTTCCGCCAGGCCAAATCGTCCACAATGGACGAATTTTGTCTGGAGACTGGCCCGCTGTTCCGGGCCGTGCTGGACGGGTCGCGGCTTGTGCTGGCCGCGCACCACCTGGTCATCGACGCCGTCTCGTGGCGGATCCTGCTGGACGACCTGCGCACGGCCTACCGCCAGGCCGCGGCCGGCGAACCGGTGGACCTCGGACCGCGGACGACCTCGTTCGCCGACTGGTCCCGGCGGCTGCACGAGCACGTGACGGCCGGCGGTTTCGACCACCAGCTCGAGTACTGGGCGAGCGCCACCGTGCCGGCAAGCGGGCCGGCTGGCGGGCACGCCAGCCCGGAGCGGACGGTGACCGCCCGACTCGCCACCGGGCCCACCAAGACCCTGCTGCACGACGTCTCCGCCGCCTACCGCACCCGGGTCGACGACCTGCTGCTGAGCGCGCTGGGCCGGGTGCTGTCCCGGTGGACCGGATGCGAACGGATCGCGCTGGAGCTGGAGGGCCACGGCCGGGAGGAGCTCTTCGACGACGTCGACCTGTCCCGTTCGGTCGGCTGGTTTACCACGCTCTATCCGTTCACCATGGGCATTCCGGCTGGCGGCTGGGGCTCGGTGATCAAGTCGGTGAAGGAGCAGCTACGCGCGGTGCCAGATCGTGGCCTGGGCTACGGCGCCTTACGGTATCTGGGGAACGCCGCCCTGCCGGAACATCATCCATTGCTGCGGTTCAACTATCTCGGGCGGTTCGACCTCGCGGGCAGCGACGATCCGCTCCGTGGCCCGCTCACCGGGATCGCGCTCGACAAGCACGCCACGACTGGCGGTTCGCCCTGTTTGGACGTCACAGCTCTGGTCATGGCCGGGGGAGAGCTCGAGCTCGAGTGGACCTACGCTCCGGGAGCCCACGACGAGCGGACGGTTGCCCGACTGGCCGATGAGACCGTGGCCGCCCTGCGGGAGATCATCGAGCACCGTGCGGAACCTGGGTCGGGCGGGTGCACCCCCTCGGACTTCCCACTTGCCCAGGTGGGTCAGGCGGAGCTCGACCGGATCACCGGAGACGGGCGCCATGTGGAGGACGTGTACCCCCTCACTCCCATGCAGGACGGCATGCTGTTCCACAGCCTGTCCGAACCGGGGCTCTACCTTGAGCAGATCTGGTTCACGCTGGCCGACGTCCAGGACCTCGGGATGCTGGAAAGGGCATGGCAGCGGACGGTGGACTCGATACCGGCACTGCGCACCGGCGTGGCATGGGAAGGGCTGCGCGAGCCGCTCCAGGTGGTGCACCGCGCCGCCATCCTGCCAATCAGCGTGCACGACTGGACCGCCGTTCCGGCCATCGAGCACGAGGACCGGCTGCGCGCGCTGCTCGCGGACGACCGGGCTGCCGAGCTGGACCTGGCCAGCCCGCCGCTGATGCGGGTGTCGCTGGTCCGGCTCGCCGGGCCGGCTGTCCGGATAGTGTGGACGTTCCACCACGTGATCCTCGACGGTTGGAGCACCTTCCAGGTGCTGTCCGACGTCCTCGCCCGCGCCGCGGGGACGGCGTCGGCACCGCGTCGGCGTCCTTTCGGTGACCACGTGCGCTGGTTGTCCGAGCAGGACGAACCGGCGGCGGAGGAGCACTGGCGGCGGGTGCTCGCCGGTTTCCGGTCGCCCACCCGACTGCCCTTCGATCGCGCGCCCGACCGGGCGCACGCCACTCGCTCGACGTCCACAGTGGATCTGGTGCTGCCGGCGGCCGGTTCGGAGCTGCTGCACGCCTATGCGAGGCGGCACCGGCTGACCCTGAACGTGGTCGTGCAGGGGATGTGGGCCCGGCTGCTGGCGCGGCACAGCGGCGAGCGGGACATCTGTTTCGGCACGGTGGTCTCTGGCCGCCCGGCCGAGGTTCCTGGCGTGGACTCCATCGTGGGCATGCTGGTCAACACGGTGCCGGTGCGCGTCGAGGTCGACGAAACCGGCGACGTGGCCGGCTGGTTGCGGCGGATGCAGGCCGAGCAGGTGGAGTCCCGGCGGTTCGAGCACGTCTCGCTAGCCAGGCTGCGGCGCTGGAGCGAGCTGCCAGGGGGGACCAGCCTGTTCGACAGCATCGTCGCGTTCGAGAACTACCCGTTCGACCGGGAGACCTTCGCCGCCAGCGGGCTGCACCTGGAGAGCTTCACGGCCGTGGAGGTCACCAACTACCCATTAAATCTCATTGTCCACGGTGGAGTTCGGCACGTGGAGCCACTGGCGTTGCGGCTCGGCTACGACCCTGGCCTGTTCGACGCCGCGACGATCGAGACGCTGGGTGGTGAGCTGGTCAGCCTGCTCGACGACCTGGCCCGCGGCGCCGTGCCACCGGCTGATGGCGGCACGCCAGCTCGGGGGCGGAGTGCGCACCCGGGTGTTCCCCAGCCGGCCTACCTGGCTCCCCGCAACGCGACCGAACGGGCTCTGGCCAAGATCTGGGCCGACGTGCTTGCGGTGGACCGGGTGGGTGTGCACGACGACTTCTTCGCCCTCGGCGGCGACTCCATCCTGTGCCTTCGGGTCGCCGCCCGGATGCGCACGGACCTCGGTGCCACCCTGCCGCCCCGAATGCTCTTCGACAATCCCACGGTCGGCGCGCTCGCGTCGCTGCTGGCGCCGCCGACCGCCGCGGCGACGGCCCGGAGCGCCGGCTCCTCGCTCGACTACGAACTGTAGAAACCGGAGGATGGCGTGCCAAGCGAAGACGTGGCGATCATCGGCGCGGCGTTGCTGCTGCCGGAGGCCGACGACCTGGATGCCCTGCACGAGCTACTGAAGCGGGGCCACGACACCGTGGGGCAACCGACCGCCGAGCGGCTGCACCACTCCGGTGGCACGCTGGGAACCAGCTACGTGCCGATGGGCTACCTGAACCGTATAGACCAGTTCGACCACGGGTTCTTCGGTATCTCCCTGCGCGAGGCCGAGTTCATGGATCCCCATCAAAGACTCGTCCTGCAGCTTGCGCATGCGGCCATCGAGAGCTCTGGCCACGCTCCCAGGGAGCTGCGCGGCTCGCGTACGACGGTGATCATCGGACACTCCGGTTCGGACTATGAGACCCTGTACGACGAGGACGACCCCCAGCAGCTGCTGGGATCGATCGGGGCATCCCTGGCGGCGAGGATCAGCTACCTCTTCGACTTCACCGGACCTGCGATCGTCGTCGACACCGCGTGCAGCGGCAGCCTGGCCGCGGTCGCGCAGGCGGTGCGGACGCTGCGGGCCGGCGATGCCGACCTCGCGCTGGCGGGTGGGATCAGCCTGCGACCGGTGCTGCTTGCGTTGCGGGGACACGTACCAGTACGGGGCATCGAGTCGACCGATGGCCGCTGCCGGCCGTTCGACGAGAAGGCGACCGGGGCCGTGGCGGGTGAGGGCGGCGGGGTCGTCGTGCTCAGGCTGCTGCGGGATGCGCTGGCCGCGGGTGACACCGTGCATGCGGTGCTCAAAGGCGTTGCCGTCAACCACAACGGATACCGGATGGCCAGCATGAGCGCGCCGAGCCAGCTCGCCCAGACGGAGGTGATCAGGCAAGCCTGGCTGGACGCGCGGGTCGAGCCGGAGACGGTCGGTTACGTGGAGTGCCATGGATCCGCGACGCCACTCGGTGACGTCGTCGAGGTCGATGCCCTGCGCCGGGCGTTCCTCGATGCCGGCGTAGTGACCCCACAATGCATGCTCGGGTCGGTCAAGGGGAACTTCGGGCACCTGGACAACGCCGCCGGGATCGCCGGCCTGTTCAAGGTGATGTCCAGCCTGCGGCACGCAACGCTGTATCCCACGGCACATTTCAGCTCACCCAACCCGTTGATCGACTTCAGCGGCCCGGTTCAGGTCAACTCCACCAAGCGGCCATGGCAACGGAAGAACGCCGCGCCGCGCCGCGCCGGTCTGACCTCGTTGGGGTTGACCGGAACCAACGTGCACGCCGTGATCGAGGAGCCGCCCCCGGCCCCCGCGGCACCGGCGGAGCTCGGCTACGAGCTGGTTACCGTCTCGGCGAAGTCGGCTGCCGCGCTGTGCCGCTACCGCGACCGGCTCGCGGGTTTCGTCGAGCGCACCGGGCATGGCCCGCGGGTGATCGCACACGCGATGAACCGGGGGCGGGACGACTACCCGTTCCGGTTGGCAGTCACCGCCGCCACCAATGAGGAGCTGGCGTCGGCGCTGCGCTCGGCGGCCGTCCCGGACACCCCCGCCGCCGACGCCCCGCCGGTCGTGCTGCTGTTCTCCGGTGACGGCGAGGTCGACGCGGCCGACTGGCCGGAGCTGGGCTCGGCCTGTCCCGAGCTCGACGCGGTCCCGGAGCCGAGCGGTCCGGCCGCCCGGCTCGTCGCCGCACAGTCCGCCCTGTACCGGCTGGCCCGATCTTTCGGCGTGCCGGACACGCACCTGGTCGGTTCCGGCGCCGGGAACCTCGCCGTGCGTATCGCGCGTAACAACCTGTCTGTTTCGGACGGGCTGCGGGCCGCCGCGGAGCTGGACATCTCCACCGAGGTCGACCAGCAGCGCCTGTCCAGCGCGGTGCAGGGGTTCGTCCGGGACGGCGCGGTCCTCGTAGAGATGGGAACCGGCGGCGTACTGTCGCGGATGATCCGCCGCATCGCGCCAGAGCTGGCCTGTGTCGAGCTCGGCGGCGGACGGCGTGGCATCCTGCGGTGGCTTGGATCGCTGTACCGCCTCGGGGTCGCGCTCGACTGGGACCGGTACTACGAGGGCACCACCATCCCGCGGATCGAGGCGCCGACCTACCCGTTCGACCCGGTCCGGTGCTGGTGCCGCCCGGCCGGGGTGCCGGCCGACGGTGGGCGGATGGTGGTCGACGAGCAGCCGAGGCGCCTGCCCGCCGCGAGCGCCGATGCCGAGCGGCGCGTGGCCGCGGTATGGGAACAGGTGCTTGGCGCACGGGGTGTCGAGGCCGGCGCGGACTACTTCGCGCTGGGTGGCACGTCGATCGCCGGGATCAGCGTGCTGCGGACGCTCGAGCGGGACTTCGGCGTGCATCTCACGTTCGCCGATCTGTACGCCTATCCGACCGTGCGGGAGCTCGCCGGGCGGGTGACCGAGCTGCGGTCGGCGGGGGGCGAGCCCGGAGTCCGCCGGTCCATCGAGCCGATCCCCCGCGGCGGCCCGCTGCCAGTGTCGTTCGGCCAGGAGCAGCTGTGGTACCTGGACCGGTTGAACCCGGGCGGCCCGCTCTACAACATCCCGCATGACCTGAGGCTGAAGGGACCGCTCGAGCACACCGCGCTTGCCGGTGCCGTGCGAGATCTCGTTGCCCGGCACGAGGTTCTGCGCATGTGCATCCCCGACGACGACGGCGTGCCCTTCGCGCGGGTCCGTACGGCGGAGCCCGAGATGCCGGTGATCGACCTGACCGGACTGTCCGAGCTGGACCTGCACAGGCAGGCGCGCCGTATCGTCGACGAGGAGGCGGTCCGCCCGTTCGACCTGGCCGAAGGCCCGCTCGTGCGGACGACGCTGGTGCGGCTGGCCGAGGATGACCACATCCTGTTGTGGACCTACCACCACATCATCTTCGACGGCTGGTCCCCGACGGTGTTTTTTCGCGACTTCACCGAGCTGTACCAGGCGCGGGTGGCCGGTCGCGAACCGGAGCTGCCCCCACTTTCGCTTCAGTACCCGGATTTCGCGGCCTGGCAGCGAGAACAGCTCGCCGGGCCGGCGCTGGCTCGGGGCCTGGACTTCTGGCGCAAGGAGATCGCCGGCCTGCAGCGGCCCGAGCTGCCGCTGGACCGGCCCAGGCCGCCGGTGCAGACGTTCGAAGGCGAGCTGCTGGAGTTCACCGTAGACGCGAGGCTTGCCGAGCGGGTCCGCCGGTTCAGCCAGCGGCACGGCGTGACGACGTTCGTCACGATGCTCGCGGTGGTCGACGCGTTGCTCTACCGCTGGGCCGGAATGACCGACGTGGTCGTCGGCGTCGGGACCTCGGGCCGGACCAACCCCGAGACGCATGACCTCATCGGGTACTTCAACAACCTCCCGCCGTTCCGCACCCAGGTGAGCGGGGACCTACGGTTCACCGACCTCGTGCGGCGCTGTGCGTCCACTGTCGCCGGTGTTCTTGACCACGAGGACATCCCGCTGGCGAAGATCGTCGCCGAGCTGTGCGGGCGGCGCGACCCGGACCGGCACCCGCTGTTCGACGTGGCCTACACCTACCAGAACGTGCCGCAGGACACCGCCGAGCTCGGCGGCCTGCGCTGCACCCGCTACCTCGACGGAGCGATCGCGGGGATCGCCCCCGGTACGGCAAAGTTCGATCTCACCGTGGGCATCGTCGACCAGCACGACGGGCCGCTGGACGGCTATCTCGAGTACGCGGTTGCCCTGTTCGACCGGAGCACCATGCAGCGCCTCGCCACGTGGCTTCCCGCGCTGCTCGACTCCGCCCTGCGTGACCCCGACAGCGTCCTGGACGACCTCGCCTTGGCGACCTCGGACGACCTCGTCCTGGCGACCTCGGACAGCTCTCCGGAAGTTCCGCGGGAGCCGGTTCGGCTGTTCGAAGAATGGGCGGCAAGGAGACCAGAGCATCCGGCCGTGTGCGGACCCGACGGGCAGGCCGTGTCCTACCGCGACCTCAACCGGCTGGCCAACCGGGTCGCGCGCCGGCTGGCCGGGGCCGGGGTGCGGCCGGACGTGGCCGTCCCGGTCGTGGCGGAGCGCGGACCCGGCTTGCTGGTGGGTTGGCTCGCGGTCGCCAAGGCCGGCGGTGCCTACCTGCCGATCGACGTCACCGCGCCCACCGCGCGCATCGATGAGCTCATCGCGGAGGTGGACGCGCCGATCGTGTTGTCGGACAAGGACCTGCGTCTCGAACCGACCGGTGACGCGGACGACGAGAACCCGCGGCCCATGGGCGCCCCGGGCAACCTGGCGTACATCATGTACACCTCCGGCTCCACCGGCCGGCCGCAGGGCTGCGAGGTCGAGCGGCACAACCTCGCGCACATCATGCGCTGGTACCGGAAAGCGGCCGGGATCACTGAGGAGGACCGCCTGCTGCAAGCGGTCTCTCCGGGGTTCGACGCCGCGGTGCTGGAGATCTGGGGTGCGCTGGGCTCGGGTGCGACCCTCTGTTTCGTCCCCGAGATCCTCACCGAGCCGGGCCGGCTGCTGCGCTGGCTGGCCGAGCACCGGATCACCGTGGCCTTCCTGCCCACCCCGCTGGCCGAGGTGGTGCTCACCGACGGCGAGTGGCCGGACGGCCTGCGGTTGCGGGTGCTGAGCACCGGAGGGGACCGGCTGCGGTTCCGGCCACCGGCCGACACGCCGTTCCGCGTGCTCAACGTGTACGGCCCGACGGAGTGCACGGTGGCCGCCACCGCCGACTACGTCGATCCGGCGCCGCCGGACACCGTCCCCGGTATCGGCCGGCCGATCACCGACACCACCGTCCACCTCCTCGACACGCGCAGGCAGCAGGTCCACACCGGGCAGTGGGGAGAGGTCCACATCGGTGGGGCCGCGGTGGGTCGTGGCTATCACCATGAGCCAGGGCTGACCGCCGCGCGCTTCGGACCGGATCCCTTCGCCGGACGGCCGGGAGCCCGGATGTACCGCACCGGCGACCTCGCTCGCCTGCGGCCGGACGGTACTTTCGAGTTCGGTGGCCGCGTCGATGACCAGGTGGAGATCCGCGGCCAGCGCGTGGAGCCCGCGGAGATCGAGCGGGCGCTGGCGGCGCATCCGCTGGTGCGGGAGGCGGTTGTGGTGGCATCGGCAATGCCGAGCGGCTCGACCCGGCTGGTCGCCCACGTGACCGGTGGCGCGCTGGACACGGATGACCTGGTCACCTGGGCCGCGGGCCGGCTGCCTGGCTACATGGTGCCCGGCGAGGTCGTCGTCCGGGACAGCCTGCCCAGGACGCCCAACGGGAAACTCGACCGGAGGAGCCTCACGAACATGTCCGCACCGAGCACCACACAGTCCTTTGGGGACAGCGATGGAACGAGCCGCGCCGAGCGGGTCCTCATCAGAATCTGCGCCGACCTCCTTGCCGTGGAGGGGGTGTCGCCGAAGGACAACTTCTTCACCATCGGCGGTGACTCGATCCTCGGCGTCCGGGTGGCGGCCAGGGCGGCGAAGGCAGGCATCCATTTCACGCCGCAGCAGCTCCTGCAGTGCCACACCATCGGCGAGCTTGCCCGGCTCGCGGTCGTCTCCGAACCTGACATCGCGCAACGGGCGGAACGCAGCGTGGGGCTTCCACCGCCGGACCGGCCGATTCCGCTGATCCCGATCATGCACAGCTTCCTGAACCGGCTGCCTGACGGGGTCAAGGATTTCATCGACGTGCAGACGTTGGAGACCACGCCGGAGGTCGGCGCCGACGCCGTACGAGCCGCGGTCGGGCACCTGCTCACCATGCACGAGCCGCTGCGGTATCGCTTCCCCCGCAACCGTCTCGGTACCCGTATCGAGTGTGGCGACCCGGATCCGGCACACCTGGTCGATACGAAGGTGCTGCCGCCGCTCACCGTCGAGGAGGAGCTGGAGGTGATCGCCGACGACTGCGAGACCATGCGGGCGGAGATGAGCCCGGAGCGCGGGCCGGTGTTGCGGGTCCGCCACTACGACCGGGGCCGGACCCGGGGTGGGCTGATTGTCGTGCTCATCAACCATTTCGTGTTCGACAACATGTCGACCGTGGTGCTCCTGGACGACCTCGACGCGTTGCTGGCGGAACTTCTTGCCGGCCGGACACCGGCGCCGCAACCGCGGCCGGCGCGGTGGCGGGAGTGGTCGGAACACCTACGGGACATGGCCTCGTCCGAGGAGTTGGCCGCGGAGCTCACCTACTGGACGGCGACCCTGCGGGCGGGCGCGGCCACCGGAACGCTTGGCGGGTCCGGGAACGGGGGCATCGCGGACCGGACCGTGGACGGCGCGCATGTCGCGGCGGTGCTCACGGCCGGCGGGGTAGAAGGGCGGGAGGCGGCGCTCTGTACGGCGGCGTACGGGTTGGCCCGGTGGCGCGGCACGTCGAGTGCCTACCTGATGACCGAGGGGGAAGCCACGCCCAACGTGTTCCGGCTGGCCGGCCGAGGACCGTCGGTGGGCTGGTTCACCACCCTGCACCCGCTGGTGCTGCCGGTGGAGCCGGGCATGGGCGTGCGGGACTGCCTGCCAGCGGCCGTGGACCGGGTCCGGTCGGTGCCCCATGACGGTGTGGGGTACGGAATCCTCCGTTACCTCTCGCCGGACACGCCTGCGGTGGGCCAGTTGCGTTCGCTTCCGGAACCCGAGGTCATGGTTCTGCACGGGCCGAGCGACACCTCTGGGCTCGACCTGGGGATCCGGTTGCTGCGGACCCGTTGGGATCTGTCTGTGGACCTCAAGCGTGCGGTGATCTCCTGGTTCCCGCTGATCGTCTCGACCGCCGTGCGCGACGGGGCGCTGCGGGTGGTCGTGACCAGCTCGGGTGGCGTGGGCCAGGAGCAGCTCGAGTCGCTGGCCGACGAGATCGTGCGGGCCTTCATCGAGCTGGCAGGCGAATGATCGCTGTGTCCGCGGCCTGGTACCTCCCGGCCACCTCTGTCTCCGTCACGGACCTGCCGGAGCTGGCCACGCTCACTGGACCCGAGCGGGAAACCTGTGCCGCGCTGGGGATCGACCGGGTGCCCGTCGACGATTCGCTCGGCGCGGTGGAGCTGGCCGCTCGAGCCGGTCGTCGCGCCCTGGCCGGCGCGGGCCTCGAGCCCGTCGACGTCGATGTCCTGGTGACGGTCGAGTCGCGGGCGCCGGACATGTTGATCAGCTCCGAGGCCACCCGGTTGCAGGCGATGCTCGGCCTGGAGCGGGCAATGGCGTTCTCCGTCGGTGGGCTTGGCTGCGCGTCGATCACTCCGGCACTGCTGACCGCACGCGGCCTGCTGGGTGCGGACCCGGAGCTGGCGAACATCCTGGTGCTGCACGGAAGCAAGCCCGCCACCACTCGGCGCTACCGCCATCCGGTGACCGTCAACGGCGACAGTGGCGGCGCGCTCGTAATTTCCCGGCACGGCGCGGTCCGCGTCCGCGACATCCTGCTGGAGACGAACGGCACCTATGCGGACCTGTTCCAGGTCGCTTACCGGGATCGGATTTACCCGCAGTGGCGGGAGGAGTGCACCGACCTAACAGGGTACTCCTTTCGCCTGGCCGTGGAGACCCGCAACCGCCTGCGGGCGCTCAACAACCGGATCCTGGACCGCAACGGCCTGCGCCAGGCCGACGTCTCGTGTTATCTCAGCCAGAACCTTTCCCTCGGCACATTTCGCGCCTATGAGGACGCGCTCGGCGTGCGGATTGCGAAGCCGTGTTTCGACAACCTCGCGCGACACGGCCACCTCGGCCCCAACGACGTGTTCTTCAACCTCACCAGCGCAATGGACCAGGGGCACCTGGCCGCGGGCGACCGAGCCATCCTGCTCAACGTCAGCCCGGCCGCCGGCTGGAGCGCCCTGCTCGTCGAGACCGGACCCCGTCCGGGCACGGCCCATCACCTGTAGCCGCTCACGACGACGAGGCCCATGTCCACCATACGGATGAGAGGACGGTTCCCCACCGAGCAGCCGCCGCGCACGTCGGCGGCCTTCCGCGACGCAGCCGGATCCCGGCGGCCACCGGCGCGGCGATCCGCGCGGCGACGACATCGGCGGTGTACAGCATCCGGACCAACAGCGCCTCGTGGCGGACCACCGAAGAGTTGGCAGCCCCCGCCAGATCGTCACCCAGAGCGTCGTTCAACAACGGCCGACGACCTCAGTCTTCGCGGATGGCCTGCACGTCCAGCTCAACGCGGAGAGTGCGGCCGACTGCGAACACCCCGGCCAGCAGCGACTGGTTCCAGATTATGCCGAACTCGTCGCGGTCGAGCTGGGTGGTGGCCGAGAAGCCGGCGCGGGTGCCGCCCCACGGGTCCGCGCCGCTGCCCAGGTAGCCGACATAGAGCCGCACCGGGCGGGTGACCTCCTTCATGGTCAGCTCGCCGTCGAGCACCCCGCGGTCGGGCGCCTGCAGGGTCAACTCGTGCCCGACGTAGCGGATCCGCGGGTGGCGCTCGACGTCGAGGAAGTCCGGCGAGCGCAGGTGGCCGTCGCGCATGTCGTTGCCGGTGTCCACGCTACGGGACTCGATGACCACCTCGACCCTGCTGTTCTCGAGTGGGTCGGTCAGCTCAATGGTGCCGGCGAACTCGGTGAACCGGCCGTGGATCTTGCTGAACCCGAGGTGCACGGTGGTCGCCCCGATCGTGCTGTGCACCGGGTCGATCCGCCAGCGACCCGGCGCGGGCAGCACCGTCCCTCCGGCCGGGGAGAGCACCAGCGCTCCCAGCTGTGCCGACCGGCCGGAGCTGACCACTGCGGTCCGGGCCTGCGGGGCGTGCCCGACAGCGGCGGTGATCACGGTGTAGGCGCCGGGTGTCAGGCCGTTGACAGCGAATCGGCCATCGGGGCCGACTCCGCTACGACCGACCTGGCCGCCCACAGCGTCCACGACCGTGACCACGGCGTGCGGCACAGGCCAGCCGTCCCTTGTGACGACCGAGCCGGTCACCAACCCGTCCGAGTCACTGGGCATGCTGGTCCTCGACCGCTGCGCCGTCGGCACCGGTTAGGATCGCAGGCCGCAGGGTCAGCACGGTCTCGGTGGGGCCACCCACGCCAAGCAGCACGTCGGCTGCGACCGGCGGGTAGCCGGTGGCGATTACCGTGTACGCCCCCACATTGAGGTCGTCGAAGACGAACCCGCCGTTACTGCCGGTGATCACCGAGCCGACGACGTTGCCGTCCGAGTCGACCAGCGTGGCCAGCGCCTCCGGCACCGGCGCGCCGGTGCCGGCCGAACGGACGGTGCCCACCAGCTGGGCGCGGACCGCCACCTCGAAGTCGTGGTGGACGTGGCCCTCGGCCGGCAGCGAGATGCTCTGCGCCACCGGGGAGAGGTTCGTCGAGGCCACGGTGAGCGTGTAGTCGCCCTCGGTGAGGTCGGTGAAGGTGTACCGGCCGTCCGAGCCGGTCGTAGTGGTCGCCGTCACGTCACCGTGCACGTCGGTCAGGGTCACCACGGCGCCGCCCACGTCCTGTCCGGTACCGGGCATGTGCACGGTGCCGGTCAGGGTGGAGCCGCCGCCGGAGAGCACGACGTCGTGGCGCACTGGGATGTCCGCGACCGCGACCAGCGCCGCTCGTGGACGATGCGTGAGCGAGGCGCAGATCACCAGGTAGGTACCTCCGGACGGCGGCCCGAGCTGGTAGTGGCCGCTGGTGTCGGAAGCGTTGCGGTCGAGCTGACGGCCGGCCAGGTCGGTCAGCGTCAGTGTCGCGCCGGCCAGTGGTGCGCCGCCGCTGCCGGACACCCGCCCGAAGATCACCGGGTCGGCCTGGTGATCGTCACCGCCGGGGCCGGTGCCCGGTCCCGGCAAGAGCCGGTCCGCGGGGTCGACCCCGCCCGCGCCGAGTGGCATGTCGGCCGTGTGACGCGCCGACTCCCCGCTCGTGGAGACGAGGACACGCGCCGGTGGCTGTCCGTTCACGGCCGGCGCGGGTGCGCCCTCGGGTGGCCGCCAGGCTTCCTGCGCCGGGTCCGGCAGCGTGTTCGGCGACGGGCGGTCCGCGTCGATCGCCTCGGCGGCGGTGGGAGCGACGGAAGCCGCGGCGCTTTCCGCGGCGAGCTCAGCGGCACGCGCGTCCAGCCCGGACTCGGTACGCAGCGGGATCTCCTTGAGGAAGAGGATGACCACGAACCCGACCGCCATGACGCAGGCGCCGACGAGGAACACCGTCTCGATGGAGTCGGCGAAGCCAACGGCGAACGGGCGGGCCAGTCGTGGGTCGACCTGCTGAATCACCGAGGAGTCCTGCAACACCCCAGCGGTAAGGCCGCGGATGTCGCCGCTCTGGATTGCCTGCAGCACGGCCCTGTTGGCTGGGTTATCACTCACCGCCGGGTCGGCCGCCGCGGCCTGAAACTGCAGGCTCGGCACGATCGCCCGGAATGCGTTGCCGATCCGGGTGGCGACCGTGGAGAACAGGATGGAGAGGAACACCGCGGTGCCCAGCGTGCCGCCCAGCTGGCGGAAGAAGGTCGCCGACGACGAGGCCACCCCCATGTCCCTGGGCGGCACGGCGTTCTGCACGGCAAGCATGAGGGTCTGCAGGCAGCCGCCCAGACCGGCCCCGAAGGCCAGCATGTAGAGGTCGACCTCCCACAGCGGGGTGTCGGCGTTGATCCGGTAGTGCATGGCCAGCAGCGCACCGCCCATCAGCGCTGTGCCGATCACCGGGAAGACCTTGTAGCGGCCGGTCTTGGCAATGATCTGCCCGGCGACTATCGAGGAGGCCATGATGCCGACCACCAGCGGCACGGTGAGCAGGCCGGCCTTGGTCGGCGAGGCACCCTTGACGATCTGCAGGTACAGCGGAAGTACGGCGATGCCGCCGAACAGGCCCATCCCGATGATGACGCCGGCCAACGACGTGACGCTGAACACCGAGTTGCGGAACAGCCGCAGCGGCAGCAGCGCGTCGTCGCCGATCAGCCGTTCGGCCAGCAGGAACACGATCAGCCCCAGGCTCGCGACGATGTAGCAGGCGAGCGCCTTGTGCGAGCCCCAGCCCCACTCCCGGCCCTGCTGGGCGACGGTGAGCAGCGGGACCAGCGCCACCACGAGAGCGAGCGCTCCGGCCCAGTCGATGCGATGCTCGCGGCGGGTGTGCGGGATGTTGAGCACCCTGGCCACTACCGCAAAGGCGGCGAAGCCGATCGGGACGTTGACCAGGAACACCCAGCGCCAGCCGGTGATGCTCAGGATCGAGTCCTGCCCGGCCAGCGCCCCGCCGATGACCGGGCCTAGCACGCTGGAGGTGCCGAACACGGCGACGAAATAGCCCTGGTAGCGGGCCCGTTCCCGGGGCGGCGCGATGTCGCCGATGATCGCCAGCGCCAGCGCGAACAGGCCACCGGCGCCGATGCCCTGGAACGCGCGGAAGGCCGTCAGCTCGTGCATCGAGTTGGAGAAGCTGCACAGCAACGACCCCAGTACGAAGACACTGATGGAGAACAGGAAGAGCGGCTTGCGCCCGTACAGGTCGCTCAGCTTGCCGTACAGCGGCGTGGAGATCGTCGCCGTGATGAGGTAGGCGGTCGTCACCCACGCCTGCAGGCTCAGCCCCTTGAGGTCGTCGGCGATGGTCCGGATCGACACCGAGACGATCGTCTGGTCCAGCGCGGCCAGGAAGAGCCCCAGCATCAGGCCGGAGAAGATCACCAGGATCTGCCGATGCGAGAGCGGGCCCGAGCCGGCACCGGCCGGGCTCTGCCGGGCCTGCGGACCCGGCACCGCGGCGGCGCTGCTGGTCATGAGAGAAGTCCCCCTATCGGGCCGGCGAGGCGTACCTCGCGGCAGCGTCGAGGATGTTCGGTCGGTAAGCCTCGAAGTCGGTGGTGAAGGCCCGAGCAGCGTGACGGGCCGGTTCCGGTCCGCTGGGGACCAGTGCCTGAGCATCGCGACGGTGTACAGCCGACGGGCGCATGGACTCGAACACCCGCTCTCACCCTCCCCGGTTGCCGGCTCATCGCCGAGGGATCCGGGTGCACGGACTCGGCCAGCGCGCTGGCCCGGACCGGCCCGACGCAGGTCAGGTGGGCGAGCAGGACGTACGCCGCATGCTCCACCCCCTCGGTGCGACCAGCGGCGAAGTGCGCTCGGGTGCGCTCGATCAGCCGTACCAGTCGGAGCACCTCACGCGGGACGGCGTCGGCGACCACAACCTCATCGACGTAAGCGGCAGCCGGCTCGCGGATGCTTCTGGCATCCCTCAGAACGCGGCTGCGATCGGACCCGGGCTCGATGCGGGTAGTCACCGTACCTCTCCATATAGGTGGTTGCAGCATACAACCTCTTGCGGTGCAAGCTTGCACATCCAGGCCCCACGGGTCAACAGGAGTAACCGGATCATCGCGATGTGCGCCGGAACGTCGGTGCCGACAGCTACCGCTGCCCAATGACCACCCAGCCGCTGGCGGCGCCACCGGGTCTGCCGGGCCACCAGCTCCAGCCGTCCGGACGTCCGGGTCGACCGGCTCAGCGACCTGGACGCCGAACGATGCGGCGGCGGCTCCCCTCCGAGTAGTCCTTCCCTCCGGGCGCCGTCAAGTACTGGGCTCGGTATCAGGTGTCCTGCTGACGGTAACCGGCCGCGAGCCCGGCGCCGATGGCCTGGGAGGCGCCGGTGATGAGCGCAACTTTCCGCGCGTCAGGCGCCGCGTTCATCCGACGAGGTACGTCTCGTAGATCACGCGGGCGGCCTGGCGGCCGGCGACGCTAATGAAGACGCCCTTGTTCAGCCAGTCGAGCTCTGGCGCGGCGGTCTCGATCTGCGTGGCGGCGCGGAACGTGTACTCGCTGGGGTCAACGTGCTCACCGCGGCCCAGCCGGGCGAGGATCTCGGTGGGGCCGTGGCGCACACCACGCGACTGGACGTAGAGCAGATCGCCGCCATTTGTCTGCAGCGTGTAGCGGATGTCGCCGAGCGCGGTGCCGTCGGGCAGGACCGTCTGCCAGTCGGCGCTGGCACCCGGGATGAGCGTCCCACTGATCTCCGGACCGATGAAGGTTCCGCCGGTCAGCGGCACGATGCGGCGGTGACCTTGCACGATGTCGCCGAGATCGAGTGGCTCTCCCAGAGTGGCGTCGAGGCGATAGACCGGTGTCAGGCGGGGGTCGGGGAGCTGAAACAAGCTGGCCCGCGTGCTCGTCGGGTCGTTAGGGTGCGGATCGAGCGGCGTGACAGTGATCTGCATCCAACCGCTGAGCGGCAGGGCGCCGAGGAGACCGTCGAGCTGCGCTTCGCTGTCGGCGCGGTACAGGCCGACGGCCTTCCTCTCCCCCGGCGCGACGGGCGGCTTCCAGAGCCGTACGAGATGCCCTTCGCGAGCCAGGTCGGCGGCGGCGGCGGTCTCGGCGTTCTCGCGCTGCTTGACGTCGGGCTCCGGTGTCCCCTCCGGAACGTTGAGCTCGAACTCAACCAGGAACTCCATGACCCTCCTCCTTCACGCCGAACAGGACGCGAGATCGAACGCCATTGACATCGAGCTGACGTCCTTCTCGCGGAACAGCGGACGGATATCGCGCTCGTATCCGCCTACTTCTTGCTCCATCATGACCTCCGTTCAGTGTCGTATATTCATGAGAAGACGAACTGCTGCCCACCGTCGATGTCGTACGTCGCGCCGGTGAGCGCCGTGTTGCTCATGATGTGGACGGCGAGCGCGGCGACGTCGGCGGGGCCGACGACGCGGCCGATCGGGAGCGTCGCCCGCAGCTCATTCCGACGCTCCTCGAGCCGATCTCCGAGCAACGATGCCGACAACGGGGTGTCGACGAAGCCGGCGGCGATGAGGTTGACGCGAACCGGCGCGAGCTCAAGCGCGAGGGCCGCCGTGAACGGAGGCAGCGCGGCGGTGGCGGCGGAGGCGATCCCGAGGCCGTGACCGACGCGCCGGCCGCCGGTGCCGCCCATGAGCAGCAGCGTGCCCCCAGGCCTCATCTTGCCGGCGGCGTTGCGCGCGACCTCGAGCGCCAGCACCACGTGCTCGCTGATCGCCTGGCGCACCTGGGCTGAGTCCATCTCGAGCAGGGGCCCGTAGTGCGGCCCGCCGGCCGTGACCATCACATGGTCGATCGGTGTTGGCAGGTTCTGGAAGAACCTCTCCAGGGAAGCCGCGTCGTTGGCGTCGAAGGCCGCGGTCCGTTGCGCGCCGAGCTCTAGCGCCGCTTGCTTGAGCCGGTCGGGATTGCGGCCGGTGAGGATGACATCGGCACCCTCAGCCCGGGCGCGTCGAGCCGTCTCGAGCCCGATGCCTGCGCTGCCGCCGATCACGACGACGGTCTGTCCGACCAGGTCCGGTTCGCGCTGGGTGGAAATAGGAGTGGTTGCGCTGGTCATGACTCCTCCGATGGGTGGTGCCGGCGATCGATCACGGGGTCGCCGGCGGCCATTGCGAGTAGAGATCCCACACTGTCCTCCTCACCCCGACAGGCTCGCCATCTGCGCGTCCATCGGTCTGACCGGCGGCCTGTCCGCGACCTCCATGCGGAGCGCCTTCAATGCCGCGTCGTAGATCCCCCGGCCGGTACGGCGACCCTCCGGCTCGGAGTGGACCGGCGGAACCGGACCACGTGGTGGATCGGGGATTCTCCAGGATCGCTCGTACGGTGCTGCCTTGCCAGCCGTCGGAACGTCCAGCTGTGGGACGTCGCCGGTCCCGCTGTCCGTCCTCATCGGACACGTCCCGAGGTGTTCCCGTCCGCGTCGCACCGGCTTCAGGACGTGCCGCCGAAGTCGACAGCCTTGGTCTCGACCGTCCCGGCCGCCCGCCCCGGTGCCGTCTGGTAGGTCCAGCACAGGTTCGTGTGCCCGATGACCTGGCCGGGCGGCGGCGCCCCCCACGCCGTCTGGTCCTCCGTCGTGTGGGCGTCGCTGACAAGGGTCGCGTCGTACCCCCTGACGAACGCGCCGTGCAGCGTCGAGCGGATGCACGCATC
>Ga0307470_10000300_pt1 | contig 29504 bp, 24 predicted proteins | sample atmos_gasesAM3C__FD_204565 | JGI IMG/M metagenome (GOLD analysis project Ga0307470, IMG submission 204565) | Hardwood forest soil microbial communities from Morgan-Monroe State Forest, Indiana, United States - atmos_gasesAM3C_05 | ecosystem: Environmental > Terrestrial > Soil > Temperate forest... | reverse complement strand
CCACTCCCTGAGCGATCGATGGCCCAATAATCTGCTCGCGACCTCGACGCACGACAACAAGCGCAGCGAGGATGTCCGCACCCGAATTTCGATCCTGTCGGAGATCCCCGAAAGGTGGGCGGAAGGCCTGCATCACTGGTCGACGCTGAATGCTCCCGCGTGGCAGAACCATGCACCGGACCGTCATGCGGAGTATCTCCTGTATCAAACGCTCATCGGCGCTTGGCCCATCGATCAGGAGCGCTGCTGGCGCTACATGCTGAAGGCCTGCCGCGAGGCGAAGATCAATACGTCCTGGCACGAACCCAATGCCGCCTACGAGGAATCGATCCGCCGCTTCGTCGAGGGCGTATTCCAGACGCCGGAATTCATTGCCAGCCTGGAGCGTTTCGTCGACCCGCTGATTCTGCCCGGCCGGATCAACAGCCTGGCCCAGACTCTCATCAAGATGGTGGCGCCGGGCGTACCCGATTTCTATCAGGGCACGGAACTCTGGGATTTGAGCCTGGTCGATCCGGACAATCGGCGCCCGGTGGATTTCGAGGTGCGTGCGGCGCTGGTGCGCCGCGCGCGCGCGATGACCGCGGCCGATGTGGCAGCGGAGTGGGATTCGGGATTGCCAAAATTGTGGATGACGGCACGCGTGTTGGCGCTGCGCCGCGAACGCGCCGAAGATTTCTCCGACCAGAGCAAGTATCAGCCGCTGATCGCGCAGGGAACCCATCTGGCGCGCCTGCTCGCGTTTCGCCGCGGCGAGAACCTGATCGCCGTCGTACCGCGCTTCATCATGTCGCTGGGCGGCGAGTGGAACGATACGCGCCTGCCGCTTCCCGGCGGCATCTGGCGCAATTGCTTCACCGACGCCGTGCTGCAGCGGGAGGCCATCCCGGATGCGCTGTTCAGTTCGTTTCCGGTGGCCCTGCTGGTGCGGGAAGCCGCATGAAATTCACGGTGTGGGCACCGTCGGCGAAGTCGGTCGAATTGGTTACGGCGGAGCGGCGAATCCCGATGCACCCGCCGGCAGCGGGAGACGCCGACGCGCTCGGGACTTGGCGCGCCGAAGCCGACGACGCCATCCTGGCCCGCGGCTATCGATACTCGATCGACGGCGGCGAGCCGGTGCCTGATCTGCGATCGATGTGGCAGCCCGACGGGGTTCACGGCGCCTCGCACCGCCTGGATTTTGCGCGGCCGCAGACGTCGAGTTTCGCCGCGAAGCCGCTGCGCGACGCGGTCATATACGAGATGCACATCGGGACTTTCACCCCCGAGGGGACGTACGCGGCGGCCCAGGCAAGGCTGCGGCACGTGAGTGAACTCGGCGTCACTCACGTGGAACTCATGCCGGTGGCGACGTTTCCGGGCCGGCGGGGGTGGGGATATGACGGCGTGGATCTGTACGCGCCGCTGCCCGCCTACGGCACACCGCAGCAGCTCGTCTCCTTCGTTGATGCCTGTCATGCACGGGGTATGGGCGTGCTGCTGGATGTGGTCTACAACCACTTGGGGCCGGATGGAAATTATCTGGCGCGGTACGGGCCGTATTTCACCGATCGTTACAAGACCAACTGGGGCGCGGCCATCAACTACGACGGAATGCACAGCGATCCGGTGCGCCGCTTCGTCATCGACAATGCCTTGATGTGGCTGCGCGACTATGGATTCGACGGCCTGCGCCTCGATGCCGTCCACGCGATTTTCAGTTTCGATGCCGTCCATGTGCTCGAAGAGCTGGCGGCCGCCGTCAAGGAGTTGAGCGCGAAACTTGGCCGCGGCTTCGTGCTCATCGCCGAGAGCGATCTGAACGATCCGCGGCTGGTGCGCGCGCCGGCTCGGGGCGGCTACGGTCTGGACGCGCATTGGGCCGACGATTTCCATCACGCCCTACACCGCTTCTTCACCGGCGAGACCGACGGCTACTACGCGGATTTCCGGGGTCTCGAGGATGTGGCGATCGCGCTGCGCGAGGGATACGTGTATCAGGGGCAGTATTCGCCCTATCGCGGGCGGCGGCATGGGCGTCCGCCGACGGGCGTTGGTGCGCATCAGATCGTGGTGTGCGCGCAAAATCACGATCAGATCGGCAATCGTGCGCAGGGCGAGCGCCTGAGCATGCTGCTCGGCGTGCCGCAGCTCAAGGCCATCGCAGCGATAACCCTGTTGTCGCCCTTCGTGCCCTTGTTGTTTCAAGGCGAGGAATGGGGCGCGCAGACGCCTTTTCTCTATTTCACCGATCATGAGAACGCCGAGTTGGGCAGGCTGGTCGCAGAGGGACGCGCCAGGGAATTCAGCAGCTTTCGCTGGCAGGGGGCGGTGCCGAACCCACAGGAACTCGAGACCTTCGCTCGCTCGAAGCTCAATTGGTCCGAACTCGAGCAGCCGCCGCATGCGCAGATCCTCGAATGGTATCGGCAGCTCATTCATCTGCGGCAGGCCAATCGAAGCCTGCAAAACAGACGGGGCCGGCAAGACAGGCGGGGCCGGATGAAGGCCGCCGTCAGCGCCGACCCCAAGGCCGGATCCTTGAGGTTCGTCCAAGGCGACGTGTTCTGCGCGTTCAATTTTGCCGCTACGCCGCAGCGGATGCGCATGCCCACCGGCGACTGGGACCTCGCTCTCAGGTCCGATATGAAAGAAGCGACACCGGCAGAGGAATTGCCGGGTCAGACGACCTTCATATATAAGCGGCGCCGATAGCCTCCCGGCAATCTAGGCGGCCGTTCGATCACGCGGCCGGGATTTGTGCCAGGGCGATGCCGGCGAGTGCTCCGATCGCAACGACCAGCAGCGGCGGCGCGCGCCACGCGATCAACAGGATGAAGCCGATCAGCGCCACGCTGAAATCGCCCGCCGTCTTGACCGTACCGCTCCAGAGGGGGTAGTAAAATGCGCCGCCGAGAATTCCGACCACCGCGGCATTGACGCCGCGCATCGCTGCCTGCGCGCCGGCACGGGTGCGAAACGTTTCCCAAAAGGGCAGGGTGCCGATGAGGATCAGCATCCCCGGAAGAAAGATACCGATCAGTCCCAGTGCGGCGCCCGCCGCGCCGTGCGGCGACGGTTCCGCGACGGCGCCGAGGTAGGCGGCAAACGTGAATAGCGGACCGGGAATCGCTTGCGCGGCGCCGTAGCCGGCGAGAAAGGTATCGTCGCTGACCCAACCCGGCGCCACGAAGGCGCTCCTCAGCAGCGGCAGCACCACATGGCCGCCGCCGAATACCAATGCTCCCGAGCGGTAAAACGCATCGAACAGCGCAACGCCCTGGGACGGTCCGAGTCCACGAAGCAGGGGCAGACCCACCAGTAGGACAATGAAAATCACCAGCGAGGCGATTCCGACGTTGCGCGAAATGGGAACCGCAACGGCGCCGGCCGGCGGCGAGGGGGACGAGGGGGTACGGCTCAGCCAAAAGCCGGCGATGGCGCCCAGAAGAATCGCAGCCATTTGACCGCCCGACGAGCCGCTGAACAGGACGATCAGCGTTGCGATGCCCGCAACGGACGCACGCTGCCGGTCAGGACACAGGGTGCGCGCCATTCCCCAAATGGCCTGCGCCACGATTGCGACCGCAACGAGCTTCAAGCCGTGCAGCAGGCCCAGCCGCACGGGTCCGCCCAGTGCCGTCGCGCCATACGCGAACAGCAGCAGTGCGACGGCCGACGGCAATGTGAAGCCGACCCAGGCCGCGAGCGCTCCCAGATAACCCGCTCGTATCAAACCGATGGAAAATCCCACTTGGCTGCTGGCGGGGCCCGGCAGGAATTGACATAGCGCGACGAGATCCGAGAAGGCCGCATCGTCGAGCCAGCCGCGGCGCGCGACGAATTCTTCGCGAAAGTAGCCGATATGAGCGATCGGTCCGCCGAACGAGCTCAATCCGAGCTTGAGAAATACCCATAGGACCTCGCGAGGCGAGCGAGCCGTCATTGCAGCAGCCAGTAGCGCACGCCGTGTTCCTCCAAAAACTCCCGCGCGCGAGCGCCTTGCAGCAGCGCCAGCGTGGACAACAGGCCGGCTTCCGTGCAGCTGCTGGCGGCAACGGTCACCGAGCGCGGTGAATCAGGGATCGGCCAGCCCGTGCGCGGATCCAAGATATGCCCGTACCGTACGCCATCCTTCAACAGGAATCGACGCGAGTCGCCGCTCGTCGCGAGCGCGCCGTGCTGCAGATCCAAAATCATCGTTGCCCGTCGATCCGTATCCGGCCGTTCGATGCCGACCTGCCACGGACCGTGCGGGGGTGGGCGATTTGCGCGCAAGTCGCCGCCGAAATTGATGAGAAAAGGATCAGAGCAGCGCACCGCCAGCGAATCGTAGGCCCGGTCGACCGCGTATTCCTTGCCGATTCCGCCGAAATCCAATTCCATTCCGTCAGGGAGCAGAAGCCGCGGCGATCGCCACTGAAGCTTCTTGAAGCCCACCCGCGGCAACAAACGTTCGACCGCGGCGGGTTCAGGAATGCGATCCGAGCCGTCGAATTTCCATGCGTAGCGAAGGACGCCGGAAGTGACGTCGAACAACCCGCCGCTCAACTCAAAGCACCGGCAGGCAAAGTCGATGAGCGAGGCCGTCTCCCGATCCACCTCGATTGCGGTGCCGCGATTTTCGTGGATCCACGCGGTGACGCTATCGCTGCGATAGCGGCTGAACTTCTTCTCGACGCGCCACGCTTCCTGCGCCACCACTGCGCCCAACTCCAGCGCAGCCGCGGGCGCCGTCGTCGATGGCAGGAGCACTTCGCACGGACTCGCCATCGCGGTGAAGCAGATCGCTAGGAGATTCTCACCCCGCGCCTCGACACTGAGCGCCTCGTCCGGCGCATTGCTTGCTTCGCCTGCCACCTTGTCACGCTGCCGCTCATGATCTAGAACCGCCACCCCACTTGTACCAGGACGGCCTTGAGACCCGGGTATAAGTCCAGCCCTTGAAGGGCGGCGGGCGTGGCCGTCCGCTCATCGAAGGTCTGCTGATAATACTCCACGCGCAGGCTGAGTTCGGATTCCTCGCGTCCTCCGAGGCCGGGAAGTTTCTGGGCGTATTTCAGGCCGTAGGTCAATGCGTGAAACGCGCCAAGCCGCGAATCCGATGCCTCGTAGGGGGTGTTGCGCGTCTCGGTGCTCAGGATGAACGGCGTATAGAAGTTGGCCGCCGTCTGCCGGTACCACCGAAAGGTCGGTTCGACATACCGGTCGAGATTGGAGAAGGACCAGCGCAGGTGCAGTTGAGCGGTGTCCGAGCGCACCCCCCAGTCATCGCGCATGTAGCGCAGCGCCAGACCCGTCGAGATCTGCCGGCCCAACGCGACGCGATTTTCCCAGTATGCGCTTTTGCGCGTGCGTTGGTCCGGCCGGCTCTCGAACTCGTAGCCGGTGGTGTTGCCGGCACTGTCGATGATCGAAGTGATTTTATAGGGGTCGTTCAAATACCCCTTGAATCGATCCACCGACAGGTTGAACTCGAACAGCCAATTGCGGGTGACCACCTGCGTGACGCCGAGCAGTGCCCCGACTCCGTTCTTGGACTTGTGCCCCGTTTTTTCGAACAATGCGTAGTCGCTCCCCGCCACCGGCGCGCCGCCGATGGGCTGCAAGGAGTCGAATTCTTCGCTGATGCCGAACGACAGGGTGGTGTTCTTTTCATTGAAGTCGTGCGCAATCGAGGCGTCCACCGTGACGGAGAAGAAATCGTGCTCGTCGGACAGCTTGGCGCCGACACTCAGCTGATCCACCCGGGTCAGCGGCAGCGCCCAGGTACCGGCCACCGCTATGCGATCATCCTGGTAGTGCGGATCGACGGGCAATTGTCCGGGAGCGGTCGTGTAGGCATGCGAGGATTTTCCGGAAGGGGAGGCGAATGTCTGCGCCGAGCGGCTGGTCAGTGCTCCGTTGGGGCTGCTTCCCGTCAAACTGTCGAAAGTGACGTTGAAGTTGAGCGCCTGCCCGTCCGCGAACAGCTTGGCGATATTGACGACGGGCTCGATCGCCTGGATTCGCCCGTCTTCATGGTAGTACGCCAACGCGGAATCAACCGACCAGTCCTCCAGCAGCCCGCTGTCGGCCGGGGCCATTCTGGCTTCCTCACCGCGCGCGGCGGCGGCGCCGAGCAAGGCACAGCTCGCGGCCATCAATTGCCGTCGCGTGTCCGCCGCCTTGGCGCGCCGCGTCTCGAACCTTAGTTGCATCCGCAACCTCCGCCGGCGAATGAGCGGCCGCCCGACGAGGCTTCCTTGCTGAAATACATGTGATCGTCGATCGCCGCGTCCAGAGGATTCGCGTCGAACCGCATGTCTTCGCGGGCCAGCACGTCGCGCTGCCAGGGTTTGACGCCCATCGAGGCGCATCCGCTCGAGATCGCCGTAATGCTCAACAGACAGAGAATACTCACCTGCTTAAAGGTCATGGTTTGCCTCATTCACTGGATTATTTTTCCGCCAGGATCCGGCGCAATTCGTCTTCGTAGGCCGTGCTGTCCACGGGCCGAAAACCGATGTGCGTGAAGCGCGGCACACCGTGCCGGTCGATGATCACGCTGGTAGGCATGCCCTGGACCTTGAAGCGCTCGGCCGACGCACCCTGTGGATCGAAACGGACGTCGAAATTAGGATGGAATTTCGCCAGGAACCGCTCGGCGTCCTCGCGGCGCAGATCGAGATTGACGGCAACCACCGTCAGACCACGGCGCTCGTAGGCATCTTGCATCGCTTGCATCCATGGAAATGATTGCCGGCAGGGGGCGCACCAAGACGCCCAGAAATCCAAGTACACTACGCGGCCGCGAAGGTCTGCGAGATCGACCGGCGAGGCGGCATGCGCCCCGCCGGTCGACAGCAAGCACGCCCCGACCAAGAGGCGCCGAATCGCTGATCTGACCGATATCGGTTCCTTCGGCAGTTTCACTGCGCTGCTGCAATCGCTTGCGCTTCGACCGTCATACCGTGTACTTTGTATTACAAAGTAAAGCAGTGTCAAGCATGAAAAACCTGAATGTCCAATTGCTTTTGTTGATGTTGGCGCTGTTTGCGCGCTGTGCCGATGCCGGCGGCCCATTTGGGATCGATCACGAATTGGCGCTCGATCAGAACGGCATTTGGGCGCGCAAATATCAGAACGCGCTCGAGACCGGCGTGATCGTTTTCGAGGTGGCCGGGAGTCTGTGGTTTGGGAACGACAACGAGCTGGGCCATACGCTGTGGCAGACGGTCGATGCTTCGGTGATTTCCGGCGTCGGCGCGCAGTTGCTCAAGTACGGATTCGGCCGCGCCCGTCCCAGTCAGGGCGACGTTCCCAATGCATGGTTCAAGGGCAGCCACTACCAAAGTTTTCCGAGCGGCGAAGTGACTCTGCAGGCCAGTTTCGTGACGCCCTTCATCGCGAACTACGCGCGGGAAAATCCCTGGGTCTGGTCTCTCGAGATATTGCCGGTGTACGATGCCTTCGCGCGAATGAAATCCCAGGCGCATTGGCAATCGGACGTCATCGCCGGTTGGGCATTGGGTACCGCGGTCGGCTATTGGAGCACGACGCGGACCACGCCGATTTCCGTTCAGATCCTGCCGCGCGGCCTGTCCGTGGGATTTTCCAAGCGGTTTTAGCGGTTACGCTGCAGAATGCCGTGTCCATCCCACTGACAATTCGAGCGCGACGATATGCGGATCATTCTGCGGCTGAGCGGTTTGGCAGTAATCCTGTGGGCGCTCGGACACTCATCCATCGCCGGCGCGCAAACGGATGAGATTCAAGTGTATGACGCGGAGATCGCCTCCCCCGGGGTCTTCAATCTCACTTGGCACAATAATTTCATTTCCAGCGGCGCAGGCACTCCGAGCTTTCCCGGCGCCATCGTGCCGGACAAGTCTCTCAACGGCGTGACCGAATGGGCATACGGCGTTGCTCCGTGGTTCGAAGCGGGATTGTACTTTCCGCTGTATTCGATCACTCGCGACAACAGTGTTCTCTACAACGGATTCAAACTGAGGGCTTTGTTCGTTACCCCGGACGCGGCCGATCGCCGGGTATTCTACGGAGTCAATTTCGAATTCAGCTTCAACACTCAACATTGGAACGAGCGGCGGTATACGTCGGAAATCCGCCCCATCATCGGGACTCACGCCGGGCGCTTCGATTTCATCTTCAACCCCATCGTCGATAACTCCTACGACGGATTCTCGAATTTGGAATTCGTGCCCGCCACCCGCGTAGCGATGAAGGTTTCAGACACCTACAAGCTGGCGCTCGAGGAATACGACGACTTCGGCCGCATAAGCCATTTCCTTCCCGGGTCGAAGCAGTCGCACCAGTTGTTCTCGGTGGTCGACATACACACCAGCCGCCTCGACATCGAAGTCGGGCTGGGAGCCGGCCTCACCAGTGCCTCGGATCACCGGACCTTCAAACTGATTCTGATGAAGGACCTTTGACGGTCTGCAATCGGATGGCCGCCATGACCAGTGATTGACATTGTGTCAATAGTTGGCTAGAGTTCAAAACATGTCCTACATCGCCGAACGCCGAGAGGAAGAGAAGGAGCGCCGCCGCGCCGAGATCCTCGATGCAGCGGAGGCGCTATATGCCAAAACGGGGTGGGACGCGTTGACGGTTGATCAAGTGGCGCGCAGCGCGCGCCTGTCGCGCGCCCTGGTCTACGTCTATTTCCGCGATAAGGAGGAGTTGCTGTTTGCCATCGGCGAGCGTGCCACGCGGCTGCTGCGCGATCGCTTCATCGCGGCCGCCGCGAGTCATGCGTTGGGGCTGGACAAGATCGAGGCAATCGGTCGAGCATATATGGGTTATGCCCATGAATTCCCTCATTATTTCGACTTTTGTTCGCGCTTTCAGGCGCATTCCGTATCGAGTGCTCCGGGCTCTCACGAAGACGCGTGCCGCGTCCTGGGCGATGAGGTGATGGGCGTGGTGGTACAGGCTATCGAGTCCGGCAAGCGCGATGGCAGCATTCGCGCCGATATTGGCGAGCCGGTATTATTTGCGACCACGCTGTGGGCTTTCACGCACGGCCTCATTCAGCTGGCCATGGCCAAGGGCACCGACCTCGCGACGAGGTTCGGAATTGCCATCCCTGACCTCAGCAATTATGCCTTCGGTTTGATTCGCGCCGTCGCCCAAAACACCAAGGACTCTCAGTCCCCCGGTTGAGTCATTTTTTTCGGCCTGGAGTTGACACATGTCTAATGTATTTACACGCGACTATTCTCTGTGGCAGGCTGTGCCCGGGGCGCTCTTCGCGCTGTTGGCTCTCGGCGCCTGCCATCGACAGCCACCGCCCGCCGCGCCGCCTGCGATGGTGCTGGCGTCGCCGGTGCACCCTCATTCCGCTACCAGCGCCGGCGAGAACGTGCGCTATCCGGTCGAAGCGGCCGCGCGCTACTCGAATGCCATGTCGTTCCGTGTCGCCGGCAAGCTGATCGAGCGCGATGTGCGCCTCGGCGACTTGGTTCACAAGGGGCAGGTGATCGCGCGTCTCGATGCGGTCGACGCGCAGAAGCAGGCCGCCAGCGCACAGGCCGCGCTCGACGCCGCCGAACACCGCCTGGCCTTCGCGAAGCAGCAGCTCGAACGTGATCAAGCGCAATTCGCGCAGAATTTGGTCGCCGCAAATCAACTGGAACAGACGCAGGACGCCTACGCCGCAGCGTTGGCCGGGCGCGAAGAGTCGGCGGCCCAGCTCGTGGTGGCGCGGAACACGCTGCAATACAACTCGTTGGTTGCCGATCACGACGGTTTGATCACGAGCGAAAATGCGGATACGGGTCAGGTCGTATCCGCGGGACAAGCGGTGTACGGACTCGCCTGGACGGGGGACACGGACGTCATTCTGGACGCTGCCGCCGGAGACCTCTATCGAATTGCCATCGGCCAGCCGGCGAGCGTTACATTTTCGGCATTGCCGGGGCGGCGTTTCGACGCGCGCGTGCGGGAAATGGCGCCCGCGGCGGATCCGCAAAGCCGCACCTTCCGGGTCAAGCTGACGCTGATCGAGCCCGGAGCCGCCGTGCGGTTCGGCATGACCGGCGATGCGATGCTGCGGCAGGTTCCGGCCGCGGGTGGCGCGCCGGCCGACGCGCCGGTCTTCAAGGTGCCGGCCACCGCCATCTTCCATCAGGGCAAGGACCCGGCGGTATGGGTCATTCGTCCGAGCGATTCGACCCTGGAGTTGCGGCCCGTGACCGTCGGCAGCTACAGCGAGCGCGGCACTCTCATCACGGGAGGTTTGAAGGACGGCGACAATGTAGTGCTGGCCGGCGTGCACACGGTTCATGCGGGCCAGCAGGTGAAGCAGACCGGGCCCCTGTTCGAGGGTGAGGGCGAGGGCGACGTTGCGGAGCAGGGCGCGGCAAGCAACGTGGGGAGCTCCGCCAACGCGGCGGCCGGGCGATGAGCGACGGCTTCAATCTGTCGAGCTGGACGCTGCGGCATCAAGCGCTGGTGATTTTCATTCTCGCGCTGATCACGCTGTTCGGCGTGTTGTCCTACGGCAGGCTGGCGCAGTCCGAGGATCCCCCGTTCACCTTCAAAGTCATGGTGATCCGCACGGTCTGGCCCGGGGCGACCGCGCGCCAAGTTCAGGAAGAAGTGACCGATCGGATCGCCCGCAAGCTGCAGGAGACGCCGGACGTCGACTTTCTACGCAGCTATTCGCGGCCGGGCGAGTCGACGCTGTTCTTCACCATCAAGGATGCGGCGCCGCCGTCGCAGGTTCCCGACACGTGGTACCAAGTCCGCAAGAAAGTCGGCGACATCGTCTATACCCTGCCGTCGGGAATTCAGGGGCCGTACTTCAACGACGAGTTCGGCGACGTCTACACCGACCTCTATGCCCTGGAAGGCGACGGCTTTTCGCCCGCGCAGCTGCATGACTACGCCGAACGCCTGCGCACCGAGCTGCTGCGCGTGCCCGACGTCAACAAGGTCGACTTCATCGCCGATCAGGAACAGCGCGTCTATGTCGAAATCGCCAACGCGCAGCTGGCGAAGTTCGGCCTGACGCCGCAGCAGATCGCCGATGCGGTCGATGCGCAAAATTCGGTGTCCGGCGCGGGTCTGTTCACGACCGCGGATGATCGGGTCTATGTCCGCCCGAGCGGCCAGTTCCAGGATATCGACAAGCTGGCGGATACGCTGATCCGGGTGAACGGCCGCGTGATCCGCCTCGGCGACATCGCGGACATCAAGCGCGGCTACACGGATCCGCCGAGTGAATACATGCGCTTCGGCGGCCAAGCCGTGCTCGGGATCGGCGTGACGATGGCGCCGTCGGGCGACGTCATTGCGCTCGGCAAGAAGCTCGATGCGGAAACGGCACGCCTGCGGGCCTCGCTCCCCGCCGGACTCAAGCTCACGGAAGTGGCGAGCATGCCGCGCGCGGTCGGGCATTCGATCGACGATTTCGTCGAGGCAGTCGCCGAAGCGATCGGCATCGTACTACTGGTCAGTTTGATCAGCCTCGGTTTTCGCACCGGAATGGTGGTGGTGATTTCGATCCCGCTGGTGCTGGCGGCGACCACGCTTTGCATGTATCTGTTCCACATCGGTCTGCACAAGGTATCGCTCGGCACGCTGATTCTCGCGCTCGGCCTGTTGGTCGACGACGCCATCATCGCGGTCGAAACCATGGCGGTGAAGCTGGAGCAGGGCTACGACCGGCTGCATGCGGCCGCCTTCGCCTACACCAGCACGGCGTTCCCCATGCTCACCGGTACGCTGGTGACGGTGTCGGGCTTCCTGCCGATAGCGCTCGCGAAATCGGCGACCGGCGAGTACACGCGTTCGATCTTCGAGGTGTCGGCGATTGCGCTCCTGCTGTCCTGGCTGGCCGCGGTCATCGTGATTCCTCTGTTGGGCTATCACATGTTGTCGGAGCATCCGACCCGCCGCGCGTTCGGTTTTCACCGCGACGCGGAGCAAAGCGCGAATACCGCCCCCGTGGAACATCACGATGTCTACGACACACCATTTTACCGCCGCCTGCGCGGCTGGATCGGCTGGTGCGTCGACCGACGCGGGCGGGTGCTCGGCGTCACGCTGGCGCTGTTCGCGGCGGGACTGGCGGCGTTCGCACTCGTGCCGCAGCAATTCTTCCCGAGTTCGGATCGCCCGGAATTGCTCATCGACCTGCGCCTGCCGGAAGGTGCATCGCTTGCCGCGACGCTGCGCGAGGCGCAGCGCTTCGAGGCGACGCTGGCGAAGCGTCCGGAGATCGATCACTACATCGACTTCGTCGGCGCAGGCGCGCCGCGCTTCTACCTGCCGCTCGATCAGCAGCTCGCAGCGCCGAACTTTGCGCAATTCGTCGTGACGGCAAAGAGCGTCAAGGACCGGGAAAAGCTCGCCGCCGTTCTCTCCGAAGTGCTGCGCACGGGTTATTCATCGGTTCGTACGCGCATCAGCCGGCTCGAGAACGGGCCGCCGATCGGCTTCCCGGTCCAGTTCCGCGTCAGCGGGCCGGAGATCGGCACGGTGCGGCAGCTGTCGGAGGAGGTCGCCAACGTCATGCGTGCCAATGCCGACACGCACAACGTGCAGTTCGACTGGGATGAACCCGCCGAACGTTCGGTGCACTTCGAAGTCGATCAGACGAAGGCGCGCCAGCTGAACATCTCGTCGCGGGACATCGAGAACTATCTGCAGATGTCGCTGACGGGCTTTACCATCACGCAGTTTCGCGAGCGCGACAAGCTCATCGGAGTCGACCTGCGCGCTCCGCAGCGCGACCGCGTCGATCCGTCGCAGATCGAACGTCTCGCGATTCCGTCGCAGGACGGCACGGCCGTGCCGCTCGCCGCACTCGGCCGGTTCACGTATGGACTGGAATACGGCGTGGTGTGGGAGCGCGATCGGCAGCCGACGATCACGGTGCAGGCCGACGTGCAGCACAATGCTCAGGGGATCGATGTGACGACGCGGATCGACAAGGCGCTCGCAGCGCTGCGCCAGCGGCTGCCGGTGGGGTACCGCGTCGAGATCGGCGGCGCGGTCGAGGAAAATGCGAAGGCGCAGGGCTCGATCAACGCGCAGATGCCGCTGCTGGCGGTGGCCGTGCTGGTGTTCTTGATGATCCAGCTGCAGAGCTTCAGCCGCGTGATGATGGTAGTGCTTACCGCACCGCTCGGATTGATCGGCGTGGTGATCGCGCTGCTGCTGTTTCGCATGCCGTTCGGCTTCGTGGCCATGCTCGGGACGATAGCCATGTTCGGGATCATCATGCGCAACTCGGTGATCCTGGTCGACCAGATCGAACAGGACATCCATTTGGGGCATAGCCGCATCGACGCAGTGATCGGCGCGACGGTCCGGCGATTTCGGCCGATTACGCTGACGGCGGCGGCGGCGGTGCTGGCGCTCATTCCCCTGCTGCGCAGTAATTTCTTCGGTCCTATGGCGACCGCACTGATGGGCGGCATCACGGTGGCAACCGTGCTGACGCTGTTCTATCTGCCGGCGCTGTATGCGCTGTGGTTCCGGGTGCGGCGCGACGAGGCGCCGCAGGAGGCAACGCGATGATGGCGCGAATCAGTCGAGCGAATTACCTGGTGAGGCCCGCGTCGGCGGCGCTCGCCTTGAGCGTCGCCGCGTGCGGCGCGTTTGGGCCGGCTCGGGAGCCGCCGGCAATGCCGTCGCCGGCGCACTATGCGGTGAACGCACCGTCTGCGCAGCTGCCCCTCGCGGACGGCGTGGCGCAGCAGTTGGCGGCCGGCGCGCGTCCGTTGCCCAAATGGTGGACGTCGTATCGGTCCGATGCCCTCGATGCGTTGGTCGATGAGGGGCTCGCCAACAGTCCCTCGCTGGCCGCCGCCCAGGACACATTGCGGGCCGCGCGCGAGGGCTTGCGCTCGCAGATCGGCCAAAATATGCTGCCGAGCGTCGACGTAGGCTTCAGCCCAACCCGTCAACGGGCGCTCGGCATCCCGATTTTGCCGCAGCAGACCTTTCTCGAAAATATCTTCGCCGCCGAGGTGCAGACTTCCTACACCTTCGATTTCTTCGGTGCGGCGGTGCTCGCCGATCGCGCCCTGGCTCGGCAGGTCCAGCAGCAGGCTTACCAGCTCGAATCGACCCGGCGCGCGCTCGCCGCCAATATCGTCGTGGCCACGATCAATGCCGCATCGATGCAGGAGCAGGTTGCCGCCACCGAACGACTGGTCGCGCTGGGTGAACAGCGCGCGCGGCAAACGGCCGCCCGCTACCAGCTCGGCAGCGCTTCGCGCGACGACATGTTGGCCGCGGAACAGGATGCCGCCAACGCGGCTGCGACGCTGCCGGCCTTGCGGGCGCAGGCGGCCGCGGTCTGGCACGCGCAAGCCGTGCTGCTGGGGCGCACGCCGGACCAGGCGCCCCTGCCTCTGCCCCTGGACACGCTGCATCTTCCGGATAGCGTTCCCGTCGCGGTTCCGTCCGACCTGCTGCATCAGCGGCCCGACATTCTGGCGGCCGAGGCGGCGGTGCGGGCCACGGCCGATGAAGCGGGTGCTGCCACGGCGTCCATGTTCCCGTCCTTGACGCTGTCGGCAGCGTATGGCCGCGGCGGGTTCGATTGGTCGACCTTTACATCGCCTGCAGGAGCGATTTGGAGTGTCGGCGCCTCGCTCACGCAGCCCTTGTTTCACGGCGGCGCGCTGGTCGCGCGCAAGCATCAGTACGAGGCGACCCATGATGCGGCCGTGGCGCAATACAAGCAGACCGTGCTGGCCGCATTCCAGAACGTCGCGGATACCCTGGTCTCGCTCGATGAGGACGCCAACACGCTCGTCCAGGCGCAGCGCGCCGCCGCCGCGGCGCACTCCGTGCAGAGCGATACCGAGTCGCGGTACCGGCTGGGCGCGACCCCGTTCTTTGCCACCTTGACGGCAGGACAGCAGTATCAGAGCGCGAATGTTCAGTACGTGCGTGCGCGCGCGGCCCGGCTTGCCGACACTGCCGCCTTGTTCGATTCCATGGGTGACCCAGTCGCGGATAACCTCATTGGCCGGCGGTGATCGGCCCGCCGTGGAATAATTGGACTATAAGCCAAGGGCGGCGACCGCCAAATTGTACTGTTCCGGCCGCACGTAAATCACGTATCCGAAGCTGCCGCCGCCGTCAGCCACGCCCGTGGCGGCATACACGTTGACATTGGCCTTCATGAGCTTCATGTGCAGATCGGCCAAGGCTCCGAGCTCATCGTCGCCCCGCACCAGCAGCGCCGGATGGGGTCCATCGAGCACGAGGCGATCCTTCTTCGCTTCGTTGGCAAGCTTGGCGGAATCTTCCGGAAAGATCGTCAGCTGCGTATGCAGCGGACCTGTCGGTACCGCCGTAAAGGCAAGCAAGTTCACCCCCAAGTTGGCGAGCGCCGCCAGTAATTTATACGCTTCCCCGGGTTCGTCTCTGACGCTCGTGGAGAAGTAGTCGATGCGCCGTACATGAAACGCCATAGTTGCCTCCAGGCAGTGCAGGGATCGCACTGACGCTGCGAACGCCGACAGAAACTGCTGATAAGCATACTGCCGCCGACAGAGAATGCCGAAACATTTGCGCAATGCGGTGCACAACAATCCGGGGCTTAATGGCCCGCTGCAGAAGTGAGTCGGCGCGGCGCTGCCGCGAGCCGCACTCCCAGGCGGCGCGTGCCCCAGGCTCCGGGCGGTCCCGCGAACACTCCGGGAATCTGCGTCCCGCAACGCTTGCAGGCGCCGGTTTCGGTGAGCTGCCAGGCGCCGAGTTCGTACCAGTCGCGCTCGATCACACGCGTGCGGCAGTGTGGACAGTACGTGCTGCCCCCTTCGGCGTCGTGCACGTTGCCTGTATAGACGTAATGCAGACCGTTCGCGAGCGCGATGCGCCGAGCACGCGTGAGCGCCGCCGGCGGCGTGTGCGGGTGGTCGATCATCTTCCAATCGGGGTGAAACGCCGTGAAGTGCAGCGGCACGTCGGGGCCAAGCTTCTCGACAATCCAAAGCGTCATCCGATCGAGATCGCCGTCCGAGTCGTTCTCGCCCGGAATGAGAAGCGTCGTGATCTCGAACCACACGTTGGTCTCGCGTTTCAAGTACTCAAGAGTTTCGAGCACCGGCGCGAGCGCGCCCCCGCAGATCTTGTAGTAGAAGCGCTCCGTGAACGCCTTCAGATCGACGTTCGCGGCGTCCATGTGGCGGTAGAATTCGGCGCGCGGCTCGGCACACATGTAGCCCGCGGTCACGGCGACGCTTCTGATGCCGCGCGCACGCCCTGCCTGCGCAGCGTCAATCGCGTACTCCATGAATACGACCGGGTCGTTGTAGGTGAACGCGATGCTCGCGCAGCCGAGTCTTTCGGCGGCGTGGGCGAGATCCTCGGGGCTCGCGCCGTCGGCAAGCGTGTCCATCTCGCGCGACTTCGACATATCCCAGTTCTGGCAGAACTTGCAGGCTAAATTGCAGCCGGCCGTGCCGAAGGACAACACGCTCGTTCCGGGCAGGAAATGGTCGAGAGGCTTTTTCTCGATCGGGTCGACGCAGAAGCCGCTCGAGCGGCCATAGCTGAACAGCTTGATCCGGCCTGTTTGCGCACCGCGTACGAAGCACAGGCCTCGTTGACCGTCGCGCAGCTTGCAGGCGCGAGGGCACACGTCGCATTGCACGCGGCCGTCCTGCAGCGCGTGCCAGTAGCGCGTGTCAATGATCGAGCCTTCCGCCGGCCGTGCCGCCACGTTTTTCGCCGCCTCGCTCATATGCGCAATTGTGCTCCCATTTGGACGAATCTATACTGCTGCCGCATGCGCGGCGCAATCGAAGTCCCTCGCATTCGTCCACCGGCCGTAGCGGGATATTTCTACCCGCAGGACCCAGAGGCCTTGCGCACTGCGATCGCCGGCTACTTGGCTCAGGCTGGCAGGCTGCAAGCAGCTCCGGACGCCGCACGCCCGGTCCGCGCATCCATGCCGAAGGCCCTGATTGCACCACACGCCGGCTACGTCTACTCCGGGCCCATAGCCGCCTCGGCATACGGCGCGCTTGGGTGTGCCGCGCATGGAATCGAGCGTGTCGTCCTGATCGGTCCGAGCCACTTTGTGCGCTTCTCCGGTCTCGCGGTATCTCGAGCCGAAGCCTTCGAAACGCCGCTCGGCGCCGTTCCGGTAGACGATGCCGCACGCCGCGACATTCTGCGCGTCCCTCACGTTGTGACAACGGATGCGCCGCATGCGCACGAGCACAGCCTGGAGGTGCAGCTTCCGTTTCTGCAGGTGCTGCTCGATGAGTTTCGGGTGCTGCCGATCGCAGCCGGCGACGCAACGGCACCGCAGGTTGCCGCGGCGTTGGAATGCGTCTGGGGCAATGAGGAGACGCTCATCGTCGTGAGTTCCGATCTCTCACATTACCTCGAGTACGCCGCGGCCCGCAGCGTCGATGCCTCGACGGCTCAGGCGATTCTCAACTGGTCGACCGAACTCGGCGGCGGGCAGGCGTGCGGCTGCGTCGGCATAAACGGGCTCATGCTCGTAGCGCGCGAGCGTGGGCTCGAGGTGAGGCTGCTCGATCTTCGCAATTCGGGCGACACGGCCGCGGAACGCGCTCGCGTGGTGGGTTATGGCGCGTTCGCGCTTTTCTCGTAGGTGCCGACGAGCTGTATGTCCGCGATCACATGCCCCTTCATCGCATCCAGAACCTGAGCTTTCGTTGCGTGCCCGAGATCCGGCAGCACTGCGTCGAGCGCCGAGAGCTTGTGAAAGTATCGATGCCTCCCGATCGGTGGACAGGGACCGCCGTAGCCTGCCCGTTTCCAATCGTTGAGGCCCTGCTTCGCTCCCGGTGGAAGGCCGCTTTTTGCCGCGCCCTCCGCAAGGCCATGCACGTCGGCAGGAATGTTGTACACGACCCAATGCACCCACGTCATCTTGGGCGCGCGTGGATCGGGCGCGTCCGGGTCGTCGATGATCAGCACGAAGCTCTTCGTGCCCCGTGGAACTCCCGACCACTGCAGCGGCGGCGAGATGTCGGTGCCCTCGCAGCTATATTGCCTGGGGATCACGCCGTTGTTCGCAAACGCAGGCGATGTCAGGATGAGCGCCATGGCGAGTATCTCCACGTGGGCGGAAGACTACGCGCGGCGACTGCATACGTAAACCTCAATCGCTCGGCAGCAGGCCGGGGCGCAGTGCGGCGCCTTCATATCCCATATGTCCCACCATCTTCAGTTCCCCATTTCGCGCGCAACCACCCTCCACATCGGCTGCTTCGCATCGGTCTGAATGGTTTGCGCCGGTCCCTCTCCAATGATCTGCACGATGACCGGCTCGTTCCCCGCCGACCCATCCCAGTGCACCGCCTTCGCCGGATGCAGCATGAAGCTGCCCGCTTTGAGCGGCACCGCCTTCGCGACGTCAAACGTAGTGCCCGTCCCCGCGTACCAGGTCCCCTCGAGCACCGTCACATAGCGGGCATTCGGATGCCAATGCGGTGAGTCCATGACGTGCGGCGGAAATTTCACCCGTACGACGTATATCCCAGGCTTCTCCGGGTCCCCCAACAACACCGCCTCCTGCGCCCCGTGACTGTCCGGAATATCCCGCCACTGCACCTCCGCCGGCGTGATCCGTACAAACGCCGGCTCCTCCCTTGCAACGCCCGCCGACCCGCCAATCAGCGAGCCCGCCGCCGCCGCCACCCAACCGAACACCCGCAGCGATTGCCGATTCATCTGCCTTCTTCCTGTAGCTCCGATCACCCCAACATACACTACTCCCAGCGCAGGTCACGCTCGGGCGCGCGCCGCTACCCGCGCTCGAGCAGCTCGAGTAAATCCTGGAAACTTTGATCGGCTGTTCTTCCGGACGTCATCAAGTGCAGGTGCGCTTGACGATAGAACGGTTCGCGGGCTTTCAGAATGTCCTTGAGTTCGCGCATGGCTTCGCGGCTGCGCGCCATGGGCCGCAGATCACCCTGGTCGATGACCCTCTGCATATGCTCCTCGGGCGAGGTGCGAACCCAGATTGCGAGCGAACGCTCGAGCAGCAGCGGCAGCGTCTCCGGATCAGCCGCGAGGCCGCCGCCGGTTTCGATGACGGCCGCCGCGTGATTCGACAGGACGGCCTGAAGGCTCTCGCGTTCGAAGCGGCGATAGCCGGGCTGTCCGTGCAGCTGCAGAATTTCGCCGACCGTCGCGCCGTATTCGCGCTCCACTTCGCGGTCGAGTTCGAAGAAAGGCACTCCTCGATGCTTCGCCAGCCGGCGACCGAGCGTGGTCTTGCCGGCGCCCCGCAGTCCGATCAACGTGACGTAAGGTCTCTTGGCCTCGGCGACCGCGTCGAGGCCCAAGTGATGGGTGAGGAGCCGGCGCGCCTCGACGATGTCGTCGTCCGAGAGCCGCTTCAGCATCTGCATCAACAAGATTCGGTCGATCGCGGGCGCGGGGTCGATGGACAGCAGGTCGTCGGTCGGAAATCCCATGGCGGAGGCGATCCGCCGCAGCACCAAGATGGACGGATTGCCCTGGCCGCCTTCGAGCTGCGCGAGAAAGCGCAGGGAGACGCCGGAATCAGCGGCGAGCGCGTTGCGGGTCATGCCGCGTTGAGCGCGCGCATCGCGGATTTTATCGGCCAAGTTGCGCAAGTATGCGACATCCTGCGGATCGGCGCGGCGGGGTTTGGTGGGGGCGGCGCGGCGCGGCTTGGTTGATCTTGGCATGTGTCGGATGGGAATTGTAGCGGCGCGCGAGCTGGATTGTCAGCGATTGGCGGACGATGTAGTTACTGATGGGAAGGCAGCGCCGACGGCGGCGCCGCACCCATGACGGCGCGAACGACGAATTCCCGGGCGGCCGCGAGCACGGCCTGCGGTTGATCCCGATGCGGCGAATGCCGGCAGGCCGCCAGGGCGAGCAGCCGCGCGTCGGGGGCCGCGCGGGCAATGCTCGCGATCTGCTCCATCGTGCCGTATTCGTCCTGCTCGCCTTGGATCGCGAGGACCGGACAGCGGATCGAGGGGAGCAGGGCCTCGATGTTCCAGCGGCGGAATGCCGGGTCGAGCCAAATCCGGTTCCATCCCCAGAAGGCCGAATCGACGTCCCGGTGATGCCGGCTCAGCCGCGCGCGCAAATCCGTTTCCAGGTAGGCGGACTTCGCGGCTGCGATGCTCTGCACGGAGAGATCCTCGACTTTGACGTGCGGTGCCAGTGCGATGACTCCCGCGACCTTGCTCTCGGGCTCAGCCGCCTGGATCAGCGCAATGGAGGCTCCGTCGCTGTGGCCGAACAGCAGCGGCCGGCGGATTTCCAGCCGCTCGAGAATGGCCGGCAGCCAGATGCGGGCTTCTTCGTGCATGTAGTCCACGCCGCGCGGCGCGTCGAGCGGCGAAGAGCCGCCGTAGCCGTGCCGTGAATACACCAGCGTGCGGCAGCCCGTCGCCTGCGCCAGCTGTTCCGGGAAATCCCGCCACATGGATAACGAGCCCAAACCCTCATGCAGCATCACGAGGTCGACGCCATTGCCGGCGGCGGAGCCCGCAAAACGATATTCGATCCGACGGCCCTCGAAGGTCAGTTGATCGGTTTGCATGCGGCGCGCAACTTGAACCGTTGAATCTTGCCGGTGGCAGTCTTGGGCAGGTCGGCGACGAATTCGATCCAGCGTGGATATTTGTAAGGGGCGAGCCGTGACTTGACCAGCGCCTTCAATTCGTCGGTCAGGGCTTCCGAGGCGAGGAAGCCTTTCGCGAGCACGACGTAGGCAATCGGCTTGATCAGCTGATCCGAGTCCTCCTTGCCGACGACCGCAGCCTCGTGCACGGCCGGATGTGCGGTGAGGGCGGATTCAACTTCGATGGGCGAGACATAGATGCCGCCCACCTTGAGCATGTCGTCCGCGCGCCCGGCATACACGTAGTCGCCGTTCTCGTCGACCCGGAATCGATCGCCGGTTCGAGTCCAAGTTCCGACGAAGGTCGCCCGGCTGCGCGCGTGCTGATTCCAGTAGAATTTCGCGCTGGTCGAACCGCGCACCAGCAGATCGCCGGTCTCGCCGGCGGCAACGAGATTTCCCTCCTCGTCGACGATCTTTGCCTCGAAGCCCGGCACCGGCAGCCCCAAGGTGCCGTGGCGAATTCGATCGGGCCGGTTGGATATGAAAATGTGCAGCATTTCCGTCGATCCGATCCCGTCGACGATATCCACACCGGTGCGTTCGCGCCAGCGCCGTGCAATGTCCTCCGGCAACGCCTCGCCCGCCGAATTGCACAATCGCAGCGACAACTCCTGCGCGCTCGGCAGGTGCCCGCTCGCCAGCAGCGAGGCGTACAGCGTGGGCACGCCCGAAAAGACCGTGGGACGATGCAGCCGAAGACGCGCGCTGATCGACGCCGGTGTGGCGCGCTCTGCCATCAACACGGCCGTTCCGCCCACGGCCAACGGGAAGGTCAAGGAATTGCCGAGGCCGTAGGCAAAGAACAGTTTCGCGGCCGACAGCATCACGTCGCTCTCCTGCAATCCGAGCGTGGCTTGGGCATACAGCGCGGCCGTCTCGATGAGGCTCGAGTGTATGTGCACGGTGCCCTTGGGGGCCCCGGTGGAGCCGGACGAATACAGCCAGAAGCAAGGTTCGTCGCGCGAGGTGGGGGCAGGTTCGAAGCAGTCGGCCGAAGCGGCGAGGACTGTCCCGAATGCGCGCATGCCCGGCGGCGGCGCCGCAGACCCGGCGATCAAAACATGTTTGAGAAAGGCAGATTGGCCCAAGATCGGCTGGAACTGCGGCAACAGCGGCTGTGAAATCACCGCCACCTGCGCGCGGCTGTCGTGCAGCAGGTACGCATAGTCGGCCGCCGACAGCATGGTGTTGACGGGGACCGGCACGATTCCGGCTTTGATCGCGCCGAGGAAGGCGGTCGGAAAGTCGATGCCGTCTTGAAGGCAGAGCAGCACCCGCTGCTCGAGTGCCAGGCCGAAGTCATGCAAGGCGTTCGCGAAGCGATTGACGCGTGCGGCAAGCTCTCCGTACGTGTAGGAACCGGCGTCATCGATGTACGCGATCTTCGCCGCGCGGCCCGCTCGAAGGTTGCGCTCCAACAGATCGTGAGCGGCGTTGAAGCGTTCCGGGATTCGCAGCGCCGGCGGACTATACGTGCCGTCAATCTCGCAGAGGTCCATATACGCACTATATTGCATCAATCGGTGCGCGAGCGAAACACCTATACCCAAAATATTTACTTGACCTTTTGCCGGGTCCGGCTCAAGAATGCACTATATTGCATTCAATCGGGGGCGACATGCCGGAACCTGCAACGACGATGGTGGAGCCGGCCGCCCCACCGGTGACCTTCGAGACGCACCCCTCTCGCTACCGGCATTGGCGCCTTGCCGTCGCCGGCCGCGTCGCGACGCTGACCATGGACGTCGATGAGGAGGCCGGTATCCGTCCCGGTTACCGTCTGAAGCTCAATTCCTATGATCTCGGCGTCGACATCGAGTTGTACGACGCCCTGCAGCGCATCCGTTTCGAACACCCGGAAGTGGGCGCGGTCGTTCTCACCAGCGCCAAGGAGCGGATATTCTGCTCCGGCGCGAACATCTTCATGCTCGGGCTCGCGAGTCACGCCTGGAAGGTGAATTTTTGCAAATTTACCAACGAGACTCGCAATGGAATGGAAGACTCGAGCATCCACTCCGGAATCAAGTTCATTGCCGCGTGCAACGGCACGACTGCCGGCGGCGGCTACGAACTGGCGCTCGCGTGCGATGAAATCGCGCTGGTCGACGACCGGTCGTCCGCGGTGAGCCTACCGGAAGTCCCTTTGCTCGGCGTGCTGCCGGGCACCGGAGGGTTGACGCGGTTGACCGACAAGCGACACGTGCGGCGCGACCTCGCCGACGTATTCTGCACCACGGTCGAAGGCGTGCGCGGTCAGCGGGCGCGCGATTGGGCGCTGGTCGATGCCATCGTCAAGCCGCAATATTTCCAAGAGTACATTCAGCAGCGCGCGCTGGCGCTCGCCGGCTCGAGCGAGCGTCCCAAGGCCGCCGCCGGAGTTGCGCTCGCGCCCCTCGATCGGGTCGCCGGAACGCGCGGCTTCCGCTACCGCTTCGTCGACGTGCGGCTGGACGATCAAACGCAGCGGGTCGAATTGACGATCTCGGCGCCCGACGCGGCTGCGCCGGCTTGTGTCGATGAGGCGCTCGCCGCGGGAGCGAAGTGGTGGCCGCTGCAGATGGCGCGAGAATTGGACGATGCCATCTTGAACCTGCGCACCAACCATCTCGACTACGGCGTCTGGGTGCTGAAGACGCGCGGCGCGGCGCCCGCCGTGCTGGCGACCGATGCGTTTCTGCTCGAGCATCGGAAACACTGGTTCGTCCGCGAAGTCATCGGGCAGCTGCGGCGCACCTTCGCGCGGCTCGACGTCTCGTCGCGCTCGCTATTCGCCCTGATCGAGGCGGGAAGCTGTTTCGTCGGGTCGCTGTTCGAACTCGCGCTCGCGTCGGATCGCATCTACATGCTCAACCGGGACGCCGCGGCGGGCGGCCCCGTGCTGATTCTCTCCGAGGCGAATTTCGGCCTGTTTCCGGCAGTGCACGGGCGGTCTCGAATCGAGGCGCGCTTCTACGGCGATGGGGAACTCATCGCCAAGGCTCGGGCCGCCGTGGGCGCGCCGCTCGAGTGTCCCTCGGCGCAATCCCTCGGACTCGTGACCTCCGGACCCGACGCCCTCGACTGGGACGATGAGATTCGCATTGCGCTCGAAGAGCGCAGTGCGCTGTCGCCCGATGCCTTGAGCGGCATGGAAGCAAACCTGCGCTTCGGTCCGGGCGAGACGCTGGAGTCGCGGGTATTCGGCCGTTTGTCGGCCTGGCAAAACTGGATTTTCACCCGGCCCAACGCAGTCGGCGATGCGGGCGCACTGAAGGTGTTCGGCACCGGCCGCAAAGCCAAATTCAACCGGGACCGCATCTAACAAGACGCCGTATCCAAGAACACGCCGCATCCAAGAACACGCAGCCCAGGAACATGCAGCCATGACGATTACCTACGCGGACAGGATTCCCAACAACGTCGATCTCGGCAGCGACAAGCTGCTGCAACGCGCGCTCGAACACTGGCAGCCCGAGTTTCTCAAATGGTGGACGGACATGGGCCCGGAAGATTCGCACACCGCGGACGTGTACCTGCGAACCGCCGTCAGTGTCCATCCGAGCGGTTGGGCGCATTTCGACTATGTGAAGATGCCTGACTACCGCTGGGGAATTTTCCTGGCTCCCGGCGACGGCGAACGCAAAGTCAATTTCGGCGACCACAAGGGGGAGCCCGTCTGGCAAGAGGTACCCGGCGAACACCGGGCCAACTTGCGGCGGATCATCGTCACCCAAGGGGACACGGAGCCCGCGTCGGTGGAGCAGCAGCGCCATCTCGGACTCACCTGTCCGTCGCAGTACGACTTGCGCAATTTGTTTCAAGTCAACGTCGAAGAGGGCCGCCATCTCTGGGCGATGGTGTACCTGCTGCATCGGTATTTCGGGCGTGACGGCCGTGAAGAGGCGGAGGCGCTCCTGCAACGCCGCTCGGGAGACCGCGACAATCCGCGGATCCTGGGCGCCTTCAATGAAAGGACGCCGGATTGGCTGGCATTCTTCATGTTCACCTATTTCACGGACCGCGACGGAAAATTTCAGCTGCTGGCGTTGGCCGAGTCGGGCTTCGATCCCTTGGCCCGGACCACACGCTTCATGCTGATGGAAGAAGCGCATCACATGTATGTCGGCGAGGCGGGCGTCGGCCGCGTCATCCAGCGCACGTGCGAGGTCATGCTCGAGCACAAGACCGATGATCCTGCACGGCTTCGCGCGCTCGGCGTCATCGATTTGCCGACCATTCAGCGCTACCTCAATTTTCATTTCAGCGTGACCATCGATCTCTTCGGAGCCGATGTATCGTCGAACGCCGCGACGTTCTACTCGAGCGGCCTCAAAGGACGCTACGGAGAAACGAAATACGGCGATGATCACCTTCTGCGGGATGCGATGTATCCGGTGCTGCAGGTCGTCGACGGACGGCTCGCGGCGGGCGAGGCGCCGGCGCTCAACGCTCTCAACGAAAAGCTCCGCGACGACTACATCAAGGATACCGTGGCGGGGGTCGGGCGCTGGAACCGCATCATTCACAAGCTCGGAATCCAGTGCGAATTGACCGTGCCGCACAAGGCGTTCAACCGGAAAATCGGACCCCTGGCGGGGCTCAGGTTATCCCCCGACGGCCGCATCGTCAGCGAGGCGGAGTGGACCGCGCGGCAGCGCGACTGGCTCGCAACCGACGAGGACCGCGCCTTCGTCGCCTCTTTGATGAGCCGAGTGGCCACGCCCGGCGCCTACGCCAATTGGATTTCGCCGCCGACTCTCGCCATCAACAAGCAGCCGGCCGATTTCGAGTTCGTGCGGTTCAACTAAGCTGCTGCCCGCGCCACCACGCCGCCGTCAATAAATCCGCATGGTGCTGCGTGAACACCGAGCTGAGCGCCGGCGGTATGGAAAGGAAGGGCAGCCATTGCTCCGGGAATACGTCGCGCGGTCCGCAGTGAAACCAGGGCTCGGCGCTGGTCTCTTCTTCCTCGCAGCTCGGTTGCGGCAGGTCGCGAAATACGCAGTCGGATACCAGGCAGATCTCGTCGTAGTCGTAGAAGATCACCCGGCCGTGATTGGTCACGCCGAAGTTCTTCAGCAGCAGGTCGCCGGGAAATACATTGCTGGCGGCCAGATCGCGCAGGGCGTTGCCGTAGTCGATGATGGCCGATTCGGCGGCGGCGGGATCGGCCTCGCGCAGGAATAGGTTGAGCGGCCGAAGGCGGCGTTCGATGTAGCAGTGTTCGACGATCAAATCGTCGCCTTCGATGCGGCAGCTTTCGCCGGCCTCGTTCAGGAGCTCGTCGATCAGGGCGGGCATGAAGCGCGCGCGCGGCAGGCGCAGGCGCTTGAATTCCTGAGCATCGACCAGGCGGCCCGCACGGTCGTGCCGGAACACGAACTGGTAGCGCTCGATGACGTCCTCGCGCGTGCTGGTCTTCGGTGCGCCGAAGCGATCGCGGATGACCTTGAACACCAGATCGTGGGAGGGCAGGGTGAACACGATCATCACCAGCCCGCGCTCGCCCGGGGCGTGCACGAAGCTGTCGATGGATTTGTCCAAATGTCTCTGCAGCGCAAAATAGCGCTCCGTCTTGCCCTGTTTTGCCCGGCCGAGCACCGTGTACAACTCGTCGACGGACTTGCGCGGCATGAAGGAGCGCAGCAGAGTGATGGCCGCGCTGACCACGGGCAGATCGACGTGAAAGTAGGAACGCGCGTAGCCGAACAGCGATCCGACATCGGCACGCGACAACATGACGGAATCGACCTGCACGCCCTTGGACGAGTTCGTGAAGCCGAGAACCAAGGGCGTGAGCGAACCGTCGCCGATCAGCCGGCCGACAACGAAGGCGTGCATGCCGCGGTAGAACAGGGGCTCGATCAGCTCGATGGACTCGGGGTGTGCGCTCGGCCGGCCGGTCTGAAAATATCGGCCGATTTCGGCGCTGATGCGATGTACGGCCGCTTCCATTTGGTCGATCGCCGCGCCGAACGGCAAATCGGTGAGAATCTCGCGCACCGCCGTCGGCAGCGAGCCGCCCACCCTGTAGACGCGGATCGGGACGGAGCCGGAAGCGCGGCCCACGCTGGTCGCGCAGAATTCGACCTCCGGGTTGACGCCGACCGTGCCGAACAGATCGCGGGTGACGGAATTGAAGAACGTACGGTAGAAATCGCTGTCGGGCCGGCGCGCGACGATGATCTCGTAGGCGCGCTTGATATCGATCCACACCGCCACCTCGGTGCGTTTCGAATGCAGCTGGCTGGCGACCGCCGCCACGCAGCGCGCCACGCGCAGCTCGTATAGCTCGATGCGGGTCACCGCATCGAGCTGCGCACTCTGCCAATCCTCCGCGAGGAAGTTCAGCGCCGCGCGCCGCGTTATTCGGCCGAACTCCTCGTTGTACTGGCGGAAGTGTTCCGCGATCAGCGCGGCGTGATCTTTCGCCGTGACCCCGTCTTGCGTCGCGGCTGCGGTGACGGCGGCGCTCATTCGCGCGTGCGCGCCTGTTATGCCACAACCCGTTGCGGACCCGGCGCCACTTGCGTCGAGAATTGCTCGGTCTCGGTGCTGCCGGCCATCGCCCCGGTGGAATGTGCGCCTGCGCTGATCGCGGTTTGCACCGCGTCGAAATAGCCGGTGCCGACGAAGGCCTGATGCTTGGTGGCGCGATATCCGGCGCTCTCCTGGCCGAACTCGCGCTGCTGCAGCTGCGAGTAGCCAAGCATGCCGTCTGCGCGATAAGCCGACGCCAGTTCGAACATGGACAGATTCAAGGCATGCCAGCCGGCGAGCGTGATGAATTGAAAGCGGTAGCCCAGAGCGGCCAGCTCTTCGCGCCACCGCTTCATCGACGCTGCGTCGAGTTTGGCCTGCCAGTTGAACGACGGGGAGCAGTTATAGGCGAGCAGCTTGCCGGGGAACTTGGCGTGAATGGCCGCGGCAAAACGCCGCGCTTCCGCCATGTCGGGTTTGGATGTCTCGCACCACAGAAGATCGGCGTACGGGGCGTAGGACAGCCCTCGATCGATGGCTTGTTCGATGCCGGCTTTCACGTAGAAGAAGCCCTCGCTCGAGCGCTCGCCCGTGAGGAAGCGCGCGTCGCGCGGATCGTGATCGGTGAGGAGCAGGTCCGCTGCGTCGGCATCGGTGCGCGCAATGATCACGGTGGGCACGCCGAGCACGTCCGCCGCCAGCCGCGCCGCCACCAACTTGTTGATCGCTTCGCCGGTCGAGACCAGGACTTTCCCGCCGAGATGCCCGCATTTCTTGGCGGACGACAGTTGATCCTCGAAGTGCACGGCCGCCGCGCCCGCGCGTATCAGGGCCTTGGTCAGTTCGAAGGCATTCAAGTTGCCGCCGAAACCGGCTTCGGCATCGGCGACGATGGGGACCAGCCAGTCGATGGCTGATTTGCCGTCCAGGTGATGAATTTGATCGGTGCGCAGCAGCGCGTTGTTGATGCGCTCCACCATCTTCGGCACCGAGTCGACCGGATACAGGCTTTGGTCCGGGTAGACTTCACCGGCGGTATTGGCATCGCCGGCGACTTGCCAACCCGAGCAGTAGATGGCCTTGAGTCCGGCTTGAACCGTTTGAATGGCCTGGTTGCCGGTCATGCAGCCCAAGCCCGCGATCACGGGCTCGCTGTGCAGTTGGCGCCAGAACTTTTCCGCGCCCAGCCGCGCCAGTGAATGTTCGATGTGCACCGTGCCGCGCAGACGCACCACGTCGGCCGTGCTGTAGGGGCGCTGGATGCCGGTCCAGCGGTCTTTCGTTGGATCGCTCAAATCAATTCTCCTTGATACTCAAAGGCGAGCTTGCGTCTCGGGAAGCCGGGAGCTTAAAGTATGGGATAGGCGGATTTACACATTGGAAATTTAACAGTGTGAATTTCACATGGCAGGACTGATCAGGCAGGGGCATTTTCTCGGGACCAAGCTGAGGTCCCTGCGCAAGCGCAACGGTCTCACCCTCGATGAGCTCTCCGCCCGCTGTGTGCAAATCGACGCGGCAGCGGCCCCCTCAGTGTCCTATCTCAGCATGGTGGAGACCGGCAAACGCATGCCCTCGGCCGACATGCTGGGCATGCTGGCGGGAATATTCAGCAAGGACGTGCGTTGGTTTCTCGACGAGAACACCGAAGTCGAAGCCGCTCCGGCGCAGCGCGAACGGGGAGGCCTCGAAGCCATGCCCCTGGAACCGGCATTTCTGTTCTCGCATGAGCTGCTGCAGAATGCGTTGCCGGAACTCCTCTCGCAAACCGGCACCACCGGACGGCAATTCGCGCAACTATTGATCCGCGTCTGGCAGGAAACGCGCCACAACAACTTTCCCGACATCGAGCGCGCGGCCGAGGAATGCGGCAAGCGCCAGATGCCGCTCACTCTGGACGCCGTGTTGGCCATTTGCAAACGGCACGCGCTGAACGTGCAATGGTTCGATGGCGATGCCCGCAAGCCGAGCGGCGCCTTGGTGCGGTCTCAATTCGAGGCACCCGGGACGGTGCACATCAACAAGCGCCTGCGCAGGCAGGAAGAACGGCTGAAATACGAACTGGCGTTCTTCATCGGCCACAAGATCCTGCACAACGGCGACGGAGCCATCTCGCCGCACAGCGCCATTCATTCCGGGGACGGTGAATCCTCCGGCTCCGCGGCCGGCATGGGCGCGCAGGACGTGCTCTACGCCTGGCGCGATTTCGAATGCAGCTTTTTCGCGGGGGCGCTGCTCTGCCCGCGCGTGCCGTTTCGGCGCTTTTTGATTCGCGAGGCGCACAACGTCGCCGCCTGCCACAAATTGGGGGTGACCCCGGCGCTGGTCATGCGCCGCATGACCGCCGTTTCGCCGTACCGGCATTGGCATTACTTCGATGCGTACGCACCGGGCTACTTGCGCGCGGTGTACCGCGGCAACGGCATCCCTTTGCCCTGGG
>Ga0307470_10000299_pt1 | contig 29522 bp, 11 predicted proteins | sample atmos_gasesAM3C__FD_204565 | JGI IMG/M metagenome (GOLD analysis project Ga0307470, IMG submission 204565) | Hardwood forest soil microbial communities from Morgan-Monroe State Forest, Indiana, United States - atmos_gasesAM3C_05 | ecosystem: Environmental > Terrestrial > Soil > Temperate forest... | reverse complement strand
GCGGTGCGGCTGCGCGGTGCGCTCGACCTCTCGGCGTTGGAGCGGGCGCTCGGCGAGATCGTGCGGCGCCACGAGGTGCTGCGGACGACGTTCGAGGAGATCGACGGGGAGCCCCGGCAGCGGATCGGTCCGGCGGCAGGGCTCCGCCTGCCGGTGATCGACCTCGCCGGGCTCGCCGGAGCCGCGGGCGAGGCCGAGGCGTTGCGGCTGGCGCAGGAGGAGGCGGAGCGCCCGTTCGACCTGCGGCGGGATCCCGTGCTGCGGGCCGCGGTGTCGCGCCTGGGGAGCGGGGATCACGCGCTGCTGCTGACGATGCACCACATCGCCTCGGACGCCTGGTCGACGTCGGTGCTGATGCGGGAGATGGACGCGCTCTACGCCGCCTACGCGGCGGGACGCCCGTCGCCGCTCCCCGAGCTGCCGATCCAGTACGGGGACTACGCGGTGTGGCAGCGGGCCTGGCTCGACGGCGAGGCTCTGGAGGCGGGGCTCGCCTACTGGCGCGGTCAGCTCGCGGGCGTCCCGCCGGCGCTCGAGCTGCCGGCGGACCGCCCGCGCCCGGTACGGGCGAGCTCGCGCGGGGCGAGCCGTCCCTACGCCCTGTCGACGGAGCTCTCCGCGCGCCTGGCGGCGCTCGGCCGGCGCGAGAACGCGACGCTGTTCATGCTGCTCCTGGGATCGTGGAAGGCGCTGCTCGCGCGGCTGAGCGGCGAGACGCACCTCGCGATCGGCACGCCCATCGCGGGGCGCAGCCGGCAGGAGGTCGAGGAGCTGATCGGCTTCTTCGTCAATACCCTCGTCCTCTACACGGACCTGTCGGGCGATCCCGCCTTCCCGGAGCTGGTGGGCCGGGTGCGGGAGATGTGGCTGGAGGCGTACCGCCACCGGGAGGTGCCGTTCGAGCGGCTGGTCGAGGAGCTGCAACCCGAGCGCGACCTGGGCCGGACGCCGCTCTTCCAGGTGATGTTCGTCCTGCAGCACGCCGGGACGGAGACCTCCACCGCGGGCTTCGCGGCTGCGGGCCTTCCGACCGAGTCGCGGACGGCGAAGTTCGATCTGACGCTCGCCGTGGCGGAGGTCGGTGGGCGCCTCTCGGGCGAGCTCGAGTACCGCACCGACCTGTTCGACGCGACGACGGCGATCCGCCTGCTGGAGCAATGGACCCGGGTGCTGGAGGCGCTGGTCGAGCAGCCGGACCTCCGGGTCTCGGCGCTGCCGCTGCTGTCGGCGGCCGAGAGGCATCAGACGCTGGTGGAGTGGAACGCCACCGCGAGCCGGTATCCGGCGCCGGAGACCCTCCAGAGGGCGGTCGAGCTGCAGGTGGAGCGCATGCCGGAAGCGGTCGCGCTCTCCCTCGACGAGACCGCTCTGACCTACGGCGAGCTCGACGCGCGGGCGAACCGCCTGGCCCGCCGGCTGCGGGGCCTGGGCGTGGGACCGGAGGTGCCGGTCGCGATCGCCGCCGAGCGCTCGCCGGAGCTGGTGGTGGGCCTGCTAGGGATCCTGAAAGCGGACGGTGCGTACGTGCCGCTCGATCCCTCGTATCCGAGGGAGCGGCTGAGCTTCATGCTGGAGGAGCTGTTGGGGAGCCTGCCGGAGAGCGGCCATGGCTTGGTGATGCTGACCCAGCGGGCCGTGGCGGACCTCCTGCCGGCTCCGCGGGGCGCGTCGTTGCCGCCGCTCCACCGGATCTTCCTCGAGGACGAGGTCGACGAGACGGCAGGGAGCGCGCCAGTCATCGAGGCCGGCGGAGCGCCGCACATGGCGTACGTGATCTATACCTCGGGCTCGACGGGCCGGCCCAAGGGGGTGGTGAACACCCACGCCGGGATCATGAATCGCCTCCACTGGACCCAGGTGCAGTACGGCCTGACGGCGGCCGACCGGGTGCTGCAAAAGACGCCGATGAGCTTCGACATCTCGGTGTGGGAGTTCTTCTGGCCGCTGATGACGGGCGCGGAGCTGGTCCTGGCACGGCCGGGGGGGCACCGCGACGGCGCCTATCTCGCGGACCTCATCGGCCGCCGGGGGATCACGGTGGTGCACTTCGTGCCGTCGATGCTGGAGGCCTTCCTGCACGAGCCCGATCTCTCGGGGTGCGCCAGCCTGCGGGCGGTTATCGCGAGCGGCGAGGCGCTGGCGCCGGAGCTCGCGCGGCGCTTCACCGAGCGCCTGGGTGCTCCGGGAGCCGAGCTGCACAATCTCTACGGACCGACGGAGGCGGCGATCGACGTGACCTGGCACCGCTGCGAGCCGGCGGATGCCTCGGCGCGCGCGCTGCCGATCGGCCGTCCGGTGGGGAACACGCGGATCCACCTGCTGGACCGCGACCTGGGTCCGGTGCCGGTGGGGGTGCCCGGGGAGCTGATGATCGGCGGGGTGCAGCTCGCGCGGGGCTACCGCGGCCGTCCGGACCTGACCGCGGCGGCGTTCATCCCCGATCCGCTGGGCGGCGAGCCGGGCGCGCGCCTGTACCGGACGGGGGACCTGGCGCGCCACCGCGCGGACGGCGAGGTCGTCTTCCTCGGCCGCATCGACCATCAGGTCAAGCTGCGCGGCTTCCGCATCGAGCTGGGGGAGATCGAGTCGGTGCTGCGCCTGGTTCCGGGAGTGGACGAGGCGGTCGTCCTGCTGCGCGCCTGGGGCGGCCGCGACGCGGAGCTGGTGGGATACGTGGTGGCCGCGGCCGGCGCGGCGGCGCCGGAAGGCGCGGAGCTACGGCGCGCGCTCGCCGAGAAGCTGCCGGAGCACATGGTGCCGCGGACCTTCGTCGCGCTCGACCGCCTGCCGCTGACGCCCAACGGCAAGCTCGACCGCGCGGCGCTGCCGGAGCCGGAGTCGGGGCGGACCGGCGCCGAGGTCTCATATCTCGCGCCGCGCGATCAGCTCGAGCTCCGCCTGGCGTTGATCTGGGAGGATCTGCTGAAGGTGCAGCCGATCGGCGTCCGCGACGACTTCTTCGCGCTCGGCGGCCACTCGCTGCTCGCCGTGCGCCTGATGGCGCGCCTGCGCGCGAGCCTCGGCCGCGACCTGCCGCTCTCCGCGCTCTTCACGGCCTCGACGGTCGAGAGCCTGGCCTCCCTGCTGCGCCGCCAGGCGCCGGTGCCGCCGCGCCGGGCCCTGGTCGAGATCCGGCGCGGCGGCGACCTGCCGCCGCTCTTCTGCGTCCATCCGGTCGGCGGCGAGGTCATGAGCTACGTCGACCTCGCCCGCGGGCTGGATGCTGCCCAGCCGGTCTACGGGCTGCAGGTGCCGGACGTCGCGGCCGGCGGCGCCCCCCTGACGCGAATCGAGGACATGGCGGTGCGCTACCTCGACGAGGTGCGGTCGGTGCAGGCCCACGGCCCCTACCGGCTGGCGGGCTGGTCGATGGGCGGCGTGGTGGCGTTCGAGATGGCGCGGCAGCTCGTCGCGCACGGAGAAGAGGTGGCCCTGCTCGCGGTCGTCGACGCCTTCGCGCCGAGCCCCGGGGTGGTCGACGAGGACGAGCTCGGCTCGATCGGCGAGTTCGCCCGCGACCTCTGGGGGGTCGCCGGCCGCGGCTCCGCGGTCGCCCCAGAGGAGATCGCGGGCCTCGCGGGCGACGATCTCCTACGCTTCCTGGTCGAGCGCGCCCGCGGCGAGGGCGTGCTGCCGCCGGACGTCGACTTCGAGCAGGTCCGCCGCTCGTTCGCGGTCTTCACGGCCAACCGGCGCGCCATGCGGAGCTATGAGGGCAGGCCCTATCCCGGACGGATCCTCCTGGTCCGCGCCGAGACGCCGATCTACGCGGTGCCCGCGGACGCCGCGCTCGGCTGGCGCGAGGTGGCGGGGGGGGGAGTCGACCTCTGCTACAGTCCGGGCGATCACTTCACGATGGTCCGGCCACCCAACTCCGGCTACCTCGCGGCGTTGATCGCCGCGCGCCTCGACCGCTCGCGGGCGGCGGTGGGCGAGCCACCGGCGGAGTGATCTCTCACCCCGGACAGCTCATGCGGAGCCACGGATTGCGAAGGAGAGCGCGCAGGTGAAACTCATCTTTCTGTTGTTGAAGGATTCGAAGAAGACGGTCATCTTCGCCTCGCTCTGCGGCGCTCTGAGTGGGGCCTGCACGGCGCTGCTCCTCAGCCTGATCCAGCAGGCGATCGCGCCGGCGGGGAGCGGCCAGGGCCAGCATCTGCCGCTCAAGTTCGCCGCCGTCTGCGCGCTCTTCCTGGCGACCACCCTGGGGAGCCACATCCCCCTGCTCTATCTGTCCGAGGGGGCTATCCTCAAGCTGCGCATGCACCTGGTGAAGAGCATGCTCAAGGGGCGCCTGCGCTATCTCGAGGAGATCGGCGGGCATCGGCTCTACGCGGCGTTGGCGGGCGACGTCGGCAGCATCACGGACGGGCTCTCGGTCATCCCGGCGATCCTCATCAGCACCGTCATCATCCTGGGATGCCTGATCTACCTCGGCTTCGTCTCGTGGAAGGCGCTGGTCGCCCTCGTCGTCTTCATCCTCTTCGCGATGGCCCTCTTCGTCGCCGCCAACGCCCGCGCCATGGGGCGCCTCACCAAGGCGCGCGACGTCGGCGACGTGCTGTTCAAGCACTTCCGCGCGGTCTCCGAGGGGGCCAAGGAGCTCAAGCTGCACGCCCCCCGCCGCCGGGCCTTCCTCGACACCATGCTGCTGCCGACCGCCGACTCGTACCGGCGCAACCGCATCGTCGGCTTGGCCGGCCTGGAGACCGCCAACGCCATCGCCAACCTCGGCTACTTCGCCGTCATCGGCTTCCTCATCTTCCTGCTGCCGGCGCTCCACGCGGGCGACAAGTCGGTGCTCGCCAGCGCGGTGCTGGTCTTCGTCTTCATGCTCGCCCCGCTGACCACCCTGGGCAACCACTTCCACACCTTCTCGCAGGCGAACGTCGCGCTGCGCAGCATCGAGAAGCTCGGCGTGGCGCTCGAGGAGCACGAGGCGGCCGAGGATCTCGACGTCCGGCCGCCGGCGAAGACGGTCGACCGCGTGGTGCTCGCGGGGATCGACTACACCTACACCGGCCGCAACGTGGACGAGCGCTTCTCGCTCGGTCCCATCGACCTCGAGCTGCGGCCCGGGATCCTCTTCATCACCGGCGGCAACGGCAGCGGCAAATCCACCCTCGGCAAGCTGCTCGTGGGCCTCTACGAGCCCGATCGCGGCTCGATCCGCCTCGACGGGCAGGAGGTGACGGAGGCCAACCGCGAGTGGTACCGCCAGCACTTCACCGCCATCTTCGGCGACTTCTACCTGTTCGAGCGGCTGCTGGGGATCGATGGCGACGCGGGGGACGAGCGGGCCCGGAGGTACCTCGCCGAGCTCCATCTCGAGGAGAAGCTGACGATCGAGAAGGGCGAGCTGTCGACGACCGACCTGTCGACCGGCCAGCGCAAGCGGCTCGCCCTGCTCGTCGCCTACATGGAGGACCGCCCGATCTACCTCTTCGACGAGTGGGCCGCCGACCAGGACCCCCAGTTCAAGGAGATCTTTTACCGGGAGCTGCTGCCCGACTTGAAGAGCCGGCAGAAGATCGTCGTCGTCATCACCCACGACGACCGCTACTTCCCGCTCGCCGACCGGGTCATCAAGCTCGCCGACGGCGAGCTGGTGGAGGGCGCCCAGCTCGAGCTGGCGGCGGCTACTCGCCCCGCAGGGCGCGAACCACGTCGGCATTGACCGCCCGCCGGGCGGGCAGCGCGCTGGCCAGCAGCACCACCGCCAGGAGCACCGCCGCGGCGGCCAGGTAGGGGGCCGGCGTGCCGGTATCCACTCCGTAGAACAGGCCCGCGGCCAGGTGCGACAGGGCGACGCCGGCCGCCAGCCCGATCACCAGGCCGATGACGGCGAGCAGGAAGCTCTGCCGCATGACGAGCTGCAGGATCTGGCCGGAGGTGGCGCCGATCGCCCGCCGGATCGCGATGTCGCGCGTCCGCTGGCTCACCCAGTAGGAGACGAGGGCGAAGAGGCCGAGCGACGACAGGGAGAGGGCGAGCAGGGCGAAGATCGAGATGATGGCCGCCGCCAGCCGCGCCGGCAGCAGCGCGAAGCCGAGCTGCTCCTCCATGGTCCGCAGGGCGCTCTGCAGAGCACCCAGAATGAGCCCAGCCGCGGGAGACTTGAAGAGCAAAAAATTCTGCTAAACTGAGATACATCTCAGTCTGAACTGAAGGCGAGGTGCTTCGATGAGCCATAGCGCACGCTGGAGCTGTGTGGCATCAACCCTCACCACTATGCTCGTGCTATCGATGCTCCGTGGCCCCGAGAGAGTACAGGCGGAAACCATCTGGGCGGACTCCTTTGAAGACTACCCTGCGGGGACCTTTCCAGGATCCTCCTGGACGAACAGCGGCAACAGCGATGCCAGAGTCGATGCCGAGGTTCGATTTGCCGGTCAAAACTCTTTCCGGCTCTTCGGGCTTCTCGGGTCCTGCTGGAGTGCTCTCGCCCATCGGAGGCTCGAAGCAACTCCTCCCTACGAGATCGAGTTCGAGGTGCGCAACGGCAGCGAGGCAGTATCAGGATGCCATCCGAACCGTGGGGTTGTGAATCTCAACACCGGACCGTCGTGGACTACACCAGGCCGGGGATTGATTCGGTTCAACGGCAAGAGAGAGATCCGAGGGGGCGATATGCAGGCCCCAGATCAGGGACAAGGAATCCTCCTGGGAACCTACCTTCCAGATGTCTGGTACAAGGTGAAGATCCGGTATGAGATAGCTGACCCTCAGACTGTCCAGCTCAGTTACTGGATTAATGACCAGTTTCGTGGTCGGCAGGATCTCCCCGCCCAATCCTTTGAATCCTCTTTGGTTTATGTTGCGCTCGCTGCCGATGAAGGCACAGCATGGTTCGACGATGTCAAGGTCTCACACTGGCAGTCGCCGGGAGCTGAGTTGCTCGGCATCTCGCCGCGCGAGGGAGGCAACGCCGGGAGCGTGACGGTGACGATCGCAGCATCGGGGCTGGATCTTTCGAGCACGCCACAGGTCGAGCTGGTGAAGTCCGGGGAGGCCGCGATCGTGGGGAGGGCGGTCACGGTGGATCATGGAAACCTGGTGGCGCAACTCGACTTGACAGGTCGAGCTATAGGATCCTGGGACCTGGTTGTCGTAGACGCCGCGAGCAAGGAGTTGAGCTTGGCAGGGGCGTTCACGATCGAGCAAGGAGTTGCAAATCCTGGCGTCTGGATGGAGTCCTTCGAGGAGTACGCCGCGGGTGCCTTTCCAAGCCCATCCTGGGCAAGCAGCGGCAACAGCGATGCCAGAGTCGATGACCAAGTTCGATTCACCGGTCAACACTCGTTCAGGCTTTTCGGGCTTCTCGGATCCTGCTGGAGTGCTCTTGCCCATCGAAGGCTCGAGGCCACTCCTCCCTACGAGATAGAGTTCGAGGTGCGCAATGGCAGCGAGGCGGTGTCAGGATGCCATCCGAACCATGGGGTGGTGAATCTCAACACCGGACCGTCGTGGACTACACCAGGCCGGGGATTGATCCGGTTCAACGGCAAGAGAGAGATCCGAGGGGGCGATATGCAGGCCCCAGACCAAGGGCAGGGGCTCCTTCTGGGCACCTACCTGCCAGGCGTCTGGTACAAGGTGAGGATCCGGTATGAGATGGCTGACCCTCGGATGGTGCAGCTCAGCTACTGGATCAATGACCAGTTTCGCGGTCGGCAGGCTCTCCCCGCGCAGTCCTTTGAATCATCTTTGGCTTATGTTGCGCTCGTTGCCGATGAAGGCACAGCATGGTTCGACGACGTCAAGGTGACACAGCTGCAATCGCCGGCAGCCGAGCTGCTTGGCCTCCTCCCGCAACAAGGAGGAAACGCCGGGAGTGTGACCGTGACGATCGCCACATCGGGTCTCGACCTCTCACGATCCCCCACAGTCAAACTGGGGAGGGCCGGAGAAGGCGAGATAGTCGGCCAAGAAGTGGCGGTAGATCGAGACGACGTGGCGGCACGGTTCGACCTCGTCGGCCGGTCCGTAGGTCACTGGGATCTAATTGTGATCGATGCAGCAGGCCATCAACTTACCTTGCCGGGCGCATTTACCGTCGAGGCTGGCGGAGAAGCCATCGTTTGGGTGGACCTCTTGGGGCCAAGCCTGATTCGTCGTGGTAATGAGCTGATAATTTCATGTTACTTTGGAAACATGGGGAACATTGATGCTCTTGAAGTTCCGTTTGCGCTTGAGGGTATCCCGGCTGATGCCAAATATCGCCTGGACTTGGATCTCGGAGCCCCACCGGGGATTCCAGGAGCATCTGTGGATTGGTCGAAGATTCCGATCGCGCTGGACAGAAACGGCCTGCTCAATGTGCCGGTTTTGTTCCCGCGCATTCCGGCGCAGACCACGTTTGCCTTCCGCGTCAGGATCACAGTAGACCGCCAGACCGCCATCGCCCTGCGCGCCTCGGCAGGACTCCCACTGTCGGACAATCCGACGAATACGGTCGCGTGCCTTGAGGCGCTCTATGGATACGTTCGTGAACATCTCCATTTAGGAAATCCCGCGAATCAAAACGACAAGACTGATGATGAGGAGAAAGCTTTCGAGTGGCTACGCGGTTCATTAAAGGGAGAAAACAAACCTATTCCACTTCTTCACGAAATGTTAGGGGCAACCAGCATCGCAATAGCGGTTGCCGTTCCAGAGGCTAGGCTACTACAGGCAGTCCTTGCCGGAAGTGAAACCGTATTATATGCTAGCGAGATAGTTACAAATTGTACTCGTACATTTCAGAGGGCGGCGGAGGCTGCGCTCCGAGTGAACGTCGTCAATGCACTCGATCCCAACGCCAAGGTCGGTGCAAAAGGCATAGGTGACCTCCATTATCTCTCCAGCCTTGAGCCGCTTCGCTATGCGGTGCTTTTCGAAAACCTGCATACGGCCAATGCACCCGCGCAGGATGTGATCATCTCTGACCGTCTGGACCTGCAAAAGGTTGACGCCGATACTGTGAGTTTGGGGCTGATCGCGTTCGGCGAGCATCTGATTATACCGCCCGCGGGCCGATCTGAATACAGCGGTGAGGTGGATCTGCGCCCTAAACAACGGCTGATTGTGAGGGTTGGTGCCGCGCTTAACAGAGCAACTGGCGTTCTCACCTGGCGATTCAGCTCTATTGACCCGACGACCGGACTGCCTCCGATTGATCCGCTAGCCGGATTTCTTCCGCCGAACGTACATTCTCCCGAGGGTGCCGGCAGTGTGTCGTTCACTGTGATGCCTACGGAGAGCCTGGCCACTGGGGCGACGATACTCAACGCGGCCTCTATCACCTTCGACAAGAATGCGCCGATTACAACCCAAAGCTGGCTTAACACTGTCGATGCCACCGCGCCCACAAGTAGGGTCCTCGCTCTGGATCCAGTGCAAAGCTCCTCGTCCTTCGAGGTCCATTGGTCCGGGTCCGATAGCGAAGCGGGGATCAAGGACTTTACGATCGCTGTATCTCGAGATGGCGGACCCTTCAGCGATTGGCTAGTCTTTACTCCGTCGTCCTTTGGAGTTTTCACTGGCGACCCAGGGCACAGCTATTCCTTTAGGAGCACGGCGCGGGATTTGACAGGAAACCGGGAGCCCACGCATGTCACCGCTGATGCCACCACCAGCGTGCAGGCCGGCGCCAGCACCTGCATTCCGGGGCTGGTCAACCTCTGCCTAGATCGGAACCGCTTCCGGGTGGATGTCGCATGGAAGGATTTCTCGGGTAACGAGGGCGTGGGAAAGGTAGTGCCCTATGGTTCCGACGATTCGGGTCTCTTCTGGTTCTTCAACCCCCAAAACTGGGAAATGCTGGTCAAGGTGCTAGATGGATGTGGAGTCAACCAGCGCTTCTGGATTTTTAGCGCAGCAACGACGACGGTGCCGTACAGTTTGCGTATCGTGGATACTATAACCGGCGCCGTACGAGAGTACGTCAACCCGGTGGGCAGAGCTGCCGCGAGCATCATCGATACCTCTGCATTTGCTTCCTGCTCATCCTCGCTGGCCGCGGCTGCGGCAGGAGAGGCAAAGCTCACCACTCCGCTCATCTTCGCGGCGCCGGCCCGGAACTTCGACGTGCAAGCGGGCTGCTCTCCGGGCTCCGATCATCTCTGCCTGGGCCCCGGCCGCTTCAGAGTGGAAGTGGCCTGGAAGGACTTTCAAGGTCACATAGGGGCGGGGCAGGCGGTACCTTTCGGCTCGGACGACTCGGGCCTCTTCTGGTTCTTTGCCCCTCCGAGTTGGGAGATGCTGGTCAAGGTGCTCGACGGGTGCAAACTTAATCAGCACTACTGGGTTTTCTCTGCCGCGACGACCACGGTCCAATACACCCTCCGGGTGACGGACACCCGGACGGGCGTCGTCAAGGAGTACTTCAACCCGTCCGGTACGGCGGCCGCAGCCGTCACTGACACCGGCGCCTTCGGGACCTGCCCCTGAAGGGTGGAGTGGACAGGAGCGCAACCGGTCGCCCGCTGCTGACACAAAAGAGAGTCCTATAAGATATCATCAGCATTTCTGTCGAGTTAGACCTGTTCTCCCGATCTTGATCAACGCGAGCTCACGGTACTTACTGCGCTCCGCAGAGTTCGAACCATGTCAGACTTGATCACCCGCTGGAGGGCGCAGGCTCGCCAGCAGCGCCACCGCCAGGAGACCGCCGCGGCGGCCTCGTGGACCAAGGGAGACCACTTATGCTGCCAATACACCAGTCTCTGCGGAGAAATACTTATCGCCTTAAAGAACCTGCGGACAAGCAACGGAAGTTGCGAGTTACCTTTGCTCGCCTGACTGCTACGCTTATCTTGTCATGCGTTGCTCCGCTTGCTTCAGGTGCCCCAATACCCTCCACACAGACTACAGAGGGCGTTGAAATTGACTGGCTCAAGACCATTGTCTCGATTGAACGCGAGGTCGTTGGCAAGTCAGCTCAAGCGGTCGGCACCGGTTTTCTACTGACAACTCCTCGCTCACATCTCGTTCTTGTTACCGCAAGGCACGTTGTAGTTGACCAGAACAAACTTATTCGGACTGGTCTCGCATATCGGCTAAACCGCCGCTCCGGCTCTAGTCTTCTATTCTCGGAGTCGGCCTTCGAACATGTCGCCGGGAACTGGTTCATTTCTCAATCTGCTGATGTTGCCTGTCGATTCATTGCGACAAGTGACGAACTGGACCTTGCATCTCTTTCTTACTCCAGCCTTCTTCCCCAGGTTCAAGTGCGCCCCGGCGCTCCACTTCTCGTACCAGGCTTCCCAATGGGGCTTCGATCCGAGGTCTACGCAAGCCCTATCGTAAGGCGAGGCATCGTCGCACTCTCCGAGCAATCCGAGCTCTTGGTTGATGCCTCGTTGTTTCCGGGCAACAGTGGAGGTCCGGTATTCTACGTACCGTTCTTTAAGGTTGCGCCTCCTCTTCAATCGGCGTCTCTTTCAGAAAACCGCGTCATAGGTCTTGTATCAGAGAATATTTCATATGTAGAGACCGCAGTCAGCGAGCAGACGGGCAAAGCCCGAATCACCTTTGAGCAAAATGCTGGTCTTTCAGTCGTCATTCCGGCGGATGCAATTCTTGCGCTTCTGACTCGAGCGGATGTGGTGGCTGCAGATGAGGCTCTTGGAAAGTAATGTTGCCTTGACTAGCTGACGCTGAGTGCCGCCGATGACTGAAGGTCGCTCAACTCGCCCCTTACAACCTTACTAGGCGCGGCGATTCGACGCCTAAACGCACGATCGTCGGCACCGGGCGACCACCAGCTCGAGCTGGCGGCGGCTACTCGCCCCGGAGAGCTCGAACCACGTCGGCCTTGACCGCCCGCCGGGCGGGCAGCATGCTCGCCAGCAGCACCACCGCGAGGAGGACCGCCGCGGCGGCGAGATAGGGGGCGGGCGTCGCGGTGTCGACGCCGTAGAACAGCCCCGAGGCGAGGTGCGACAGGGCGACGCCGGCCGCCAGCCCGATCACCAGGCCGATGACGGCGAGCAGGAAGCTCTGCCGCAGGACGAGCTGCAGGATCTGGCCGGAGGTGGCGCCGATCGCCCGCCGGATCGCGATGTCGCGCGTCCGCTGGCTCACCCAGTAGGAGACGAGGGCGAAGAGGCCGAGCGACGACAGGAAGAGGGCGAGCAGGGCGAAGATCGAGATGATGGCCGCCGCCAGCCGCGCCGGCAGCAGCGCGAAGCCGAGCTGCTCCTCCATGGTCCGCAGGTTGAAGACCGGCAGCTTGGGGTCCATCGCCTGGACCTCGCGGCGGACCGGAGTGAGGAGCGCCGCCGGGTTGGACGCCGTGCGGACGAGGAAGTTGACGCTCCCCTGGTAGTGGCGGTCGAAGGCGAGGTAGAGGTACGGCGAGGGGTCCTCGCCGAGCGAGAAGTACTTGCCGTCCTCGGTCACCCCGATCACCTGGAACTTCTCGCCCAGGCCGCTCACCATCTTGCCCAGGGGGTCGGCGGCGGGCCAGAAGCGCTTGGCGAAGGTCTCGTTGACGAGGGCGACCGGGGCACCGCCGGTACCGTCGGCGGGGGTGAGGACGCGGCCCTTGAGGAGCCTGGTCCCCATGGCCTTGAAATAGTCGGGGCCGACCAGGCTGTAGCCGACGAGGGGCCGGTCCGCTCCCTTGGGGACCTCGAAGCCCTCCGGCAGGGCGAAGAGCTGCGGCCGGGTGAGCGACAGGGGGATGGTGCTGGTGTAGCTCACCGCGGTGACCCCCGGCAGCCCCTCGAGCCGCTGCTTCAGGGTGCGGATGAACTGCCGCCCCGCCCCCTCCTTGTAGCCCTGGAGGTCGAGGTCGACCGAGGCGATCAGCATGTCGTCGGGCGCGAAGCCGAGGGCGACGCGGTGGGCGTTCTGGAAGCTCTCGAGCGCCAGGCTGGCGCCGATGAGGAGGATCATCGACAGGCCCACCTGGCCGATCACCAGCGCCTTGCGGAACCAGACGCTGCCGGAGCCGCCGCCCGGCGAGTCCTGCTTGATCGCCCCCACGAGGTCCGTCCGCGTCGCCTGGAGGGCGGGGGCGAGGCCGAAGAGGATCCCGGTGACCACCGCGATGAGGAAGGTGAAGCCGAGCACCCCGAGGTCGAGCCGCGGCTGGATCGAGAACGGCAGGTCGATGGGCGGCCGGAACGACTGGATCGCCCGCGTCAGGCCGAAGCTCAGCAGGAGCCCGAGGACGCCGGCGGTCACCGCGAGCACGACGCTCTCGGTGAGGAGCTGGCGCAGCAGGCGCCGGCGGTCGATCCCCAGCGCCAGGCGGATGGCGATCTCCCGGCGGCGCGCCGCCGAGCGCGCCATGAGCAGGCCGGCGACGTTCGAGCAGGCGAGCAGCAGGACGAAGCCGACGACGGCGAACATCAGCCCGAGGAAGCCGACGAAGGAGCTCCGCACCATGGGGTTCAGGCTCGCCGTCGCCTCGGGGTAGACGTTGGCCGACTTGCCGGCGTTGGTGTCGGGATAGAGCTGTTGGAGGCGGCTCATGAGCGCGGCGACCTGGCCCCGCGCCGCGGCGACGTTGACGCCGGGCTTCAACCGGCCGATGACGGCGCTCATCCACCCCGAGCCGCGGGCCTCGATGTCCTGGCCCGGCACGACGGCGGTGTGCGCCCCCAGCGGCACCCAGAGGTCCGAGCGCAGGCCGACGTTGATGCCGGAGAACCCCGGGGGCGCGATGCCGATGATGGTGAAGGGCTGGCCGTTCAGGTAGATCGTGCGGCCGACCGCCGCCGGATCGCCGGCGAAGCGCCGCTGCCAGAAGCCGTAGCCCAGCACGACGACCGGATGGACGCGGGGTGGCGTGTCCTCCGCCGGGTTGAAACCGTGGCCCCGCAGGAGGTCGATGCCGAGGGTCTGGAAGTAGTTGGCGGAGACGAGGGATCCCCAGAAGCGCTCGTTCTGCCCCTCGAGGCTGACGTGGAGCGGGGTCGGCGTGTCGACGGCGAGCTCGCTGAAGGCCGCACACTGGTCGTGCAGGTCGCGGTAGTCGGGGTAGGAGAACGATCCGAACTTGAGGTCCGGGCGCTCGATGAAGAGCCGCACCAGCCGGTCGGGGTCCTTGAGCTGCGAGGGCGGGAAGAGGAGGGACTTGGTGACGCTGAAGGTCACCGAGTTGGCGCTGATGCCCAGGGCCAGGCAGGCGAGGATCGCCAGGGTGAACCCCGGCGTTCGCCGCATCTGGCGCCAGGTGTATCGCAGGTCGTTGAGGAGCTTGTCCATCGTCTTCCCTTTCGTGGGGCGGAGGCCGCGCGGCGTCTTCTAGCCCGCGGACGGCGCGGCGAAGCGCCGGACCTCCTCGAGCAGCCGGTCGAGATCGCGTTCGAGCGTCAGGTAGTGGATGCTGATGCGCAGACAGCGGCGCTGGGGCATGGAGCGCGCCAGGATCCCGCCCGCCTCGAGGAAGCGGACGAGGCGCTCCGGCTCCTGGCCGCGCTCGCCGCGCTCGCCGCGGAGCCGAAAGAAAACCAGGCCGGTCTCGGGCGGCTCCGTCTGGAGCCGCTCGACGAGATCCGGCTCGAGCTCGCCCAGCCGGCTCCAGAGCTGCTCGGCGAGCTTGCGGATCCGCCGCCAGCGGGCCTCCCGGTCCCCCCAGGCCTCGTGCAGCTCGAGCGCCGCCCGCAGCCCGGCGCAGAGCGCCACCGCGGAGCTGCTGGTCTCGAAGCGCCGGGCATCGGGGTGGAAGTCGCGCCCGCCGTCCGGCAGGTCGTGGCGCAGGCTGCGGGGACCGATCAGGGTGGGGTGCAGGTCCGCGGCCGCCCGCGCGTCGACGTAGAGGCCGCCGGTGCCCTCGGGGCCGCAGCACCACTTGTGCCCGGGGAAGGCGTAGAAGTCGGCGCCGAGGGCGGTGAGGTCGACCGGCATCGCGCCCACCGCCTGGGCGCCGTCGACGAGGACGCGGACGCCGCGCTCGCGGCAGCGGGCGACGACCTCGGCGAGGGGCAGGACGCGGCCGGTGTCCCACGCCACGTGGCTGACCACCAGCAGGCGGGTCGCGGGCGTGAGCCGCGCCGCCAGCTCGGCGAGGAGCCGGTCGGGAGGGGCGTCGGTCGGCAGCGGGGCGACCGCGAGCCCGCGGCGGCGCGCCAGCTCATCCACGGCGGCCGCGACGCCGGGGTACTCGTGGTCGCCGAGGAGGATCTGATCGCCGCTCTGCCAGTCGAGCCCCCAGAGGACGGTGTTGCAGCCCATCGAGGTGTTGTCGACGAGGGCGAGCCGCTCGGGCGCCGCGCGAAGCTCGGCGGCGAGGGCCGCCCGCGTGCGGCGGAGCTCGTCGAGCACGAGGAGGCTGCCCTCGATCGACATCGGGCCGGCCGCGCTCAGCTCCTCGTAGAACCGCTGCATGGCCGCCAGAGCGGGCGCCGGCAGCAGCCCCTGGGCGCCGTAGTTGAGGTAGGTCTTGTGCGCCAGGGTGGGGAAGAGGCGGCGGTGCCTGCCGAGCAGCAGCTCGGCGAGCAGCTCCCGCTTCTCCTCGGCGGAGCGCGCGGAGGCCGCGAGGGTCAACGTCCGCCGCTTTCCATGAGCTGCTTGAGCATCGCGTCGACCTCCGCGTCGGAGAGCTGGTCGACCTGCACCTCGGCGCTCGCGGGCACGGTCACCGGCATGGGCTCGACCGCCGCCGCCGGCCCCTGGGTCAACCTGGGGAGCACCAGGCCGACGATCTGGCGCACGCTCGGATAGTCGAAGAACGCCGTCATCGGCACGTCGACCGCGAGGTCGGAGCGGACCCGGTTGCGCAGCTCCATGATCATCAGCGAGTCCATGCCGAGGTGGTTGATCCGGCGGTCGAGGTCGAGCTCGGCCGGCGGGAGGTGGAGGATCGCCGCCACCCGGTCGAGCAGGTAGTCGGTCAACGGCTCGGGGCGCGCCTCGCGGGCGGCGGCGAGCAGGCGGTCGCGGTCGAACGGCGATCCCGCGGCCGCCGTCACCGCCGGCCGCAGCGGGCGCGCCGTGGCGATCTCGGCGAAGAGCGGCTCGCGCCCCAGCTCGCTCGCCGCCAGGCGCTCGCGGTCGAGGGGGAAGAAGGCGGCCTGGGCGAGGCCGCCGCGGAGGATCGCGCCGAAGGCCGCGAGCCCCGCGCGCGGTGCGATCTCGCCGATCCCCTGTCCCGTCCACTGCTGCCGCTGCAGCGGCGACAGGCCGGCGGCCATCCCGCTCTCGGCCCAGGGACCCCAGTTGATGCTGGCCGCGGGGAGGCCCCGCCGCCGCCGCGCGTGGGCCAGGGCGTCGAGGAAAGCGTTGCCGGCGGCATAGTTGCCCTGCCCGGCGGCGCCCCAGAGAGCGGTGATCGAGGAGAAGAGGACGAAGTACTCGAGGTCGAGCTCGCGGGTCAACAGATGGAGGTTCCAGGCGCCCTCGACCTTGGGCCGGAGGACGCCGGCGAAGCGTTCCCAGCTCTGGTTGAGGAGGATGCCGTCGTCGAGGACGCCGGCGGCATGGACGACGCCGGAGAGCGGCGCGCCCGAGGCGGCGATCTCGGCGAAGAGCTCGGCGAGCGGCTCCCGCCGGGAGACGTCGACCGCGCGGACCACCACCTCGGCCCCCGCCAGATCGCGGGCGATCTCGTCCATGCGGTCGCGGGAGGGCTCCCGCCGCCCGATCAGCACCAGGCGTCGGGCGCCGTGGTCGACGAGCCAGCGGGCCACCCGCAGCCCCAGCGCCCCGAGGCCGCCGGTGATGAGGTGGGTGTCCCTCCCGTCGAGGCTCGGGGCCGGCGCGGCGAGCGGCAGGTTGGCCGGGACCAGGCGCGGCACCAGGCGCTCGCCGCCGGCGAAGGCGACCTCGGGCTCGCCGCCCGCTGCGGTGCCGGATCCGGCTCGCCAGAGCGCGAGCTCGTCGCGGAGGATCGTCGCGGCGCGCCGCGGATCGCTCCCCGGCCGCTCGCCGAGGTCGAGCAGGCCGCCCCAGTGCTGGGGGAGCTCGCGCGCCAGGCTGCGGCCCAGACCCCAGAGGGTCGCCTGCGCGAGCGAGCCTGCGGAGGCTCTCGCGGCGAACGGCTGCACCCCGCCGGTCGCCAGCCAGAGGCGGGCGTCCCGCGGCGGCGAGGCGGCGGCGAGGGCGCGGACGAGGCCGAGGATGCCTTCGGTGAGCGCCCGCTGCGGCTCGAAGGGGGAGGCCGAGTCGAGCTCCGCGCCGGGCGCCTCGAGGTCGAGCCCCCACAGGTGCACGATCCGCAGAGGATCGGCCGGATCCTCCGGATCCCCGGCCGCCAGCGGATCGAATCCCTGGTCGCGCGAGTCGCCGGCGCGCGCCACGAGCGAGCTGCTCTCGCCCCGCGCGGCGACCAGCTCCGCCAGCGCCTCGCCCACCCCGCCCTCGTCGGCGAGGATCAGCCAGTGGGCGGGCGCGGGCATCGCGATGGGCGATGGGCTCGCCGCGGGCCGCGGCCGGGGCCGCCAGGCGAGCTCGTAGAAGCCCGCCGAGAGGGCGCTCGGCGCCGCCGTCTCGAGGAGCCGCTCGAGCGCCGCCTCGTCCACCCGCTTGAGCAGCACGCCGTCGCACTCGGCGAGCGGCTCCCCGCCGTCGTCGAAGAGCTCGAACGCCAGGCGCGCCAGCTCGGCGCCGGGCTCTGAGAGGACGCGCACCCGGACCCAGGCGCCGCCGGCGAGCTCGCCGTGAAGGCGGAAGCGCTCGACTCCGATCGGCAGGAAGAGCCCGCCGCCGGACTCCGCGGCGAGCGCCGGCATGCCGGCGTGGAGGCAGGCGTCGAGCAGGATGGGGTGGATGTGATACCCCGCGTCGCCGACGTCGCCGGGCACGGGCGCAAGCACCTCGATACGGGCGAGCGTCTCGCGCTCGCCGAGCTGGAAGAGGTGGCGGACGGCGCGGAAGCGGGGGCCGTACTCGTAGCGGGCGCGGGCGAGATCGGCGTAGAGGGCGCCGGGGTCGAGCGGCGTCCCGCCCGCGAGGAGGGACGGCAGGTCGACCGCGGCGGGGGCCGCGGCCTGGCCGCGGCGGATCTCTCCCCGCGCGGTGAGCGCCCAGCCGCCGGCCGCCGCCCCCGCGGGCCGGTTCCAGATCTCCAAGGCGAAGCTCTCGGCGCCCTCCGGGGTGAGCGCCACCTGGATCTCGCGCCCGGCCCCGGCGACGAGCGGCAGGGGCTCGAGGATGGCGAGGTCCGCCAGCTCGACCTCGCCCGGGGCGACCGCGGCCACGGCGGCGAGCGCCGTCTCGATCCATCCCGTGGCGGGGAAGAGCGCCGCGCCGCGGATCCGGTGATCGGCGACGAACGCCGGCCGGTCGAGGCTGAAGGTGGAGGCGAAGAGGTGGCTCCTGAGCGCCACGTCCATGCGCCGATGGAGCAGGGGGTGGAGCTCCCCCGCGGCGTCCTCGCGGCCGGCCCGCGCCCCGCGCCGCGGCGGGCGCGCCGGCACCGCCCGCACGGGGACGTCGAAGGGCTCGTCGTGGGTGGGGTTGCCGAGGAGGAAGAGGATCTCGCCGAGCTGGTCGGCGCCCGTCTCGCGGGGGCAGCAGAGGAAGCACGGCCGGGTCTGCGGGCGGAACTTGCTCTTGAACTGGAAGTTGCTGTCGCTGTTGAGGATCCCCGCGGCGTGCAGCTCGGCGAAGAAGCTTCGCACCGCGGGATCGTCGCCGGGGTGGGGCGCGATCTGGGTGCCCACGGTGAGCCCCAGGCTGAGCGTCCGCGAGCCCTCGGCGCGGAGCGTCTCGGCGATGGCGACGGTGCCGAGCTCGAGGCAGCCCAGCGGGTTGTCGGGCCGGTAGTACTCCTGGTCCATCACCCAGCCGCCGAGCGCCTTGGCCGAGAGGATGGCGATGACGGCGTCCAGGCCGCCGTCCCGGCGCACCAGGAAGGTGCGCAGCCGCCCCCCCGGCAGCCCCGCCATCAGGGCCCGCTTCATCTGCGCCAGGTGGCCGGGGGCGACCCCGCGGAGAGGCGCCCAGGCGTCCATGATCGAGAGGATCTCGCGGTCGGTCGCGGGGTCGCTGCCCGGCGCGTACTCGACCGTCCGGCAGACGCCCGAGCCCTGGTAGCGCTGGACGACGTAGCGCAGGCGCCGCATCCTGCCGCCGGCGAGCTGGAAGGCGGGGAGGTCCTCGACGTCCTGCCAGGTGCCGATCCGGGTGGCGGAGAAGCCCAGGCGATGGATCGCCTCGAGGCGGGGCGCCGACATCTCGAGGAGGTGGAGCGCGAGCCCCTGGCGCGCGCAGACCTCGTCGAGCTCGCGCACCAGCGGCTCGTAGGAGGTCTCCGGCCCGACGTAGTCGAGGGCGGCGACGGCGCCCTTCGAGCGGTTGACGTGGAGGAAGGCGTCGCCGCTCGAGCCGCGGAAAAGGAGCGCCTTGCCGGTCACCTGGCTGATCGAGCCGGCGCCCCAGGCGTGCGCGTCGGCCAGCCGCCAGAAGGCGCGCTCGAGCTCGGGGTCCGCGGGGAGGTCCGCGAAGCGCAGGATCCGCGGCGCCGCCGACGTCGCGGCAAACCAGTGGCGCCGGCGCTCGAAGGGGTGGACGGGGAGACCCGGGAGCCGCCGGGGGCTCGCGCCACCGGGGAAGGCCGCCCAGTCGACGGCGACGCCGCGGACGTGGAGCCGGGCGAGGGTGGGGAGGAGCACGTCCCAGTCCGCCTCGCCGGCCTTGAGGGTCGGCCAGCAGGGGGTGTCGCCCACCTCGCGGGCGAGCGCCGCGAGCACCGGCCGGGGGCCGATCTCGAGGAGGACGTCGTAGCCGTCGCGGTGGAGCCGGGCGAGGCCGTCGGCGAAGCGCACCGTCGAGCGCAGGTGCGCCGACCAGTAGGCGCCGTCGGGCGCGCGGTCGAGGACGCCGCCGGTCAGGTTCGAGTAGAGGGGGACGGCGGGGGGGACGGTGGCGATCCCCCCGGCGAAGGCCGCGAGCTCCTCGCGGATCGGCTCCATGAGGGCCGAGTGGAAGGCGTGCGAGACGGCGAGGCGCCGGCAGCGGACGCCCGCCGCCGCGAGCCGCTCCTCGACCCGCGCCACGGCCTCGGCAGGGCCGGAGATCACCACGTTCTCGGGAGCGTTGACGGCGGCGATCGAGACCGCCTCGCCGGCGGCGAGCTCGGCGGTGCGGGCTTCGCCGACGAAGACCGTCGCCATCACCCCGCCCGCCGGCAGGCCCTGCATCAGCCGGGCGCGCTCGGCGACCAGCGCCAGCGCGTCGGCGAGCGGGAAGACCCCCGCCGCGCACGCCGCCGCGATCTCGCCGACGCTGTGGCCGATCACCCCGTCGGGGACGATGCCCCACGACGCCAGCATCTGCGTCAGGGCGTACTCGAGGGCGAAGAGGGCGGTCTGGGTGTAGAGCGTCTGGTGGATCCGCTCGCCGTCCTCGGCGTCCTCGTCGGGCGCCGGGAAGAGGACGGCGAGCAGGCCGGGCGCGAGCTTGCCGGCGAGCAGCGCGTCGCAGCGGTCGAGGGCGGCGCGGAAGGCCGGCTGCGTCTCGTAGAGCAGGCGTCCCATGCCGGGGGACTGCGCCCCCTGGCCGGTGAAGAGAAAGGCGATCCGCGGGCGCCGGGCGGGCGGCGCGGTGGCGATCTCGAGGGTGCTTTCGCTCGTGTCCTCGTCGTCGTGCGACGAGGTCAGCGGCCGGCCGCGCTCGGCGGTCTCGAGGGCGCGGTCGAGCTCGCCCAGGTCGCCCACGACGGCGGCCAGGCGCCGCGGGAGGTGGGCGCGGCCGCTGCGGACCGTGTGGCAGAGCGCGGCGAGGTCGGTCTCCGGATGGGCGCGGAGGAAGGCGCGGTAGAGGGCGACGAGGTCGCGCAGCGCCGCGTCGCTCGCGGCGGAGAGGACGAAGAGCTCGGAGCGGGCGGCCACTGCGGGCGGCGCGGCGGCCGCGGCAGCCGGATCGGCGGGAGCCTCCTCGAGGACGACGTGGGCGTTGCTGCCGCCGAAGCCGAAGGAGCTCACCCCGGCGAGGGCGGGGCCGGCCGGCTGCGGCCAGGGCGCCCGCGCCGTGGGAATGAGGAAGCTCCCGCCGAGGGCGATCTGGGGGTTGAGCGCGCGCAGGTGGAGGCTGGGAGGGATCTGGCGGTGGCGCAGGGCGAGGACGACCTTGAGCAGCCCGGCGATGCCGGCCCCGGCCTCGAGGTGGCCGAGGTTGGTCTTCACCGAGCCGATCGCGCAGCGCTCCTCCGCCGCCCGCCCGTCGCCGAGCGCGGCCTGGATCGCCCGCATCTCGATGGGGTCGCCGAGCGGCGTCCCGGTGCCGTGGGCCTCGACGTAGCCGACCCGCCGGGGCTCGGCGCCGGCGTCGGCGAGGGCGCGGCGGATGACCTCGACCTGGGCCGGGCCGTTGGGCGCCGTGAGGCCGTTGCTGGTGCCGTCCTGGTTGACCGCGCTGCCGCGGACGAGGGCGAGCACGGGATCGCCGTCGCGCCGCGCGTCGCTCCAGCGCTTGAGCACCACGACACCGCAGCCTTCGGCGCGCACGTAGCCGTCGGCCGCGGCGTCAAACGTCTTGCAGCGTCCGTCGGCGGCGAGCATCTGCGCCGCGGCGAAGCCGGCGGTGACCTCGGGGTCGAGGATCACGCTCACCCCGCCGGCGAGCGCCAGGTCGCAGTCGCCGGCCGCCAGGCTGCGGCAGGCGAGATGGACCGCCACCAGCGACGACGAGCAGGCGGTGTCGACGGCGACGCTGGGGCCGCGGAGGTCGAAGGCGTAGCTCAGGCGGTTGGCGGCGATGCTCATGGCGTTGCCGGTGCCCAGGTAGGCGTCGCTCCCCCAGCCCACCTGCAGGCGCTCGTAGTCGTGGCTGGCGATGCCGACGAAGACGCCGGTCGGGCTGCCGGCGAGAGCGGCGGGCGCGATGCCGGCGTCGCCCAGCGCCGCGTAGGTCACCTCGAGCAGCAGGCGCTGCTGGGGGTCCATGCGCTCGGCCTCGCGCGGCGAGATCCCGAAGAGCTCGGCGTCGAAGCGGTCGACGCCGTCCAGATAGCCGCCCCAGAGCGGTCCTTCGGCGGGCTCCGGCAGGAGCGCTCGGCGCTCGGCGGGGAGGGGCCGGATGGCGTCGACGCCGTCCGCGAGCAGCCGCCAGAGGCTCTCGGCGTCGTCGGCGCCGGGCAGGCGCAGGCCGAGGCCGACGATCGCCACCGGCTCGCGCGAGGCCGAGGCGTCCGGGAGCGGGGAGCGGGCAGCCGAAGGGAGGGCCGATGGGCCGGCGAGGTGGGCGGCGAGGACGGCGATCGTCGGGTAGTCGTAGAGCAGGGTCTCCGGCAGCTCGCGGCCGAGCGCGCGCTCCATCTCGCCGACCATGCTGACCGCCGCCGCCGAGCCCATGCCGTAACGCGACAGCGGCTGACCGATCTCGATCTCCTCCGGCGCCACCTTGAGCGACCTCGCCACCAGGTGGACGAGCCGGCGCTCGAGCTCGCGGCGCTCGGCGGCCGGCCGGCCGGCCGGTGCCGGCGGAGCAGCGGGCTCGGGGGCCGGCTCGCTCGCCTCGCGCCAGCTCGCCAGCTCCTGCAGCTCGCCGGCGAGGAACTGGGCGCGGCAGGCCCGGCGCTGGAGCTTGCCGCTCGAGGTCTTGCCGACGCTCCCCTGGCGGACGAGGACGATGGCGTGGGCCTCGAGGCCGTGCTCCTCGGCGACCGCCTGGCGGATGCGGGCGATCGCCTCGGCGAGGTCCATGGTCTGGGCGGGGCGGCGGCTGACCTCCTGGACGACGACCAGCCGCTCCTCCCCCTCGACCTCGACGCCGAAGGCCGCGCCGCCGTGGGGGCGCAGGCCCGGGTGGGTGTCCTCGGCCGTCTTCTCGATGTCCTGGGGGTAGAAGTTCGCCCCCCGGATGATGACGATCTCCTTGATGCGGCCGGTGACGAAGAGCTCGCCGCGGTGGACGAAGCCCATGTCGCCGGTGCGCAGGTAGCGCTGGCCGTCGTCGGGGACGAGGGCGGCGCGGAAGGTCTGCTCGGTCGCCTCCCGGCGGCCCCAGAAGCCCTGGGCGACGGTCCTCCCGGTGACCCAGATCTCGCCGATGCGGTCGGGCGGGCAGATGCGCCCAGACTCGGGGTCGACGATGCGCACCTCGGTGTCCCACCGCGGGGTGCCGCAGCCGGCGAGGACGCGCGCGGCGGCGCTCGCCGCGGCGACCTCGACCACCCGGTGCTCCTCGAGCGCCTGGGCGTCGAAGGCGACGGTGAGGGGTTGATCCTCGACGCCCGTGCCGGTCACCACCAGGGTCGCCTCGGCGAGGCCGTAGGCTGGGCAGAACGTGGTGGGCTGGAAGCCGCAGGGAGCGAAGGTCTCGGCGAACCGCCGCAGGGTGTCGACCCGCACCGGCTCGGCGGCGTTCATCGCCATCCGCCAGCTGCCGAGGTCGAGGCGCGCGCGCTCCTCCGCGGTGACCTCGCGGACGCAGAGGTCGTAGGCGAAGTTGGGCGACGCGGTGTGGGTGCCGCGATGGGTCGAGATCGCCTCCAGCCAGCGGAAGGGGTGCTTGACCAGCGAGAGCGGCGACATCAGATAAGCCGGGCACCAGGATGCCGTAGATGAGCCCCAGGTCGTGCGACGGCGGCAGCCAGCACACCATGACGCTGTCGCGGGTGTGCTCCCACATGCGGTCCATCTGCTCACAGTTGAGGAGCAGGTTGCGATGGCTCACCATGACGCCCTTGGGCTCACCGGTCGAGCCCGAGGTGTACTGGAAGTAGGCGAGGCTCTCGGGGTCGGTCGCGGGGTGGGTCCAGCCCGCGGGATCGTCCAGGTCGTCGATCGCCAGCAGCGGCGCCCCGCAGTCGATCCCCTGCTCCTCCTCGTCGCTCGCCAGCTGGCGGAGGAGGGCCGCTGAGGTGAGGGCGGCCACCGCCTGCGCGTCCTCGACGATCGTCCGCATGCGCCGCAGCTTCGCCTGCACCTGGGTCGAGTAGGCGGGGACGGCGACCATGCCGGCGTAGAGGCAGCCGAAGAACCCGGCGATGAACTCGAGGCCGGGGGGGAAGATCAGCAGGGCGCGATCGCCGGGCCGGAAGCGGCGCTGGAGCTCGGCGGCGATGGACCGCGCCCGGCGGTCGAGCTCGCCGTAGCTCAGACGGTCGTCGCCGGCCCCGCGGAAGCGGAGGAAGGTGAAGGCCGGGTTCCCGGGCCGGGTCGTGGCATGGAGCCGCAGGAGGTCGACGAACGTCTCGCCTTCGTGGGGCATGCTGGGCGGTGGTTTCATCTCGTTTCGGGTCCTGTCCCTGCGCGTCGCCGGGCGGAAGGTGCCGGCGGCGGCGCGCCCCGCTGCCGCGGAGCCCCCGGCGGCGGCGTCCTCGATGGCTGCCGCCGGGCTGAGGGCGGGGTCTGGCCTAGGGCCGGCGCGGGCTCGCCGGGAGCGCCTCGCGCACCCACGTCGCGAGCTTCTCGCCGTTGAAGAGGAGGTCGTCCGGCAGCGGCTTGTTCATCTGCATGAAGCGGGCCGGGGCGGGCGGCGCATCGCCCCAGGTCGCGCCGGGAGCGAAGAGCTGATAGGTGTCCCAGCCGAGGAGCCCGTCCGGCAGCTTGACCGCCCTGCCGAAGCGCTCCGCCACGGTGTTGGTCGCCGTCCAGAAGTGGGTCACCCGCGGATCGGGCAGCAGGGCGGTCGCGTCCCGCGCGTTCTCCTCTTTCTCGTCGCCGAGCATCGGCCCCCACACCACGTAGACCCTGAGCCCGTCGTCCTTGACCCTGTCGAGCACGTAGCGCTTCGTCACCCCGGCCTTGCCCAGGCAGGCGGGACAGGTGGGCGACAGCAGCATCACCAGGCGGAGCTTGTCGCGGTCGCGGTTGAAGGCCGCCCGCAGCTCGTCGCCGCGGTCGGAGAGCGGCACCAGCGGCGGTTTCACCGCGGCCGGCCGGTCGCTCCCGGCGTCCCCCCGGCGCTCGAGCCGGAAGGGGATGCGCAGGTCCGTCTCGTGGATGCGGCCGGTGAACTCGCCGGCGATCGCCTTGCCGTCCGGCGCCAGCTCGCCGCGCAGCCAGAAGCGGTTGGCGGGATCGTCCTTGCCGGGGACGAGGTCGTAGCCGAAGGCGACCTTCGAGCCGTCGACCTGGACCGCGCGCAGGGGATGGAACCTCAGGTCCTGCGCCGGGACGTCGATCGTCCCCACCAGCGGCTCGCCGGAGACCTCGACCGTGACGTCGAGCTCGACCTGCCCCGGCTGATAGACGATCGTGCCCTCCCAGAGGCCGTCGACGCGCAGCCTGGTGGAAGCCGGAGCGGACGGCGGGGCCGATGCGCCGCGCACGGGGAGCGCGGCGCCCCCCACCAGCAGCCACAGCAGACCGACCCCCGCGACGAGAGAGCACCGTTTCATCACACCGCTCCTTGACTGATGAAGGGACTGTTGACGGAGCCTCCAGGCCCTGATCGACGAGCCCGGCGGTCGAATGATCGTAACATACTCATCTTTTCGTTCTCGCTCGGGGCGGCATACCGGATAGCTTTCAAAAGAAGCTTAAACATTGATTGCGCCGCGCTTCCCGTCGATGGTTCGAAAGGGTCGACCAAGAATAGATGTGTTAACATCGCATAGTCCTTGTTGTGCTCCCCGTCATGACCCCGATCCCGCTCAGAGCAGGCGCACGACCCGGCTCGCAGGCGCGCCACCCCACCGGCGTCGTCCACGAGAGCATCCTCGACAGCGTCGGGAGCACGCCCCTGGTCCATCTCCGGCGGCTGATCCCGGGGGCACGCTTCGAGCTGTACGGCAAGCTCGAGGCGCTCAACCCGGGCGGCAGCCTCAAGGACCGCCCGGCGCTGGCGATCCTGGAGGACGCCATCCGCTCCGGCGCCGTCACCTCGGGCACCGTGGTCGTCGAGTCGAGCTCCGGCAACATGGGGATCGGCCTGGCCCAGGTCTGCCGCTACTACGGCCTGCGCTTCATCTGCGTGGTCGATCCCAAGACGGTGGCGGCGAACCTGCGGATGCTGCGCGCCTATGGCGCGGAGATCGATCTGGTGTCGGAATACGATCCCGCCTCCGGCGAGTTCCTCCAGGCCCGCCTCCACCGCGTCCGCGAGCTGGTGGGCAAGATCGGCCATGCCTTCTGGCCCAACCAGTACGCCAACCGGAAGAACCCCGATTCGCACTACGCCACCACCATGCACGAGGTGGTCTCGGCCCTCGGCAAGGTCGATTTCCTCTTCGTCGCGACGAGCACCTGCGGCACCCTCCGCGGCTGCGGCGAGTACGTGCGCGCCCACCGGCTCTCCACCCGGGTGATCGCCGTCGACGCCTTCGGCAGCCTGATCTTCAGCGACATCAAGGCCAAGCGGATGATCCCCGGACTCGGCGCCGGCCTGCGGCCCGAGCTCTGCGACGTGTCGCTGATCGACGAGTGCGTTCACGTCAGCGACCTCGACTGCGTCGTCGGCTGCCGGCGGCTGGTGGGGCGCGCGGCCATCCTGGCCGGCGGCTCCTCCGGCGGCGTCCTGATGGCAGTCGAGAGGATGAAGTCGCGGATCCCCGACGGCGCGGTCTGTGTGGCGATCCTCCCGGACCGCGGCGAGCGCTACCTCGAGACCCTGTTCAACGACGACTGGGTGCGCGAGCACTTCGGGGAGGTCGACCACCTGTGGTTCGACGAGCCGGCCGCGCTCTCCGCCGGGCGCCTGCCCGAGCCCGAGCGGCAGGACCGGATCTTCCTGCTCGATCCGCAAAGCGTCGCCAAGTAGCGGCCGGCCGCGCCCTAGCCGAGCCCCACGCGCACCCGCCCCACCCCGCAGGAGACGCTCACTCGGCTCTTACCCTTGCCGCGCCAGTCGAGCTCGGCGCCGAAGGGGGCGCGGGTCTCGCGGGCGCCGGAGGCGGTGGTGAGCGACGCCGCGCCGACGCCGGTCTCGAGGTCGATCAGGCCGACCGCCCGCTCCGGCATCTCGACCTGGGCGCGGCCGACGCCGATGTCGGCGCTCAGGCTCCCCTCGAGGCCCGAGATCGCGGCCTTGCCGACCCCGACCGTGACGTCGAGCGGGGCGCTCCGCGGCATGCGCACGGTGACCTCGGCGCGCAGGCCGTGGTTGGTGGAGATCGGCCAGCCGTCGAGGCGGACGGCGATCCGCCCGGCGGCGGTGGGAGCGACCCGCAGGCGCAGGGCGTCGGCGATCTCGCGGCAGCGGGAGCTGGCGAACGGGCCGCAGTCGACCCGCGCCGTGGCCTCGACGCGCGGCTCGTCCCAGCCCTCGACGCGGAGCCTGCCGACCTGGACGGTGACGTCGACCGGCGCGGCGGCGGGGCTCAGGGCCTGCCCGGCGAAGGCGTGCGCGGTGCGCGCGGCGCGCATCTGGCCCGCCGCGGCGACCAGAGCGAGCGCGGTGAGCGCCAGGGCGAGGATCACGATCAGCTTTCTCATGGCGGTCTCCTGTCGAGCCCCACTACGCGGTGGGAGCCCTCCAGGTTCCAAGCCCACGGCACCTCGCGCCCAGCCGGCCTAGTGCGCCTCGTCGCCGCCGGCCGCCGCCGCGGCCTCTTCCGCCGGCTTCTCCTCCGCCTTCTCTTCCGGGAGGATCTCGAGCCAGCCGGTGCCCGCCAGGCTCGCGACGTCGATCTTGGCGTGGCAGCGCACGCGCACGTAGTCGAGGGTCAACACGCCGGAGAGGGTCACCTGACCGGTCCCCTGCTCGAGGTCGGCGCCCGAGAGGTCGTAGCTGCCGGGCTCGAGCCGCAGCCCGAGCTCGGTGCCGCCGCGCGTTTCGGTGAACTTGACGTGCACGTACTTGCGGTCGAGGGCGGCCTTGAAGGCCGCGAGCGTCGGCTCGGGCCGCAGGGAGACGATGACGGGTTGCTCTTTGGTGAGGCGTTGCACCAGCTCGTTCATGACTTGCTCCTTCTGACTCCTTAAGAGTCGCTCGATGACGATCGACTGTGCCGGCCGCCGCAGCACGGCGGGCGGGATCTGCATCTTAGGGCACTCGCGAGACTTTGCAAACGCTCGGGGCGTACCCGAACGCGGCCAGATCTCCCGGCGCGCGCGGGCGAGGGCATCGCACCACGTTTACCAGACAGCGGCCGGATCGCCGCCCGCGGGCGCCCGCGCGCCTTCTCGGAGCGAAGTGCCGCCGGACGCCTCCAACGGGACGAGCGAGAGCCGATGAAAATCCAGCGCTACAAGCCGGAAGACTTCGCCTACGGGATCCCCTGCCAGCCGCTCTACCCCTGGGAGGGCGTCGCCGACACGCCGTTCGGCTCGATGTGGTGCGTCGTCGAGCCCGGACGGTCGGTCAAGACCCACAAGCATCACGAGGCGGAGACCTACATCTTCGCCGCGGGCCAGGGCATCATCCGGGTGGGCGCAGAGAGCGTCCCGGTCGGCCCCGGCGACGCCGTCTTCATGGACCCCTTCGAGACCCACGAGGTGGTCAACCCCTCCGACCGCGAGACCGTCCTCTTCCTCGCCGTCTGGTGGGAGGACCTGGCGCTCGCGGCGAGGTCGCAGGCCCGCGCCGAGACCGCGATGCGCGGCGCCGGGCACCGTCGCGTCCTCCTCACCGCCACCCCGCCGACGCCCAACGGCGACCTCCACGTCGGCCACCTCTCGGGCCCCTACCTCGCCGCCGACGTCCACCGGCGCTACCTCCTCGCGCGCGGCGCCGACGCCATCTACCTGTCGGGGGCCGACGACCACCAGAGCTACGTGCCGGCCAAGGGCCGGCGGCTGGGCATCTCGCCGCGCGAGGTCGCCGACCGCTTCGGCGACCAGGTGGAAGAGACGCTCACCATGGCGGAGATCGGCGTCGACCTCTTCGTCCGCCCCAAGACGTCGCGCCATCACGTCCCCTTCGTCAAGGCATTCTTCCGCGCCCTCTATGACAAGGGGGCGCTGATCGAGAAGGAGTCGCCCGGGCTCTGGTGCGAGACCTGCGAGCGCTACCTCTACGAGGCCCACGTGGGCGGCCGCTGCCCGCGCTGCGGCGTCGGCGCCGACGGCAACTCCTGCGAGCAGTGCGGCTGGCCGAACCAGGTGGTCGACCTGGTCGACCCGGTCTGCAAGGCCTGCGGCGGGCGCCCGGCCGTGCGCCGCTTCAAGCGCCTCTACTTCCCCCTCTCGCGCCACCGCGACGCCCTCCGCGAGTGGCACCGCACGGTGCAGATGGGCGCTCACCTGCGCACCCTTTGCGCGCAGATGCTCGACGAGCTCCCCGACATCGCCGCCTGCCACCCCACCGACTGGGGGATCCCGGTGCCGGTCGCCGGCTTCGAGGACCAGACGATCTACGCCTGGCTCGAGATGGCGCCCGGCTTCCTCGCCGCCACCGACGAGCTGCTGGAGCGTCGCGGCGCGCGCGCCGCGCCCTCCGCGCCCTCCGCGCCCTCCGCGCCCTCCGTGCCCGGCGGCCCGGCGACCTGGCGCGACCTCTGGTGCCGCGACGACCACGAGCTGGTGCAGTTCTTCGGCTTCGACAACAGCTACTACTTCGCCGTGCTCTTCCCCGCCCTGTGGATCGCCTACGACCCGGCGATCCGCCTGCCGACCTGCTTCGTCACCAACGAGTTCCTGCGCCTCGACGGGGCCAAGTTCTCGACCAGCCGCGGCCACGCCATCTGGGGCCACGAGTTCCTCGCCCGCACGCCGGCCGACGTCGGCCGCTTCTACCTCGCCTGGGCCGGCCCCGAGCGCGAG
>Ga0307470_10000298_pt1 | contig 29611 bp, 27 predicted proteins | sample atmos_gasesAM3C__FD_204565 | JGI IMG/M metagenome (GOLD analysis project Ga0307470, IMG submission 204565) | Hardwood forest soil microbial communities from Morgan-Monroe State Forest, Indiana, United States - atmos_gasesAM3C_05 | ecosystem: Environmental > Terrestrial > Soil > Temperate forest... | reverse complement strand
AGGGTTTACCGTGCGAACCCGAGGGTTTACCGTGCGAACCCCGAGGGTTTACCGTGCAACCCCGAGGGTTTACCGTGCGAACCCCGAGGGTTTACCGTGCAACCCTGAGGGTTTACCGTGCAACCCTGAGGGTTTACCGTGCAACCCTGAGGGTTTACCGTGCAACCCCGAGGGTTTACCGTGCAACCCCGAGGGTTTTCCATGCGAACCCTTGGGTATTCTGTGCGGACCCGGAGGGTTTACCGTGCGGACCGGAGCTCTCATCGCGCGGACCGGACGATTCTCCGCTAAGCTCATGCGGCCCGATCTGCGACCAAAGACTCAACCACAGAGACGCAGAGATCAATGAGGACAGCGGCGACTCTGTGACCTCTGCGACTCTGTCGTTCAGGGTTCTGTGATTCAACACGGAGCGGGCACTTTCGCGCAAGCTGCTGGACTCAAAGGTCAGCGGTCTCGCCGCGATCGAACCCCGCCATCGCTTCCGCCGAGAGCTGGTCGAACTTGCCTGCTTTCGAATCCGCTTCGATCTTACGATCCCAGACCTCACTGTCATAGTCCGCGAACCAGGACCGAAACTCCGCCAGTTCCTCGGGGGTCAGATTCTGAATTTCGCTTTCCAGCGCCTGGAGCTTCGTCATAGCCCCGCTATTGTAGCTCGACGACAAATACTTACGTCTTCACCCACGGCAACTCCCACCTTCCCTCACCTTCATCGAGCTTCGGCAGCGGCACCGGCTTGCCCATGCGTTTGAGCTGGGTCAGTTCCCATAGCTTCGCGTACTTCCAGAACGTGTAGTAGACGTGCATGCCGACGGAGATCAGGCCGCGGGTGCCGTCGAGGAAGCCGAGGTTGATGATGAAGTCACGGACGAACTTGGCGATGGGGTGACCGAGGATGCCGAAGAGATTCGTCGATTTGCCGTCGATGAACATCTGCGCCGCGCCCCAGTTTGCGTAGCGCGTCATCTTCGCGATCATGTGATCGAACGTGCGGATGTAGTAATGGTCCATCTTCTGCGCCAGCCGGCCGGTGGGCCCGTCCACGACGAGGTCGGCGTGGACGCGCTTGTTCGGGTAGCGGGCGTGACCACGGTGAAAAAGGCGTGTCACGCGATCGCGCTGCAGGCCTGAGAAGCGGACAGGCTTGCCGAACATGAAATTGAGACGGCCGACTGAGTACGCCCACTTGTCGAGCGGGCCATCGAGCGTGCGCAGGATCTCGTCGCTTAGCTTCGGAGTGGCCCGCTCGTCGGCATCGATGACGAAGATCCAATCGTGCGCGGCGCGGTCGATGGCGTAATTCTTCGCTGATGCGGCGCCGAGGTACTCCCGCTGTTCGATGCGAACCGCTGGAAAGCGCTCGCGAACGAGCTCCACCGTACCATCGGCCGAAAAGGAATCGAGCAGGTAGATTTCGTCAGCCCACGCCACCGAGCGGAGGCAATCCTCGATGAAGGCAGTTTCGTCGAGGGTGTGGATGATGACGGTGACGGGCGCGCGCGGCATACGCCGAGATCGTACACTTTGCGGATGCGAATCCGCCTCCTCGCTCTCGCCGCCGCCACGTTGACCGCATGCGCGCACACAGCGCCTCCGACCGCTCCGCCACCGGCCGCCGCGCATGCAACAGAGACACGCGCCTTCATCTTGGGCGGGCGGAAGGCAGGAATGGAGACGGTGATCGTCGACGGACCGACGCGCACGGTCGACTTCGAGTTCAACGACCGAGGGCGGGGCCCGAAAACGCACACGGTGCTGACGAGCGGCGGGAACGCGATCACGGCGTCGTTGCGTACAAGCGGCAATGACTATTTCAAGGTGCCGGTCGATGAGACGTATGCGAACGGCGCCTGGTCGAACGGCGCGGAAAAAGGAAGCGCTCCTCCGAGCGCTCCGGCGTTTTTCGTATCGATGTACGGGCCGCCCGAGGAGACCGCAGTGCTTGCCCGCGCGTTGCTGAACGCGCCGGAGCATCGCCTGGCGTTGCTACCGGCAGGCGAAGCATCCATCCGCAAGGTTGGCGAGCTCACCGTATCCGCGGCTGGACGCTCACAACACATCAGTTGCTACGAGATCAGCGGACTTGGGTTCACGCCGTCGCCGGTCTGGCTCGATGACCACAACGAACTGTTTGCCTCCGCATCCTCCTGGTCATCCGTGATCGCCGATGGTTGGGACAGCGTCCTGCCGCAATTGCTGAAAGCGCAGGATGCATGGCGCGATGAGGCAGTCTCGCGCGAGGCCGCGCGCCTCATGCGCGTCCCCGCGGGAGGCGGCATCGTCATCACGAACGCGCGTCTCTTCGATCCGGTCACGCTGCAGACGACGCCCGGAACGACGATCGTGATCCGGGGCAATCGCATCGAAGCTGCAGGAACCGGCATCGCCATTCCGAATGGTATCGAGCACATCGATGCGGCCGGCCGAACGGTCATCCCCGGCCTATGGGACATGCACACCCACAACTCCGCCGACGACGGTCTTCTCAACATATCCAACGGCATCACCTCGGTACGCGACCTCGCCAACGACACAGACTTCCTGCTCGACTTGCGCAAGAAGATCGACAGCGGCGCCGCGATCGGCCCACGCATCGTTCTGGCAGGCATCATCGACGGTCCGGGCAAATACGCCGGCCCGACGAAAGTGCTCGTCGATACGGAAGCGCAGGCGCGCGAGGCGGTCGAGAATTACGCGAGGCTCGGCTACGAGCAGATCAAGATCTACAGCTCGGTGCGGCCGGAGCTCGTACCGTTCATCGCCCGCCTCGCACATGAGCACGGGATGCGGGTGAGCGGACACGTGCCTGCGTTCATGCGCGCGGAGGATGCCGTTCGCGCCGGCTACGACGAGATCCAGCACGTCAACTTTCTCTTTCTCAACTTCTGGCCCGATATCCAGGACACGCGCACGCCGGTACGGTTCACTGCGGTCGTGGAGCGCGCCGCGACGCTCGATTTGAATTCGGCGGAGGTCAAGGCGTTCATCGAGCTTCTTCGCGAGCATCACACCGTGATCGATCCGACGGTTTCGATCTTCGAAGGGATGTTCGTCTCTCGCAAAGGGACGATGTCGCCGAGCTACGCGGCGGTCGCGGACCGCCTGCCGCCGCAGGTGCGCCGCGGATTTCTCACCGGCGGGCTGGCGGTGCCCGACGGTATGGACCAGCGTTATCGCGATTCGTTTCGCAACTTACTGGCGATGGTGAAAGCGCTGTACGACGCGCACGTGCCGATCGTGGCAGGCACCGACGCTATGGCCGGCTATACGCTGGCTCGCGAGCTCGAGCTGTACGTCGAAGCGGGGATCCCGCCAGCCGAGGTGTTACGCATCGCCACGCTGGGAGCAGCTCACGTGATGAAGCACGACGACCAGCTCGGCTCGATTGCGCCTGGCAAGCTCGCAGACCTCGACATCATCGATGGCGATCCGGCGACGAACATCAGCGATGTACGGAAGGTAATCACCGTAATCAAGGACGGGAAAGTGTTCGATCCGAAGGCCCGGTAAGGCACTTACGCCTTTTACGCCTACATTACGCTAACTTCCGCTTGACTTTCGCGCTGTTACCGCCTATATTGCCACTTTACGAGGCGGAAATGACGTATCTGACCGAGCGGCAACGCGACATTCTGCAGTTCATCCGGGATTGCCAACGGGAGCGCGGGGTAGCGCCGACGCACCGTGAGATCTGCGACCATTTCGGGTTTTCATCCTACGGCACGGTCTACAAGCACCTCTCCCTGCTCCAGAAGAAAGGGCTGATCCGACGCGACTGGAACCAGAAACGAGGCGTCGAGCTGGTCGAGAACGATGACAAGCCGGCCTCGACGACCGCGTCGGGAGTGCTCGAGCTGCCGTTGTTCGGCTATATCGCCGCCGGCCGGCCGCTCGATGTCGAGATTTCCAACGAGACCATTACCGTACCGGAGCGCCTCACCAGCCGCGGCGAAAACTACGTGCTGAAAGTGAAGGGCGATTCCATGATCGACGACGGCATCATGGACGGCGATTACGTCATCATCGCCCGCCGGGAGCGCGCTGAGAACGGCGAGATGGTCGTCGCTAACGTCAGCGGCGAAGTCACCCTCAAACGCTTCTACAACGAGGGCGAAAAAGTTCGCCTGCAGCCTGCCAACTCAATGATGCATCCGATTTACGCCTCCGCCCGCGATGTCGCGGTGCAGGGAGTGGTCGTCGGTCTGATGCGCCGTTTCTGATCGCGAAAGTGAGGAAGAACCATGGATCTCGTACTCAAACTTCGTGAAGTCCGCCGCCTCAAAGGTCTGAGCCAGAAGGATGTGGCGCGCCTCTCCGGCGTCGGCGAAAAGACCATCAGTTCATTCGAGACCGGCGAGCGCGTCGGCTCGATGAAACTCGCGCAGCTCAAGCGGCTGCTCGCGGTCTACGACATGACCGAGGCCGACTTTTTTGGCGGCGGCGTGGAAAAGAAGATTGCGCCATGGGAGCTCGATCAGGACCAGTTCGCCACCGTGCGCATGATCGAAGAGCTTCAGTCGCTGCCGAAGCCGTCGCAGCGTAACCTCCTGGCGAAGTTCCAGCTCATGATCGAGACAATCTCGACGGTTCACGAACCGCGACACAGACGCCCCCGTTACCTTCGCGACGATCCGGACTGGCAGATGATGGCCTCGCGGAACTGAGGGGCGCGTCCCTCCTCGGCCGAACAGAACGACCTGCGCCGTGTGACTTGATTCGACCGTTGCCAGGCCCGCTCGAGTTCCACCCGCGAAGTCTTCTAGCGCCGCAGTTTGCCGGCCGAGCCGCATCAGTTCTGCTACGCGACAGCGATCGCGAATGCCTTCAGTCCAGCAAACCATGCGGCTACGAGAATCGCGAACCTGAACCAATTCAGCCGTACCCACAATCGAACCATTCTCGTGAGCTGCGCCTCAGGCATCTTGGCGGCATCCGGCAGTCGCAAGAGGACGGGGATGAAGTACGCAAACGTCACGACGATGACGAAAAGAGCCGACGCGGCGGCGAAGAGCCACCATGTTCGCGCTGGTCCTGCGTACAGCAACGCCGCTACGAGATTCAGCAGCGAAATGATCCCGGTGAGCGGGGTCAGGATGACCCAGAGACGGCGGCCGGAATCCGCACGGATCGGGACGGCGAGGTACGCCAGTACCGATTGGGGCGGAGAGCAAGCCCATAACGGCACCAATACGCGCGTCTCGAATAGTCCGGCGCCGGTTTGAATCCCGAGCGAGATGACGAGAAGCCAGAGCGCAAGGTCATTGAACGCCATGAGTTCTCTTGGCCAGCTCCCCTAGTGCGCCATCGCCGCGCCCTGCATGGCCGCGTCCCACAGTTCGACGCGGTTGCGGCCGCGGTGCTTCGCGGAGTAGAGCGCGCGGTCGGCACGGTCGATGAGGATTGAAGGACTGACGATTCCTTCGCCTTCCATCGAATCGATTCCGGCGATTCCGATCGATGCCGTCACCACGACGGAATCGCTACCCACGTTGAAGGAGCTCGCCTCCATACGTTCACGGATTCGCTCGGCTACGACCGTCGTGTTGCCGGTCTTCGTTTCCGGAAGAACGACGCAGAACTCCTCGCCGCCGTAGCGACCCGGAACGTCGTAGACGCGGCAGCTATCGCGGAGCACCTGGGCAACCGCGCGCAGCACACCGTCGCCGGCCGCGTGGCCAAAGGCATCGTTCACTCGCTTGAAGTGATCGATGTCGAGCATGAGAACCGAGACCGGGCATCCGTGACGCAGTGACCGATTCATCTCGCTGTCGATCTTCTCCATCACGTACCAGCGGTTGTAAAGGCCGGTCAGCGAGTCACGCGCCGAAATCTCGGCGAGTGTGCGGTTCTTCATGACCAGATCGAGATTGTCGCTCTCCATTTCGGCCAGACGACGCTCCAACTCGCGAACGCGTCCATCGCGCTCGCCAGCGAAGCGCACAACCGAAGTCACTTCGCGAACGAGGTCTCGTCCGGAGGCGGTGAAGGCGTCGTCGTCTCGCACCGCCAGCGTCGGTGTCAGCACGAACGACTGCGCCCCATCCTCGGACGCGGGATCAACCAGGGAAAGTTCCTTGTGGAGTAACGCAGACAACGACCGCACGATGCGGCCCGCCGCGTCTTCGGCGAACGAGCTCATCTCTCACACTCCCTTGTTTGGATCGCCCGGAGTATGAGTAGGGAGAGCCACCTCGTCAAGCTCCGATAATGGTGACGACGGAACGACGGAAATTACCGGTGCTCGATGCGAAAGCGGTTGATACCGGCGCGGATCTCATCGCCGCTTTGAACCTTCGTGTCGTGCGCCGGCAGGGTGTTCAGGAACGTCCCGTTACGGCTCCCGAGGTCGCGGACGCGGATCGAGCCATCGGCGTCCGGACCGACCTCGAAATGGCGTCGCGACAGGAACTCGTCCGGCACCCGGACGTGACCTTCGCGGCCGACGACGAGGCCTGACGGTGGAATCTCGAATTCCTGACCGTTCAGCGCTCCATCGATGCAGATCAGAACCGGACGCGTGGCCGGCGCCGGCGTTCGTTGCGTGATCTTGTGCGCGAGCTCTGCCTCTTCGATCGGAGGTTCGGCGCCTGCACGGACCGGCTCAACGAGAGCGCCCGGCTCGCCGGTGGGCTCGATGCTGACGAGCGCTGAGCCCACACGCAGCAAGTGCGTTCCTTCGCTGATCGAGGTCTCGGTGATCCGCTGGCCATCCAGAAACGTCCCCATGTGCGAATCAGCATCACGCGCGATCAGGTCGTCGCCCTGAAGCGAAATCGAGCAATGACGGAGGGACAAGTCCGACTCAGCCAGCTCGACATGACAACCTTTCCGGCCGATCCAGAGAGGGTAATTCCCGATCGTGAAGACCTTGTTGACCGCCTCCTTGGCACCGCGCGCGATGATGCGGATCGATCGTGGCCGGCCCGGCGGCCGTGGTGCCGCAACGGGTGGAGCGGGCGTATCACCGGATCGCTCGACTCTGTATGGCTCGAGGTCGATCTCCTTGATCTCACCCGGATTCATCAGGCGCGCCAGCAGCGCCGCCTTGCTGCCCGAAATCCACTCGCCGCAGTGGCACGTGGCGATGGAATTGGGGAGGCGAACGGCGATCACGCCCGGGACGTCGTACGCCTGTCCGCATTTCGCGCAGCGGATTAGAGGCATGCGCGGATGATAGCGCAGCGCCATACGCTACACTTCCGCTCATTCGCATGCTCTCCGGCACCACCACAGAAACTCCCGCTCGCCGCCTCGGCCTCCGGCCAAAATTCATTCTCGCGTTCGCGTTGCAGACGCTCGTCAGCGCAATGCTCATCGTCGGCCTCGAGCAATGGCGCGTTCGCACGGTCATCCGCGACGAGCTGGTTGCCGACGCCGATGAGCTGTCGCACACCGTGGCCGTTGCCGCGGCGAATGCAGTGAAAACATCGCGCACAGAGGAGCTCCGCGCGATTGCCAGCGACCTCAAATCACGAACCTGGATCGACTACGCCGACTTCGTCACCGCTGATGGGAAGATTCTCGCGTCGCAGGGGACAGCGCCTGATTCGCTTTCTCTCACGCCGGGCCGTTCGCAATTCGTAACCAAAGACGGTGACGCGCTTGACGTCTTCGTGGTCCCTGTCGCCGGCGACACCACTCTTTTCCGCCTCGTCGCGAACGAGCGCGGCGCACTTTCCGTCACGCAACAACTCCGCTGGTCGAACCTCGGCGTCGTGCTTCTGGCTCTTCTGATTGCCATTGGTCTGGCGTTGCTCTCTTCCCGTTTCATCATTCGTCCCGTCCTCGATCTCGCTGATCACGCGCGCGGCCTTGCGGAAGGAGATCTCACGCAGCGAGCCACCGTTCAGTCCAGCGACGAGATCGGCGACCTTGCCGAGGCATTCAACGCCATGGCCGGCAATCTGGAGAGGACGATCACGAAGCTCGTTCGCTCGCAGTCCCAACTCAAGTCCGTCGTCGAGAACGTCGGCATGCAGTCGCGGAATGTGGCGGAACGAGTGAGCGAGCAGCGGTCGATGATCGACAACAACTACCACTCGATCGATCAGCTCAACAACGGCGTACGCAAGATCACGGACAACGTCGAGGCGCTTTCCGCCTCCTCGGAAGAAACTTCGTCCTCCATGCTCGAGATGGTGGCTTCGATCGAAGAGGTCAGCCGGCACACCGACACGCTCTTCAACTCGGTCGAGGAGACCGCCTCCGCGACCAGCGAGATGGTGAGCTCCATCAGCGAGGTCGACCAGAACGTTGATTACCTGGCCAACTTCGTGACCGACACGTCCTCATCGATGGTGGAGATGAGCGCTTCGATCGCGCAGGTGGAAGCAAACGCCGCGCGGTCGTACGACCTCGCTCTCGCAGTCGCCGACGCCGCAGAATCGGGGATGAAAGCGGTGCGCGAGACGATCGACGGGATGGAGCAGATTCGCCGCTCTGTCGCCGAGTCCAACGCTGTCATCACACGGCTTGGCGATCGGTCGATCGCCATCGGAAAAATCCTCAATGTCATCGAAGACATTGCCGAGCAGACGAATCTTCTCGCGCTCAACGCCGCCATCCTCGCGGCTTCGGCAGGAGAGCACGGCAAAGGCTTCTCCGTCGTGGCTGCCGAGATTCGCGATCTTTCGGAGCGAACCGCATCCTCCACACGCGAGATCGCCAATCTCATTCGCTCCGTGCAGGAGGAGGTTGGCAACGCGCTTCGCTCGATGTCATCCGGAACGAAGCTCGTCGAAGACGGCGTCTCGCTATCGCACGAGGCAGGAAAGGCGTTGAACAACATCCTCGACTCATCGACGAAAGCGTCGGGCATGGGGAAGGAAATCGCCGCCGGAACGCGCGAGCAGACGGCCGGAAGCGAGAACATCACGCGCTCCATCGACCGCTTGCAAGAGCTTCTCAGCCAGATCAACGGCGCCACGACCCAACAGGCGCAGGGCTCCGACCACATCATGAACGCCGTCGAGTCGATGCGCGAGGTGACGAAGTACGTGCGCCAGGCCATGACCGAACAGCGCTCCGGCTCCTCGATGATCTCAGCCTCAGCCGAGAAGATGATCGACATGATTCACGAGATCTTCCAGGTGGCCACCAATCAGGCCGCCGAGAGCGAGAAGATCGTGGCCACGATGGAGCAGGTGCGCGCTCTCGCCGAAGGCAGCGGGAGCTACGCCGCTGAGATGGGCGAATCGCTCACTCTTCTCTCTGACGCCATTCGCGGACTGGACGAAGAGATCCGCCGGTTTCGCGTGCGGGGCTGATCGTTCGTCCGGTCAGCGTGCCTCGACGGCCTCGCGCAGCTTCTCCGCCTGGAAGTGGCCGAGGAGCGGCTCGAGGAGAACGTCGAGATTGCCGTTCATGATGTCGGGAAGATTGTGGACGGTGAGGCCGATGCGGTGATCGGTGACCCGGTCCTGCGGGAAATTGTAGGTGCGGATCTTCTCCGATCGGTCGCCGCTTCCGATCAGCCCTTTACGTGTCGCCGACAGCTCGGACTCACGCTTTAGACGCTCGATATCGTAGAGACGCGCCTTCAGGACCTTGAGAGCTTTCTGCCGGTTCTTGATTTGCGATTTCTCATCCTGACACGACACCACCACGCCGGTTGGCAGGTGGGTCATGCGGACAGCGGAGTAGGTCGTATTCACCGACTGGCCGCCGGGTCCGGACGAACAGAAGGTGTCGATGCGCAGATCCTTTTCGTTGACCTGAATCTCAATATCTTCGACCTCGGGGAGCACTGCCACGGTGATGGCCGAGGTATGAATGCGGCCTTGCGTCTCGGTCTGGGGAACTCGCTGGACGCGGTGAACGCCTGACTCGAATTTCAGTCTCGAATAAACCTTGTTGCCTTCGATGAGCAGGGTGGCGTCTTTGATGCCGTTGACGGAGGAGTAGTTGGCGTCGGTCATGTCGACTTTCCAGCGCCGCATCTCGGCGTAACGGATGTACATGCGCATGATCTCGGCAGCGAACAGCGACGCTTCATCACCGCCTGTTCCGGCGCGGATCTCGACGAAAACGTTCTTGTCATCGTTCGGATCTTTCGGTTGCAGCAGGATCTGGATCTCTTTCTCCAGCTCCGGCGCCCGGGGCTCGAGCTCGGCGATCTCCATCTCCGCGAGCTCGCGCATGTCATCGTCCGACTTCAGCATCTCGCGCGCGTCGGCAAGACGCTTCCGGACGTCTTTGAGCTGGCGGTATTTGGCGACGACGTCGTCGATCTCCGACACAGCCTTCATCGTGTCGCGGAAGGCCGCGACATCCACGGCAACGGCCGGATCCGCCATCTTCTGCTGAAGCTCTTCGTAGCGCTTTTCGATTTCGTCGAGTTTTTCGTACATGGTGCAGTCCCGCTGAAAACAAAAATGGGAAGACGCGGTATGCGCCTTCCCACGATGAATGTGACGAACGTTTGCTAAGCAACCGCGGCTTGGGTTTCCTCCACGATGTCGTACATCAGCGCTTCTTTGAGCGCAGTGATCGCGACCTGGAGCTGCGAGTCGTCCGGCTCTTTGGTGGTGATCTTCTGCAGCCACATGCCCGGACGGGTCAGCATCCGGCAGACCGGATTGCCGAGGTGACGGGCAGAAAAGCGGATCACTTCGTAGGCGAGGCCGGCGATGAGCGGAATCAGGACCACGCGCGCCAGGAACTTCACGGCGAACGGCACGGTCGAAGGGACGAGCGAAAAGACCAGAATCGAGATGGCCATCACGAACATGAGAAAGCTGGTGCCGCAGCGCGGATGGAGCGTCGATTTCTTTCTCGCGTTCTCGACGGTCAGGTCCTCACTCGCTTCGAAGGTGTAGACCGTCTTGTGCTCGGCGCCGTGGTACTGGAAGACGCGTTTGATCTCATCCATGAACGAGATCGACAGGATGTAGACGAAGAAGAAGAGCGCGCGCAGCACGCCGTCGATCGCGTTGTAGGCGAGGTTTCCCATGCCCGGCGCGAAATAGTGACGGATCAGATTCGTGATCCCGAGCGGCGCGAGGATGAATACGCCGACTCCGAGAACGAGCGCCATCAGCATCGAGCTCGCGACGGCCCAGCTCGACATCTCCTTCTCACCTTCTTCGCTCGCCGTGGCCACGCTCGCGGAGTAGTTCAGCGCGCGGATGCCGAGGATGAGCGACTGGATCAGGACGACCGAGCCACGAAGTACCGGGAACTTCAGAAACGGATACTTCGTCGTGACCGAGACGAGCTTGTCCTTCTTGATCGCCACGTAGCCGTTCGGCTGACGAACCGCGACGGAATAGCCTGTGAGCGAGCGCATCATGACGCCCTCGATCACGGCCTGACCGCCGATCAGCATGTCGACATTGCGGTCCGCCGTTCCGGCCGGCATGGCGGCGGCGAGCCCGTTCATCACGGCGCCGAAGGTGCCGCTGATCAGTCTCGCCGAGCCAAGCCAGGCCTTCGGGACTCGCATTATTTTGCCGCCGCTTCTTTCGGTCCGGCCTTCTTGGCGTAGCGCTGCTGGAAGCGGTCGATGCGGCCGGCGGTGTCGAGCAGCTTCTGCTTGCCCGTGAAGTAGGGGTGGCACTTCGAGCAAATCTCGACGCGAAGCTCTTTCTTTGTCGAGCCGGTCATCCATTGTTCGCCGCAGGCGCAATGCACCTGGACCTGCTGATACTTGGGGTGAATCTCTGGTTTCATTGGATTTACCTCTCTGAGGACCTTTCCGAGTCGTCCTGAAAACGGCGAGTATATCCAAAAAATTCTGGGCGGTTCCGAGAGCTACTCAGCGCTTCCGGACGATCGCTAGAGCTAGGAGTTTGCGCCGCAGAAACCCCGAGGACGCATCACGCAAGCGAGAACCCGACGAATTTCGACCGCCGCCCGACAGCACTAGGGCGGGGACGCCCGAGTGCCTGCGGTCGAGACGACCGCACTCCTCTTACGACGGAGCACTGAGGAGTGCGAGCGTCTCGCTCGCGGCCATCGGGGCGTCCCCGCCCCGGTGGTTGAAACGAGGCCAGAGCTGAAAAAGACCTAGATGACGCGGAACTGCGGGCGGAAGTTCAATTCCTGCAGGGCTTGCTCCAGCGTGCCTCGCTCGATACAGCTCTCGAACCAAAGCTGAACAGCCTCGTCGAGGCATCGTTTTGTATGCCCTGCGTCGGTACCCTTGCGACGCAACGTCAATCGAAGGACAGACAGCCATCCAGCGCTCATCCGTATCGCGCCGCACGAACGCGCGCAACTCCACATCAAGGGAGATCGTTTCGTTCGCGGTGTGAGGATAACCCTACTTCGCGCCGAACAGCGTCACGATCCAGTACGTCACGGCGCCCATGATCGCGGCCATCGGAATCGTCAGAATCCAGGCCCAGACGATTCTCCCTGCCACCCCCCAGCGCACCGCGGAAAGGCGGCGCGTGGCGCCGACGCCGACGATGGCTCCGGTGATCGTGTGCGTCGTCGAGACCGGGATGCCGAAGGAGCTGGCCAGGAAGAGCGTGATCGCGCCGGCGGTCTCAGCGGCGAAGCCACCAACCGGCTGCAACTTCGTGATCTTCGAGCCCATCGTATGAATGATCCGCCAGCCGCCCGACAGCGTGCCCAGCCCGATCGCCGAGTGCGCGGCGAGAATCACCCAGATGGGAATGCTGAACGTCTTGATGTACCCCGCCGTGAAGAGAACGCCTGCGATGATCCCCATCGTCTTCTGCGCGTCGTTCGTTCCGTGGCCAAGGGAGTAGGCGGCGGCGGAAACGAGCTGCAGACGGCGAAACGTCTTATCGACGGATTTCGGTGACTTGCGCTGGAAGATCCACATGATCGCCACCGTGAGCAGGAAACCAAGCACGAGGCCGATCAGCGGCGCGATGACGATGAAGACGAGCGTCTTCGTCCAGCCCGAAGGAATGATGGCGCCGAAACCGTAGCGCGCCACTGCCGCTCCCGCGTAGCCGCCGATAAGCGCGTGCGACGAGCTCGTCGGCAATCCGAAGTACCAGGTGATCAGGTCCCAGACGATCGCGCCGACCAGGCCACCGAAAATCACGCCGAACGTCACGGCGTGGATGTCGATCATCCCGTTGCCGATCGTCTTCGCCACCGCCGTTCCGAAGCCGAACGCGGCGACGAAGTTGAAGAAGGCTGCCCAGACCACGGCCTGGCCCGGCGAAAGGACGCGCGTGGACACCACCGTTGCGATCGAGTTCGCCGCATCGTGAAAACCGTTGATGTAGTCGAACACCAACGCCACGCCGATCAAACCGGCGACCAGCAGAAAGAGATGGCTCGGCATCAGCTATGTTTCACGACCACGTTCTCGAGGAGGTTTGCGACATCCTCGCAGCGATCGGTGGCCTCTTCGAGAAGGTCGAGGATCTCCTTCCACTTCATGACCACGATCGGATCGCGCTCTTCGTCGAAAAGTTGTCCGACAGCCTTCTGGTGGATGCGGTCTGCCTCGTTCTCGAGCCTGTTGATCTCGACGGCGCATGCCATGACGCCGTCGCGCCGTTCCAGCGCGATGACGGCGCGCCGGACTTCATCGGCCGACGACGAGATGACTTTCGCCAGCTCGCGTGCGCCCGGACGGACGCGATCGATCTTGTACAACGGCACCAGGCTCGCGGCATTGTCGATGGCGTCCATCACGTCGTCGAGCGTGCGGGCCAGCGAATGGATATCCTCGCGGTCCATCGGCGTGACGAACGTCTTGTTGAGGCGCTGGATGATCGCGTGCGTCAGGAAGTCGCACTTGTGCTCGACTTCCTTGATCTCGTGAGCCTTGTCGGCGATCGGAGGATCGGGCGCGAACATTTCTTCGAGCAGACGCGCGCCCACCTTCAGCTGATCGGACATTGCGATCATGTCGGCGTAAAACGTTTCTTCCCGGGGGAGAAGGCGGAATCGCAAGGGGGGAACCTCCGTCGAAAACGCGCGGATTGTATCGGTTTTACGGCAACGGCAGCCGGATCGTGAACGTCGCGCCCTGTCCTTCCTCGCTGGTGACATGGATGGACCCGCTGTGCGCTTCGACGATGGCCTTGGCGATGTAGAGGCCGAGGCCGAGACCGCCGTAGTAGCGGCTCGAAACATTGCGTGCGCGGTGGAAGCGCTCGAACAGCTTCGGGATCTCGTCGGTCGGAATGCCGATGCCCTGGTCGATCACCGCCGTCAGCATCTGATTCGACTCGATCCGCGCGACCAGCTCGATGTTGGTTCCCTCCGCCGAATACTTGATCGCGTTGGAGATGAGATTGTCGACGACTTGCCGCATCCGGTCTGGGTCGACCGGCATCGTCGTCTCCGCGATCTCGGCGGAAAAGCGGATGGTGCGTGCAGGATTCTGCACACGGAACGCGTTGGCACGCCGGTCGAGAAACTCGAGCCAGCGCACCGGTTGCCGGTCGATCTGCAGACGGTTGGTCTCGATGCGGGAGACGTCGAGCAGCTCCGAGATCAGCCCCATCATGCGGTCGACTTCGCCGAGGACCGCGTTGAGGTACGTCATCCGCTCCTCGGGCGGCAGATCGTTGATCGTCTGCGCGAGCAGTTGCGTGTAGCCCTTGATCGTCGTCAGCGGCGTGCGCAACTCGTGCGAAGCGACCGAGAGGAATTCGTCCTTCTTGCGGTCGAGCTCCTGCAGCGCCGTGATGTCGCGAATCACGAGGACCGCGCCGACGATTCCGTTGCTCTCGATCGGCGCCGCGGCGATCGAAAGGTCGAGATCCTTCCCCGTGATGAAGTGCCGGCCCATGGCCAGGTAGTCGGGGACAGTCATCCCTCCGAGCGCCCGGGCGTGCGGAAGGTCGTCCGGCGGAATGGGGCGGGCATCGGGGTAGCGAAGGTTCAACTGCGCAAACGATCCATGCTCTGCCGCCTCGGTGCGCGAGCCGAAGCCAAACATCGTGATGGCGGCTTCATTGACGGACACGACCTGCCCGCCGGCGTCGTAAACCCAGAGTCCGTCCGTCATCGAGCTGAGAATCGAGTCGAGCCGCGCCGAACGCTCGGCCATCGCCTGCGCCAGATCCTCGATCTCGCGGCGCGCGTTGACCTGGTCGGTGACGTCCTGGATCAGCACAGTCAGGTTCTGGGTGATGCCCGAGAAGCGTCCGCGCACGGCGGACACGATGCGGTTGATATACGTCGGCGTCGGCCGCGTCTCCGCTTTGAAGGCTTGATCGAAGCGCATCTCACCCGACTCGGCGACCTGTTTGAGCGGCTTCTCCAGCGACGGGATGACTTCGTCGACGCGCAGGCCGACCAGGGGCGTATCGATGGCGATCTTGCCGAGGCGCTGGACGAAATCGACGAAGCGGGCGTTGGCGAGCTCGATTCGCAGCTCGTCAGCGGAGAAGACAGCGACCCCGATCGGCGCGGTCTCGATCACAGCTTCGAAGCGCACACGCGCATCGACTTCACGCCGGGCCAGTTCTTCAGCGGCACGATGGCCTTCCTGTGAGATGCGCGTCAGCCGGTGGATGTGACTGGCCGCGCCGATCCGCTCCGCCACCGCCTGCGCGAATTCGAGATCCTCGGCGTCGAAACTTCGCCGTTGGTCCGAGCGTGCGATGACGAGGGCACCAATGCGGTCGCCGTACGACTCGATCGGCGTGGCGATGAGCGTCTGTTCGTTCATCGCGGCAACGATCTCCGCTTCGATCGGGTCCCGCGCGAAATCGGTCGCCGCCTTCTCGCCGAACTCTGAATAGAGCAAGGGTCGTCCAATCTGGAAAACCGTTCCCGGGATGCCTTCGCCGGCGTGAAACGGATTGCTGGTGAGATATTCGCGGAAACGCTGAACCTCGCTTGCAACCGGGGCCACCGAGGCCATACCGACCATGTGCAGCTCGCTCGACTGCGAGTGGTAGAGATAAATCATGGCCGTCCCGCCGACCGCGTCCGCGACGCGGCGCGCCGGATCGTCCAGCTCTTCGAACGACGGCTGCATGGTTACCGTGTCGACGCCGAGATTGGCGAGGCACTCCGCGCGGCGGCGACGCCACGCTTCGCGCTCGGCCGTCAGCCGCTCGTCCGTAACATCGCGCGACAACACCACGGAGCCAATGATGTGATTGCGGTCGTCGCGAATCGGCGCCGCTTTCAGATTGACAACCCGGTCGTCGCCACTGCGCGCATCGTGGACGAGATAGTCCGATTTCACGACGTCGCCGCGGATGGCGCGCATCGACGGAAGGTCGTCCGCTTCGAGCGGACTGCCGTCGATGTAGCGATGGCGGCTCTTACGCACGCGGCTTTCGGGATCGTTCGCGAAGAGCGAAACAGGTTCGCGCTGCGCTGCCGCGTTCATCCGCTCCAGCCGTCCATTCGCGTCGTAGATCGCAGCCGATTCCGGGATCTGGTCGAGGATGGCGTTGACCTTGGCCATCTCGCGGACGGCGCGCTCGTGCAGCAGCGTGTTGTTGAGCGCGAGGGTGGCGTAGCGGCCGATCTCGGCGAAGAGCGATATCTCTTCGTCCGTCCATTCGCGCGCGGACGAAATCTGATGGAGCCCGAACGCCCACGGCTCGTCATCCCGCGGACGGAGCACCTGCACGATCTCGGAGCGAACCTGAAAAATCTCGGCCTGCTCACGATCGAGGTCCGGATCGCCTTCCATGACCACGATCGGTCCGCTGGCGTCGAGAAGACGCTGAATCAGTCTCGCAGAATGCTTCAAAGACAGAGTGGATACGTTCTCTTCATTCAGCGCGGCATATTCGGGTGCGCTGACGGCGAAGCGCACCTTCGCAAACTCGGCCTGCGCGTTCACCGGATGAAGGAGCCACGCGCGATCGGCGCCCAACTCCTGACGCGTGATCGTGACGATGCGGCGCAGAACTTCCTTCAGTTCGAGTGTGCCGGTGAAGGACTCGAGAATGCTGGAGAGAAACCGGTAGCGTTCTTCAGACCCGAGGGGTTTCGGCCGCTCTCGCCGGTCAAGATACTGGATCATCAGCCGCCTTAGCGCGCTGTTGTCGCCATTCACCTCGGGTAACTCGAGCAGCGGCGCAGCCGGTTGCCTCCGCTCCGCTTCCGCGCGGAGCCGCTGCCAATCGTCCCCGGCAGTGACGGCAATGAGCGCAAATCGCTCCCGCTCGAGAAGCAAAAGCGCTTCCTCCTCGGAACCCGCCACGACCGGCGTGAAGCTGAGGGATGCCGCCACCTCTGCGGGTGCTCTTGCGGCCACTTCGGAGGCCACGATCAGAACCTGATTCGACATGCGAGATGGCGCTGAGGAAATCGAGTGGTGATGCTACCACCAGGAACCGCGCGCTTAGAATGCGGTTCATGCCGAAGCGTTCCTTTGACGAGCTCGTGCAATTGATGCACACACTCCGCGGCCCGAATGGATGTCCGTGGGACCGCAAGCAGACGTTGGCCACCTTAAAGCCGTTCGTGATCGAGGAGGCGTACGAAGTCGTCGACGCCATCGACCGTGACGACCGCGCTGCGTTGGCCGAGGAGCTTGGCGACTTTCTACTGCAGGCGGTATTCATCGCCGAGCTGACCAGCGAAGAAGGATCGTTCGACATCTACGACGCGGTCACGGCGATTCACGACAAGCTCGTTCGACGGCATCCTCACGTCTTCGGCGATGTCGAAGCCAACGACGCCGAAGAGGTTCTCGTCAACTGGGAGAAGCTGAAGAACGAAGAGCGAAAAGCGGAGAACAAAAGCGTGCTGGCCGGCGTGCCCCAGTCGTTGCCCGCGCTCCTGCGCGCATCGCGCCTGACCGAGAAAGCGGCGCGCGTCGGCTTCGATTGGCGCCGCACCGAGGATGTCTTTCACAAACTGGACGAAGAGATTGCCGAGATTCACGAGGCCATCGCCTCGGGGGACGAATCGCACGTCCACGAGGAGCTCGGCGACCTCCTCTTCACGATCGCCAACATCGCCCGCAAACTGAACGTGAACGCGGAAGACGCGCTGCAGTCGGCCAACCGCAAGTTCTCGCGCCGCTTCGAAGCGATGGAGTCAAGGGTTCGCAGCGGCGGCCAGAACCTCGACGACTTGACCCTCGAACAGATGGACGGACTATGGGACGAAGCAAAAGCAGCCGAACGCGCCTGATCTTCGCCGCGATCGTCGCCGCCTGGATCGCCCACGATGTGCTCGTCCCACCGCGCTACGCCTTCGACGCCCGCGCGACGCTCGCGGCGATCGACGAGTACCGAGCCTTCGTCTCCCCCCACCTGCGCGGCGTCGTGCAATGCCGCTTCACGCCAACATGCTCCTGGTACGGCCACGAATCGATCCGCAAACACGGCTTCCTGATCGGCGGCGCGAAAACCTTCTGGCGCATCGCAAGGTGCGGCCCGTGGACGAAGGTGGGGACGTACGACCCGCCGTAGGTTGCGCCAACTGGATCTCTTAGGACCTATCAGGCTTGATCCAACCATCGAGGCGGGACGCCCCGATGGCCGCGGGCGAGACGCCCGCACTCCTAGAAATGCACGTCGTGGGAGTGCGGTCGTCTCGACCGCGGGCAGTCGGGCGTCCTCGCCCGAGTGCGGTCTGGGCGGAGGTCGAGAATTCGTCGATGTTCTTGCTTGCGTGAAGCCGGCTTCGCAATTTTGCCGCGCAAACTCCCAGGCAAAACGGGCGTGACAATCGCCGCATGCTCGTCTACATTTGATAGTAGTTCCATCTTGTCGCTCTTCCCCGATTTCGATCAACCTAAAGGAGAACGGAATGGCTGCCAAGAAGAAGACTTCGAAGAAGAAAGCATCAAAGAAAGCGCCCGCGAAAAAGAAGGCGGCGAAGAAAGCCGCGCCGAAACACGCCGTGAAGAAGGCGCCGCCGAAGAAAGCGACTGCAAAGAAAGTCGCCGCGAAGAAAGCGCCTGCAAAGAAAGCGGCAAAGAAAGCGGTTGCGAAGAAGGCAGTCGCGAAGGAAGCTCCCGCGAGGAAGAAGCCGGCGAAGAAGAAGCCGGCGAAGAAGGCCGCTCCGAAGCCAGCTGCGGCGCCGCGTCCGAGCGCGAGCTCGCTACCGCAGGCCACTACGGCACCAGCTGGTTCTGCTGCCGTGGCGCCCGACGTGGCCGACGATCAAGAGGGGTCAGACTCGGAGAATGAAAGAGGCGCGTTCGATCACTTCTAGCGAAGTGGTTTGAGGCCGGTGGCTGGCAGAGGGCCGGCGGAGCTGAATGTGCTCCGGCGGCTCCTCCGCTCTCAGATAGGCTTGATGTGCAGGCCCGCGAACCTCCGTGTACGCTCGAATCTGCGCCACCAGCGGACTCGGTGACATGTTCGTCGCATAGAAAGGGTCGCGCGCTCGTACCTCGGCTACCGTTCGAGCCGATGCCCTCAAAACAGGACGCTCTCGATTCGAAAGCCGTCCTTCGCGTCTTCGCGTCTTCGCGTGAGAAACGTTAACTAACATCCGATCAGTAGGTTACGAGAACAGAAATCACAGCTCCAGGCTCGCAAAAATACCTCGGAAGTCGAGATATTCATCTTCGTGGTCGAGATATTTATCTTCGAGGCCGAGGTATTTATCTTCGAGGTCGAGGTATTCATCTTCGAGGCCGAGGTATCTATCTTCGAGGCCGAGGTATCTACCTTCGGGGGTCGAGGTATCTACCTTCGAGGTCGAGATATTCACCTTCGAGGCCCAAGGTATTTATCTCGGAAGGCGAGGTATTTACCTCGGACGTGAACCTTTGCATCTCCGTGGTCGAGGTGCGATCCATCCGAAGCTGGGTCGACCGCGTCCCCAGAGAGCCCCGTAACCTTCTGAAATCCGTTACGTCACAAGAACTGGATCACCACAGATGTGAGCCCGGCCGGCAGCACATCCCCTGCCGGACGCGGGACCAGTCGATGTAGACGCTACGGTCGAACCTACTCCGGCGGCGCTTCCGCGCTCGGGCACAACTCATTCAACGCGCACTGCGCGCACTTAGGTTTGCGGGCGATACAGATCGTGCGGCCGTGGGCGATGAGGCGGTGCGAGAAGTTTATCCATTCCTTCTGGGGGATCAGGGCCATCAGGTCCTGCTCGATCTTCACGGCGTCGTCGGTGGCGGTGAGGCCGAGGCGGGCGGAGACGCGGCTTACGTGGGTGTCGACCACGATGCCGACGGCGATCTTGTAAGCATTCGAGAGAACCACGTTCGCGGTCTTGCGGCCGACGCCGGGAAGCGCGGTCAGCTCGTCCATCGTGCGGGGAACTTCGCCGTTGTGGCGCTCGACGATCGCTTTCGAGGCGGCGATGACGGCCTTGGCTTTGTTGCGGAAGAAGCCGGTCTGTTTGACGTCGCGCTCCATCTCGACCTGGCTCGCCTCGGCGAACTCTTTCGGGCCCGGGTATTTGCGGAAGAGCGACTTGGTGACGATGTTGACGCGGGCGTCGGTCGACTGGGCGGAGAGGATGGTGGCGATCAGCAGCTCGAAGGCGTTCGTGAAATCGAGGGCGCACTTCGCTTTCGGGTACATGCGCTTGAGGCGGATTACGATGTCGTTGGCGCGCTCCTGTTTCTTCGTGGTCATCAAAGGCATGCAACCACAAAGACACAAAGGACACAAAGAGACCTTTGTGATCTTTGTGCCTTCGTGGTGAAAGCTTTTAGAATCCGCCCATGACGATCATGGAAGAAGCACGCGTCATTCGCGCCGCTCGCGGCAGTGAGCTTTCCTGCCTCGGCTGGCAGCAGGAAGCGGCGCTGCGGATGCTGATGAACAACCTCGACCCCGAGGTGGCGGAGAGGCCGGAGGAGTTGATCGTGTACGGCGGCATCGGCAAGGCGGCGCGCAACTGGGAGTGCTTCGACGCGATCGTCGCGACGCTGAAGCGGTTGAAGAACGATGAGACGCTGCTCGTGCAGTCGGGCAAACCTGTGGGCGTCTTTCGCACGCATGAAAACGCGCCGCGCGTGCTGATCGCCAACTCCAACCTCGTTCCGCACTGGGCTACCTGGGACGAGTTCCGCCGCCTCGACGCGCTCGGCCTAACGATGTACGGCCAGATGACGGCTGGATCGTGGATCTACATCGGCACGCAGGGAATCCTGCAAGGCACGTTCGAGTGCTTCGCGTCGGTGGCTAAGACGCGCTTCGACAATACGCTCCGCGGAAAGCTTGTCGTCACGGCAGGGCTGGGTGGGATGGGGGGCGCGCAACCGCTGGCGGCGACGATGAACGAGGCTACGGCGCTGGTGGCCGAGGTTGATGAGACCCGCATCCAACGCCGGCTCGACAAGCGCTACCTCGATGAGAAGGCGCCTTCGCTTCGTGCGGCCATCGAGCGCGCAATCGCCGCGCGCGATGCCGGCGAGGCGGTCTCGATCGGTGTCGTCGCGAATGCGGTCGAGCTGCTCGAAGCACTGATCGAGCGCAACATCGTTCCCGACATCCTCACCGACCAGACCTCGGCGCACGACGAGTTGAACGGCTACGTCCCCGCGGGCATCTCGTATGACGCGGCGCTGGCGATGCGCGACAGTAGTCCGGACGCCTACATCGAGCTCTCCTACGACACGATGGCGCGGCACATGCGCGCGATGCTGGAGTTGCAGCGCCGAGGGGCGATCACGTTCGACTACGGCAACAACCTTCGCGGGCAGGCGCTGAAAGCCGGCGTGAAGGATGCGTTCGAGGTCGGCGGATTCGTCCCGCTTTTCATCCGGCCGCTTTTCTGTGAGGGGCGTGGACCATTTCGCTGGGCCGCACTATCGGGCGATCCGAACGATCTGTTCGCGACCGATGAAGCGCTGCTCGATCTTTTCCCGCATGATGCGGCGCTGCATCGCTGGATCCGCATGGCACAGAAGCGCGTCGAGTTTCAGGGATTGCCGGCGCGCATCTGCTGGCTCGGCTACGGAGAGCGCGACAAAGCGGGGCTCCTCTTCAACGACCTCGTGCGCAGCGGCAAGGTGAAAGCGCCTATCGTGATCGGCCGCGATCATCTCGATGCCGGATCGGTTGCTTCGCCGAATCGCGAGACCGAGGCGATGAAGGATGGGTCGGATGCAATCGCTGACTGGCCGATCCTCAACGCGCTGCTCAACACCGCAGCCGGAGCTACGTGGGTGTCCTTTCACCACGGCGGCGGTGTTGGAATCGGCTACTCGCTGCATGCCGGTATGGTCGTTCTCGCCGACGGCACCGACGCTGCCGCAGAGCGACTGCAGCGCGTCCTCACGACCGATCCCGGAACAGGAGTGATGCGTCACGCCGATGCGGGGTATGAGATTGCGATCGAGGCAGCGAAAGAGCGCGGCGTGGATATTCCGATGTTGTGATCACGCGAAGCCGCGAAGACGCTCACGCGAAGGCGCGAAGACGCGAAGGAGGGAAAGATCCAATTCCTTTCTTCGCGGCTTCGCGTCTTCGCGTGCGCGGGTTCGCCTGATCACTCCACCGTCACGCTCTTCGCCAGATTCCGCGGCTGATCGACGTCGCAGCCGCGGCGGAGGGCGATGTAGTAGGCGAGCAGCTGCGTCGGGACGACAGTCAGGATCGGCTGGAGCGGTTCGATCGTCCAGGGGATCTCGATGACATCGTCCGCCAGCGCTTTGACGGCGTCGTCGCCTTCGTCGCAGATCACGATGAGCTTGCCGTCACGCGCCTTCACCTCCTGCAGGTTGGAGACGACTTTGTCGTAGACGGGCGAATGCGTGGCGATGGCGACGACCGGCAGGTTCTCGTCGATCAGCGCAATCGGTCCATGTTTCATCTCGCCCGCCGGATAGCCCTCGGCATGAATGTACGAGATCTCCTTGAGCTTGAGCGCTCCTTCCAGCGCGATCGGATAGTGCACGCCGCGCCCGAGGAAGAGAAAGTCCTGCGACTTCGAATACTTGTGCGCGAGCGCCTCGATGTGCTTTTCCTGCTTGGCCAGAATGTCTTCGATCTTGTGTGGAATCACGCTCAGCTCGTGCATGGCGAAACGGCGGTCGTCGAGATCCCCGCCGCGCAGTTGGCGGATGTAGAGCGAGAGAAGGTAGAAGGCGGTGAGCTGCGTGGTGAACGCTTTCGTCGAGGCCACGCCGATCTCCGGTCCGGCGTTCGTATAGATCACGCCGTCTGACATGCGCGTGGCGGCGGCACCGATCACATTGCAGATCGCGATCAACTTCGCACCGCGCTTCTTCGCTTCCTGCATGCCGGCGATCGTGTCGGCGGTCTCGCCCGACTGCGTCACGCCGATGACGAGCGTGCTCTCGTCGATGATGGGATTGCGATAGCGGTACTCCGATCCGTAGTCGACCTCGATCGGGATTCTCGCGGCATCCTCGAGCAGGAACTTGCCGACAAGTGCCGCATGCCAGGATGTGCCGCAGGCAATGACGTGGACTTTCCTGATCTTCGCCCATTCGTCGGGCGTGAACTGCAGGTCGTTGAAGAAGATCTCGCCGGACTCCTCGAACATCCGGCCGATGAACGTGTCGCGGACGGCGCGGGGCTGCTCGTGGATCTCCTTGAGCATGTAGTGCCGGTAGCCTTCCTTCTCGGCCATCACGGCATCCCACAGAATCCGTTTAGGCGCGCGCTCGACCTTTTCGTCCTTTTCGTTGAAGACCGAAACGTTCTTCTGATCGACGATCGCGTACTCGCCGTCCTCGAGGTAGATGATGTCGCGCGTGTAGGCGAGCAGCGGAGCGACGTCGGAGGCGACGATGTTCTCGTTGTCGCCCAATCCGATCACTAGCGGCGGGCCGTGTTTGGCGGCGATGATCGTGCCGGGCTCGTTGCCGTCGATCATGACCAGCGCGTAGTGCCCGTCCAGCTCCTTGAGCATCTTCCTTGCGGCGTCGACGAACTTCGTCCCATCCTTCATGTTCTCTTCGATGAGATGAGCGACGACTTCCGTATCGGTCTCGGTCTTGAACTCGTGCCCCGCTTTCTGCAACCGCTGCTTCAAGGGGAGGAAGTTCTCGATGATGCCGTTATGAATGACGACGATGGCTCCCGTGCAGTCGCGGTGCGGATGGGCGTTGTTCTCGTTCGGCTTTCCATGCGTGGCCCAGCGCGTGTGACCCATCCCGAACGTACCGGAGAGCGGCTTCTCACTCAGCTTCGCTTCGAGATTGGAAAGCTTCCCCTCGGCGCGCACGACGTCGACGCGGCTGCCGTCCACGACGGCGATTCCGGCGCTGTCGTAGCCGCGGTATTCGAGTTTTTTCAGTCCGCCGATCAGGACCGGCACAACGTCACGAGTGCCGGCGTAACCGATGATTCCGCACATGAAGCCTCCAGAACGATGAATGACGAAAGAGGAGCGATGAACACGCGCCCGGAAAGTTCATCGCTCATCTGTCATCGTTCATCGTTAGAATCGTGAGTAATGCTGCCGAAGAAACTGGTCGTCCTGCTTGCGGTCGCGGTGCTCGCCTGTGGTAAACGCGGAGATCCGTTTCCGCCGGTGCCTGTCATTCCGAAAGCGACGACCGATCTTCTTGTAGCACAGCGTGGTCCCAAAGTTCTTCTCTCCTGGAGCTACCCTTCGCTGACGACGTCCGGAAAAACGATGACCGGCATCAAGCGAATCGTGATCTGGCGGTCGGTCGAAGAGCTTCCGGTCGCAACGAGCACGCCCCCCTCGCCGCTCGACCAACCTGTCCAGCTTTTTGCGAAAGTTCCGCCGCTCGGACCCAATCAGTTTCTGAAGCTCCGGACGAAGGTAGACAGCATAGAAAGCGCCAACTTGAAGGCAGCGACCACCGGCGCGCGGCTGACATACGAGGATGCGCCGCCGCTTCATGCCGCCGACGGAAGGCCGGTTCGGATCACCTACTCGGTCGTGACCCAGGGTCCGGTCGTGAGTGGCGATCTGTCGAATCTTCCCACCATCATTCCGCTCGATGTGCCGGTTGCGCCTACGGCTCTCGCCGCTACTGCGAAGAAAGAAGGGGTCGTGCTCACCTGGACGGCGCCCGACACATCGATCAGCGGCGCGAAGAATCCACCGATCGCCGGCTACAACGTTTATCGATTCCCGCACGGGCAGCCCGCGGATGAGTTTGCAACTCCGGCGAATCCCTCGCCTGTCGCAACGACGACTTACACCGACCAGCCGCCTTACGGAGAGCACGATTACTTCGTGACCGCCGTTGCAGCATCAGGTACTACCCGCATCGAGAGCGAGCCGTCGGCAATTGCCGGCGCCACATTCAAGGATCTCGTCCCGCCTGCGCCTCCGGGCGGACTGACAGCCCTCGTCGAGACCGGCGCTGTCCGCCTGGTGTGGGATCCGGTCGATGCGCCTGATCTCGCTGGTTACAGGATCTATCGTACGGAAGGAACAGGCATCGAGCAGTTGCGGGTCGCAGGAACGATTCCTCTGAATCCCGTGCAGTTGCTGACGGCGACGAACTACCGCGACACCGGAGTCAATCCGGGCATCTCCTACTACTACGAGGTGGTGTCCGTCGATAAGAGCGGCAACGAAAGCGCGCGATCGAAGACGGATTGGGTGCTGGTGCCGAAGACGCCGTGAGGCTTCGCAGTGCAGGCATTCTTGCCTGCTACCGTTGGGCGTCCTCGCCCGACGGGATCGTCCCCTGTCTTCGAAATCGTGCGTGTCGCGACGTTTCGGGTCGAGTGTCATCGTCGCTCAAAACCGCCGGGCAGGGACGCCCGTCGGGAGCAGGCAGGAATGCCTGCGCTACATTCGCATTCGCTAGTTGACGACGTCGCAGGAGTCGTCGTCGAGAGCCTGTTCATGCGGCCAGCGGGACGCCAGAAGGCGCTCAAAGTAGGGCCGGACGATCCGCTCGTAGCGTTGCTCGAATTCCGGGTGAAGGTCGAGGATCGCTTTGCGCGCGCAGCGCACGAGGCATCGCGCTTCGCGGTGCGACACGGTCATATCGCTGCCGATGAGGTTGAGCGTGAGCTCGACAATCATGCGGATGCGACGAAGGCGGCGCCGCTCGAAAATCGGGGAGCGGACTTCTGTCGTCGAATCCATCGCGTACTTGCTCATGCTCGGTTACCGCGCTCAAACGGCGATGCCTTGTCTACCATTCCAGACTCGATGAACATTCGCATGCGAGATCGTTTCGAGCGCCCGGCCCCAGCCTGACTACGCGTGCTCGCGGTCGCCCTCGGCCCAGATCTCGTCCGCGATCGTCGGGTCGATCTGCGATTCGTAAAACTTGATGGCGGCGCGGCCGACAGCGCGGACGGAAACGTAGTTCAGCGCGCCGCCGGAAAGGGCACCCACGAAGGGGATCGCCTTCGCCAGCCGGTCGCGGAAGAAGTTCGCGCCGAGCTTCTCGGCGATCATGCCGCCGTCCATCGTGGCCGACTCGAGCATCGCAGCGATTCCCTGCTTGCCGATTCCGACTCCCGAGGCGTAGGCGAGACATGACATTGCCTCGGCGAACCGCTCGCGCTGCGTCGGCTCGTGACCGTAGACGGTGGCGATGCCGAGGATCAGGCGGAACTGCTGGAAGACGAGGAAGGCGAGCTCGGCGCCGAGCGTGCCGATCGCGATCAAGCCGCTAGGCAATCCGGAAACAGCGCCCGCGGCGGCGCAACGGAGCGCTGTACGCCGCACGAGCAGCCGCGCGTGGTCATCTGAGTGGAAGTCTGGAGCGCTCGCTTTCAGCGCCTCGACGTCACGGCGGATCTTCTCCGTATCGATCTCTTCGAACAGAGAGCGGAAGACCTCCTCGAGCATCGAGTCGGCGCGCAGCTTCAGTTCCCGGGCTCTTCCCATCGCGGTTCAGGCGGAGGGTTTGGACTCCGCCTTCGATTCGGACTTGGTTTCGCTCCTGCTTTCCGATTTCGTCTCGGACTTGGATTCGGACTTGGATTCGGACTTGGATTCGGACTTGGATTCGGATTTCGAGTCGGACTTTGACTCCGATTTTGAATCGCTCTTCGCGTCGGACGATTTGCTCTCGCCCGATCCTTCGCTCTTGCCGTCCGATTTCGATTCGGACTTCGAATCCGATTTCGATTCCTTCGAGGACGCGCTTGCGTAGTCGGTCTTATAGAAGCCCGATCCTTTGAACTGGATGGCGGGCGCCGACATCAGCTTCTTGACGTCACCACCGCACTTGTCGCAAACCGCGTACGGCGGATCCGAGAACTTCTGGATGACTTCCGTCCTGTCGTTGCACTTGGTGCACTGGTACTCGTAGATGGGCATGCGGGATGTGGAACGAGGCGGGGGTTAGCGCGATTCCGTTGGAGCAGAGATCGGCGGAGGCAGAGATCAGAGATCGGGCGATGGTGGGACGCGACATACTTCTCGGGGTCGTTGGTCGCGGTAGTAGTTACGAATCAGGAATCAGAGACAAGAGATCGGATCAACCAATAGCGAGCCTTCCTGATCTCTGATCTCTAGTCCCTGATCTCTGCCTCTACATCAACGGCGCCACTTTCGCCTGCGAGTTTTCTTCTGCTGCGAAGAGCGCGCCGTCGCGGAAGTAGACGCCGGCGATGCCGCCATCGATCCGCCGGTAGTACCACGCCTCGATGGTCGTATCGGGACGCTCGGTGCGGATCTGCCATCCCGGAATGGGTTTCCCCAGGAGATCAGCGACCTCGCGCTGCGACATCCCTTTCTGCAGCGCCAGCAGCTTTTCGCGCGACACCGCCAGATGATTGGCGGCGCTGCTGAGACCCTGCATCGCCGCGATGTTCTGAGGGTCGTGCGCCAGAACGGAGCGATAGATCCGGATGGCGTCCTGGTAGCGGCCGAGCGACGAAAGCTCGTGCGCGAAATCGACCTGGATGTGCTGGTAGACCTCGCGGGCGCGGCTGTGCGTGGGGTGGTTGCGGACGAATGTGCCGAGGGTATCGGCGTAGACCTGTTTGGCCTGGGTGGGGGCGTTCGGCGCCTGCGCGGCCTGCTTGTGATGGAGAACGCGCAACCACTCGGAGGAGTTGTCGACGGCATTGCCGCCGCCGCAAGCCACGGCAGCAAGACTGATCAGGATGAGCACGCGTCGCATCGGTACCAAAGTAGCACACGTTCTCTGCGCTATAATCCCCGGGTTTTGCAGGGGTTATTCAACCTTCAGCATTCGGAGGAAGCATGGCTGTGAGGGGTGACGAGGTCGCGGGCTCGATCGAGGCGCATGTCCGCGACGCGATGGAGAAGCTGGTGGGCGAGATTCGCTCCTCCATCGAAGACGTCCGCGAGGTTGTCGACTCGCAGCTCCGCGCGGCGCTCCAGAGCGTGCAGGCTGACGTCAACGCCGTCTCCTTCCTGCCCCACATTCAGAAGTCGATCGGCGATCTGGAAGAGAGCATCACCTCCGCGCGGCCCGCCGCCGCTGTAGCTGTGCCCTCGGGCGGCGACGCCTCTCTTCTCAAACGAAGCATTCAGGCCGTGGAGCGCGGGAAGTCGCAAGTCGACATCCTCAACGCCCTTCTCGAACAATGCCTCGCGTTCGGCTCCCGCGCAGCGATGCTGATCCTGCGCAACGAGACCTTCAGCGGCTGGAAGGGCGTCGGCTTCACCGCCGCCGGCGGCAACGACGAGATGGTGAAGCGCTTCAATGCCGCGCCAGGACTCATCCCCGAGCTCGACCGCGTTCTGCGCAACGAAGAAGTCGTGATCTGGGACGGCGCCAATCTCTCCACCCGCCTCGGCGTCCCGGCATCGTCGCGCGCCGTCCTCGTGCCGATGGTGATCAAAGACAAGGTGGCCGCCGCGGTCTACGTCGACGCGACCGAAGACGACGCCGGAAAGCTCGACGCGTCATCGATCGAGCTACTCGTCTTCGCGACCGGTCTCCTGATCGACACGCTCACTATCCGGAAGAAGATTCCGTCGCCGAGCCTCAACGATTCCGAGTCTGCCGCGGAATCGCTGCACACGACTCCAACCGCCCCGCAGCGCGCGCTGCCACAGCCACCGCCGCCAGCAGCTCAGCGGCCTGCTCCGCCCCCAGCCGCGCCTCCTGCCTCGTCATCCGTTCTCGATAAACCGTCGGATACGACCGTCGCCGTCTCCGCAGCCCAGCTTCGCGAGATGATGACGCCGTCGACGCCATCGAAGCCGGCGTTCACGATGCCGGAGACGGACTTCGGAGGGGCGCCGACGCCTTCCGCCTCTCCCTCAACCGCTTCGTTTCTGACGACAGCGATTCCGTCGGTCGAGGCACCGAAGCCCGCTCCCTTTGTCCCTCCTCCTCCGCCGCCACAGCCAGCCCACGAACGCGAAGAGCGGCCCAGCACGCAGTACATCCCGCCACCGAACATCACGCGCGCCAACACCCCGAATGCCGGCCCCGCGGTCGGCGATTCGAAGAAGCACGACGAAGCCCGCCGCTTCGCGCGCCTCCTCGTCTCTGAGATCAAGCTCTACAACGAGCCGAAGGTCGACGCCGGCCGCAAGAATAAAGACCTCTACGAGCGCCTCAAAGAAGACATCGACCGCAGCCGCCAGATGTACGACGAGCGCATCCCCGACGACGTCCGCAAGTCATCGAACTACTTCTACGATGAGCTGGTACGAATCCTCGCGGACGGCGACGCGAACGCGCTGGGGCTGTAGGTTTCGGCGCGCACTCTTGCCCGCCACAGATGTCGCGGAGTGACCGCGTCAACTCTGTACTACTAACCAATAGATTCTTCTCCTGACGTGAAGATTTTCATGCGGCGATGGGGGTGAGATGGCGGACGGGGGCGTGAAGTGCGGCGAGTACAGCGGTGATTACTTTGCGGCCGGT
>Ga0307470_10000297_pt1 | contig 29638 bp, 25 predicted proteins | sample atmos_gasesAM3C__FD_204565 | JGI IMG/M metagenome (GOLD analysis project Ga0307470, IMG submission 204565) | Hardwood forest soil microbial communities from Morgan-Monroe State Forest, Indiana, United States - atmos_gasesAM3C_05 | ecosystem: Environmental > Terrestrial > Soil > Temperate forest... | reverse complement strand
CTCGGCGTCGAAGGACGGGAACAGGCGTTCCATTCGTTTACGAAGGTCTGGGCCGGTGCGTGAAGCGCACGATCAACGGCCTAACGAGTTCGTGACATATGACGATTGGAATCCGATCTACGAATGGGACGCCTCGGGGAACGCCATGGCGGCGAACATTTACGGGGCGAAAGCGGATGAAATCATCGGGTGGTGGGATGCGAGTTCAGGAAAGGCTGTCGCAACGGATCCAAGCAACGGCCGGGCTTTCAAACGCTGAAATTCTGAAACACTAACGTGGAGAGACCAACAGGGAGCGGTGACGCTACCGCTTCTGCATCGTGCCTTTGTCTTTGCGGAGGGTCTTTTGTTTCATCGAGACGATGCGCGGGATGCCTTCGCCATCGACGACGAGGACCAGATCGACGGCGACGGCGCCGTTGATCCATTCGCCGCGACTCGCGTTCTCGACGTAGTAGTCGTGCTCGAAGCTGGCCGTGTAATTGTGGTTCGCTGCTTTCTCGCTTAGCCGCACGTCGCCCCGGATGGTCGCGCGCCGCGACGGCCACCGCGCATTATACGACTCGATGTCGCGCCGGATGGCGTCGGTCGATTTCTTTCCTTCTTCAAAGACGTCGACATTTGGCGCATAGAAGGAAACAGCGAGATCGACGTCGTTCGTTTCGTTGCTCGCAATGAAGTTGTGGACGAACTCGTCGATCCACGTCTGCCATGCGAGGTTTCTTCGCGGCACCGGAGCTTTCTTGTTCGGTTCCGTCGGGCTCGGTGAAGGAAGCGGCGTCGGGGATTGTTGCTCTACAGTAGGTGACGTAGGTGACGGTGACGGCGAAGGCGACGGCGACGGTGAAGGTGAGGGGATTGGCGACGGTGAGGCGACAACGACAGGAGGCGATGTCTGCTGTGGTGTCGGCGACGGCGTGGCGGGCAGGACAACGTCGGTTTTTTTCTGCGAGCGAAACACGCCGAACGCGACGACAAAGGCGACCGCCAACATGACAGCGCCGATGATGAACAGTTTTCCTCTTGGCGCTGATTTTTTCCCGTCCAACGGTACGCCCGGTGGCATCGCCGGTTCGGTCGCCGGCTTTTCGGTCTCGGCGGATTGGCTGAGCAATTCTCTGATCGCGGACGCGACGGCAGGGATGTGTTTTGAAAGGGGATGAGTAAGCGCGTCGAGCCAGTGCGGCGTACTCAGGTAATAACGGAGATCGTCGCTCAACGGAATGTCTTCGATCCGCAGCCGGACGATCGGCACGTGGCAATCGACCGCGAGCTGCACTTCCCGCAGGACTTGCTCCGAGCTGTTGGAGTGCCGCGAAAAAATGAGCAGCATCACTTTGCTCTGTTGAATGGCGCGCGTGATTTCGCCGGGAAAAGATTTGCCGGGCCGGACGTCGCGCGGCGCGATCCAGCAACGGATGCCGCTCTGCTCGAGCGAGGCACAAATCGTTTCGGAAACTTTTTTGTCCTGGGCCGAATGAGAAATGAAAACTTCGCGTGGCATGGGCGGTCGCGACGGTTTTACTTATTCCCTCGCGAAGCGGCAACGGAATTGCGTAGATGAAACATGCAGTTGCGACTGATTAGCGTGCTGGGTCTGGTGGCGATGCTCGCCTGCGGGTGGCTTTTCTCCAACAATCGGAAACGATTTCCCTGGCGGACGGTCATCTGGGGAATGCTCCTGCAATTCGCGTTCGCGCTTTTCATTTTGAAAACGCCGATCGGTTTGCGGCTCTTCCAGGGCGCGCAAGTGGTGATGGACCAGCTCAACGCCTACGCGTATGACGGCGCGAAGATGGTCTTCGGCCCGCTGGCCGACGGCGAGATGCTGCGGAAGACGTTCGGACCCACGGGCGGATACGTCTTCGCGATCTCAGTGACGGCGACGATCATCCTGATCTCGTCGCTCTCCTCGCTTCTCTATTATTGGGGCGTCCTCCAAAAAGTCGTCGCCGCGATGGCGTGGGTGATGATGAAAACGATGCGGACCAGCGGCAGCGAGAGCCTGGCCGGCGCGAGCAATATTTTTCTCGGGCAAACCGAAGCCGCGCTCGTGATCAAACCGTATCTGCCGAAGATGACGCAGAGCGAAATGATGGCGTTGATGGTGACCGGCTTCTCGACGATCGCGACGGGAGTGATGGCGGTTTACGCGGGAATGGAAGGGTTGAGTGCCGGCCATATTCTTACCGCATCGGTCCTCGGCGCGCCGGCAGGGCTGCTCGTCTCGAAGGTGATGTTTCCGGAAACCGAGCCGAGCGAAACGGGCGAGCGTTGTCATTTTGAAACGAAACGCACCGCGACGAACAGCATCGACGCGCTCTGCACCGGCGCGAGCGAAGGGGTGATTCTTTCGATCAACGTGATGGCAATGCTGATCGCGTTCGTGGCGGTCGTGGCGATGCTCAATGGCCTCATCGTCTGGCCGCAAAGTGCTTTGGGGATCGCGACGCCGGTCACTATTCAGCAAGCGCTGGGTTGGTTGAACGCGCCGTTCGCGTGGCTCATGGGCGTGCCGTGGAACGATTGTCCGTTCATCGGCCAAATCCTCGGCGAACGCATTGTCCTCAATGAATTCGTCGGCTATCTCGATCTCTCTAATTTCGTGAAGACACATCCGGGCACGGTCGATCCGCGTTCGGTCACGCTGGCGAGTTACGCGCTCTGCGGGTTCGCGAATTTCTCCAGCATCGCCATTCAAATCGGCGGCATCGGCGCGCTTGCCCCAGCGCGGCGGCAGGATCTCGCGCGCCTCGGCTTTCGCGCGATGGTCGCGGGATTGCTCGCTTGCTACCTGATGACGACTGTCATCGGCATCATTCTCTAGGCGCCATTTCCCCCGATCCAAAAAGCGCGCGACACCGTCCGTCCCGCAGGCGTTCAAATTTTTTTCGTTAAACTTCAGATTCTTCTTGGCGCGTTGTTCGCGTTTTGCGTAGAACGGATCGAACCCAATGCAGGATTCCGTCTTAACCCGAGTTGTCTCCGTCTAACCCAAATGAAAAACCTTGCCTTAACCACCGTCGTACTATGTACCTTCGCCGCGCTGCTCGCGCTTCCCACGCGAACATTCGCGCAGGGCACCACCTCGTCGTCACTCGGCGGTACCGTCACTGACGCATCCGGTAATCCGGTCGTCGGCGCGACGATATCCGCCGTCGATACCTCGTCGAATACGCGTTACAATTCCGTCACTCGGGCCGCCGGCCGTTGGGACATCGCCAACGTGCGCACCGGTGGCCCGTACCGCGTTACGGCGACAGCCAACGGCGCCTCAAAATCGAAGTCCGGCATCTACACGACTCTCGAGCAGACCACGGAAGTAAACCTGCAACTCGGTCCGGCCGCTGCGCAGGGACCAACGGCGCCCACCGTCTCCGAGGAGGGTGCGGTAACTACGGAGCGCGTGACGGTCCAGGGCACTTCCATTGACGAGCTTTACGCGAGCGATCGCAACGGCACGAGCACTTACGTGGACCGAAAAGAAATCAACAATCTTCCCACGATCACGCGGAGCCTGAACGACTACATCCGCCTCACGCCGCAGATCAGTACGCTCGGTCGCCAGGGTGCATCGGCCGCCGGACAGAATAACCGTTCGAACAATATCCAGATCGACGGCGCGACCATCAGCGACGCGTTCGGCCTCGCGACCGCGGGTGGCGGCACGGGCGCGCCGACGGAAAGCGCAGAGCCGATCAGCCTCGATGTGATCGATCAATTCCGGGTGAACATCGCGCCGTTCGATGTCCGGGAGAGCAATTTCTCCGGCGCGTCGATCAACGGTATTACCCGCAGCGGAGAAAACAATTTCCACGGATCGGTTTACGGTTTTTGGCGGGATGAAAATCTCGTCGGCGACGGTTCGGCGGTGCGGCAGCCGGTCGCGGCCTTTCACGAAAATACTTATGGCGCCTGGGTCTCCGGTCCGGTTTTCAAAGACGTGCTGTTTTTCGTCCTCAGTTACGAAGGCAAACGCGCCACGGTTCCGATCCAGGGCGACACCTCAAAGTTTCGTCTCACCGGCGCGAACAGTGTCCAGAACATCATCGACATCACCCAGAATCAGTACGGGTTTGATCCGGGCCAAATCGGGCCGGAGAGCACGACCATTAATGACGACAAATATTTCCTGAAGCTCGACTGGAACATCCTGCCGGGCCATCACGCTTCGCTCACTTACAACCATGTCGATGGCACCAACCAATTCGGCCTGGCGCGAGGCACCACTTACGATCTCAAGACTCGGCAATACACGAAGCCGATCGAATTCGATTCGCTTGCCCTCCAGGTCTTCGATACCTGGAACCCGAGTTTCTCGACCGAATCGATCTTCGTTTTCAACAACACCGCCGCCGAGCGGGTGCCGAACGGGATTTTTCCGCAGGTCATCGTGCATGAGACCTACGGCGACGTGCGTTTTGGTTCGGAGCAATTCAGCCAGGAAAACTTTCTCAACCAGGAAGTCGTTTCGGAGACCTTCAACGCGAATTATTTCATCGGTAATCACCAGATCACCGTCGGCACAAGTGACGAACTACTCGCGTTCGAAAACAAATTCCTGCGCGATTTCTTCGGCTCCTATGATTTCCGCGCCACCGGCAGCGGCGCCACGGCCTTTACCGCGACTCAAAACTACCAGCGCGGCGCGCCGAGCAATTACGCGGTTACGTTCCCGTCTGTGCCCGGCACTATCCCGATCACGGAAGTGCGCTTGTTTGATTTTAGTCTCTACGCGCAGGACAAATGGAAAATCCTCCCGAACCTCAACGTTACCTACGGTCTGCGCTGGGACACCCACATTTTTCCGGACGATCCGTTCTTTAACCCGAAGTTTGCCGCCGCCTTTCCGGGTCGCAGCACGAGCCAGATCGATAACGATTCCGTGCTCGGACCGCGCATCGGATTTAACTGGGACGTCTTCAATAACAAGGGCACTCAGGTCCGCGGCGGTACCGGTATTTTCGGCACGCGCACACTTGGGGTTCTTTACACGAACCAGTACGGCGGCACCGGCGTCGACTTCAAACGCGTGTCTCAGAACTTTGGTGGAACCGGTCAACCGCCTCTCACGCCTGGCTTCTTCAATCCCGATCCAACCAATCCGCCGGTTCCGCCCGCAGGAACGACTTTGGCGCCGGAAATCGACCTGAACGATCACGATTTCAAGACGCCCACGATCTGGCGGAGCAGTCTGGCTCTCGACCAGAAAATTCCCGGCGGCGTGATCGCGACCATCGAAGGTCTCTACGGCAAGAACCTTGAAGCCGTGACCGAGCGCAACATCAACCTCGGGCATTTCACCGGCTTCAGGCCTGAGGACGGGCGTCCGATCTTTGCCGGGTTTAACGAAAACAAGAGCTTCGATCGCGTCATTCTATTGGCTAACACTCACAGCGGTTACACCTACAACATAACAGGGCAGCTGGAGCGTCCGGATCCCGGTGATGGCTGGTATTGGAAAGGCGCCTATACCTATGGTCGTGCTTATGATGTGAACAGCACCACCTCCAGCCAGGCCGCGTCGAACTTCGGCTTCAATCCTACGTCCGGTTTTTCCAACAACGATGTCCTCAGCACGTCCGACTTCGAGCTGCGCCATCGTTTTCTTGCGGTCGTTACCTATACCTTTGCGTTGAAGAAAGGTTGGGAGACAACTATTGGCACAGTTTACGAAGGTGCGGCCGGCCATCCTTACAGTGTCCTTTATAACGGCGATGCCAATGGTGACGGCCAGTTCAGTAACGATCTGATCTATGTCCCGACCGGTCTAACCGATCCTATCTTTGCCAAATGGGCGGGCCGCACTGGTGAAACGCCCCTGCAAAACTTCACCATCTTCAATCAGTACATCGACAGCAATCCTTACTTGAGGAAGTACCGCGGCCAAATCGCGCCGCGTAACGGCGGCCGCGATCCGTGGATCAATCGGCTCGACCTGCATTTCTCGCAGCACATTCCGCTCAAATGGGTTCGGGCCGAAATTACGGCCGACATTCTGAACTTCACGAACATGCTCGACGACAACTGGGGCCAGATTAAGCGCTTCAGTGCGTTCGGCACGCCGCAGCCCGTGACCTTGAACAGCACCACCGGCAAGTACACCTATACGGGCGTCGGCAGCAAGGCGATCGTTCAGTCCACTGAGGATCTCGATTCGCGCTGGAAGATACAGCTCGGCTGCCGAATTTCCTTCTAAGACTGAAGGACAACCCAAGACAGATCGCGGGCGGGACGCAAGTCCCGCCCGTTTTGTTTAATCCCTATCCGTTGATTCTGGCAGCCCGCCGATGGGACCCTGCCGGGTTGACAATGCTCGCCCGGTTCTGATTTAATCGCGCCCATGGCGCGGAAGAAAACGGCGCGCCCGAAACGTCGGCGTAAAGCCGGTGTGACGATCGCGCACACGGCCGCTTTCGAGCTCTGCGAGAGCGGAACGTGTAGCGACGTCAAAGGCACCAAGAATACCGAGAAAAAAATCTGGTGCCACCTCGCCGATACCTGCTCGAAAGGCGGCTGTTATTGTCAGCTCTTTCGTCGAGAGAGGAAAGCACCCGAAGAGGATCCGTGGCTCGTAACTCCGGTCGATCATGAACACCTGGCCAAATACGATCCCGACAAATGGGACTACAAATGCATTTGCGTCTCGCCGATCTTCGAAGTCACTCATACCGACGATGGAGTTGACTACACTGTCCGCTTACAGCTTTGCGGAACTGGCGACTGTACCTTGTTACGGCAAAAGGCTGGCACCGTGGATAAGCTGACTTGTGCCGGTAAATGCGCGGACGAAAAGTGCAAATGCACTCTCTTCAGGCTCAAGATGAGCGGCGAACCGGAAAAAGCGAAGTGGGAGCTCGTTGCCAAAGCCCTAAAAGGCGTACCGCACGAGAACGGCTACTACTACCGTTGCTTTTGTTTAAAGTAGGTTGCGCCCTACTTCGGTTGAACTATCGGAGTGGATTGGCGTCCCGCGGTCAGCCAGCGTCCTTCTTGTTTTATCAGGATAGTCGTTACCCGCCGCTGGCTCACAAGCTCCTGGCCTTTGAAGGTTCCTTTCGGCGTCGAGCGATAGATGACCACCGCGGTGTTACCATAAAGCCGGATACTTTCCTCATCCCGCGTGTAAGACTCCACCTTCAGGGCGCCCGACCGTATCAGCTCGAGATATTGCTTCTTGTTCCAGACCTTTCCCGCCGGGTTCACAAACGTGTAGTCAGCCGTTGAAAGCCGGTCGAACGCGTCCGCGTCGTTGCGATTGATCGCTGCCACTATCTCGTCGACCGCCTTATGCACCGCTTCTTCTTCCGCGCTGCGTGCCGGACTCGCTTCGGGTTCGCCCCAAGCAGCGGCGTTCAACCCAACCAGCAACAGGCAAGAGATAACCAATTTCATAGGGATGAACTAATATCGACCGCGCGCCCGCGTGGCAAGAAACAAAGCCTAACGATTGGTTAGGCGGTCTTTCTCAAAGTCTCCGCGTTCTTTAGTTTCCTGCCGCGGTTAATTGCCTGATTTGCTTGACCGCATGGTCGACCTTCATGTCAAAGGCCCTCTTGCCAAGCTCGACCGTCGACTGACGGCCGTCGCCTTCGACACCGGATGGCACCGGACCGCTGACAGTCACCGCGACGGGTAGAAGATCGAGGCGGGTGTAGCCGCCGGACTTACCCTGCAGGTACATCATCATGGACGTATCGGAGATATCGGCGTGCGAGCCGGTCGGAAGTTTTTTCGACAACAGGAATTTGTCGAAGTCGTCTTGGGCCGCGGCGTAGACATCGTTGCAATAGTATACGTGTACGTCCTGGATCCGGTTCTCCTTGCGGGCGAGCGCAGCATACTTGTCCTCCAACTTCTTCGCGATTTGTTGATACACTTCCGGTTGGCCGCCACCGTGATCGCCCATGAGGATGATGTTCTTGAAGCCTGTAGTGATCGCCTCTTCAGAGACTCGGTCCAGCACCAACCTGAGAATGTCGGGTGTGAGGCCTATTGTGCCTGTGAGCTGACGGCTAGCATCGCTGGGAGTGTAAGGCAGCACGGGCATCGCGAGGGCGTTGCCGAGCTTCAGGGCGATGGCCTTAACGACAGCTCGCGCCATGATGTTGTGCCCACCGTTGACGTTCTGCGGGCCGCGACTTTCGGTGCCACCGGTGTAGAAGAGGGCAGTGGTCTTGCCCTCGTGATGGATGGCCCGGTAGACCTCTGGCCACGTCATCATCTCGAACTCGACCAGGTCCCTCGGGCTATTCCGGGAGTAGAAACTTGCCGGCGGATCCTGAGGCGGTGCCGTGCCGCTGTCTTTGGCTGGCGCGGAGGGCGTTTGTGGAAAAGCCGAGGGAATGACCAAGAGTATCAAACCAACGCTCCTTGTGAATGGGTTCATATTTGTCGATGGAAAAGTTTGTTTCCGGCCAAAGCGACTGTCGCCTAACGAGACCAAGGTGAGCGACGGCGGACAACGGCGTGCTTCTTCCCAGATAACAAATAACTCATAACAATGAACTCGGCTGCGGAGCAGGCGGCCGCCCGCTCCATCGCATGTCAGACGTTTCGCGATGCGACATGATCAGTCTTTAAGAAACAGTGACGAACTGCCATAATCAATTACCGCTGCGTGTGCCTCAAGAACGTCCGCGCCAAGGATAACGTCAACCGGAGACTCGCCTTTGAGAGCCAGAGCTTGGTTGACGTGCGCGAGGTCCATCGCCAATAAAGCGCGACACCGTGGCTGTAGATCGCCGAGCGACAAGGTGCCGTCAGCGACCTGGAAGATGTCAAGCTGAGCGCCTCCGGCTCCGCCCCCCTTCCTGTCGAGCTTCTGAAGAGTAAGATCGAGTCCGCGGGCGCGCGCCAGGCTGACTACGGTGCTTGCGGCTCCAGTGTCCACGAGGACAGCAACAGCATGGCCGCTCAGAGAGCCCGTAGTGTGAAAGTGCCCGACGCCGCTGCGAGAAAGAGGGAATCGCCGGAATCCCGCCTGAGTCAGAAAAGCAGCAAGCGTCATAAGTGTGAACGGAACTTAGCGAGAACAAGATCAGCAATGGCCATCAAGCGCGTCCTTTTTTGCCGATAACAAATAACCCATAACAATCAACTCGACTGCGGAGCTGCCGCTAGTTCGCCGCATCGCCTGGGTTAGACCTTGGCGTCATCGCCAACCGCCGTCGCGACATGGGCCGACCGAAGAAAAGAGAGAATCAACGCCCCTCCGACCAAGCCGATGACGAGAACATACTCGGCGATACTCGCACCCGTGAGAGATCCGCCAACAAAGGCGAAGGCGGTGAGCAGAACATTAGCGACCCAGCATACAACTCGCAGGCCAGCAGCGGAGCGACCGTAAGTGCGATGAAGAAGGTTCAAGGCGCCCACCAACGCCATCGCCATGCCAGAACCGAAGAACCAGAGCCGGAAAGCCACACTGGATGCTGAAAGCCGGAGAGTAGTGATCATGTGCAAAGCGCCCAGCGCCACGATCGCCCAGCCGATAAATGCATAAAGACGAGTTAAAGCGCGCATGCTCTTTCCAGCTAACGAGAATAAGATGAGTGACGGCGGACGGCGTCCTCTTTTCCTGATAACAAATAACTCATAACAGTTAACTCGGCTTCGGAGCCGTCCACCGTTCGCTCCATCGCATGGTTAGATGTAAGTAAACCAACGTTTTTTGATCGGGCGGCTTTACGGTGGCGCAACGGATCTTCTAACGAGCAGACCTGACAAGGTCTGTTCGAAGCCGCCCTTCTTCTGCGCATGGACAAATCACCAAAGGGGCGACCGATAGGGTCGCTGCCTATTGCGCTCGTGAAAAAAGCACTGCCTAAAATCTCGATACACATCTTCGAAGATACCCCGAGTGCGTTGATCAATCCAAACCTTTCGCCCCTTTAATACATCGAACTGTATAGGGCCGAACTCAGACAAAACTCCAACGTCTTGTCGGCATAAAAAGTCGCCGCTCCACTCCGGTCTTTGCTCTAGAAACGTGACTTGATTCCTTTCCACTAAGTCCGTTAAGGAGTTACATTGGCAGAGCGCTGCCAATGCCGCCGCTCGGTCTTGCTCGAACAGGCCGCGTAATAGGCCACGCATAACCGAGTAGCAGTTTCGGGCAAGGAGTCGATCGAACGTCTCCTCCATTGTCTCTTTGTCGAGATGCCAAAACACATCATCGAAGCTGATTCTGTACATCGGATGCGGATAAGGACTGAACTCGAGAGCCGCTTGAGCTTCAAATCCTGGCTTCATGCCGTCGCGTTGTAATTTCTGGAACAGCGGTTCGGCCAATGTGGTGAGGAAATGTACGTATTCGCTGCCTACAATTCTGAGGCTAACCCGGAACAGATATTCAAACTTCTCGCGTCCAATCCGGATGGACCATTCGTCGAATTCCTTCAGCGTAGAGTCGCTCTTGACGAGTTTGCCTTCTTTGTTTTCCCTCTGCCCCGCGTGAATCGCTTGCGTGTAAATCCAGATATCTAGAATCTGTCGGGTTGATTCTTCCGCCCAATCTTTATCAGCTGGTTGATCAAGTCTTCGAAAATACAGGTCCAGGGGAAACCTTTGGTAAGTAGATGCCGCAGATTGATCGAAATGATTATCGAGCACTAAAGGCAACACCTTTTCGAACGCGCATCGCTCCGATTTAAGCCACAGTCGGCGAAAAGGAAGAATCGCCGATTTCAAGAACGCCGGATGGCAAAACTGAGCGAAAGGTCGCTCCAAGGATTTGTCGAACATGCTAAGCCGATCGTGATTGTCTTCGGACATAAACGGCTCTTGGCGCAATTCGCGCGCAACCGCAACGAAAAGCGCGATGCGATCAAAGTCTTCTCGATTGATCATAAGTGGATGAGACTATCCGACCATTCCACGTCTTGTGCATCCCGCCCGAAGTCGTTAGCGAATAAATCTGCGCGTGAGTCACAGTTGCGGTCCGCAGCGGGGAAGCAGACGCTTCGCACAGCGAAGCGGCTACAGGAGCGACGGAAGACAACGCCTCGACATAGCGAGGCGGCTACATTAAGAAATGCGGGACATGTCGCAAAAAGTCTCAGTCGTAACGGGCGGAGCGGGATTTCTTGGGTCGCATCTGACGGATCGGCTCCTGGCGGAGGGGCATCGGGTCATTGCGATCGATAATCTGGTTACGGGGAATCCGAAGAACATCGCGCATTTCGGGAAGAACGAGAATTTCCAGTTCATCAAACACAACGTTTCGAGTTACATCCTGGTGGAGGAGGCGGTCGATTACGTTTTCCATTTCGCGTCGCCGGCCAGCCCGATCGATTACCTGGAGCTGCCGATCCCGACGTTGAAAGTGGGCGCGCTCGGGACGCATAACACGCTCGGGCTCGCGAAAGCGAAGAAGGCGACGTTCGTCCTGGCATCGACCTCGGAGTGCTACGGCGATCCGCTGGTTCACCCGCAGACGGAAGATTACTGGGGGAACGTGAACCCGATCGGGCCGCGCGGGGTTTACGATGAAGCGAAGCGGTTCGCGGAAGCGATGACGATGGCGTATCACCGCTATCACGGGATCGACACCAAGATCGTGCGCATCTTCAATACTTACGGGCCGCGGATGCGATTGCGCGACGGGCGCGTCGTGCCGGCATTCATCGGCCAGGCGCTGAGCGGGACGCCGCTCACGATTTTTGGCGACGGCTCGCAGACGCGCTCGTTCTGTTATGTGTCGGATTTGATCGACGGAATTTTCCGGCTGGCGATGAGCGATTTTCACGAGCCGGTGAACATCGGGAACCCGCGGGAGATGACGATCAAACAATTCGCGGAAGAGATTATCCGGATCACGGGAACGAAATCGGAGGTCGAATACAAACCATTGCCGGTGGACGATCCCAAGGTGCGGCAGCCCGACATCACCCGCGCGAAGAAAGTGCTTGGCTGGGAACCGAAGGTGAAGTTCGAGGAAGGGATCGTGAAAACGATCGAGTATTTCAAAGGATGTTTGGAGCGCGGCGAGCTGGGCGAGCGGATTCAGTGAGAATGGAGTGATGGAGCAGGGGACTGACGTGGTTCGATTTCAGCACCTGCACGACGTCGATCTTTCATGAAAGTCTCTGTGATTGTTCCCTGTTTTAACGAGCGCGACACGATCGAGAAAATCATCGCTGCGGTTCGCGCTTCGCCGTTGCAAGACCGCGAGATCGTCGTAATCGATGACGGTTCCACCGACGGAACGACCGACGTTTTGAAAGAAAAGATTGCGCCGATTGTCGATTATGTCGTTTATCAGCCCAGTAACCGCGGCAAAGGTGCGGCCTTGCGCGCGGGTTTCGCTGCGGCGACTGGCGAGGTGATTGTCGTTCAGGACGCCGACCTTGAATACGATCCACGCGATTATTCGATTTTGCTCGATCCGATTCTTTCCGGCGAAGCCGACGCTGTCTTCGGCTCGCGCTTCATCAGCGGCCGCCCCCATCGAGTTATGTATTTCTGGCACATGATCGGAAACAAATTCCTAACGTTGCTTTCGAACATGCTCACCAATCTCAACCTGACCGATGTCGAGACCGGCTACAAAGCTTTCCGGGCTTCGATGATCACGAATCTCGATCTTCGCGAAGACCGGTTCGGGTTCGAGGTGGAAATCGCGGCTAAGCTGGCGAAAGCGCGCTGCCGGATTTACGAGGTCGGCGTGTCGTATAGCGGCCGCACTTATGAAGAAGGCAAGAAAGTAAATTGGAAGGACGGGGTGCGGGCGGTTTATGCCATTCTGCGCTACAATTTGTTCGGATGAATGGGCACAACGGGGGCGGATTTGAAATAGCCGAGATCAGATGCTAGTCCGGCTCGGACCATTTCTAACTTTGTTTCGCAGGCAATCTGACCAGAGCGTCGAGATTGACGAAGGACAGCACTGGATGTGGGTACATTGCCCATTCCAATAAACGCCAAAGGCGCATCGGTCATGACTAGCCTTGGGGCAACGCCCCAGGGATCATGCGACGCAAAAACACCAAGCGGTGAAAGCGCGATTTCATCCCGCCGCGACCGGTCGACAACGTTAACCCCCTTAACCTTGCCATGCGTCTGCCCTCCGGGCACTGTTCACGTGATGAGCGTCATGAGCAGGATGCGGCATAGATTCGTGGGCGCGGCATACCTGCTACCTATCGCTTTTGTTTTTTATACATTTTGTTTTTGGGGCTACGGCATCATCGACCAGGAAGCAATGGGCTTCGTGCTGAACTATCTCCAAAAACGTTCGATCCTCGCGGCGATCTTTGATCCGAATATGAACGACTTTGGATTGTACCAGGCGCGCGAGCTCAGTTATCTGTTTGATTTCATCGACGCCAGAGTGTTTGCAACCCTGCTTGACCGGCACATTCTGCTCTTTGTTCCGATGAGCGGCGTGATAGGGCTGGTCGCTCTAAGTGCCATCTACGTCTGGGGGGCGCGCAAAGTCATCGGTTTGGATCATGTAACGACGAGCCTGGCTCTTTCGTTATTTCTGAGCTGCATCGTCGTTCAGGCATCCACCGCGATTTTTTACCGTTCATCCAAGATCGCATTAAGCGTCGCTCTGATTGGTCTTCTTTTCTGGCTGGTGTCTTTGATACGCGATCAGGACGCAGAGCGTCCGGCGAAGCTAATGAAGCTGGCGCTCCTCTTTTTCCTTGGAATGCTGATGTCGCTCTGTGATCGGCAAGGCTTTTATTACCTTATTACCGCAACCATTATCGTGGCGATGCTCTGGCTCGCGCGGATGGCGCGAGGCGCGCAGCGCTGGCCGAATCCCTTCCGGATAATACTTACTCTGCTGGCCGCAATTATTGCCGCGATCTTGTACAACCAGGTGATTGCGCCGCTGATCATCCACTCGCTGAATGGGTACTGGCCCAGCTTCGATTACCAACATTTGACGCGCGCTCAGCTTTTCGATCCTGCATTACCAGCCGAGGCGTGGGATATGTTTCAAGCGCAGGTCAGCCTTTTCTTTGGCAACCTACCCTTCGCTGCGGCGTGCCTCATCGGCGCCATTGTGTTGTTGCCGAGCATGCGGAGGTCAGCCCCTCGAAGTCGAACTGGCGGCGGTTTTCTGCGCGTTTTGCTCGATGATATCCCCATTGCAACATTAGCCTCAGCCGCGGCTCTGACTGGGTTGTTGTTCGTAATGATTGCGCGACATCCACCAGTTTATTCAATCCCAGATCATTCCTATTGGTACTACACTTTCTCAATCCATGTGATCATTCTGTTTGGCATCACCACATGGTTCGGTCTGCTTGGCTCAAGAAGTCATCCGCGGTGGAGACCCGCGCTCTGGTTGGTGTTGCTGATTTTGATCGGCCTCAATGTCGAACATTACCGGCAGCAGCGACAGATAATGATTAATTCAGAGCAGTGGTTTAAGAATCAATACGATCATTCCAAATTCTTTGTCGCGCAGTTCGCAGCCATGCAGGCACGCAGTAAAGGATCGCCGGACCAGGCCCAGTTAGATCTGGATCAAATAACACTGCGCGAGGATGACGTGTATTTCCTCCAAGCGGTCCGGATGCAATACGCTACGCTCAGGCAGCGGCCATAACCCAGCCCAGAGCTGAAGCAGATCGAATCGGCCTTCGATTCTGGCCTGGCTAACGGCCCTTGTTCATCCTCCATGGACGCAATCGACAAGCTGACGCAAATCGATCAGACCTCAATTTTGCTCTGAGATGGGAACGGATCGAAATTCGCGAATCCCCGACGTTTCGGCTCGCGTTGGTTTTGCGAATCGGGAATCCTTGGTCCGGCCAGGATCATGAAGGCGACACCGACTGATAATCCTTCTGCGTCGAAATCCGATGCAGAAGTTCAAGAAAGAGAAGCCGAAGTCATCTGTCCTGTTTGCGGGGCGGTGGCGGTGCAGGAGAAATGCAAAGTGATTTGCCGGAGCGACGTTTGCCGGGGCCGCGTCATAATGAATTGCTCGGAGTTTTGAAAGCCAGCGACGACATCGTGCAGAAGATGCGGGCGGCGGCGGAAGCGGCGATGAAGAACGCTTACTGCCTCTACAGTGACTTTCGCGTCGGCGCGGCGGTGTTGGCGGACGACAAAATCTTTGCGGGGTGCAACGTCGAGAACGCGTCCTACGGGCTGACGATGTGCGCGGAACGGAACGCGATCTTCCAGGCGGTCGCGGCGGGAGCGCTATCGAGGGATAAAAAGTTGAAGGCCGTCGTGGTTGTTACGCGGGCCAAAGAGCTGACGGCGCCGTGCGGTGCGTGCCGGCAGGTGATCTACGAATTTTGCGAGGAGGCGGATGCCGACATTTTCATCTTTGGGGCGAAAGGCGCGGAGTCATTCAAGTTATCAGCGCTGCTACCCCACGCGTTTGGCCCGAAAGACCTCGCCAAATGAAAACGTTGGTCCTCGCGACTGCCGTGCTTTTCATCGCGACCGCCGCACCAGCACAGACACGCAGCGCCGATTTCCAACTGACAAAGATCACGAAGAATCTGGTGAGCACGCCGCAGTTCTCGTATTCGGGCGCGCAACAATATCCGACGAACCAGCGCGACCGCTGGCTGGAGGTGGAAGTCGAATTTAGCGCCGCGCCGGATTTCACGGATGAGCTGACGTTCAAATATTTCATCCTGATGAACGGCAAGCTGCTCACTGGTGAAGTCACGCACGTGAGCGTCGCGGCGGGGCGAGACAACCGCTCGGTCATGTACGTTTCGCCACGAGCGCTGGCCCGCTTCGCGGGCAATGGCGGCGTGACGTCGAACTCGATCCAGAACATTGCGGTGCAAATTACGCAAAAGGGCGCGGTCAAGGACGAGCTGAGCTTCGCCCGCGCGGCCAGCCAATGGTACGCCGGTCTGCCGGCGTTGAGCGGTTTTGTTCTGAACAAAAACCAGACGCCGTTTGCGCCCTTGTACTGGGACCGCTACGAGCAAATCAAAGCAAAGTAGTGGGAGTTGGCCGTGGAACGCTATTCGTCCTAGGGGTATGCGATTCCTTTACACCACGTGCGCTTTGTCGTAATGTGCCGTCGTGAAGGTGAAAAAATCAGCCTTGCTGACGGAACTGCGAAAAGATCCTGCGGCCCTTCGTAAGCTGTTTAATTTTGTGCGGCGGGATTCAAACCGGGCTGGCGAAAAAGCCGAAATCCCGGTTGGGGATAAAGTATATACCCTCAAGCGTTCTCCGAGCATTAGCATCGCTGGTCCATAGCATCCCCGCGCTCCCCCTAGATGAACATTGCTTTTCCGGCCCTGTTCGTATTTCTCCTCGCGCTGCCCGGGATTATTTTGCGTTATGCGTATCGCGATTGGGCCTGGAAGATTCCCGTTTACCGATTGCCGTTAGGCGAGGAGATCGCGAAGAGCGTCGTGATCTCGGCTATCTTGCATTTATTCGCCTGCTGGGTTGCAGAGGGGGTGGGCTATCGCGTCAATTTTAGTGATGTTCTGGCGTTATTGACGGGCGGCTTCGGGCTACCCGCTGAAACGCTTAAGCTGCGGCTGGCAGCCATTACCGCGCACCCTTTGGCTGTAGCGCTTTATTTTTTATCACTATATTCGGCCGCGGCAGTCTTGGGCTTGATAGCACATTTAGTCGTTCGGCGATACCGGCTAGATCACCGGTTCAAACCGCTGCGCTTCGACAACTTTTGGCATTACGCATTAAATGCAGAGGTTCCTCTGTTTGGAGAGAATATCAGCGAATACGCCGAGATGCTCGATATCTCCGAAGCGGAAGTCGTCACGCAAGAGAGTCTGACGATTGTTTCATGCGTGGTGTCACACGGGCCGACAGCCTTCGTCTACTTCGGTTTTCCGATCGACTATTCATTCGATCGCGATGGTACCCTTGAGAAGATCGTGATTGAGAATGTTTCCTATCAGGAACTGCTCACCCCAGACGAGGAAACCGCGACCCGTGCCGCCGGTGGAACTATGTCGCGGGGATCAATAGAAGCGGACTTCTTGGTCTTGAATGCGTTGGACATTCATAATGTGGCGATACAATACATTTTTGGTGCGCAGATCGGAAACGGTTCTTCTGCGTCGGCGTCGGCCGTCGCCCTCGACTCCATGTCGTCGTCGCAATAGTCGGTTTGCGAATTCTGTTAAATTCGTTGCCGACTCTTGGGGCAGCAAATGTGCGCGACCAGACAGGTCATATAAACGCGGCTTTCTAGGCTTTTAAGATTTACTTGGCATTTGGGATTTGGGATTTGGACGGTCGCTCATGGCTGCTGCGACGCGCATTCTTAGTTTAAATCTCGGGACGCATACCGTCGGGCTGGGCGAATTTCACGCGCAGCCGAACGGCGGGCTGGTGTTGAATGGCTACCGCTTGCGCGAAATTATCGCGGACCCTGCGAATGAAGGCGCGCGCAACGCGCAAATCGCAGCGGCGTTGCGCGAAATGTTAGCGGAGCTCGGGAGCAAAGGCGGGCCGGTCAATTACGCGACGGCCGCGCAGTCGGTCTTCGCGCGGTTCGTGAAACTGCCGGCGGTCGAGGAAGAAAAAATCGAGCGCATCATTGCGTTCGAAGCGCAGCAGAACGTGCCGTTCCCGATCAACGAAGTGGTTTGGGATTACCAACTGGTCGGAGGCGGTACGGACGAGCAGATTCAGGTGGTGCTGGTCGCGATCAAGGAAGATTTGCTGGAAGCGGCGAACGCGGCGGTGGAAAGCGCGGGCCTGCGAACGTCGATCGTTTGCGTCGCCACGATGGCGCTCTACAACGCGTTTCGTTACAACTACAGCGACCTCGCCGGCTGCTCGCTTCTGGTCGATATCGGCGCGCGCACGACGAATCTGCTTTTCGTCGAGCCGGGCAAAATTTTTTCGCGCAGCGTGGCGATCGGCGGCGCGTCGGTTTCGTCCGCGATCGCGAAAGAATTCAACGAACCGTTTGCCGCGGCTGAGTTCCGGAAAAAACGCGGCGGCTTCGTCAGCCTCGGTGGCGCCTACGCCGAGCCGGAGGATCCGGAAGTGGCGCGCGTTTCAAAAATCGTCCGCGGCACGATGACGCGGCTGCATGCGGAGTTGATGCGCTCGATCAGTCATTATCGCGCGCAACAGCAGGGGAATCCGCCGGATCGTTTGTTCCTCTGTGGCGGAAGCACGAGCACGCCGTACATGCGCGAATTTTTTCAGGAGAAACTCCAGGTGCCGGTGGAGTTCTTCAATCCGCTGCGCAACGTCGCGGTCTCGGAAGCGGTCGACGCGGGAGAGGTCGCGCGTTCCGCGCATCTGCTCGGCGAACTGACGGGGCTCGCGCTCCGCAGCGCGACCACTTGTCCGATGGAGTTGAACCTCCGGCCGCGCAGCGTCGTTCGCCGCCAGGAAATGGAACGGCGGCGGCCCTACTTTATTCTGGCGGCGGCGTGCCTTGTTCTCGGATTGCTGGCGTGGGGCGCGTATTTCTGGCGAGCCGCGCAGGTGGAGGATCGCGCTTCAGCCAAGCTCCAGGAAAAAGTTGACGCGATGCACCGGATTGAAACGCAAATGAGTCAGGTGCGGAAACAAACGACGGCGCTCGATAACGAATCGGCGCCGCTCGTGGCCGCGATCAACGAGCGCGGTTTTTGGCCACTGGTTTTGGAAGATCTCAACGCGCGTCTGCCGAAGGAAGACATCTGGATCACCGACCTGATTCCGACTTCGGGCGGCAAGCCGCTCGTGGGCGCGGAGCCGCGCACGATTGTCGCCGCGACGGCGCCAACGGCGACACCCGCCGCCCCGCGTCCCGGCGCGACGCCGGCGGCTCCCGCGATCGACGGCGTTCTGGTCCGCGGTTTGTATTTGTTCAATCCGAAACAGCAGGAAGTGGTGGTCGATTATTTCCGGAATCTGGTCAGCTCGCCCTGGTTCGCGATCGATCCAAATAACCAGGCGAAAGTGATCAAGCCGACGACGCCGAACAATACCGAGTGGGCGTTTCCCTACGAGCTGCGTCTTGAGTTGAAAAAGCCGATGCCACTGCCATGAAGCGCGGATCGAATTTCTTCTGTAGCCGCGTCCCTGTGGGACGCGCGAGCGTCAACGTCGCATTCATGCCAATCGATGCGCGTCCCACAGGGACGCGGCTACAGCCATGAATTGGTTCCGCGAAAATCGTTTTCTGGGAACGTTCCTCGTCGTAGTCGGCGTAGCGCTGATCGCGGCGATCTGGTTCCTCTTTAGTGCGAAGAGCGACTGGGACGAAGCGTCGACGCGTTTCAGTAATGCATCGACGGAATTGAATCGCCTCGAACGGCTCACGCCGTATCCGAGCGAGGACAATCTCCGCAAGATGAAGGCGCACGCGGAAGATTATTCGACCGTCCTGGCGAAACTGAAAGACGAGCTGAAGACGCGGGTGGCCCCGGCGCAGCCGATGGCGCCGAACGAATTTCAATCCCGGTTGCGGATCGCGCTCAACGCCGTCGCGGACAAGGCGCGCGCGAACAAGGTCAAGCTGCCGGACAAATTCTATCTCGGGTTCGATGATTTTGTTTCGGCTTTGCCGAGCGAAGCGGCGGCGCCGTCGTTAGGCCGGGAGTTGACCGAAATCGAATGGCTGATGAACGGACTCCTCGATGCCCACGTAGATGCGATCACCGCTTTCCGCCGCGCGCCGTTGCCGGAGGAACAGAGTGCGTCGGCCGCGGGAACACGCGCGACGCCGGCCGCGGCGGTCGACAAATTGTTTCAACGCAGCGTCGTGGAAGCGACTTTCTTTTCGACGCCCGGCGCCTCGCGCAAAGTGATCAATCAGATCGCAGCGGCGAGCCAGCACTTCTGTATCATTCGAGTGCTGCACGTGCGGGATGAGCACGCGAAAGGGCCGCCGCGCGAAGGTGGAGGAGAAACGCCCGCGCCGAGCGTTCCGGGTCCGTCCCCCGGGGCCAAATCGTCGTCCGCTCCCGCTCTGAATTTTATCGTCGGCAACGATAAGGTCGAAACCACGGCCAAGATCGAGTTCGTGAGGTTCACTTTATGACAACGGTCAGCTTAAATCCGGGGAGCGCACGCATCCTCGCGTGCTGGTTGCGGCGCCTCGCCGCAACGAACTTTTCCGAACGAGCTCGAAATCCTAAGAGTGCCGTTGGTCCGCGCTACGCCTCGCATCCAAGTTTGCGATGGCGTGGCGCCATCGCCAGCACGCGAGGGCGCGTGCGCTCCCCGGAGATATGCATTTCGCGCGGAATTTGGTTATGACGTGGGTCCGCGCCAACTACGATCGTCTCTCCGTCTACGCGGCGGCGTTCTTCCTGTTCGCCTCGGCGTTGCTCATCACAAAAAGCGCCTGGCAATTCGGAGACAATCTCGGGTTGCAGCCCGCGCCGCCGCCAAAGCCCGCCGCGCCTCCGCCGAAAGCCGTGGAGATGGAACAGGCGATGGAAAAATTGAAGCAGCCGGCGCAATGGACGTTCAACAGCCGGTCCGGACTGTTTGTTCCGGAGAAACACTTCATCGGCGCGAACGGGTTGCCGGCGACGCTCCAGACGACGGAAGTGCATCCGCCGGTGCCTAACGAGTGGCTGGAACAATTCAATCTGCCGATCGCCGACGCCGATGTTCTGACCCAGGACCCCGATGGCGATGGATTCACCAACCTCGAGGAATGGCAGAATCACACCGACCCGACCGAGAAGGCGTCGCATCCGCCGTTCATCGCGAAGTTGAAAATGAAATCGTTCGCCCAGGAACCGTTCCGGCTCGTTTTCGCGTCGTGGGTTGGCGACACGTTTGCGTTGAACACGAGCGACCTGAAAGAGCCGACGCAGTTCCTGAAGGTCGGCGACTCGATCCGCGGAACGAAATTCAAGATCGTGAAATTCACGGAGAAGCACGAGACGAACAAGTACGGGACGAACATGGATGTCTCGGAGTTGACCCTGGAAAACCGCGAGACGCACGAGCCGGTTACGCTCGTGAAGGAAAAAATCATGATCTCGCCGGAGTCGGTGGCGAACTTTGTTTACGAGTGGGGGGACCGAAAAGAGTTCGCCATTAAAAAGGACCAGGAATTTTCATTGAAACCGGACGAGCAGATCAAATACAAATTGATTGATGTTCAACCGGGCAAAGCGGTCATCGTCGATACGCAAAAGCCTGATCAACCCATCGAGGTGCCGCCGCTCACCCCTTAACCAAGAAACGGCTTTCTCGAAACCGCCGAGGTAATGCGCCTATGAAAAGATCAGCCTGGAAATTTTTGTTGGCGTTGGCGCTAACGATGATGATTTGGAACGGCGCGATGGCGCAGGTGAACACCGTCGCGGATCGGGAAGCCGCCCGCCGGCAGGCGAACCTGCCGCGGGGCGAGGAAGCGCTCGGTCGCGCGAAAGCCGCGATGGCGGAGGGAAATTATGCGGTGGCGCAACAGGAGTTTCGCCTCGCGCTAAATTTTCTGCCCGACGCAGTCGTGAGCGAGAGATCCCACGATGAAGCGTTGAGCGGTTTCTGCACGAGCGGATTGAAAGTGGCCGAGCAGAAAATTGCCGAAGGAAAATATGGCGAAGCCGAAGGGATCTGCCGCGAGATCCTGAGCAATCGTTACGATCCCAATTGCCGGCCGGCGGCGGAGATGCTGGCGCGGTTGCAGGAGCCGGGCAGCGTCAATCGGACAATGGGTCCGAAATTCCTCTCGAAGGTCGAGGAAGTGAAGAAGTTGCTGAGCGACGCGGAAGGTTATTACATGAGCGGCCGTTACGATCTCGCGTTCAAAAAATACGAACAGGTCCTCGGCCTCGATCCGTATAACGTTGCGGCGCGCCGCGGCGAGGAACGGATTAACCTGACGAAAACGCATTACGGCGAGGAAGCGTATAACGAAACGCGTTCGCGCCAGCTCTGGCAGGTGCAGAAAGGCTGGGAAGAGCCGGTGAAAAAATACGGCGAATCCGTGGGCCCGATCACCGACGCATTCACGAAAGATGCGACCGGCACGGCGCGGATCACGAACAAGCTGAACACGATCATTATTCCGAAGATTGAGTTTCGCGATGCGAGCATCCGCGAAGCGATCGAGTTTCTCCGGCAACAGGCGGCGGAAAACGATCCCGGCGCGGACGGCCGCAGAGGCGTCGACATTGTTCTGCGCTTGAACACGCTGGGGACGCGGGCGGAAACGACGTCGACGACTACGACGACCAGTGTCGCTTCTTCGAGCACCACCGCGCCGGGCGTTTCACCGGAGCCGACGGCGATCGCGCCCTTGCCTCCACCGGCGACGACCACCGTTTCCGCGCCGGCGATTAATCCAGCCGATGCGCGGATCACGATCACGCTGAACCAAATTCCGCTCGGCGAAGCGCTGCGTTACATCGCGAGCCAGGCGAACCTAAAGGTGAAGATCGAGCCGTACGCCGTCTCAATCATTCCGATCAGCGAGATGAGTAACGATCTGCTCACGAAACAATATCGGGTGCCGCCCGGATTCATCAGCGGATCGCTGACTGGGAGCGGGTCCGCTTTAAATCAACCGGCGACCAAGAGCTCGCAGACCACGGGCACGGCAAAAGATACGCAGGAATCGACCGGTGGGCGGTTGCTGGTGAATCGCGAAGGCGCGAAGGAATTTCTCGAGAGCCAGGGCGTTTCATTTTTAGTTCCCGGTTCGAGCGCGAATTTTCTTCCGCAAAGCAGCCGGCTGATCGTCCGCAACACGGCGGATAATTTGGAATTAGTCGACGCGATCGTGGAGCAGGCCAACACGTCGGGACCGAAGCAGGTCGAGATCGAATCGAAATTCATTGAGATCAATCAGACCAATTTGAAGGAGCTTGGCTTCGACTGGTTGCTCGGGCAATTTAATGTTCCCGGCTCGAGTCGTGTTTTCGGCAGCGGCGGAACGACGGGGACAGTTAGCGGACCGGGTGTGCCGTCGGATTCACCGAATTATCCTTTCGCGCCTCCCGGAGGTCCTCCAGTGGGGCAGTTCCCGGTAACGGCCGGGAATCGAAGCGGCACTTTTTCGATTACCGGCAACGCCATCGACACTCTTCTGCAGGGAACGGGGGCGGCTGGCGTCGCGCCAGGAATCTTCGGACTCAGCGGGATCTTCACGGATCCACAATTTCAGGTAGTGATTCGCGCGTTGAATCAGAAAAAGGGAATCGATCTTCTTTCGGCGCCGCGAGTGACAACGAAGAGTGGCCAGCGCGCCGTGATCGAAATCGTGCGCGAATTCCGTTACCCGACCCAGTTTCAACCGCCGCAAATTCCGCAGACATTCGGGGGCAGCAATAACCCCAACGTCGCAATCGGCCAGGCGACCGGCGGGACGTTTCCAGTTACACCGACCACTCCGACTGGATTTGAGACGCGCAACACCGGCGTGACTCTCGAGGTGGAGCCCGTCGTCGGTCCGGATGGAATTACGATCGACCTGAATCTGGTGCCGCAGGTGGTCGAATTCGAGGGCTTCATCAATTACGGAAGTCCGATCCGCACTTCCAGCGTGAACGCGCTCGGAATGGCGCAAACCGTCGAGCTCACCCCGAACATCATTAACCAACCGATCTTCAGCACGCGAAAGGTAACAACGAGCGTAAGCGTTTGGGACGGGCAAACCGTGGTGCTCGGCGGTTTGATGCGCGAGGACGTGCAGAAGACGGAAGACCGCACGCCGATCCTGGGAGATATCCCGGTTTTCGGCCGGTTGTTTCGGACTAATGCCGAGCAGCATATCAAGCGCAACCTGGTCATCTTCGTCACCGCCCGCCTCGTGAATCCCGGCGGACAACCCGTGAATTCGACAGAGGAAGAGGAAGAGTCCGAGCTGATCGAGCCTCCGATCCTTCCCGAAGTTCCATTCTACAAGAAATAGCCTATGAAATATCGCCGCATTTTTATTGTCCTGGTTTCCTTCGGAATTCTCCTGGCGCCTGACGTGTTTGCTGGCTCGAAAAAGAAGCCGACTCCGCCGCCGATGATTCAAGCGCCGACGATCGCGGCCGTAACCGCTGACAGCATCACGGTCAAGGAGGCGCAGACGACCAAGACTCTGGGGATCACGCAGTTCACCGAGATCAACGTGAACGGTCGCAAAGCCACCGTTGCCGAGCTCAAGCCGGGCATGACCGTGAACGTGACCATCGGCACCGACGCAACCAAGGCCAGCCGGATCAACGCGACCGGGAAGTAGAACCAGCTCAGCGCGCCGTCAGTCTTTCTCCTATTGGATAAAGAAGACCTGGACGACGCCGATACCGGTTTGCTCGGGTTTCCCTCGCACTTGAGCGGTGTACTGGCCGGGCGGAATCGTGACGACGAAAGCAGACTCGAGGTCGTTGGTCGGTTGCAGGCCGGTAGCCTGCACTTCGGCCTGCTGGCTGGTGCCATCGGACGCGCGGATTTTCCAATCGTCGTTCCGGACGATCAGGTTGCCGTTGGTATCGTGGAGCTCGAGCGTGGTGTCCGGCAGCGCGTTGGCAATTCCAAACTGAGTCAGCGAAGGTCCAAGGGCGGAAATGACTGCTTTCACCGGCCCGTTCTGGATGATGAAGCCCGCGATCATGAGTTTGTCGCCGGGCTGGATCAAACCTCTGGTGGCGATGTTGACCAGCTTGGCTGTCGCCGCGGGGCTGAGATCGTAGGCGTCGACGACGCCGGTTCCAACGCTGTTTCCGGCGCCGCGCACAACGGCGGTGTAACTGCCGGGAGAAAGGTTCGCGATGATGGCCGATTCAAGATTGTTGCTCGGTTTGAAACCGCTCGCGTTGATCTCGGCCGATTGATCGCCGGTGATGATGCCGCCGACTTGCGTGGTCTGCCAGTCGTCATTCCGCGCCACGATGGCGTTGCCGTTATTCGAGTCGTGAATTTCCAGGGTGGGATTAGGCAGCGCGTCGGTAATTCCAAACTGGGCGAGCGAAGGGCCGATCGCGCGGACGATGATTTTCTTGGTCGAGCCAGCCGGCCCCTGGACGGTGAAACCCTCGATCAACACATTCGGATCGGCGCCGACCGGAAGGCGGGTCGAGACGTTGCCCACGAGACCGGGTGCGACGGCGCCGCGATCGAAGCCGAGAACATCCATCACCTGGAGGTCGACCGGCGTCAGGTCGTCCTGCTCGTTAGTCGGACCGAAAGCATTGAAAGGGTCGGGAGCGGGACCGGCCCAATCCTGAGGATCGCCGCCGTTCCCTCCATCGTTAAAGGCAATGAGGAGCGACGTCCCGTTATTAAAGGAGAACGATCTGCCGGGACCATTGTTCAACCCGCGGGCGCCGGCGCCGGTGTAATGGAACAGATCATACGCCACGTACTGGGGCGTGCCGGTGCCGAGGGTGTCGCCCATCACGTTATTGCGGCCCATGATTTCGGTGTACTCGTGCAGAGCTACGCCGATGAAATCGAATTTGCCGACGACTTTGCGATTGTTCGGATCATAGGTCCATGGCTGTCCACCGCCGAAGGTGAAGGTGCCGTCGTTCTGGCTGTCGTCGGGCCGCAGACCAAGGGCTTTGGCCTGAGCCCGGGTGACGTTATGCCCGTGGGCGGTGGCGATAGGATCCGCACCCGCCGGGAGCGACCCGCCGCTACCGACTGTGGTGGCGTCGTCCGCGGTCTTGGAGTCTGCGACGAAGGCGGCGCGGAGATTGTTGTAGGTGTCGACGCTTGTAAAAAAGGTGGTGCTGCTACCGAAATCCTTAGTGCCGGGGGTTGCGACTACCTTGACGTTGACGTTGATGGGATCGCTGTAGATATCGGTGAGTTGCTTCGCGGCAAAAGCGCACGCCGCTTTCATGCCGGCGATGTCTGTCACACCCGCAGCCGTTAGGGTGGCGTCCGAATCGAAGGTCAGGTTAATGGTCAACGCCGAGGCCGTTCTGCCGGCGACCAGCATCAAGGCAAAGATGGCTAGGAGCGCCAGGCGAGCGGACGTCCGTCGCCCGCGCATTAGTTTGATTTCTTTCATGATTTCTTAATGAGGGCTGAGCCGGTGGGTGATACTCGGCCTGGCGGCGAAAATAAATTTGATGTCCGCGCGGCTCGCGAGCGTTTCCAGCTGCGCGAAGGGAATCCAAACGCGAAAGGTTGTCGCCGTTCCCCAGCCAGCGACCAGTTGACCGCCGAGGTTTGTGATCTGGTTCGACAATTCTGTCGAAACCGAACCCTCAATCTCCACGAGCACCCGTCCCCTAAATTGATAAATATCCGGTTGCAGCGTGGTTGGTTTATCGAACGGCGCCTCTCCGCGGTTCTTCTTCACGACCAGGGTGAGATGCTCATCGAGCTTGTTCAGGACAGCGGCCGGCACCGCCGATTTCGCGTCGCCCGCAGGCAGTTGAGCCGTCGAGAGACTAAGCGCCGCCACTGCGGCGAAAAGCGTGCGGCCGAGGTAGAGATGCAGAAATGGTTTCATGGTTTTGTTTTTAGCGGCGCCCCTTTCTCGAACGACGCAGATGGAAACTTGGGGACTGTAGCAGATTTCTTAACTTCAACCCGCAAATGATGAGATCGGCGCGGTTAAAATCGTTGTGCCGTTACGGCAGCGCGAAGCTTGGATGACTCCAACGCCGATCTCAGGGCCGACGCCTTGCGCGATCGCTGTGTAATTTCCCGGCGGCAGCGTCGCGATGATCGCGGACTCGGCCGAGTTACTCGGAGCCAGGCCGCTGTTCTGAATCGCGGCGGACTGATCGCTGGCGATAATTCCACCCAGCTGCGTCGTCTGCCAGTTATCGTTTCCAGCTAACGTACCGTTAGTATCGTGAAGCTCGAGCTGAGGGTTAGTTAGGGCGTTGTTGATCCCAAAGGGAATCAACGATGGACCCACTGCGATGACGATCACTTTCAGGGACTGACCGCCTACGATAAAACCGCCGATCATCACGTTGTCGCCTTTCTGGATAAGACCAAGTGTAGTTCCAGCCTATCCCAACTTATAGCCAGGTTGAAACGTTGCCGAAGCGGCACGGTGTGGCGGTAGGTGTCGCAGTTGGTGTAGGTGTGGGAGTAGCAGTAGCAGTCGGTGTCGAGGTAGGAGTAACAGTAGGTGGAGGCGTCGGTCATGCCTGCACCATTTGCGGTTCGCCGTAAATGAAGTCATCCATAACGACGAGATCGTCAGTAGCGGTGTCGACGAGGTTATTTGGCGGGGCGGAGGGTGCGGGCACGCCATCCAATTGAGTGTAAACAGTTTTTTCCGCCGCGGGCCTAGTGCAGGTCTGTCGCGCTTAACGGGATTCTGGGAGTCTCGTCGAGATATTTCACCGTCACTGACTGGGCGTCGCGCGAGATCAAGGGAAGCTTCAATCCGCGCGGAAGGACCGTCTCGCCATAGGTGATCTTGATTCGCACCGGTTGAGTAAGAGTTACGAATTGAGGAACCGGCGCTGGCGGCGCGGTAACTCTGTTTGTCGTCACAGATGCTGGCGGAGGCACGGTGTTGCCTAACGAGAAGTCGCACGTCACCGGGTAATGATCGGACGCTTTCGAAGGAATGATTTGCGCTTTCGATGGGAGCAGGTTGAAAGCAAAAAGGTAATCGAAGGTGGCGTCGGGATAAGGACCGCTTCCCGGATGAGTAACGCGCTGCAAGAGCGGCGCGCCTTCCCAGACATTGCGAAAACCGGCAGCCGTCAGCGTCGGCAACGTCTTTTCCTGGGCGAATTCTATTTGATCCAGGTTCGTATTGAAATCGCCGCCCACGACGAAGCTCTTCACCATTGGCATCGAGGGCGCGATCACGGCATGCATGTGATTGAGCAGCTGTTCGATCGCGACCTCGCGTTTGCGAATGTTCTTTTGCGTCTCCGTCGCCTTGTCGCTTTTCATGATCAAATTGCTTTTGAGATGGACGGCATAAACACCGAAATCGGTCCCGCCGATCTTGAACCAGGCGAATGCAAAACCGCGCGGTGGATCGACTCCGTCCATTGATCTCCACTTTTCCGACCAAGCGGCCTGGGCCGGTTCCTTCGCGAGAATGGCCACCTGTTGCTTGCCGAGACCCGGCGTAAACGGCTCCCGGAACGCCGAACAGATCGCGACCTGATAAGTGTGCGGTGCGATTGCCTCGCCGAGTCGCGCGCAAACATCGTAGTCGCGAACTTCCTGTAAGAGGATGATATCGGAATGTAGCGGTCTCAGGACATCCGCCGCGGTCGCGATCCGTTTCTGTTGTTCCGACGCGGGCAATTCTTTGGGCGAACCGTTCGGGAACCATTCCAGGTTCCAGGTGGTGACGCGGACCGCCGCCGCCGGAAGCGCCGGCGCGGCCAACGCCAGCAAGGCAGCAACCAGACTTAAAACAATTCGCTGAAATCTGCGCAAGGTGTCCTCTCCGCCTGGAGGGGATCTGGAGAAGAGCTACAGTCCTGGGTAACTGACTCTAAACGCGATTACAGCCTTTCGCCATCGCGCTGTAGCGGCGGTCGTCACAGCGACCGCAGATGCCGGGGATCAGGCCCTTCCCTTTTAGATTGATATCGGAGGCCGTCGCGTGATATTGATGTCAGCCAATGCGTCCTCCCTCTCCCCCAGCTACCCATTTTCTAGATTCCGAGCTAGCGAACCTTTCTCATCTAGGTCGGCCTATGAAGCGTCATCATCTCACCAATCACAAGATCGAGTTCAGATGGGCTCTCGCGCTCGGAGACAAACCATGAGAACATTCGGGTTGGCTGAACTGCTGTACCCTCTGTCCCCGCGCGTGTTCATGTCCAAGTACTGGCAAAAGCAACCGTACGTGCGGCACGGTTCGCTACAAAGGTTCAGGGAGATCGCGGAGATTCCAGCACTCCGCAGTATCGAGGCGATCTTGGAGGTGTGGCGCGGAACCGCGGAGGCTTGGGCACCGCGGGATACCAAGAACCCACTGATTACTGCCGAGGCGCATCAGTTGTCTGACTTGTTCGAGAGCGGCTACACACTTTATCTGTCGCATGTGGAAGCCCACGTTCCTGCCTTGGGACCGTTTGCCCGCCGTCTCGAACTCGACTTGGGCCTGAGAGGTGACGAGGTGTTCTTTGAGGCGTTCGCGTCAAAGGGAGCCGGTTCGGCAGTTCATTTTGATCCAAACGTGACCATCAACATCCAACTCATTGGCTCCAAACAATGGCGAATGGCAGAGAATACTCATCTCAAACATCCGGACGCCGGCTGGAGTGTTGGCATGGAGGTGGACGACGAAATGAAGGCTTATGCGAGGTTGCCCCTCCCGTCGAAGATGCCGAGAGGATCAAGAAGCTTCGAGGCGCGCGCAGGCACACTAGTGTATCTACATCCAGGCTATTGGCATGCGACTGTCAATCACGAGCCATCACTGTCGCTTCTCTACACCGTCGAGCCGCCTTCATGGGGTGACCTTCTTGGCGATGAAATCAAGGCTCACTTGAACGCAGTTGATGACGCTAGGGAGTTGGCCTTCGGTCTTGGGTCGACCGTCGGGCAGGCCCAGAAGCGGCAGCGGCTAAAGAAGTTGATCCAAGAAGTCTGTAGCGCAGCGGATCGGATGAGCCCCGATAGCCTGCTTGCAAAGTGGGGCGCATCGCTGACGGCGCCATTCGAGCGAAGAACCGCGCTCAAGTATCAGGCGCGGGTGGAGGAATCGGGAGGCGAGAAGAAACTCGTGTTGACCACGAAAATTGACCGAAGAACAAGACGAACCGAGTTACCCGTGGAGGGAACGCTGGCGCTGAGGTACATTGCCCGCAGGCGA
>Ga0307470_10000296_pt1 | contig 29711 bp, 22 predicted proteins | sample atmos_gasesAM3C__FD_204565 | JGI IMG/M metagenome (GOLD analysis project Ga0307470, IMG submission 204565) | Hardwood forest soil microbial communities from Morgan-Monroe State Forest, Indiana, United States - atmos_gasesAM3C_05 | ecosystem: Environmental > Terrestrial > Soil > Temperate forest... | reverse complement strand
TCCGCAAGGCGCTCGGCGCGCTGTCCGCGGACCAGCGGCGCGCGCTCGAGCTGGCCTACTACGAGGGCCTGACGCAGTCGGAGATCGCCACGCACCTGGGCGAGCCGCTCGGAACCATCAAGACGCGGATGCAACTGGGAATGAAGAAGTTGCGGGAGCGTCTGAAGGCTTTTCGATGATGACGCACGAACAGCTCGAATCGATTGCCGCGCTCGACGCGATCGGCGCCGCCACCGCGGACGAGGCCACCTCCTTCCGCGCGCATCTGGCCTCGTGCGCCGATTGCCGCCGCGCCCGCGACGAGTACGAAGAGGCTGTCTCCCTCCTGGCGCGTGAGCTCGATCCCATCGTTCCTCCGGCGGCGGTCCGCGACCGTATCTTCATGGCCATTGATGAGGCAATTGATGAGGCCATTGATGAAGCCATTGAGCCGGATCAGACCGAAAACGTCGTCGATGCCCAGGATCGCTTCGGCATCAGCCGCTGGTGGATGGCGGCGGCAGCACTGTTTCTCGCTCTTTGGGGTTGGCGCGAGCTGTCCGTCCGCGTTGTCCGGGAAAAGATCAACAGCCGCGAGGCGGACATCCGCCGCCTGGCGGGCGAGAATCAACTCCTCACCGCCCGCAACGAGAAACTGAGCGCGGAGATGGCCGCGCTGGCTTCGCAGGATACCCGTACGATCGCCCTCACCGGCCAACAGGTATCGCCGTCGGCGTCAGCCAGAGTCTTTCTCGAGCCGCAGCAGCGCCGCGCCATCGTCTTCTTCTACAACCTGCCGCCGAATCCCGGTGACAAGAGTTACCAGCTCTGGATTCTTCGCGGCGATCAGCCGAAGCCGCAGAGCGCGGGAGTCTTCGACGTGACGCAAAGCGGCGGCGCGTCGATCTCGATCGAGAACCTCCCGCTCGCGACGGAGATCAAAGGCCTGGCCGTAACTCTCGAGCCGAAAGGCGGCGTCGCACAGCCGACGAACACGAATTTCTTCGTGGCGGGCAGCACGTAGCTGGTTGCTCGCCGAATGCTTCGGCGAAGCGGCGCAGCGGGGAATAATGTCACAACCGGTTGCCGGCCAGCGAGGCTTGATTTCCCCCCGAGAGGCATCCAAACCTCCCGGAGAGGTTCCAAACCACCCCGAGAGGCAACCAAACCACCCCGAGAGGTATCGAGAACCACCCCGAGCGGCATCGAGACCACTCCGAGAGGCAACGAGACCACCCCGAGAGGTATCAAGAACCACCCCGAGTGGCAGCGAGAACCACCCCGAGCGGCAGCGAGGCCACCCCGGGAGGCATCGAAACCTCCCAGAGTGGTATCAAGAACCACCCGGAGTGGTCCGAGAACCACCCGGAGTGGTCCGAGAGCCACCCGGAGTGGTTCCGAGAACCACCCGGAGTGGTCCGAGAACCACCCGGAGTGGTCCGAGAACCACCCGGAGTGGTCCGAGAACCACCAGGAGTGGTCCGAGAACCACCAGGAGTGGTCCGAGAACCACCCGGAGTGGTTCGCGAACCTCCTCGAGTGGCATCAAGACCATCCGGAGAGGTATCAAAGACCTCCGGCGGTGTCCTCCCGAGCCTCCCAGCCCGGTCTCGAACCTCGCTCGAGGAAGTCAGCAACCCAGCAACTTTAGCAACCCAGCAACCACCCATCAAAGCCCGACGATGTTGTATCCGCCGTCGACAAACAGCACCTCGCCCGTAATGCCCGCCGACATCGACGAGAGCAGAAAGAGCGCGGCATTGGCGATCTCTTCGAGCTCCACATTGCGGCGAAGCGGGGCACGCTCGGCGTGGTGCTTGAGCATGCTGGTAAAGCCCGGGACGCCGCGCGCGGCCAATGTATTGACCGGCCCCGCGGAGATGGCATTGACGCGCACGTTCCTCGGGCCGAGGTTCGCGGCCAGGTAGCGGACGCTCGCTTCGAGCGAGGCCTTGGCCACCCCCATGACGTTGTAGCCCAGCACCGCCTTTTCCGCGCCGTAGTACGTCATGGCCAGCACCGCGCCGCCGCCTGACTTCTCGAATAGCGGCAGAGCCGCACGGGTGAGGCCGACGAGCGAGTAGGCGGAGATGTCGTGCGCGATCTTGAAGCCTTCGCGCGATGTGTCCACGAAGTCGTTCTCCATGTCTTCGCGCGGCGCGAATGCGACCGAGTGGACCATGGCGTTGAGGCCGCCGAATTTTTCGCCGACTTCCTTGAAGACCGCGTCGACCTCGGCATCGAGAGTCACGTCGCAAGGAAGGATGAGCGAGTCAGGCATCGCCGTGCAGAGCTCCTCGACGTTCGCCTTCAGCCGCTCCCCCTGGTACGTGAAGGCCAGCCGCATCCCCTCGCGCGCCAGCGCCTGCGCGATGGCCCAGGCGATGGAGCGTTTGTTGGCGACTCCGAAAACGATCCCGGTCTTTCCCTGCAGCAGCGGCATGCTTGCCCCCTTCCGGCCGATCATAGCAAGTGCGGCGACGTCATCCTGCCAACAGCAGGTGCAAGAAGCCTACTTCGACGCCACCTTCGCCCAGGCATCTTTCAGCGTCACCGTTCGATTGAAGACCAGCGCATCGCCGGAGGAATCGGGATCGACACAGAAGTAGCCGAGGCGTTCGAACTGGTAGCGCGTGAACGGCGCGGCGCCGCGAACGGAGGGCTCGAGCTTCGCGCGCGGTACGACCTGGAGGGATTGCGGATTGAGGTCGTCGAGGAAATTGCCGCTCTCCTCCGGGTTCTCCGATTTGAAGAGACGATCGTAGAGACGCACTTCGCAGTCGACGGCGTGATCTGCGGAAACCCAGTGCAGGGTCGCTTTCGGTTTCCGGCCGTCAGGCGAGTCACCGCCGCGCGTAACCGGATCGTAGGTGGCGTGCAGCTCGACGATGTTGCCGGCGTCGTCCTTCACCACGCTCGTGCAGGTGATGAAGTAGGCGGATCGGAGACGCACTTCGCGGCCCGGAGCGAGGCGGAAGAACTTCTTCGGCGGCTCTTCCATGAAGTCGTCGCGCTCGATGAAGATCGTCTTCCCGAACGGAACCTTGCGCGTCCCCATCGACGGGTCATCTGGGTTGTTGGCGGTCTCGAACGATTCGCCCTGTCCCTCGGGGTAGTTGTCGATGACGACGCGCAGGGGATCGAGCACTCCCATCACGCGCGGCGCGTTCGCGTTCAGATCCTCGCGAACGCAGAACTCGATCAGACCGGCATCGATGACGTTCTCCCGCTTGGCTACGCCGACGCGCTCGCAGAAGTTGCGAATGGCGGCCGGTGTGTACCCTCGGCGGCGCAGCCCGGCGATGGTGGGCATGCGCGGGTCGTCCCACCCGCGGACGTGGTTCTCCTCGACCAGCCGCAGCAGTTTGCGCTTCGACATCACCGTGTAGTTGAGGTTGAGCCGCGCGAACTCGTATTGCCGCGGACGGGACGGTACCGAGGTGTTCTCGATCAGCCAGTCATACAACGGCCGGTGGTCCTCGTACTCGAGCGTGCAGAGCGAGTGCGTGATCCCCTCGATCGCATCCGACAGCGGATGCGCGTAGTCATACATCGGATAGATGCACCAGGCATCGCCGGTGCGGTCGTGGTGCTCGTGGCGGATGCGGTAGAGCACCGGGTCGCGCATGTTGATGTTCGGAGAGGCCATGTCGATCTTCGCCCGAAGCACATGCGCGCCGTCCGGAAACTCGCCTGCCTTCATCCGGCGGAAAAGATCGAGGTTTTCGGCGGCACCGCGGCTCCGATACGCCGACTCCTGCCCTGCCTCGGTCAGCGTGCCGCGCATCGACCTCATCTCCTCGACGCTGGAACTGTCGACATACGCTCTCCCGGACAAGATCAGCTCCTCGCCCCAGGCGTAAAGCTGATCGAAGTAATCGGAGGCGTGAAAGAGATTGCCGCCCCAGGAGAAGCCGAGCCAGGCCACGTCGTATTTGATGGACTCGGTGAACTCCACCTCTTCTTTCGCCGGGTTCGTGTCGTCGAAACGGAGGTTGCATTGGCCGTCGTGCTCGCCGGCGACGCCGAAGTTGAGACAGATCGATTTGGCGTGGCCGATGTGCAGGTAACCGTTGGGCTCGGGCGGGAAGCGGGTGATGACGCGCTGGGTCCTGCCCGCGGCGAGATCCTCCTCGACGATCTCGCGGATGAAGTCACGGGGCTTTGGCGGGGCTTCGGTGGTCATGGGGCGCGACCGTATACATCACCGTGCGGCGAGTCAACCACCGCGGGCCACGACGTGGCACAATCGGGTCATGCGAAAACTTACTCTCCTCGCCGCGCTTCTCCTCGCCGCCAGCGCACACGCGCAATCGCTCGACGACGTTGTTTCCAACGTGATGAAGGAGTACGGCGGGACGGCCGCGTGGCAGAAGGTGACGACGATACGGGAGACCGGCAAGGTCGTCCCGACGATGGGCAAAGACGGCGCAACGACGCGCTTCTGGCAGAAGCCGGACAAGCTCCGCGTCGAGATCGTCTATCCGGCGAACACGGAGCTGCGCATCGTCGACGGCGATCATGGAACGCGTAACGGCAAAGAGGCCACCGGCACCGGGCTCGATGCCATGAAGCTTCAGGAGGCGCGTCTGGAGTTGCCGCTTCTCCTGGTGGCGAAGCGCGCTTCCCTGAAGGACATGGGCGTGCACGAAGGCTTCCGCGAGATCGAGATTCCGCTCTCGGCGTCGCTCACGGTGACGGTCGACATCGATCCAAAGTCGTGGCACATCGTTCGCTCGGCCGGCAAGACCTCCGGTCTCGAATTCATCGTCGATTACAGCGACTTCCGCCGCGTCGACGGACTGCTGTTTGCGTTCGTCGAAGCTGGCACGGCGCAGGGGATGCCAACGGCGAAGACGACGCTCGACGCCATCGCTGTCAACGTCCCTTCACCGCCGCCGCCGCCTGCGGCAAAATGACCGTGACCCACTGCGCGTACATCGCCGCCGAGGGATGGAGCCCGTCGGGCGCCACGAGCGTTGGGTCGGTTGCGGCGTGGCGAGAGCCCGGCGTCACATCCGCATAGCGGGCGCCGGCCCGTTTGGTCTCCTCGGCGTTGATGCCGTTGAAATGATCGATCTCGGCGGCGATCTTCGCACGGTCGCGGCCGGTGGCGAAGGGCGTCACGCCCCAGTCTGGGATCGAGACCACCACGACGCGCTTCGGATCGCCGCCGGCGAAGGCGATCGCACGCCGCAGCAGCGCGGCAAACTCCTTTCGATATTGCTCCGCGTCGCGGCCGCGGTATTGATTGTTCACGCCGATCAGCAGAGTCACGAGGGCGTACGGGCCATTCGGTTTCGCCGCATCGATCGCGGATGACAACTCGTCCGTCGTCCAGCCGGTCTTGGCGATGATCTGGGGGTCGGCGATGTCGATCCCGTTCTTCCGGAGCTGACGGGCGAGCTGAACCGGCCAGCGGTCGGTTACGGCAACGCTCTCGCCGATGGTGTAGGAATCACCGAGGGTGAGAAAGCGTGGCGATGGCGTCATCACGAGCATGAGTATGGTGAGAAGTGCGCTCAGCATGAACGAAGTCTAACCGCCCCTTGCTAACCTTTCGCCTCCGCCAGCGTACTTACTCTGCACAGGAGGCAACCATGAAGCGCATCCGCAGTGCAGCGCTCGCGGCAGTGCTTGGGCTCGTTTCGATTTCGGCCGCCCATGCCGCGATCGAGAGTCCCATCCACCGCAATTTCAACGTCCGCCCCGGCGGAACGATCATCATCGACGCCGACGTAGGCGACATCAAGGTGACCTCAGGCGCCGCCAACGCCAGCATCGACGTGGTGCGCGTGGCGAAGACATCGAGCCGTTCGCACGCGGACGAGATCTTCAAAGATTTCGACGTCACCTTCGCCCAGGAAGGAAACGATGTCCGCATCCGGTCGCGCTACAACCATCCCACCTCGTGGTTTCACTGGAACCTGGACTTCGACGTTCACTACGTGGTCAACATCCCGTCGCAGTACAACGTCGACCTGACAACCGCGGGCGGCGACATCACCGTCTCTGATCTGGCCGGCCAGGTGCGGGTGAAGACGTCGGGCGGCGACATTTCGCTCGGGCGGATCGGCGGCGTGGTCGACGCGCACACATCGGGCGGCGACGTGTCGATGGCGGGCTCTCACGCCAACGCCATGCTGTCGACCTCCGGCGGTGACATCAAAGTCGGCGACGCCGGTGGCTCGCTGAACGTGAAGACCTCGGGCGGTTCGATCGATGTCCGCCATGCAGGAGCCGATCTGAAGGCGCACACGTCGGGCGGATCGATCGAGATCGGCGATGCGGGCGGCGCGATCGACGCCTCCAGCTCCGGCGGCTCCATCCGCGCTCGTCTCTCGCGTCAGCCGCACGCCGATTCGACGCTTTCGACTTCCGGAGGAGGCATTACGGTTTCCGTCGCGCCGAATATGGCGCTCGATATCGACGCGCACACGAGCGGCGGCGACGTTGTCTCCGACGTTCCGGTGACGATCCTCGGCAAGCAGCACGACTCATCGCTGAACGGGAAGTTGAACGGCGGCGGCCCGAAGCTCGTGCTCCGCAGTTCCGGCGGCGACATCCGTATCAGGAAATAGGCCGGCACGGCCGGCATTTCTCACAATCTGCTTGAATCGCTTACCACTTCTTTTCGTCGAGAGTCCTTCTCCCCCCGCGGGTTTTTTGCGGGGGGAGAAGGTGCCGGAGGCGGATGAGGGGGGCGTATACGCGACATGAACGATCTTTGGCTTAATTTAATAGACGCACGAGTTGCGCGCACAACTGACACACGCGTGAAAGGCCCCCTCATCCGCCTGTCGGCACCTTCTCCCCCGCAAGAAACCGCGGGGGAGAAGGGCTCTCGACGGGGTACAGGGTGCCGACGACTCCAGTGAGCGTGTGGGAAATGCCGGCCTAGCCGGCCGCTAGGATCGCCTTCGCGGCCGCGCGCGCGCTGGCAAAGGCGGCGTCCGACAGGATGCCGCCTTCGTCGACCCAGTCGCCTGCCACGTAAAGACCGCGTATCGGAGTCGCGGCGCGCATCCGCGGCGATTTGCCTTCCGGCTCCACAAGCGCATTCGACACCGTCATCGACGGCAGGAACCGGCGGTGAACGATGAGGTCGCGCCAGCCGGGCTGCATCTCGTCGATGAGCGCTTCCAACTCCTGCTCCGTTCCGTCGCCATACCTCATGGCGTGGAGGAGAGCGCCACCCTTCGGCGTCAACTGCGCCCACTTCGAATGGACCGAGTAGTAAAGGGGCTTGTCGATCCCGAGAGCGAACGTGTTGCCGGGCATGGGGAGCTTTGACAAGGCAACGTCGAGGCAAGCGGCAGTCACAGCGGTCATCGAAGGCCAGTCGAGATCAGGAACGAGATCGCGAGCCGTGACGGGATCGACCGCGAGAAGGACGGTTTCTGCCGGGATGCGCGTTCCCTTGTCGGGGTCGGACATGTCCGGCATGGCCAGTGACATCGTATCGTTGCGGACATCGACTTCCAGTCCGCCGAGCTCTACGGCACGGACCGCACCATCGTCGTGATGGACGTTCACGACGCGCGAGCTCGTCACGAAATTCACTCCCGAGGCAACGGCGGAGCTGTGTAGCGAGTCGACGATCTTCTGCCACCCTTCATCGACGTAGACGACGCCACGGATTGCCAGCCGCAGATGGGCCAGCGCCACGCTCGCGCTCTGGAGGTCGGCGCGATCGCTGTAGGTTGCAAGTCGGAAGAGCGCTTCCAGCACCCGACGCAGGCGCTCGTCAGACGCGTTCGCGTCGATCCACTCGCGCACGGTCATCGATGCGAACGGTTTGGGATCGATGCCGCGGATGCGAAGCAGCAATCGTGCTCCCTGCACCTTTGCTTTCAGCCCGAAAAGCGAAGTCGTCAGTAACGACCAGGGCGTGCTGGGGAGTTTGTACCGATCGCTTCCAAGCATGGCTATGCCGCGCGGCTTCGGTATGCCGCCGCGCACGGGGATACCGAGCTCGCGCAGAACGTTCCATCCGAGGCCGTTGCGATAGAACGCGTGCGGCCCGAGGTTGAACCGGTAGCCGTGGCGGAGATGGGTCACGGCACGGCCGCCGAGATAACGGCGGCGCTCGAAGATCGTCACGGTGCGGCCGGCGCGCGCCAGGAAAACCGCGGCCGAGAGCCCGGCCAGCCCGCCGCCGACGATAATGACGTTTTTTGACACGATTGTTGCGGATGCTATCGCGAATTCACCACGCGCGAGAATGAAGTGTGGCACAATTTCTATTGGTCCAAACTCCCCAGGATGAAAAAAGGGCAGCTCCGCTGTTTTCGTGCCGCGCACGAGTACGTGAGTTGTGCGCGTTCAACCGGGAGAATGATTCTGCGCAGACTGGTGGTGTGTTGGTTGCTGCTCGTGCCCATCGCGGGATTTGCCGCGTCGGGCGATGAGTTCTATCAGCGGCTCTACCAGCGGGGTATGGCTCACTTCGCCGCGGGCGAGTACGCCAGTGCTTTCACCGAGCTGCGCAATGCGGCATTCGGCTTCGTGGAGCAGGTCGACCAGTTCGAGACGGTACAGGCCTACGCCGTCGTGGCCGCTCACCGGCTGGGACACGACAACGATGCCCGCGACTCGCTCTTGCGCATCGTCTCGGCGGAAAAGATTCAGCCGCATTTCCTCTCAGTGAAGCTTCCCGATGAACTGCGCATAGAGGTCGATACCGTCGCCGTGGCTCAGTTGACGACCCAGGAGTGCGTCCTCCTCGGTGTGCCGGCACAGATGCTGGACACCGCGGCAAAGCCGGTCGTCGTCGTACCGACGCCGACGAAGAGACCGAATGTCGCGACGACCGCGCCACGCGAGCGCGGAGCCACCGACGACGCGGCTCCTCCCGATGCCGACCCCAAAAAGACTCCGCCGAGACCGGCTCCTCCAACGCAGCAACCGGTCGCGCCCGTGCCCCAGACGCCGACAGTCGTGCCGACGCCGGTGAGACCGCCGCAGCCTGACGCGCCGACTCCGCAACCTGTTGATCCAAAGCCCAGTCCACCGCCACCGGCTCCACAACCGAAGCAGGAGACGGTCCCTGCGCAGCCCCAGGCGACCGCACCGGTTTCCAAGCAGCTGCCGGAGGTGAAGAACGCGGATGCCAGTCTCGCCGAGGCCCAGCAGGCGATCGACAACGGCGAGATCGGACGCGCGCGGTCCATCTACAGCGCGGTCCTGAACGTCCCTCAGCTCACCCATGCCGCGACACTGCGCCTGGCCGAGGGCCTGTATCGCGTGCGTGATTTCGCGGGCGCTACGCGTGCGTTCCAACGAGCAGGCACGCTCGGTCACGGCGAAGAGCCGTACCACTACTACTACGCGGTGGCGTTGTATGAATCGGGCCACTACGGGGACGCGAAGCGCGAGCTCACCGCCTCGCTGCCCTACATCTCGGTGACACCGGACGTGGCGCGTTATCGCATGAAAATCGAGGGAGCGATTGAGTGATGGGGTGTGGGGAGTGGAGGGTAGGGAGTGGGAGAAAGGCCGCTTCATGCTCTGACTCCCGCGTCACACAGCCACACCCCACTCCCCACACCCCTCCCGCAATCTCTTGTCGATCTGACACTTCCCTTTGATAGAATCATCAAAATCCACTTGATGGAATCGCCCAAATCCGCGAGCGTCTTCGAAAGGCTGCCATGAAAAAACTTGCCGTTGCTATCGCCCTGATGCTGTTCGCGATCGTCGGAAATGCCGCCGAGCGAGCGACGACGCCCGAGATCACGCCGCCCGCCAACGGCGAAGAGTTCCTGCGTCTGAGCAGCACCGAGAAACTGTTCTGGTCGATCGGTTACGCACAGGGGTACCTCGACGCCCTGAACAAGATCGACGTTGCCGCCGGCCCGAATTCAGCCTGCGCCAGTCTGGCTGTCCGCACGGAGCGCCAGAGCTCGACCGCCGGCAAGATGTCCGGTTTCGAATTGGTCTCCGGCCTCGAGAAGTTCTACGCCGATCCGGCCAACACGCTGATCCCCGTCGGCAGCGCCATCCGTATCTACATGCTGCAGGCCGCCGGCAAGGATCAGGCGACGATTCAGGAATTGATCGAGACCGCACGCGCACTGGGCGCGGAAAGCTCACACCGCCCGTTGGCAGGCAAGTAGTCAACATCACCATCAGCAGTCCAACTCAGGTGGAGGGATGCAGTGGATTCGGTTCGGTCGACGGCCGCCGCGTTCTGCGTCATTCCTCTGCTGGCCATCTCGGGCGCGGCCAATCGCCTGCTGCCCAGGCGCATACCGGCGGTCGTACCAGCCATCGCGCTTGCCGCACTGCGTGACTCGAACGACGCGAACGATTTTCGCCGCTTTGAGGCCGCGCTTGCCGTGGCGAAATCGCTTGCGGAGGCCATGCCCATCGGCGCGCAGCGCAACGACCTACGGCGCTTCATCCTCGTGTACGAGGATATCGACGCCATCTGGGGTTTCGCGGTTCACGATCACTACGGCGCTTACTTCAACGACGATTCCCTGCCGGGTATGCGCGATCGCCTGAATGCCGACTATCCAGACTACGAGACCTTCATCGCGGAGTATCGCGTCACCGACCGCAAGGGCAACATTCTCTACCCGACGGCGGAGACGCGTGCGTTTCTGCTGAAGCTGCTCGCTCCGCCGGCGCCGAAGCCACCCGTCACGACGCAGCCCCCATCGTAGAGCGCGAATCGAGCGCGCGGATGGCGTGAATCAACCGTTTGCCGGCCGATGTCCCCTTCGTGACGACGGCGTTAAAGCCACTCTTCAACTGTTCGCGATCGCCGGCGGTCAGCTCTTTCGCCGTGAAAGCGAGAATCGGAATGCGCGATGTGGCGTCACACTGTCTCAACTGTGCGGCCACTTCGAAACCGCTCATTCCCGGCATGGCCAGGTCGAGAATGATGACGTCCGGCACGCTCGCGTTCGCCCGTTGCAGCCCATCGGCACCGGAGAACGCTTTCTCGATCTGATATCCCTGCTTGGTCAGCTCGGCCTCGATCATGTCATGCACGCTGACATCATCGTCGATGAGAAGCAGGCGCGGACGCTTCGGCGCCGCGGTGCGCACCGTGATCTCGCGCAGCCGGCGCATGAGCCGCGTCCAGTCGACCGGCTTCACGAAATAGTCGTCGGCGCCGAAGGCGAGGCCAAGCTCCCGATTGTCGATCATCGACACGATGATGACCGGCAGACTTGCCGTCGAGGCATCGGCCTTCAATGCCCGCAGCACATCCCAACCCTGCGCGCCCGGCAGCACGATGTCGAGCGTGATCGCGACCGGTCGGATGGTGCGTGCCAGACGGAGAGCCTCATCACCGTTGCGGGCGCGGATCGGCACATACGCGGCCGCCTGCAGATAGGCGGCCAGCGTCGAGTAGGCCTGGTCTTCGTCTTCCACGACGAGCACGCGCTCTCCTGGCGGGATCACCGTACCGTCGACGTTGATGATCGGGCTGGGAATGGTGGTGCCGGCGAAGTGGACGGGCAGCGTGAAGGTGAACGTGCTCCCCTTCCCGACCTCGCTGGCGACGGTGAGCGTTCCGCTCTGCAATTCCACAAACTTCCGGACGAGCGAGAGGCCGAGGCCGGTGCCGCCGTATTGCCGATTCAAGGTGCCGTCGACCTGCCGGAACTCTTCGAAGATCAGGGCCAGGTTCTCCTGCGCGATGCCGATGCCGGAATCGACGACGTCGATGCTGATCGACTCCGGCCGGTCGTCCGTGGCTTCGAGGTGGTGCGCGCGAATCGTGACGATCGAATCGCTCGGCGAAAACTTCACGGCATTCGACAGCAGGTTGTAGAGGATCTGCTTGAACTTGGCCTGATCGGTCTCGATCGCCGTTACGCCCGGCTTGATCTCCACGGCGAACGTGATCGCTTTGCGGGTGGACATGCCTCGCATCACCTGGCAGACGCTCTCGATCGCGCTCCGGACCGGGAACGTCTCCGGCAACAGCTCCATCTTGCCGGCTTCGACCTTCGAGAGATCGAGGATGTCGTTGATGATCTCGAGAAGGTGCTTGCCGGAGCTCAGGATCGAGCGGATGAACGTGATGGACTTGGCGTCGATCTGGGTCTCCAGCCGGTCGATGAGAATCTCCGAGAAACCGATGATGGCGTTCATCGGCGTCCTCAGCTCGTGGCTCATATTGGCCAGGAAGCGGCTCTTGGCCTGATTCGCCTCCTCCGCTTCCCGGTTCTTGAGCTGCAGCTCGCGCAAAATGCGCGCTTTCGAGATCGCCGAGATGGCGTGCTCGCGTACGCGCGCGAGCTTGCGCAGGTCGCCGCGGCTGAAGGCGTCCGGGTCGCTGAAGTTGTCGAAGACGAGAAAACCCTCGATGCGGCCGCCCAGCGATACCTCCATGGCCAGCATCGATCTCGGAACAGGGAGATGTTTTGTCTGATCGCTTCCCGCGAGCTCGGAGAACACCTCGCCTTTGACGAGGTAGACCCCTTCTTCGAGCAGCTCGGCGCGTTCGGAGTAGCGTCGCGTGGCCTCCTCCGGGGAAAGGTGCACGTCGCGGAAGGCGCCGACGTCGTAGCCGAGAGCGGCCACGACTTCCGCGCGGTGCCGCTCGTAGTCGAACTGAAGAAAGACCGACGCATCCGCCTGGGGAAAGAGCTTCATTCCCTGCTCGAGCAGGCTGCGCAGCACGTTCTCGAGTACCAGCTCACGATTGATGATCTCGACCATCTTGTCGAGCGTTTCCAGCTCGTGCGTGCGCGCCGAGACGATCGCTTCGAGCTCACTGTTCCGGCGCTGGAGGCGCCGAACGCGCAGGCGATTGGCGAGACTGGCGATGGCTACCGTGAGCGCGACATACCCGATCAACGCCCACCAGCGCAGCCACCACGGCGGCAGGACCGAGAACTCGTACAGTTCCGGCAACGACCAGACCCCGTCGCTGTTCCGGGCCATCACGGCAAAGCGGTAGGACTTGGGGAAGAAGTACGCCGGCAGGTTGGTGTACCGGATCTTGGCGTCGGGACGCGCCGACGACCAACCGCTGTCGTAGCCGAAGAGTCGCGTACGATAAACGACGAGCGACTCGTCGCTGAACGTCAGCGCGGCGTAGGCGATCGAGATTTCGTTGTTGCCGCTTCGGTCTTCGTGAAAGGCGATGTCGCGGAATCGGACGACCGGCGGTTCCGCGTTCGGCTCGCGCAGGGCCGGGTTGAAAATGGACAAGCCGCGCGGAGTGGCAAAGTAGACGCGTCCGTCATCGCCGACGGCGAGTGGGTCGTACGCCCAAGCCTCATTGTCGATGAGACCGTCCGCCTTCGAAACTCGTGCTCGGACGTGAAAGTCGCGCAGATCGACTTCGGCCAGTCCCGCGTTCTGGCTGACCCACACCGACTGTCCCTGCGGCGACAGCATGAGCCCGGCGACCATGCTGCCGCCGAGCGTTGAGACGGGGAGCGTCGCCACCGTGTGGAGCGGCTTCGTGTCGAGGATGGCCAGACCATCCGCAGTGCCGCTCCATAACTTGCCACCCGCCCACAGCAGCACGCGAACGGAATCAGTGCTCGCGCCCGTGGCCTGCGACCACGCCGGCGCGAAGAACCTGTCCACTTCGCCGGAACGCGTGGCCGATGGATTGAACGGCGTGTGACTGCGGAGCAAACCGCTGTCTGGTGTACCCGCCCACACATAGCCGTCGTCGTCGACAGCCACCGCGCTTGCTCCCGCCGGAGGAAGTCCTGCACGTGTTCCGAACGTAAACCACTGACCACCGGCCAGACAGTGGATCCCGTGAATGCCAGCGAGCCAGATCGTTTCGGCACCTCGGATTGTGAACGGCTGAACAAGGTATGTCGTGTCAACCGGATAGGACGTGTTGACGGCGGGCACTCCGCCGACCGTGATGTTCGTTCGCGTGGACGCGGACATCATCGGCGGCGCATCGTTGACCGTGGAAAGGCAGTTGACGCCACCGACAGTACCGATCCAGATGCGCCCTTCGGCGTCGCGTGCCAGCGAATAGACGGAATTGCTGAGCAATCCTTCGCTGACGCGCAGGACCATTCTCGCCTTGGCGGGCGGGAACACTGCCAGGCCACCGCCGGTGCCGACGAACATCTGATTCGCCCACGGCCCGGGACTTCTTGCCTCGGGGGCGAGCACGCTGAACGCGCTCGGGTCGGGGAGGGCCGGCTGCTCGCCTGCGTGAGAGCGGCCGGTCAGCGCCTCGAAGGCGCGGTAGTCCTTCCGCAATCGCGATACGCCGCCGTTCTGCGCGAACCAGAGGTTCCCTTCCCGGTCTTCATAAAGCGCCCATAACGAGTCGCCGAGGAGATCGCTCGTCCGGTTCACGACCAGGCGGTCGGCAAAGTTTCGTCCGTCGATCCGCACGGCGCCCGAGCCAAGGCTGGCGATCCACACCTCGCCGCGCGACGTTTCGAGGATCGACACGATCCGCTCACTGAGATCGTGACTGATTTCTTCGTAACGCTCGCCTTGCCCGCGCCATACGGCTCCGTTGATACACCCGCCCCACAGCGCGCCGTCACGCGCCTCCATCATCGCACCGGCGACACAAGTCGGTTGGCCGCGAAGCGGGCCGCGGAACTTACCTTCGCGGTCGAACTGCAGGATCGGGCCCGCGTTGAGCGCAACGAGCACCGAGCCGTCGCGGCGCATGAGCATACTGGCCACGCCGCCGCTCATCGGGACGTCGTCGATCGTTCCGCGTTCGAGTACGTCGCCGCGGAAGCGATAGCGGACGAGACGATCCTGAACGCCAGCCCAGATCCAGCCGTCGATGCCGGTGACAAGGCAGTTGCGTCGTACGCGCATTTGCGGCAGGTGCTCGTTGCCGATCACCGTTACGAATCGCACCCTCTTTCCCGGCTCGTAGGCGTCAAGCGATTTCTCGGAGACGACCAGTCCTGATTCAGAGCCCACCCACAGATGATGAGTGCCGTCTTCGGCAACCTCGCGAATCGTCAGATCGCGAATGCCGTCGGCCGTTCCATACGCTTCCATGGCGTGCCCGTCGTAGCGGGTCAGGCCTGACGAATAGAAGGCAAACCAGATGTAGCCGAGGTCGTCCTGCGTCACTTTCTGGACGCTGGCCGAGGAAAGCGGGTTGACCTGATCGTTCGGCGTGAAATGGCGGAACGGAAGTTCCTGCGCACCAAGGGGAAGGGCGACGAGGAAGGCGGCAACAAGGGGACGCATCCATCGACGCATCGGTTCAGTTTACCGCCGCGGAACTCCTCCGCGACTTCTACGTACAATCGGGACATGGCCGGACCGCGGGACTGGATCAAGCTCGGGAAAGATACGTTTTCGTCTTTGAGAACGAAGGACGTCACGAACCTCTACGCGCTCGAGTGGCCCGAGACGCGGAAGATGCTGATCGCCGATTACCAGTCGGAGATCGACGGCGATCCGAAGCGCCTGCGTCGGTTCGTCCGGACGCGCAGCGCGATGCTCCTTGGCCTGGCCAAGCGTCTGGCGCCGTTTCGACGCGTGCTCTTCCTCGTGGCATTCGTCTGGTTCTTCTTCTGCCTCTTCACCGCCTTCACGCGGCACAACAGCTTCCACGCCTGGCCATTCGTTGAAATGGGTGCGACATTCATGGTCGTCGTGCTCCTTCTGGCGATGGAGCTGATCGACAAGATCAAGTATCGCGACGAGCTGGAGCTCGCGCGCGACCTGCAGGCGGACCTGATCCCGAAGGTTCCGCCGCAGACGAGCGAATACGAGATCGCCGCCTACAACCGGATCGCCAATACGGTCGGCGGCGACATCTACGATTTCGTCCCTCTTTCTGACGGCCGGCTGGCTGTTCTGTTCGGAGACGCCTCGGGTCACGGGATGGCGGCCGGACTGGTGATGGCTGTCGCGCACGCATCGTGGCGGACGCAGCTCGATGTCGATCCATCGCCGCTCCTGATCGTCGGCTCGCTCAATCGTATTCTCTGCCGCACCGGCGGTCCGCGTTCTTTTTTCTCGTGCTGCTATGTGCTGTTCGAGCGCGACGGCAGTTTCAGCGCCACCGTGGCCGGGCACCCGCAGATTGTAAAGATCGCCGGTGGCAAGGTCGTCGACCGGATCGGCACCGGCTCCTATCCACTCGGTGTGAAGTCGGGGATGACGTGGCAGGAACAACACGGCACTCTCGGGCGCGGCGAACGCCTGCTATTTCATTCCGATGGACTGACTGAGGCGCGCAATGCTGACGAAAGGGAGTTCGGCGATTCGTTCGTCGACGCCATCATCGGCTGGAACACCGCTGCCTCGGCCGCGACACTCGTCGACACCTTCGTCGGCGAGTGGAATCTCTTCACCGGCGGCCGCCCGCCGGAGGATGACGTGTCGATTGCCGTGATCGCGCGGCGGTAGTACGAAGCACAGACAAAAGTGTCTGTGCCACATTGGCCTGGGTTTCTGCCCCAGACATGTCTTCGCCACAAGGTCACCGTCGACCAGCTTCAATGTGGCACAGACACTTTTGTCTGTGCCTACGAGCGTCAGCGAGTCGCGACGGCACCGTGCTGCGCGCCGCAGGCGCAAACATTCGGATCAGACACCGCCTCCGGCTCATACCCCAACGCCGGTGCGAGCCAGCGCTCGACGAGCGGGAGCGGCATGTCCTTGCGGGCGTGATAGTCGACGACCTGGTCGCGGCCGATGCGGCCGACGGCGAAGTACTTCGACTGCGTATGCGCGAAGTAGAAGCCGCTCACCGAGGCCGCGGGCATCATGGCCATGGTTTCGGTCAGCTCGATGCCTGCGCGCTCCGCGCCGAGGAGCGTGAAGAGCGTGGCCTTCTCGCTGTGATCCGGCGCGGCCGGATAGCCGGGCGCGGGACGGATCCCGCGATACTTCTCCGCGATCAGTTCTTCGCTGGAAAGGTTCTCGTTCGGCGCGTACCACTCCGCGCGCGTCTCTTTGTGCAACAGCTCCGCGAGCCCTTCGGCCAGCCGATCGGCTAGCGCTTTGGTCATGATGGCGTTGTAGTCGTCGTGGTCCTTTTCGAACCGTGCCACAACCTCGGCCACTCCGATTCCGGCGGTGACGGCGAAGCCGCCTACGTAGTCGATGACGCCGCTGGCTTTCGGCGCCACGAAATCGGCAAGCGCGAGGTTCTGACCGGTGTTCGTTTCCTGCTGCTGGCGCAGCGTATGAAGTCTCGCGATCACAGCGCCGCGCGATTCATCGGCGTAGACCTCGACATCGTCGCCTACCGAGTTGGCCGGCCAGAAACCGTAGACGGCCCGGGCGCGAATGAGACGGTTGTCGATGATCTCGCGAAGCAGTTTCTGCCCGTCGTCGTACAGTTCTTTCGCCCGAGGCTCGTCGAGGATCTGCGGAAAACGGCCGCGCATCTCCCACGCGGCGAAGAAGGGATTCCAGTCGATGAACGGCTCGATGCGCTCGAGCGGAACATCTTCGAGAACTCGGACGCCGAGGAACGGCGGCCGGTCGGGTGAAAACGTCAACGCCGGTTTGCGGCGCCGAGCGGCGTCGATCGACAGCAGCTTCGTCTCGCTCTGCCGCTTTGCCTGCGCCTCGCGAAGATGCTCGTACTCGCTCTGACGCTCACGCTCGAAATCGTCGCGCCTGTCCGACAGCAGCGTGCTGACCACTCCCACCGCACGCGAGGCATCGAGAACATGAACGGTGGAATGTGAGTAACGCGGCGCGATCTTCACGGCGGTGTGCAGCTTGGAGGTGGTCGCGCCGCCGATCAGCATCGGCGTGGTGAAGCCGCGCCGTTCCATCTCGCGCGCTACGTGAACCATCTCGTCGAGCGAAGGGGTGATGAGACCGGAGAGGCCGATGATGTCGACCTTCTCTGCGATTGCGGTATCGAGGATCCTGTCCGCGGAAACCATCACCCCGAGGTCGATCACCTCGTAGTTGTTGCAGCCGAGAACCACGCCCACGATGTTCTTGCCGATGTCATGGACGTCGCCCTTGACGGTGGCCATCAGCACCTTGCCGCGCTGTGAGAGATCGCCGGCTTTTGCCTTCTCCGCTTCCATGAACGGCAGCAGATAGGCCACCGCCTTCTTCATGACCCGCGCGCTCTTCACCACTTGCGGGAGGAACATCTTGCCGGCGCCGAAGAGGTTGCCGACGACGTTCATCCCGTCCATCAGCGGCCCTTCGATGATCGAAAGCGCGCTCGGGTAGGTCTGACGCGCCTCCTCGATGTCGCTGTCGAGGTTCTCGATGATGCCTTTGACCAGCGAGTGCGAGAGCCGCTCCTCGACGCTGCCGCTACGCCAGGCCTCTTCCTCTTTCGCGGTGGTTACCCCTTGTCCCTTCACACTGTCGGCAAAAGCGAGAAGGCGCTCGGTGGCGTCGGGACGGCGGTTGAGCAGCACGTCTTCGACGAGGTCGAGCAGTTCGCGCGGAATCTCTTCGTAGATGGCGAGTTGCCCGGCGTTGACGATCCCCATCGTCAGGCCGGATTTGATGGCGTGATACAGAAAGGCGGCGTGCATGGCCTCGCGCACCGTCTTGTTGCCGCGGAATGAGAAGGAGACGTTGCTGATGCCGCCGGAGAAGCTGACCAGCGGAAAACGCTCGTGCAGTTGCTGCACCGCGTCGATGAAGGCGACGCCGTAGTTGTTGTGCTCCTCGATCCCCGTTGCGACGGTGAGGACGTTGGGATCGAAGATTACGTCGGTGGGATCAAAGCCGACTTCGTCGACGAGGATGTGGAAGGCTCGCGAGCAGATGGCTACCTTGCGCTCGATCGAATCGGCCTGCCCCTGCTCGTCGAAGGCCATCACGATCACGGCGGCGCCGAAGCGGCGGATGATGCGGGCCTGCTCGCGGAACTTATCTTCGCCTTCTTTTAGCGAGATGGAGTTGACGACCGATTTTCCCTGCGTGCACTTGAGCCCCGCCTCGAGCACCGACCACTTCGACGAATCGATCATGAGCGGCACGCGGGCGATGTCGGGCTCCGAGGCCACCAGGTGGAGAAAGTGCGTCATGACCTTCTCCGAGTCGAGCAGCCCCTCGTCCATGTTGACGTCGAGAATGTTCGCGCCGCCGTCGATCTGCTGCTTGGCGATGGCCAGCGCCGGCTCGAGCTCGCCCGCTTTCACCAATTGCGCGAACTTCGGCGAGCCGGTGACGTTGGTGCGCTCGCCGACCATGATGAACTGCGACCCTTCGCCGCCGTCGTTGCGCACGGTGAGCGCTTCGAGGCCGCTGAGCCGCAGATGTTTCTCGACCTGCGGCGGGACGCGTGGCGGAAACTCTTTCACGGCCTCGGCGATGGCGCGGATGTAGTCAGGCGTCGTACCGCAGCAGCCGCCGACCAGGTTGATCCAGTTGTTGCCGGCATACTCGTGCAGCAGTTCAGCCATCTCCGCCGGCGTCTGGTCGTACTCGCCGAGGGCGTTCGGCAGCCCCGCGTTCGGGTAGCAACTGATGTAGACCGGCGCGATGGCGGCAAGTTCCTCGATGTGCGGCCGCATCTCCTTCGCGCCGAGGGCGCAGTTGATGCCGACGGCGAGGAGCGGCGCGTGCGAGATCGAGTTCCAGCACGCTTCCACGGTCTGGCCGGAAAGGGTCCGGCCCGAGGCGTCGGTAATGGTGATCGAAGCGATGACCGGCAGGCGGATGCCGGTGTCGGCGAAGTACTTTTCGATCGCGAACAGGGCCGCCTTCAGGTTGAGAGTGTCGAAGGTCGTCTCCGGCATCAGGATGTCGGCGCCGCCGTCGACGAGACCTCGGGTCTGGTCGTAGTAGGCGTTGACCAGTTCGTCGAACGTCACGCCGCGAAAGGCGGGGTTGTTGACGTCGGGCGAGAGGGATGCGGTCTTGTTGGCCGGACCGATCGAGCCGGCCACGAAGCGGGGACGGTCGAGGGTAGTCCAGGCATCGACCGCTTTCCGCGCCAGGCGCGCCGCGGCGAGGTTGATGTCGTAGGCGTACTGGATGAGATCGTAGTCAGCGAGCGAGATGGCCTGGGCGTTGAAGGTGTTCGTCTCGATGATGTCGGCGCCGGCCTCGAGGTACTGGCGATGAATCTCTTCGATGACGGCCGGGTTCGTCAGGCAGAGGATGTCGTTGGCGCCCTTGAGGTCGCGCGGATGTCCGGCGAATTGCGCGCCGCGAAACGCTGCCTCGTCGAGCCGGTAGCGCTGGATCATCGTCCCCATCGCGCCATCGAGGATGAGGATGCGCTGATCGAGTAAATGACTGAGCTCGGCGGTACGGTCTGGTTGCGCCATTCGAATCTCCTGAAAAGAAAAGCCCCGCTTGAAATTGCGGGGCTTCAGTCGGAGTCGAACGCCTGCTGCCGGCTCTTTAGCTTTTTTTATCCTGGTTGCAAGCGGCCCCGCAAATCAGTCCAGTGGCTCCGAGCGTACGGCAGCGCCGGCAGAGTTGTCAAACGGCTTGAGGCGCGGAATCCAGCGGCGGACGTGCTTGCAGTACTCGATGTAGTCCTCGCCGAACTTCGCTCGAAGCACGGGCTCTTCGAATCCGAGGATGAAAAGCGATGTAGCACACCAGAGGACGACGATCAGGATGAGCATCGTCTTCGTCAGCATTGGAAACGTCACCGCCTCGCCGAGCAGGACCACGCCCATGCCGACGTACATCGGATTGCGCACCCAGCGATAGAGGCCGCTGACGACCAGCCGTCGCGGTGGATCGAAGGGCGCCGGTGTTCCGATGCCCCGCCAAGCGAATTCGAACATGCACCAGATGGCGATCACTCCGCCGCACGCGGTCACGATCCAACCCCAGGGACGAGGATTGGCGAAAGCGCCAGTGCCTACGATCCATCGCGGCAGGTACCACGTCCAGATCGACACGAATATCGGGCCGACGATGAGCGAGCGAACGATAGCGAAGAGTCGCGCCAGCATGGAATCAACATGCTATCTTCAAAGCGCTATGTCCACCGTTGCCGAACTACCAATCGCCCATACCGATCCCATCAACGCGAAGATTCTGGCGATCTCGGAAGACCGCATCCAAGGGTTCGTCCGCGACCCGATCGCCGTCATCGCCGAACAGTCCGGCGTCGATGAAGAGACCGTCATCGAGCGGGTCAGAGCCATGCTCCGCGCCGGCACCATCCGGCGCGTGCGGCAGACGCTGATGGCGACCAACCTCGCCGAGGGGGCGCTGGTAGCGTGGCAGTACCCGGAGGGGAAGCTGGAAGCGGCCTTCGACTACATGGTCAAGGACGATCCCTTCTCCGGCCATGTCGTCATTCGTTCCGCCGATCCGGCGACGCCCGGTTCGCATTATCGCCTCTGGACGACGGTGAAAGTGCCGCAGGGGTATTCGATCGAAAAGCATTGCGCGATGATCGGCGGTCTCACCGGCGCGGAGCATTTCCGCGTGATGCCTGCCAACCGGATCTTCGCCCTCGGCGTTGGCCACGTGCGCCGCAAAGGGATGGAGCCGGGCTCCAAATCGGATGCTCTGGCCGAGGAAAAAGACACGACCAAGGCCGTTCTGAGCGAGCTCGATTGGCGCGTCCTGACGGCACTGAAACGCGAAGTCGAGCCGGACGAGTTCACGCACGACCTCTGGCGTGCTCGCGCCGCCGAGGCCGGCGTCCCTTTGGAAACGTTCTACGAAGTGGCCGAGTCGCTCAACGCGCGCAAGGTCATCGGGCGGTTTTCGACGTTTCTCGAGCATGTGAAGCCGCTGCAGACCGGCGAGCGCGTCACACGCTTCAACGCCCTGTTCCACTGGGCGGTTCCGCCCGGCCGCGAGATCGAGGCAGGGCGGGAAGTGGGACGCTTTCACATCCTCACGCACTGCTACTGGCGCGAAGGCGGCACCGAGTTTCGCAACGTCAACATCATGGCGGTGGCACACGGCACGGAGAAGGATGCCGTGCTGGCCCACAAGGCGGCCATCGATGCCCATCTCGCCGCGATCGGCATCCCCGTGGCGTACACGAACGTCTTCTGGGGCGGCCGCAGCGAGATCAAGCCGTCGGAGATCTCGCCGTTTGCCTACGGCGACTTCTGCCGGAGCCTGGGAGTGGATCCGGAGACGATGAGGGAGTGAGTGTGACGGGAGTCGGGAGTCGGGGGTCGGGAATCGGAGAACCTGAAGCGGCATCTCCGACAACCGACAACCGACAACCGACAACGGCCGTCTCCGTCGCTCTCGCCGCGGCCGTTCTCTCTGTCGCGACAATCGCGTTCATCCAGTCTTACGCTCGCTGGCTCGATCCGATCATCGACACCGGCCGCGACCTCTACATCCCTGAACAGCTCGCGAAGGGGGCGAAGCTCTATCGCGATATCCGTTATCAGTACCCGCCGCTCGCGCCATATCTGCTGGCGCTGATCACCGGCGGGATCGGACACTCGCTGGCGGCGTACATGGCCATTGGAATCACGCAGGCGATGACGATCATGGCGTCTCTCTGGGTGGCGCTACGGCGGCCGTTGCCCGCATTCGCGGCAACGCTGTCGTTCGCGGCGATCTGTTTCTGCGGCGCGTCGACATGGGGAGCGAATTTTCTGTTTCCGTACAGCTACGGGGCGACGTTCGGCATGACGTTGCTATGCATCGCGCTCGCCGCGTTCGTCCGCGCGCGCAACGCGCTGGCGATCGGAGCGATCGTGCTGGCGTCGTGGTGCAAAGTCGAGTACGCGGTCGCGGCGCTGGTGATCGTGGTCATCCTGGCCATCGCGCGGCGCGTGACGTTGCGTCAGGCGGCTGGGTATTGCGGCGCGATGATCCTGTCTATCGCGCTGGTCGCTCTCTACTTTCGCGATACGAGCTGGTGGAGCGAGAACGTTTTCGCCGCCTGGCAGCACGGCGCGCGGGCGAAGCGTTTCTTCGAGGTCATTTCCGGACTGGCCAGTTGGAGAGAGCAGGCGGTACAGATCGCGGTCGGTATCGCCGGGATCGCGGCAATCTTCTTCCTGCAACGATGGCGGAGCTGGCTGGCGGCGGTTGGAATCGTCATCGCGGCCGTCCTGATCGCTGACCATTCGTTCTTCCGCGCCTGGGCCGTGCTGCAGTGGGTGGCCCTCGGCTGGGCGCTGGTGCGCGACCGCAAGAGCCCGTTGCTGATCTTCGCGGCCTTCTCCGTCGCCACGACGCTGCGAATCCCGCTCAACGTCTCGCCGTCGTGGTACGGCTTCGTGCTGACCATCCCCGCGATGGCGCTGGCCGCATACGCGCTGTTCTGCTATCTGCCGCGAAGAAACGTGTTGGCCCTGCTCTGGATCGCGCCATTCCTGACGAACGCGGGCAACGATCTCTGGCAGCAGCGTGTCCGCTATGCCGAGAAACGATACGCGATCGTCTCGCCGCGCGGCACGTTCTATGACTGGAATGCCGACCGCGCGGCGATCCTGAATCGAGTGATGGCCACGGTCCATGACGGCACGCTGGCCGTCATGCCGGAGGGGATCACCATCAACTACCTGACTCAAACGCGAACCCCGCTGACGTTTCATACGTTCACGCCTGTCGAGACAGCCGATCCGGCGGTCGAGGATGTGATCGTACGGGAGCTGATCGCCCATCCGCCCGATCGCGTGCTGCTCGTCAGCCGCGACGTGCGCGAGTACGGCTCGCGTGGCTTCGGAGTCGACTACGACATCCGCGTCATCGCCCTGCTGCGAGACCGCTATCGCGTCCAGCAGGAGTGGCGCGGCGAACGGTTTGAAGCGATTCTTTTCCGGAAAGCGGTCGCTGCCCGATCTTGATTTGACATCAAAGATCTTGATTTTGAGATCCGCGATCTTGATTTTGAGATTTTCGATCTTGATTTTGACATCAAAGATCTTGATTTTAAGATCCGCGATCTTGATTTCTAGATGAAAGATCTTGATTTCTAGATGAAAGATCTTGATTTCTAGATGAAAGATCTTGATTTCAAGGCTAAAGATGTTGATTTCTGGATCAAAGATCCTGATGTTGACATCCGCGATCTTGTTTTTGAGATCGAAAATGTCCAGATTCCGACCAACGTCCAAGTTACGGACGGTCTCTGTCCGATTGTTGGACGTTTCGACTTATGCCGCCGTGAGGAACGCCACGCCGGGGTTCTCCTTCTCGGCGTAATCCAGTTCCCACTGCGAGCTGAAAAGGACCACCGCCCGGCCGGCGCTGTCGACTGCGATCTTCGAGCGGCTGGGGAGGTTCAGCTTCGTCGCCACATCGTGGATGTCGCGATCGACCCAGCGGGCCAGCGTGTACGGCAGCACCGTCACCGTCGTCTCGGCGTTGTACTCACTCTCGAGCCGCGACTGCATGACGTCGAACTGCAGCTCGCCGACGACAGCCAGGATCGGCTCGCTGCGCAGCCCTTCGTGCGGTGAGAGCACCTGCATCACGCCCTCTTCTTCGAGCTGCGCCAGCCCCTTCTGGAACTGCTTCTGCCGCGTGACCTGTTTGGCGCGAAGCGTGGCGAAATGCTCGGGCGCGAAGCGCGGAATCGGCGCGAACTCGACCGGCGCGCCGGACGACACAGCATCGCCAATGCGAAAAAGACCGGGATTGACGAACCCGATGACGTCTCCCGGATAGGCCACGTCGATCGTCTCGCGCTCGCGAGCGAAAAGGCGGTGCGGGCGAGTCATGCGCACCTCGCGGCCCAGACGTGAGTGGTGGACGAGCATGTCCTTCTCGAACACGCCGGAACAGACGCGCATGAAGGCCAGCCGGTCGCGGTGACGTTTGTCCATATTCGCCTGGATCTTGAACACGAACCCGGTGAAGGTCTCGCTGGCGGCGTCGACGATCATCTCTTCGCCGCCGACATGCGCTACGTGCGACGCTGGCGGCGGCGCGAATTCAAGAAGCGCGTCGAGAAACGGCTGGACGCCGAAGTTGTTGATGGCGCTACCAAAGTAGACAGGGATGACCCGCCCGCGCCCGAAGGCCTCGGGGGTGAAGGCAACGCCCGCGCCGGATAAGAGCTCGGCCGCTTCCCGCAGCTCCTGCCACGCCGTCGGGCCGATCTCGTCTTCCAGCGTCGGATCATCGAGGCCGCCGACGGTCACCGCGGCAACCGACGCGCCGTGCGCGGCGCGCTCAAAGCGAAGCACCTGCTGCCTTCGCAGATCGAACACGCCCTGAAAATTAGGCCCGTTGCCGATAGGCCAGTTCATCGGCACGGCGCCGACGTGCAGTTCCTTTTCGATCTCGCTGAGCAGCTCGAACGGATCACGTCCCGGGTGATCGAGTTTGTTGATGAAGCAGATGATGGGGATCTGACGCATGCGGCAGACGTCGAACAGCTTCCGCGTCTGCGGCTCGATGCCCTTCGCCGAGTCCAGCACCATCACGGCGCTGTCCGTCGCGGCCAGGGTGCGGTAGGTGTCTTCGCTGAAGTCCTCGTGGCCCGGCGTGTCGAGGAGGTTGAGGCAGTATCCCTCGTACTCGAACTGCAGCGCCGTGGAGGTGATGGAGATGCCGCGGGTCTGCTCCATGGCCATCCAGTCCGAGGTGGCGTGGCGCTGTCCCTTGCGGGCACGCACCGCTCCCGCCATCTCGATCGCGCCGCCGTAGAGGAGCAACTTCTCCGTCAGCGTCGTCTTGCCGGCGTCAGGATGGGAAATGATGGCAAAGGTCCGGCGGCGGGCCACCTCGCGGCCGAGCTCAGCGGAGGCCGCGGACTGGAGGAAAACTGTCGGAAGTGCCGTCATACGAGCCTTTTAGAACGTGCAGGGCTGACGAACATTCCGATCTGCCTCTCTATGGAATATGAGCGCTTACAGCTAAGGTTTCACTGATATGAGCGCAAGAAGCTCATATTAATCAAGGAGGCTCATGATGACGTTTATTGCCCGTTCCACCAGTCCTCTCAATGATTTCCGCACCCTTCAGGCCCGTTTCTTCGAGCCGTTCTTCGGCCGCTTCAACTTCCTCGAGGACGAGTTGAAGTCGGGCACCTGGGCGCCGGCTGTCGACGTCGCCGAGGAGAAGGACAAGATTCTCGTCCGGGTCGAGGTCCCGGGGATGAATGAGAAGGATCTCCAGGTCAAGTTCGAGGACGATGTGCTCACCGTCAGCGGGGAGCGCCAGTTCGAGCGGAAGGAAGATCGCAACTACCACCGCATCGAGCGGACCTATGGCAGCTTCACGCGGACGTTCACGCTGCCGCGCACGGTTGACGCCAGCTCGATCGCCGCGCACTACCGCGATGGCATCCTCGAGATCGACATTCCGAAGCGCGAGGATGCGAAGCCGAAGCAGATTCAGATCAACGTGGCCACGCCCGCGAAGCGGATCGACGAGTAATCCTGCCGTTCGGTACGTCCAAGGGCCGCCTCGGCGGCCCTTTTCATTTGCGCACGGTGACGCTTCGCCGCCGGAAAAGGTTGAGCTCCGTCCGGTAATGGCGTTCTTTCGGCGAAAGCTGCGCTGCTCTCTCATAGTAGGCGCGTGCGGCGGGGAGATCGCCAATCGCTTCCGACACAGCGGCGAGATTGAAGTAAAGCGAGGCCGACTCGCGATGCCGGCTCTCCGCGGCCCGCCAGATGGCGCGGGCATCCTCAGGTCGTTCGGAGCTGATCATGGCGAAGCCTTCCTCGAACGAAGGAGCGTGCTCATCCAGTTCAATCGATTCGCGAACGGTTCGTGGCGTGATCTCATCCGCGGCGATGACCGCGGCGTAGCGCGCCGCCTGTTCGTATGCGACATCGCGCTCATCTTCGGTGAGCGACGCCGATCGAGGCGAGGTTCCCTCGCCGCGCACGGTGTAGGAAAACAATCTCTTTCCGTCGGCGCCCATTACATCGACGCGCGCCGAACAGACCGCGTCGATCCAGTGATGGATCCGCTTCACCCGCTCGCCGCTGTCGAGGTACTCACTCCCCTCGGCACTCTTCTCGACGCCGGAACAGGTAAACCGATTGATGCCGAGGTACGCGTCGGCGTGAAGCTCGCGCCGGACCGCGCGCAGCGACTGCTCATCGACGAAGAGATGGTGGTTGTTCTCGACCGCGTCTGCGATGCGCAATGCGCCGGCGCGCGAGACCAGATCGATGAAGTGTTCAACAAACGCCTGGATCTTGGTGCTGTCGCCGATGGCGTAGATGACGGCCAGACGCTCCGCCGGAGCGAGGTCGTGCGCCGGTGCCATCGTTCTCGTGAAGGAGATACGAGGCGGGCTTGCCAGCGCGGACGCGGCGTGCAGCACCAGTGCAGCAGCGAGAAAGAATCCTGATTTCATGGCGACGTTCGGGATTTTACTAGACCGGGTGAACTACGCACGAGTCATCACGCCGGATGCACAAAACCGCGGGATAGAATGCCGGCCAATGCGTCTCAACGTGACGAGTGAGATCGGCAGGCTGAAGAGCGTGCTGGTCCACCTGCCCGGGCGGGAGATCGACGTGATGATCCCGCCGATGATGAATCAGCTCCTCTTCGACGACATCCTCTACGGCCAGGTGGCTCGCGAAGAGCATCGCCGGTTCCAGCAGCTCATTCGCTTCATCGCCCCCGAGGTGATCGATGTGCAGGATCTCCTTGAGGAAGTGCTCGAAGACACGGACTTGAAGCGGCGCATCATCCGCGATCTCGAAAAACGGAACATCCTCGGGCGAAAACTGGCGACGACACTTCGAGAACAACCGGCCGCCGCGCTCGCGCTGACGCTGATCGGCGGCATCCCCCATGAGAAAGAGGGCAAGGGAGAGCTGCCGGCGTTCGATCTCCTCCCGGTGCCCAACTATTTCTTCATGCGCGATCCGCAGGTCGTCATCGGCGACGGCGTCGTCATCTGCGGAATGGCCACGCAGGCCCGCCGCCGCGAGTCGCTTCTCTCCAAATACGTGTTCGAGCACCACCCGCTGTTCCGCGACAGCGTTTGCTGGACGGACTTCATGGCCGGAGACGAGCCCGAACACCCCGTAAAGCGACGCATCCCGACGATCGAAGGAGGCGACATTCTCGTCCCGTCGCGCGATCTCCTCCTCGTCGGCGTCACCGAGCGCACGAATCGCGCCGGCGTACGGCAGCTTGCGACATCGCTTCGCGATGCCGGCAGCGCGGTAAAGACGATCATCGTCGTCGAGCTGCCTCGACAACGCTCGTTCATGCATCTGGACACCGTTTTCACGTTCACCAGCCGCAACGAGTGCCTCATCTATCCACCGGTGATCCTGCCCGGCGGCAGTCAGGCCGCGACGGTGACCACCATCGACCTGACCAGGAAGGGGATCTCGTACGCGCCGCAGAAGTCGCTGCTCGGAGCGTTGAAAAAGCGCGGCTTCGACCTCGAACCGATCTACTGCGGCGGCAGAAGCGCGGTGGACCAGCAGCGCGAGCAGTGGACGGACGGCGCCAACGCCTTCACGCTCGCCCCAGGGATCATCCTGCTCTATGAGCGGAACGTCAGGACTGCGGAGGAACTGGCAGCGCACGGCTACCACATCGTCTATGAGGACGACCTCCTCCTCGGCCGCGCCGAGCTCGAAACCTGGACGGACACCAAGTACGCGATTCAGATGGCCGGTCACGAGCTGTCGCGCGCGCGTGGCGGGCCGCGCTGCATGACCATGCCGCTCGATCGCGAGGAGTTGTAGCGTGACCGAGGAGAGGAAGCTCGCCGTCGTGGCGTTCGGCGGAAACGCCCTGTTGCGCTCCGAGGATCACGGCACGCAGGAAGAGCAGATCGCGCGCGCGAAACAGGCCGCGCGCTGGCTGGCAGAGATCGTCCGTCACGGCTACAAGCTCATCGTCGTCCACGGCAACGGGCCGCAGGTCGGCAACATCCTCGTGCAGGCCGAAGAGGCGTCCACGAAAATCCCTCCGCAGTCGCTCGACGTCTGCGTCGCGCAGACCGAGGGATCGATGGGCTTCCTGCTGCAGCAGGCCATCCGCAACCGGCTCGACAGCATCGGAATCGGGGGCGACGTGGCCACGATCCTCACCGAGGTCGAGGTCGATCCGAACGATGCCGCATTCAAGCGGCCGACCAAACCGATCGGACCGTTCTTCACGCGCTATCGTGCCGAGGCACTGGAACGCGACCTCGGCTGGACGATGCGCGAAGAGGCAGGTCGCGGCTGGCGTCATGTGGTCGCATCGCCCCGGCCGCTCCGCATCCTGAACATCGAGACGATCAAGCACATGCTCAACGGTGCCGCGGTCGTGATCGCCGCGGGCGGCGGCGGCATCCCTGTCGTGCGCGGCCGCGACAGCCAGTGGCGCGGCGTCGAAGCGGTGATCGACAAGGATTTCTCATCATCCCTTCTCGCCTCGGACCTTCACGCCGACCACTATGTCGTCCTCACCGGCGTATCCAGAGTGGCCATCGATTTCGAGAAGCCGACGCAGAGAAATCTCGACCGAATCACCGTCGCCGAAGCGCAGCGCTACCTCGCCGAGGGACAGTTCCCCGCCGGATCGATGGGCCCGAAGATCGAAGCAGCCATCCAATTCGTCACCCGCGGCGGGAAGCAGGTGCTCATCACGGACGTCGAGCACCTACGCGAGGCGCTGGCGGGGAAGGAAGGGACGCTAATCCTACCGTGACTTAGCGCAGCGCCCCGGAAGAGAGTATCCAGTTGGGAAACGCGAGCATCATTGTTCCAAGCCCGTTTCAACGGGCGTGGCACGCCGGAGGCGTGCTGTAGATTAGCCGGTGGCAAGCGCCGAAGGACGCGCCGCCACCGGTTACCGATGCCAACAAGTCGCACCCCGGCAGGGCATACGCGCTAACTTAAGAAGGTGTAGAATGAGGCATGCAAAGCGTCGAGTTCGTGGAGTTTCAGTGGCCATACCTGGCATCGTTGATCGGTTCTTCAGAGGAGATAGCGCGT
>Ga0307470_10000295_pt1 | contig 29764 bp, 21 predicted proteins | sample atmos_gasesAM3C__FD_204565 | JGI IMG/M metagenome (GOLD analysis project Ga0307470, IMG submission 204565) | Hardwood forest soil microbial communities from Morgan-Monroe State Forest, Indiana, United States - atmos_gasesAM3C_05 | ecosystem: Environmental > Terrestrial > Soil > Temperate forest... | reverse complement strand
TGCCCGTGATGTCGAACTTTGGCGAACCGGAGCTGGACGACTTCGCTGCGCGCTCGCCAAAACGCTGGACGATTTGCGGCGGCACGGCGTTGATCGCGCGTTCCCTCCACTTGTTCGAGCAACTCCGTCTGCTCATTCCAATGACGTTCGCGCCGGAGCATCTCGATGTTGTCGGCGGCCGCGAAGACGCTTTCATCGGCGCGGCGGTGGACCGGCTGAAACGTGATTTGTCGGTTCATTACAATCCACGAGTCAGCGTCGATCTTGCTTCCGAAACTCTGCGGGAATCCGCGTTTGGCTTTCTCGATTATTTTGGCGCTGGAAAGTTGTGGCCCGGGATGGTTCTGAAATCGACCGCCTTTGCCGCCTTCTGCGCGCATGGCGTGATCCCGATCGTCTCTCATCGCGACGAACCCATCGCAATCGATGGCGATGCGCTGCCGGGTCCATTTTACCTCACGCCAAACGGAGTCGACTTTCCGCGACCCGAGGAATTGCCGGCCGTCCGGCGACGCTGCTTCGATTGGTATCACGCGCATGCCAGTTCGCGGCAGACGGCGCGCATTTACGCGGAGGCATTGCGATAATGCACTTCTCCGATCTCACCCTGGCGACGACGACGCACAACAATTACCAAATGCTTGCGAACATGCTTTCTTCATTCGAAGCAAATCAGGGCACCGTCGACAAAGTCGTGATCGTCGACGACGGATCGCGGCGGCCATGCGCATTGCCGCCGGTAAGTAGTGGCGTGCGTTTAATCCGCAACGAACAGCCGCACGGTTTCTGCCAGGCATCCGACACGGCGTTGCGCGCCGTGCGAACGAACTACGCGTTGCTCGTCGACGCCGATGTTCTCTTTGAGCCGGGCGATCTCGCCGGCGGCTATCGGGAATTCCAAAATGGGAAATGGGCCTGGGTGAATTTCCGCCAAAAAAATCTCCAGGGCGTGGAGCAATCGAGCTACGAGCAACCGCTTATGCCGCCATGGATTTTTGCCGCTGGAAACCAGGCCTTGAACTGGTGGCAAAAATTCCAACGTCCTCCGGCCGCGCGGCCGGGCTCACGGATTGCGGACGTGGAAGCGGCCCACTCCAGTTGCACGCTGGTGAACATGGAAGCGTTTCGCGCTGCGGATGGATTCGATCACTGGTATTGGCAATGCCAGTCCGATGTCGACCTGAGTCTTCGTTTGCGGAAAGCCGGCTGGCGCGTCGGCGTCGATCTTGGTTACGTCGTGAAGCACGAAGGGGCCGGCGGAAAAACCGGAGGCGCGCCACGCGTGCTCGATCTTTACCGGTCGCGCGTCCATCTTTACGAAGACTTTTACCCCGCCTCGCGAGTTTATCTGCGGCCGCTTCTATTCGTTAGGCATTTGTTCGAGCTGGCGTGGTTCGCTTTGGTTGCTCTGTTCAAAAACGAGCCGAGACTGCCGATGCGGATCGAAATGGTGAAAGGAGTTCTGAAAGGTTATCGCTGAATCCAATCCGGCTCCCGCCAATGCCAGCCTTGAAGATCAATTGCAGCGCCTCGTCGCCGAATTCAACGGCGCGACCGCGTCCAGCGCTCAAGTTCCCGCCTGGATCCTTCCGCCGCGCAGTTGCGAATTTCTGGAGAACGTAGCCGCGCTCTTGCCGACTGGAAGCACGGCGTTCGAATTCGGTTCGGGCCGTTCCACGCATTCGCTTCGCCGCGCCTCGGCGGGCGCCGCGAGCATCGAAGATTCGGCGGATTATCTCACGAGAACTGAGTCGCTCGAGAACGGAATCGCAAAACGCGATACGGATTTCTCCGGCGTGGTCCCACTGACGCGATGCTGGAATCGTGTGCGGCCGATCGAATCCTTCAACGTTCTCGCGCAACGCGAATCGCTTCAGCGCTTGCAACAAGCCAGGCTGATCCTGGTGGACAGCCCGCCGAATCCGGCCAAGCGAGAGCACGCTCTTTTTCTCGCGATGGATCAGGCGCCGGTCGGCGCGGTCGTCATTCTCGACGATCTCGAAGTTAGCGCGACGTCGCGGTTCGCTCATCGTCTCGCGCGCCAGAATGCGGATCGTTTCCGTTTCTGGCTTCTCGAGATCGATCATAAGCTTGGCGTTTTCCTCAAGCTTCGCGCCGGCCGAATGCGCTCGCGTCCGTCTTTTCGCGAATACGTCGGCGCCTGGCTTCGGGCATGAAAATTCTCCTTGGCTCGCACCATTTTTTTCCGAGCACCGGTGGCATCGAAACCGTCTCGGTCTTACTCGCGCGAGAATTCGTCGCGCGCGGCCACGAAGTGCGCGTTGTGACACAGACCCCGGGCTACGGCGATTTTCCCTTCGCCGTCATTCGCCGGCCGGGTGTCTTCGAACTGATGCGGCAAGTGCGCTGGTGCGACGTTTTTCTCCAGAACAACATTTCCCTGCGAACGCTTTGGCCGTTGCTGTTCGTGCGCCGTCCCCTTTTCATCGCACACCAAACCTGGATCACGAACCCGGATGGCAGCACAGGTTGGCAGCATCGACTGAAACGTTATGTGCTTCGGCACGCGACGTCGTTCGCTATTAGCCGGGCCATGGCGGAATCGCTGCCTGTTCCGTCGCTTCGTGTCGGTAATCCGTTCGACGACGAAGTCTTCACAGAGTCGCCCGCCGAACCGAAACAACGTGAACTGATCTTTGTCGGCCGTTTGGTTTCCGATAAAGGTGCCAATCTGTTGCTCGAAGCCCTGAAGCTGATGAAAACGAAGCCGCGGCTGACGATCGTCGGCGACGGACCGGAGCGCGCGTCGCTCGACAAACAGGTCGCTGATTTGCAATTGAACGCGCAAGTCAAGTTCGCGGGGTCGCGACACGGTGCGGAGTTGGCGGACGCGCTCCGCGGACACGAGATCCTCGTGGTGCCGTCACTCTGGCAGGAGCCGTTTGGAATTGTGGCCCTGGAAGGAATTGCCTGCGGCTGCGTGGTGATCGGCTCCGCCGGTGGCGGGTTGGCGGAAGCTATCGGGCCGTGTGGTGTAACGTTTCCGAACGGAGACGCTCCCGCGCTTGCGGCCGCGATCACGCGACTCCTTGATGATCCCGCGGAGCACGATCGGCTTCACCAAAGTGCGGCCGCTCATCTCGCGCGTTTCACGCCCCGAGCGGTCGCTACTGTTTATTTGGAAACGATGACGAAAGCGCGGCGATGATCTTGTTCGTTCATCCTTTCGGCAACGCCAATGTGCGCGCGGTCCTCGCAGCGCTCGATCGTTCTGATCGCCTGGCGAAATTCGTGACGACTCTCGGCTGGTCGAACACCTCGCCAATCCTGCAGGCGTTGCCCGAAAATCTGCGGGCCCAAATGATGCGGCGCGGTTACGATCTACCGCACTATAAAATTCGAACGCACCCAACGCGCGAGATCGTGCGCCAGCTCGCGGCAAAATTCGGATTTGGTTGGCTGACGAAACATGAAACGGGTTGGGCGAGCATCGATCGCGTTTGGGCGGAATTGGATGGCGTCGCGGCGGATTATCTCGAAGAAGACCAGGAGCGCTTAAAGATTCGCAGCGCCTATGCGTACGAAGATTGCGCGGTCCGTTTGTTTGAACGAGCGCAGAAACTGGGCGTCCGCCGGATTTACGATTTGCCGATTGCGTACTGGGAAACCGCCCAGCGACTTCTGTGCGCCGAAGCCGGGCGTTATCCCGATTGGGAACCGACCCTTGGCGGCACTCGCGATTCCGAAGAAAAACTCGCGCGCAAGACCCGAGAGCTGGAGCTGGCGGAGATCGTAGTTTGCCCGAGCGCTTTCGTTCTCGATTCGTTGCCGGAAAACGCGCGCCGCGAAAAACTCTGCATCGTCGCTCCATTTGGATCGCCGCATGCGACGGCTCATGCGCCGGACAAAACAGACTCGCCGCTACGCTTTCTTTTCGCCGGCGCGCTCTCGCAACGGAAAGGTCTCGCCGATCTTTTCGCCGCGATGAAACTGGTGAAATCCATCGGCGCCGAATTGGTGGTGATGGGCTCTCCGATTTTGCCGATGCAATTTTACCGGAACCAGTTCACCGAATTTATCTACGAACCGCCCCGGCCGCACGAAGCCGTTTTGCGTCTGATGGCTTCGTGTGATGTGTTTGTGCTGCCGTCGATCGTGGAAGGACGCGCCCTCGTTCAACAGGAAGCGATGGCGTGCGGTCTTCCGCTGATCGTCACGCGAAATGCCGGCGGCGAAGACCTGATCGTTGAGGGCGAAACCGGGTTTCTCGTTCCAGCCGGCGCCCCGGCGGCGATTGCGGAAAAGATCGAATGGTTCATCCAAAATCGTGGCAAATTGCCTGGGATGCGTCAGGCTGCGCGCGCGAAAGCTGCTAAATTGACCTGGGCCGCCTATGGCGACCAAATTCTCAATGCTATCGCCAAATAAATCGCGGGCCCACACCCATCTAAAATGGGCGATCTGGTTCTATTTTTTCCTGCTGATTTTCGAGGGCGTGTTCCGCAAATGGCTTCTGCCCCAGTTTTCTGACGTGCTGCTCGTCGTCCGCGATCCCGTCGTGCTCGTGATTTACATGCTCGCGATCAAGGCGCGTCTGTTTCCGCGTAACCTCTGGATCCTCTCACTCGCCATCATCGGACTGCTCTGCTGGCTCGTCTCTCTCGTCGTGCTCGAACCGTATCTGCCCCTCAAGCCGCTCTTCCTCGTCACCGGTTTCGGTTTTCGCTGCAACTTCCTTCATTTGCCGCTCATCTTCGTCATGGCCCGCGCTCTCGATGAAGCGGATGTGAAGAAACTGGGCTGGTGGATTTTGGCCGGTCTGCTCCCGATGTGTGTCCTGCTCGCGATCCAGTTCAACTCCGATGCCGAATCGTTCATCAATCGCACCGCTGGCTTGGGCGACACTCAGCAGATCACGGCCGGCGGCGGAAAAATTCGACCGCCCGGAACGTTCTCATTTGTTTCGGGCGTGATTTTTTATGCATCGATGGCTGCCGTCTATCTGCTGTATGGCGCGTTGACGCGCGGCGTTTACAAGAACTGGCTGCTTTTCGCCGCCGGATTCGCGTTAGTCGTTACGATCGGAGTTTCTGGAAGCCGCTCGGTGCTGCTCGCCGTGTTGCTCGTAATATCTTCTCTGTTTGTGGTGCTGATAATTCGACCGAGTGCAGTGAACCAGTTCGGTCGAAATTTGCTTATCGTGACGGTGCTTGTTTTCCTCGCAGTGCGGCTGCCGATCTTCAAGGAAGGCGTCAAGGTTCTGGGTGACCGTTTTACGGACGTCGCCGCAGCGGAGGAGACAACCATCGCCGGTGGTTTGATTACTCGGACGTTCGAGCCTTTCAGCGAGGGAATTAAGCTGTGGTGGTATTCACCGCCGGTCGGCGCGCCGTGGTGGGGTTGGGGCCTGGGTATTGGCACCAATGGCGGCGCGAAATTTTTGACCGGCCGCGCTATGTTTCTTTTGTCGGAAGGCGAATGGGGTCGCGTGGTTCTGGAAAGCGGAAAAGTTTTCGGGGCCGCGTATCTGATCTGGCGAACGATGCTCGTCTGCAGCCTCGGCACATTCGCGGTGCGTCAACTCAAGACCGGACAGCTCCTTCCCATTCTGCTCTATGCCGCCGGGTTCCTTTCCCTGCTCAATGGACAATTTGGTCAGCCAACGAATCTGGGATTCGCCGTCTTTATTTGCGGCCTTGCTCTCGCGGCCGGCAACCCAAGCACATCGCCGGGTGCCGAGCCGATGCTGTCGTCAGGTCCACCCCGCCGTCGAATCGCGCGCCGCTCGCGTTATGCCGAGCAATTGCATGGAGCCGGCGCCGCGCCACCTCGTCCTGATGATTTTGCTGATCGGTAATTACCCGCTCGAACGCCAGCAAAGCATGGAGCGATTCGCGATGATGATGCTCGACGGACTGACGGCGGCAGGAGTCCAGGCAGAAGTGATTCGGCCTCGGCCGTTCTTCGGTCATTTTCATTTCGCCGGCCGCTTTGTCGCGAAGTGGCTCGCTTACCTGGACAAGTTCGTTTTTTTCCGAAGCACGCTGGCCCGCAAGATTCGAGAACGGCCAGCGCTCGTTCACGTCTGCGATCATTCCAACGCGATGTATGCGAAAGCGATCGACGAACTTCCGGTGGTCGTCACCTGTCACGATTTGCTGGCCGTGCGCGGCGCGCTTGGAGAGGCGACCGATTGTCCGGCGAGCGCGACCGGAAAAATTTTGCAACGCTGGATCGTGCACGGTCTCGAAAGCGCGGCCGCAGTGGCCTGTGTTTCTCCCGCGACGTTACGGGACGCCCAACGCCTGCTTCGTCGAACCGATGGGAAACCTGCGCTCGAAGCGATCAGGCTTGGTTTGAGTTATCCCTATCGCGTTTTGTCGCCGGCCGAGACGCGTGACCGGCTCGCGAGAATTTCGTCGCTTAAACCAGAAGCCGATTTTGTTCTCCACGTCGGCTCGAATTTGCGCCGGAAAAATCGGGAAGGCGTTCTGCGAATATTCGCGAGATGCAAAGACGACTGGGACGGCTCCCTGGTTCTTGCCGGCGATCCGCTTTCCGATTCACTTCGTTCGTTAGGCTATGAGCTCGGCATCGCCCATCGAATCGTCGAGGTTCCGAATGCGGACAGCGAAACACTCGAAGCTCTCTACAATCGCGCCGTGGCGCTTCTTTTTCCGTCTACTTTCGAGGGCTTCGGCTGGCCGATCGCCGAAGCGCACGCCTGCGGCTGTCCCGTCCTTTGCGTTGATCGTGAACCGATGGTGGAAGTTGCCGGCGAAGCGGCGCTCGCGCATCCCGTCGAAGACGAGGTTGGATTCGCGGCCGATCTTTTGCGTCTGACGAATCGCGAGGAACGCGCGCGGTGGAGCGCGAAAGCGCTCGAGAACGCCAAACGCTTTTCGACCGCGCGCATGATTTCGGAATACGTCGCGCTTTACCGATCACTCGGCGTCGCCGCATGAAGACGCTGCTTGGATTGTTTTCGTTTTTGCTTCCGTGGAGTCTGCGTCGCGCGTTCCTCGAAAAGCAGTTCGGTTATTCCATTCATCCGTCGAGCCACATCGGGTTCGCCTGGATTTTCCCGGGAAAACTCGTGATGGAAGAAGGCGCGCGGATCGGCCATCTCACACTTTGCAAAAACATCGATCTGCTCCACCTCGGCGCCCACGCGATTATCGGGCAACTCAATTGGATCACTGGTTTTCCCAGCGGACCGAGCCGGCATTTCGCGCATCAACCGGAACGGCGACCGGAATTGATCGTGGAACGGCACGCCGGCATCAGCAGCCGGCACCTGATTGATTGCACGGCAAGCGTTCGCATCGGCGCGTTCGCCACGATCGGTGGTTTTCGTTCGCAGTTGCTCACGCACAGCATCGATTTCAACGCCGGTCGTCAAACCGCGGAGCCGATTGAGATTGGCGAATACAGTTTTACCGGCACGAACTCAGTAATGCTCGGCGGTAGCGTTTTGCCGCATCATTCCGTCCTGGGCGCGCAATCGTTGCTCAACAAGAAATGGGACGAGCCCTATCGGCTTTACGCAGGCGTTCCCGCAAAGCCGATCAAGGAATTGTCGCTGGAGCTGGAGTATTTTCGGCGCATCGAAGGATTCGTCTGGTGACGCTACTCCGTTTACAATTAGTCACGGTCGCTGGGAAATAGATGTGCGGCATCGCGCTTCACCTTAATTCGTCAGGTTGGGCGACTCCGCTCGACCTCGAACGGATCCGCCATCGCGGACCGGACTCGCGCGGCGAATGGAATTCGCCCGGCGGCCACTACTGGCTGGGCAATACGCGACTCGCGATCGTCGATCTTTCGTCCACCGGCGCCCAGCCAATGATGGATCCCGCGACCGGCAACGTGATTGTGACCAACGGCGAAATTTACAATCACCGCGCCGTCCGCGAGAAGCTCGGTCCGAATGTCGATTGGCGTGGGACCAGCGATACCGAGACGCTCCTGGTCGGTTATGCTCGCTGGGGACGCTCCGTTGTCGATCACGTGAAAGGCATATTCGCGTTTGCGATTTACGACGCGACTCGCAAGGAATTGTTCCTCGCGCGCGATCGGCTTGGCCAGAAGCCGCTCTATTACGTCGTCGAGCCGGATGGTGTTCGCGCCGCGTCTGAAGTGAGAATGTTAGTCGAGGGCACGGAAGAAATTACGCCCGCTGCTGTCTCGGCTTACCTGCAATGGGGTTCGTGTCCGGAAAATGAATTGATTTATTCGCGTGTCCAAACGTTACCCGCCGGACACGCCATGACTATCTCGTCGGACCGCTCGATCGAGACCTGGCGTTATTGGCCGAAGCAAACGGCGTTCGCGTCATCGACTGAGAACGTCGTGGCACGGCTGCGCGCCTTAATCGAGAACGCTGTCGAGGAACATCTGCTCTCCGACGTGCCGGTCGCGAGCTTCTTGAGTGGCGGCATCGATTCATCTGTAGTGACGGCGCTCGCCGCGCGAAAGCTGGCTAACAAGCTCCAGACTTATTCGGTCGGCTTCGATCTGGCCGAATTCGATGAGAGCGCGATCGCCGAAGAAGTCGCGCGCCGTTATCAGACCGATCATCACCGGATTCAGCTTTCGGAAGAGCAAGTCATCCAGTCGGTCACCGAGGCGGTTACAAAAATGGATCTGCCTTCGGTCGACGCGATCAACACTTACATCGTCGCGCGGGCCGTTGCTGGGCACGACGTGAAAGTGGCGCTGTCCGGTCTCGGCGGTGATGAATTGTTCGGCGGCTACCCAAGTTTCCGCGATGTTCCGCGCCTGCAATTGGTCGCGGCGCTTCCGGCTTTTCTGCGACGCCTTGTCAGCTTCGCCGGAAATCTCGGCGATCGCCTCGCTGATCTTCCGTCGACTGGCGATGCCGTCGAGCTCGCTCATTGGCGCCGCCGTTTTTTTACCGACGACTCGATTCGGCGCGCCGGTTTGCCGTTGACGCGTGAGACGTTGGAAACGCCCATCGCGTTGCCAGATGATTTTGCGCGGATCAGTTGGGCCGAGCTGAACGGCTACATGCGCCGGATGCTGTTGCGCGACGCCGATCAAATGAGCATGGCTGTTTCGCTGGAAATGCGTGTGCCGTTTCTCGATCACGAGCTCGTCGAATACGTCCTCGGGCTGCCGCTGGAAGTGAAGAAGCGGTATTCCGGCGTGAAGGGTTTGCTGGTGGAGGCGTGCCGCGATCTTCTTCCGCCGTCGGTTTACGATCGACCGAAAGCCGGATTCGTTTTGCCGATGCAACAGTGGATGCGCGGGCCGCTGGAAGCGTTTGTTGAAGCCGGGTTGCGCGAAACCATCGCGCTCGAGTTGTTGCCGGAGACTTTCGTCAACCAGTTGCGCGACGCATTTGCGCGCGATCGGCTGCATTGGACGCGGTTGTGGAGTGTGGTGGTGCTGGGGCATTATGCGAAACGGCGCGAGCTCGTTCGCCTTCCGGATGAAAATTCTCCGATCCACGCACACAGTTAATCCGGCCCTCGGCGGCCCCATCGAATCGATCAAGCAATCTTCCGCCGCGCTGCTTCGTCGCGGGCATGAGGTCGAAATCATTTCGCTCGATGCGCCAAACGATCCCTGGGTGTGCGATTCCGCCATCCCGGTCCATGCGCTCGGGCCCGGCCTCGGGAGTTACGGATACGCGTCGCGTTTTTCTGATTGGATCAAAGAGCGCCGTTCGAATTACGACGCGGTGATCGTGCACGGTATCTGGCAATACAGCAGCTTTGGCGTATGGCGCGCCCTCGCGGGAACGAAGACGCCGTACTTCGTTTTTCCTCACGGCATGCTCGATCCGTGGTTCAAGCGCACCTATCCGCTGAAGCACATCAAGAAGCTTTTCTATTGGCCGTGGGGCGAATATCGCGTCCTGCGTGATGCCGCTGCCGTCCTTTTCACTTCAGAAGAGGAACGGCGCCTCGCACGGGAATCGTTCGGTCGCTATCACTGCAATGAAAGGGTTGTGAATTACGGAACTGCGGCGCCAACGGATCTCGAAGTCGCGCGCGAAAGATTTTTCGAAACGTTCCCGCGCTTGCGTGATCAGCGCTTCTTTCTTTTTCTTGGTCGTCTCCACGAAAAGAAGGGCTGCGATCTTTTGATCGAAGCATTTGTTGAACTCCAGAATTCCGCCGATGCGGCGCACCATCTCGTCATGGCTGGTCCTTGTTCCGACGACGCCTATCTTCGCCGGCTTCAACAAATCGCGGCCAGGGCCGGCGATTCGATTACCTTTCCCGGCATGTTGACCGGCGAGGTGAAGTGGGGCGCGTTAAGCGCGGCGGACGCATTCGTGCTTCCTTCCCACCAGGAAAATTTCGGGATCGCGGTCGCGGAAGCGTTAGCCTGCGCGACGCCGGTTCTCATTTCGAACAAGATAAATATCTGGCGCGAAATCGAAGACGACGGCGCGGGTTACGTCGAGAACGACGATCTGTCTGGGACAATCAATCTTCTGAAACGTTGGCTCGCCACGCCGGAAGTTTCGCAAGCGCATATGCGGGCAAACGCCCGGAAATGTTTTGCCAGCCGCTTCGAGATCGAGCGCGCGACCGACTCATTGCTTGCCGCGATCGGGAATCCCTCCCATCCGTGAAAATCCGTGTTCATCAGTGGCTGTCTTTCTGCTTGGTTAGGCGGTGATTTTCCATGGAAACGAAAACTCCGGTAAAACCTGAGCAGAGTGAGGCGCAAGAATCGCCCTGGTCCGTTGAGAATCGCGCGCTGCGATTGCTCTGGGAATTTTGCTGGTTCGTTTTTTGCCGTTGGACACCGAAACCGGCGAACCCCTGGCGTCTTTTCTGGCTCGATGTATTCGGCGCAACGATCGAAGGCAAACCGTTCGTCCATCAGCGCGCCCGGATTGAAATTCCGTGGCACCTCACTTTACGAGACCGCGCCTGCCTCGGAGATCGCGCCAACGCCTATAGCCTGGGCGAAATCGAAATCGGCGAGCGCGCGACCGTTGCGCAGGAAGTTTACCTCAGCACGGGGAGCCACGATTTCTCCCATCCCGCGCTCCAATTAATCACTGCTAAAATCACGATCGGTGCCGACGCTTTCATCGGAGCGCGCGCCTTCATTCTGCCCGGCGTGGAGATCGGCGCCCGCAGCGTCATCGGCGCCTGTTCCGTCGTGACCAAGGATGTTCCGCCAGACGTGATCGCGGCCGGCAATCCCTGCTCCGTGATCCGACCGCGCGCATGAATTTTCCCGGACGGAATTTCGCGCGTCACCTTTTTTGGGTCACGGTTGGACGCTTCCCGGCGGTGCGCGTTTGGTTAACGCGGCTGTTTATTCCTTCGCGCGATTCCGACATCCAGATGTTTGGAGCAACCCTGCGAATCAATTCGCGCGAAGAGATCGGCCTCGCCCGCGCCGCACGACAGTCCACCGACAACATTATTTTTCGCGATGAAGTCGCGACCCTGCTCAATCTCGCGCTGCTTCTTCAGCCCGGCGATGTCTTCGTCGACATCGGCGCCAATGTCGGCCTCTACAGTTCGATCCTCAGTCGCTTTGCAAATGCTTATCCGGAATCGCGATTCGTCGCGATCGAGCCGAATCCTGAAACCGTCCAGCGGCTGCGGGAGTCGGTTCGGAATGCGCCGGTGACGGTGCTCAACGTCGCGGTTTCCGACAAGGAATCGGAGTTGGCGTTCCAACGTGGAATTACTTCCGGCGTTTTCAAAGTGGCCGAGCCAGGTCAACCGGTCGAAGCCGTCGTGCCCTGTCAGAAGTTGGATGCGCTTCCCATCCCCGACGGCAATTTGATTTTGAAGATCGACGTCGAGGAACATGAGCTTCAGGTGCTCAACGGCGCGGAGGAGCTGCTAAATTCCGGCCGGGTGAAAGTGGTGTATCTCGACGGCTACAGCTCGACTTTGATTCCGCCTCTTCTGCAACGCCACGGGTTCCGGTTTTTCGACGGCCGCACTTTCGCCCACTCGGACCACGAAGTTCCGCCGTACTCGCTCCTGGCGATTCACCACTCGCGGTTGCCCGCCGTATGATCCCGCCCGGCGAAAACGCCGTCCCGGTTTCTGTCATCATTCCCGTGCGACAGGAAGCAGCCAACCTTCCGCGCTGCCTCGATTGCGTGCAATGGGCGGATGAAATTTTCGTGGTCGATTCGCAGAGCACAGATGGCACCTCGGAAATTGCCGCAGCCCACGGAGCTACGGTGGTGCAGTTCCAATTCAACGGCACCTGGCCGAAGAAAAAAAATTGGGCGCTCGAGAATTTACCGTTTCGAAACGAATGGGTCTTCATTCTCGATGCCGACGAAGTTCTGCCGCCGGAAGCAAAAGAGGAATTCGCGAAAGCGATTGCCGAAGCGGGCGATATCGCCGGCTATTGGATCAACCGCCGGTTCATGTTCATGGGGAAATGGCTCCGGCATTCGTATTACCCGAACTGGAATCTCCGCCTGTTCCGGCACTCGTTAGGCCGCTACGAAAAACTTACGGAGGCGGATACGCAAAGCGGCGACAACGAAGTGCACGAACACGTGATCATGAACGGCCCAATCGGCCGGCTGCGTTGCGAAATGGATCATTACGCTTTCCCGACCGTCGAAGTGTTTGTCGAAAAACATAACCGCTACTCGAATTGGGAAGCTCGGGTCTCGGCCGAACGCAAACTCGCGGGGAGCAATGCGCAGATCAGCAGCAGCACCGTCGGTCGCCGCCGGAAGCTGAAGGAATTTTCGCAGCGCCTTCCGTTTCGGCCCCTTCTGCGGTTCCTCTATATTTATGTCTGGCAAAAGGGCTTTCTCGATGGCCGCGAAGGTTTTTATTTCGCGCGCCTTCACGCCTTCTACGAATTTCTTTCCGTGGCGAAAACCTACGAGCTGACGCACGCCCGGCCTCGGCCTAACGAGTAAAACGATGCGTGTCGTGGTTTGGGGCATCAACTACGCGCCGGAGTTTACCGGCATCGCACCGCACAGCGTGGCCTTGTGCGAATTCCTTGAGCGGGAAGGACACGACGCCGAAATGGTGACGAGCTTCCCGTATTATCCGACGTGGCGAAAGCGGCCGGAAGACCGCGGCCACCTTTACCGAACGGATGTAGTCAACGGCGTGCCGGTCCATCGCTGCTGGCATTTTGTTCCGGCGCGGGTGTCGGCGCTGAAGCGCATCGTTCATGAAGCCACGTTCGTTTTCACTTCCACGTTGCGCGCCTTGTTCCTGGAGCAACCGGACGTGTTCGTGGTCGTCTCTCCGCCGTTGCTCCTCGGTGCTGCCGCCTGGTTCGTTGGAAAACTGCGGCGCGCGCCTTACGTCTTTCACGTTCAGGATATGCAGCCCGATGCCGCGGTCGGACTCGGCATGCTGAAACAAAGTTTGTTCACGCGCGCGCTCTATGCGCTGGAAGCGTTCGCGTATCGGCATGCGGCGCGCGTCTCCGGAATCACCCGCGGCATGTTGAAAACTTTTCGGAGCAAGGGCGTGCCGGAAACGAAGCTGATTTATTTTCCGAACGCGATCGAACTCAGGAACGAGGAGCCGCCGCCCGCCCGCGGCGAGTTTCGTAACCGCCACGGTTTTCCGGCACACGAGTTTCTCGCCATTTATGCCGGGAACCTTGGCGTGAAGCAGGGCCTCGAAGTTTTACTCGATGCCGCCGCGCTGCTGCGTGAGAAGCCAATCCGTTTCCTGATTTGCGGCGACGGCGCGCAGCGGGAAGCGCTGGCGGCGCGCGCCCGCGAAATGCAGTTGCCGAATTTCAATCTGCTTCCGCTCCAGGCCGGGCGCGATTACCGGTCGCTGCTCGTCGATGCCGATCTTTGCTTCATTACCCAACAGGCGGGCGCCGGGAATTCTTTTTTCCCGAGCAAACTCCTGGGGTTGCTCGCGGAATCAAAGCCGGTCGTGACCGTTGCTGCGCCTGAATGCGAGCTGGCGCTCTCGCTGGCCGAGGGAAATTTCGGCGTGAACGTTGCGCCGGGACAGCCGCAGAAACTCGCGGCCCTGCTCGATTCGCTGACGCAGGATCCCGAGCGCCTCTGGATTTACGGCGCGAATGGACGGCGTTACGTCGAGCAATTCGACAAGGCCCGGGTGATGCGCAGTTTTGCCGACGGATTGCGCGCTCTGCTTCTCGCTCAGTAAGCGCTGCGCGGCGGAACGATCACGTGCACGAAAGTGCGCAGGATAATTCCGCATTCGAGGGACAGGTTCCAGTTCTCGAGATACTCGATGTCGCACGCCACCCGGTTCTGGATATCGGCATTGTTGCGAGCTTCGCCTCGGAAACCGCGAACCTGCGCCAGGCCGGTGATGCCCGGTTTCACGAACGCCCGGACGTGATAGTTCGCCATCAACTGCGAAAATTGATTGTTGTGCTCGATCAGGTGCGGGCGCGGCCCGACGATGCTCATGTCGCCCACGAGCACGTTCCAAAACTGCGGGACTTCATCGATGCTCAATTTGCGGAACCACTTTCCCAGCGGATAAACGCGATCGTCATCGGCTTGCGCCTGCCGCGTCTCCTGGTCGTGGTCGGGACTCATGGTGCGGAATTTGTAAATATTGAACCGGCGATTCTGCATCCCCGCTCGCGTTTGAATGTGAAAGAGCGGGCCGGGTGATTGAATCCGTTGCGTCACCCATACGATCAGAGTGAGGACCGGAAAGATGAAAATCATTACGGGCAGCGAGATCGCGACGTCGATCGCGCGCTTGAAGAAACGATTCAACGGATTCTCCAGCGGCTCTTCGCGCAGACCGATGAAACGGAAACCGTCATCTTCGAAATGAGTCACGGGATGGCGCAGCTTTTCCTCGAGATCGCTCACGATAAGGAGCCGGACGCCGACGCGATCGCACACCTGGATGATCTGGCGATTGTCTTCGGTGAAGAGCGGGAACTCGAGCATGATCACCTGAGTGATGCCGCGCTCGCGAATGATTTGCTCAAGCGCGGCGGCGTTACCCAGGACCGGAACTCCATCGTCCGTCTGCTGGATCGGTTCGTCGGAAATCAACCCCACTGTTCGCAGGCCGACATCCGATTTTCTCCGCAACCAGGCGCGCAACTGCGCGGCTTTCGCGCTCGTGCCGACGAGGACGGTTTTTTCTTCGCGCGTCCCAGTGAAGATGCGCCGCGCGAGAAATTGCGGGAGGTAATGGTGAGAGAAGAGCAACGCGACATAGAGCCAGGGCACGAAATTGAAGAAGAAAATTCGGGAGATGAAGGCGTCCTTGGTCGCGATCAGGTAAAAAACGAGCGTGCCGACGCTGGCCACTGTCTGGCGCAAACTGAGCCGATGTTGCCGAAGCAATTCGTTTTGGAGGAAATAATTTTTCGATCCGTCACGGCTGAGCGACTCGAGCGTCATGCCGAGGACGAGGAGGCCGCAATAGACCGAGTACCGCCGCCAGGTCCACTCGGCGCCGCCCGCCGAATAAAACGTGACCATCACCCAGACGCCAAACCAGAAGAGGACGGCAACGATCATGATTTGGCACAGCAGGAAAACGCGATAAAGACCCTGCGTGCGTTGCGTAACCATGATTAGCTGCGAGTGACGACAGTGAGAGTACGCGATGGCAGGCGGCGTTCAACTCGTGGTAAAACCAGACCGGCCATAGGATAGGGGAGCGTGCTTGATTTACTGAGCTAATCCCATACCACTACGCCGTCGCCCACTGCCGATGCCCAGCTCGAAAACCAGGCAATCCAGACCGCACGCCAGCTTCACCAGCGCGCCCGGCCGCTGGCTGTTGAATGTCGCCGTGCCGTTGCTGCCAGTGCTCGCCTGTTTCCTGGGTGGCGCCACCGTGAAATGGAGCGAAGGCATCGTCGTCGCGCTGTTCGGCGTGATGTTGCTGATCAATCCGCCGAAGGTCTCTTTAGGTTGGGGCATCAATCTGACGTTCCTCGGGTTGCTTCTCTGCGCCGGAACGGCGTTCATGCCCGCGAACTGGTTTCTGCAACCGGCGTGGCGGACTGCGCTGGTCGAAGATTTCGGAGTCATTCTGCCGGGCACGCTTTCGCCGCAGCCGTGGATCAGCCTCGGTTGCTTTCTCAGTTTTCTGGCGGGACTGAGCTGGCTCTATTACGTGAGCACGCTCGATCTCGAGCTGCGCGATGTCCGCACCCAACTGCGGACTTTTGCGTTCGGCATCGCATGCCTCACAGCCCTCTGCATCGCCCTCCGCGCCGGCCACACCGCGCTTTCGTTCTGGCATAACGAGCGCGGGTTCGGGCCGTTTCCAAATCGCAACCAAACTGCAAATCTCTTCGGGATCACAGCCATCATCATTCTTGCCTGCGGACAGGAAGACATCCGTCATGGACGCAAACGCTGGATTCTCTGGCTCATCGCGCTGGCCACGATCGTCGCCGGCATCATCCTGGATTTTTCGCGCGCGGGGGTCTTGCTTCTGGTCGCGGGCAGCGCGGTCTGGCTCGGCGTGTTCGCGCTCCGTAAAGGTTCCGCGGCGCGCATCGCCCTCGGCGTTTCTCTCGTCCTCGTGCTGCTCACGGTGATGTTGCTCTTCGGCGGGCAAACCTTCGAGCGTTTCAATTTGCGCGCCGGTGATACTGGCGTCGCAACCGATTTGCGCTGGGCGATATTTCGCGACGCTGCTCATCTCATCGCCGCCTCGCCCTGGTGCGGAATCGGCCTCGGGAATTTCGATGAAGTCTTCGCCGTTTTTCGCGACGCCTCACTGACCAGCGCCCGCACGATTCATCCCGAAAGCGATTGGTTCTGGTTTTGCGTCGAAGCGGGTTGGCCGGCGATCGTCCTCATGATCCTCGGCATCGCGCTTTTCGTGTGGCGAGTTTTTCCGCTGCGCGAAGGAACCAATCAACGGTTCCGAGTGGCGGCCCTGATCGCGGCCTTGTTGTTCGCGTTTCACGGAGTGGTGGATGTCTCGGCGCACCGTGTCGGCACTGCCTTCGCCGCGCTCTTTCTGCTTGGCCTCTCCTTGTTGCGTCCTCACGAATTGTCGCGCCGGATCGCCGTGCCGATCGTGTTTCGCCTGATCGGTCTCATCCTGCTCGTCGCCGGAAGCGCGTGGCTTTTCGCGACCCGTTACGAGAAGCCGCTGCCCGGAGCGGTCGGCGTGGAGAACGAAATGCGGCTCGGCACTCTCGCCAATCGCGGCCGTAATTTTACCGAAACCATTCAACACTCGACTCGCGCCCTGGGCTGGGCCCCGTTGCGCTGGCAAATTTATTTCCTTCGCGCTCTCGGCGAGGTCGGCGCCCGCGGACCGATGGCACAGGCCGTCGATGATTTTCGGCGCGCGCGTTTTCTCGAGCCGAACGTTTACGAAGTTCCGTTTGAGGAAGGAAACGCGTGGGCTAGCGCGGCCCAGCCAAACCTTGCGCTCACCGCGTGGCGTGAAGCGTTGCGTCGCGCAGGGCCGCAACGTCGGCCGGAAGTTTACGGACGCATGCTGGCGGTCGCGAGGAACTCGAGTCCGCAGTTGTCCCAGGGCCTCGAGGAGTTGGGGATGGTTCACCACGATCTGGTTCTCATTTTTCTCGAGCATTCCGGCGGCGCGCCTTTCATGACGGCGCTGCAGCGCTTTCTCGATCACGATCCGACACTGCAAACGATGTCGGCGGAAGAAAAAGTCACGCTCTTCAAGCATTGGGCCGAACGCGGCGACGCCGCCGAGCTCGTGCGAACCGTCGAAGCGAATCCCGAGTGGATGCCATTTGCGTGGCGCGGCGTGGCGAATTATCAGGCGGCGCAGAAAGATCTTCGCCGAGCGGTCGAGATCACGCGCCAATACGGCGAGAAGCCGGCGCTTCCGCCCGCCGCGCAGAATTCATCGATCGACCAATTACGGCAGGCGCTCCATGCGAATCCGGACAGCTACGCGCTCGGCTTTCAACTTTATCACGAGCAGATGCAGCAGCGGCTAGTCGATGAAGCGCTCATAACCGTCCGGCATTTTACCGATTTACCCGGCGCGCCGCGTTATTTTCATTTCCTCGAAGCGGAAGCCTGGGCTGAAAAACAAGACTGGGAACGCGCCTGGAACGCTCGGAAGAAATTCGACGCCGCGAAATGAATCTTCAGGCGTCGAGTGCGCCTCAAGGAGCGGCGTTCCCTGAAGTGACTGCATTCTTGTTGTGACCGAAGGCTCCGCCATCGCCCCCCTTTATCTACAGTTTGTTTTAAAACTTTTTTGAAGCGCGCGAGCGCGGCGTCGGCGACGAATACATTATGATGTCCCCGTCAGGCGAACCCTCGCACCTGCGATTGCTGTCCCGACAGCGCGCCTTCGCGTCAGTCGGCGCGGCTGTTCTCATCGTTCTGGGAAGCGTCTTGTTCGCAGCGGCGTTCATGTCGTCAGGGACGGAGGCAATCACCCCAGCTGTTGTGCCTGATGGCGTTCAGGCGCCGACCGACTTTGCATTTTCCGCCCCGCTCCAATTACCCAAACCGGTGCCGAACCCGGCGCTTTTTTTCCTTCAGGACGCGGAACCCGAAATCAAAGTGGATCTTTTCGGCAACATCTACGTTACCGCGATCAATGGCGTCCCGGGCGGGACGGATTTATGGAAGTCGGTTGATAACGGCGGGAGTTTCCAATACCTCGGCCAACCGGACGGATTGCAGGACAAATGCCTGAACCCAACGCCCCAATGTCTGGCCGCCGGCGGCGCGGATGATTCGACCGACGTCTCGAGCGGCGGTTATCTTTACGTCACCGGCCTGTATGTCGGTTCGGTCACGGTCGCGACCTCGATGGATGGCGGCACCGGTGGGACGCAGCCGGGCCAGGCCTGGCAGGTCCAGCCGGTCGGCTCGCAAGTCCCGGCGGACGATCGTCAGTGGATCGCGGCCTACGGCCCGGAAACGCTTTACCTGACAATGCGCCAGGCGCCGGGCACGGGTCGGCTTTTCTTTTTCAAGTCCACGGACGCCGGGAAGACCTTTGTGCCCACGACAGCCAATCCGCTGACGACGATTGTTTCGCGCGAAGCGAACCTCGTCGTCGATAAATATAACGGCAATATTTACACGGCGTTTACGACGAACGGCAGCCCGAATCAGATCACGCTGTTGCGCTCAACCGATGGCGGTAACACCTGGTCGACCGCGCCGATCTTTACGGCGCCGGCTGGAACGAGTTTAGAAAACGCGTTTACGATTCTCGCGGTGGATTTGGGAGGCAATCTGCATCTCGCCTTTACCCGATGCACCACCGGCGCCCAGCGGACAAATTGCCACGCCTATCTCATGAGCACGGCGAATCCAACCGCCGCGACTCCTAGCTGGACCGGCCCGACGCAGATCGACACACCGGCGCAGGGCAACACGGCCATGATGCCGTGGATCGTCGGCGGTAGCCCGGGCGTTGTCGATGTCACCTGGTACGGTTCCACCATGGCCTCGCCGGATACGACGCCGACGAACCAGAGCCAGTGGTGGAATGTTTATTTCGCCCAAACAACCAACGCGCTAGCCGCCACGCCCACCTTCACCTCGACCGTCGTAGCGTCGGCTGTGCACAACCTGCCGATTTGTAGTTCGGGCACCGGATGCGTCACGTCGCCGACGGCGTTGTCGACCCGGAAACTCTTGGAATATTTCACGATCACGCTCGACTCCAGCGGCGTCGCGCATATTGCCTACGCCGACAGCGTCAATAACTGCGACCCGAATAGCGCGACGGCGCCATGCCTCACTCACACTTGGTACGCCAAACAAACCAGCGGTCCGAGCGCTTACGCGCCACCGGCGCCGCCAGGCTTGGCCACTTTCGCCGCCAACGTTCCCATGCCGGGCACGGCTCCGGGGACAACCGGCGGCGGCGCGGAACCGGGGATCAAGGTCGATTCGCACAACTGCATTTACACAACGGCGCCGGGGAACCCGTTCGTTTGGAAATCGAGCGATAAAGGCCTGACGTTTGCGCCACCGGTAAATCCGGTCGCGGACGAACCGACCCTGACCGGTGGAGACGAAGAGATACTTCCGTTCCCGCCGAATCCAACCGGAAACGATCCGCTTTACTTTGGCGACCTCGGTTTGTCGTCGGTCCATGTTCGCAAATCGACTGATGGCGGCCAGAGCTGGTTCAAACCGGGGACCGGCGGCGCGGCGGGAGACGTCGCGATCTCTTCGGATCGACAATGGTTTGCTGGTGATCGCGCGCCCACTGCGGCTGATTTCACGATCTACGAAATGGATCACGAGCTGGCGAGCGAAGATATTCGCTTTCACGCTTTGACCAACGACACCGCGTGGTCGCCATCGACGACCGGGATCACTTCTTCCGAGTTGATTCTGCCGCCCGACTCAACGTTTCCAAATACGAATCCGGGCCCAGTTCTGGTCGATCCCGCAACGCACGATGTCTTTGGTTTCTTCAACGCCTCGACCCTGCGCAACAACGCCGTCCAACCGCCCTTTGGGAAAATGCCCAATCTTTGGGAAGCAGTCGGTCCCGCTGTGATCAATGCCGGCACGCCCCCTGGACCGTTCACGAATTTTCCCGTGTTCAAGGGTATGTTCGATTCGCCGACCACGCCGGCGCCGCCCGCGGGAACGCAAACCTTCGGCACGAACGTCTCGAACGATTTTCCTGCGGCAGCGATCGACAAGGCCGGGAACCTTTACGTTGCGTGGGCCATGAACAACGCGCGCACGAATCGCTACTCGATTTGGTTCGCCTCTTCGCATGATCACGGCAAAAACTTTTATGGGCCGTTCGAAGTGAGCCGGGGAATCGGCGCAGCCGTCATGCCCTGGATTGCCGGCGGAGACGATGGACGCGTCGAGATCGTTTACTACGGCACCACCGCCCCGGTCGATCCGAACACGGTCGCGATTGGCGACCAGACTGTTCCGTGGAACGTGCTTTTCGCGCAATCGTTGAACGCGAACGCGCGCGAGCCGGTCTTCACCGTGAGTCAGGCGAGCGACCACATCAATCACTTTGGCGTGATCTGCAATCTCGGTCTGCTTTGCGGAAGCGGGACACGTTCGCTGCTGGATTTCTTCCAGGTCGCGATTGGGCCCGACGGATTGGCGAACATCGTTTATGCCGATGATGCCACCTCATCAACCCATCCAGTTTACGCGCGCCAGAACGGCGGACCGCTTGCGCTGACAAATCCCGTTGCGGCCCAATGCGTCGGTGGCGCTTCGCCGACCCCGACCGCCACCGCTACCGCCACGCCAACCGCCACCGCTACCTCTACTCCCACAGCAACAGCAACCGCCACTGCTACCGCAACTGCGACACCGACACCTACCGCGACCGCGTCCGCTACGGCGTCTCCGACCCCGACCGCTTCAGCAACCGCATCGCCGAGCGCAACCGCGACCGCAACTGCATCGCCGTCCGCAACCGCGACTGCTACCGCGACAGCCGCAGCTATTGCCACTGCCACGGCTACTGCGACCGCCACGGCTACTGCGACGGCCACTGCTACCTCGACAGCGACTCCGAGCGCAACCGCGACGGCCACGGCGACACCGACCCCGCAACCGACGCCGACCAACGTCCAATTGCTCAACATTTCCGGACGAGCGCGCGTCGATACAGCCGATAACATTTCGATCGCCGGCTTTATCATCAGCGGCGAACGTTCGAAGCGAGTAGTCGTCCGCGGCATAGGTCCGTCGCTCTCATCTGTCCCTGGGCGGCTCATGGATCCGGTCATCGAGCTGCGGGACAACGCCGGCCGCTTGATCAGGTCGAACGATAACTGGCGCTCCGATCAACAGCAGGAAATCCAGGTCACCGGCCTCGCGCCAAGCGACGACCGCGAATCCGCCATTGTGCTCACCCTGGTGCCGGACACTTACACCGTGATTTTGCGTGGGACGAATAACACGACCGGCATCGGGTTAATCGAAGTTTACGATGTAAGCCCCACCAGCGGGAGCGAGCTCGGGAATCTCTCCGTCAGGGCCAATGTTCTCACCGGCGACAACATTTTGATCGATGGCTTGATCTTGCGCGGCGGAACACCCAAGCGCGTTCTCTTCCGCGCCATCGGGCCGGAATTGAACGGCGTCGTGCCGAATGCGTTGCAGGATCCAACGATGGAGCTTCACGGCGAAAACGGCGCCCTCATCCTCAGCAACGACAATTGGCGCGACGCGCCCAACGCCAGCGAAATTCAAGCTACCGGCCTCGCCCCGAAGGACGACCGTGAATCGGCCATCCTCACGACGCTGCCGCCCGCGAACTACACCACGATCGTCCGCGGCAAGAACAACACGACTGGCATCGCGCTCAACGAAGCTTACAAGCTTCAGTAATCAGGCCAACGCCGCTTGGGCGGCGGCGAGTCGCGCGATGGGGACGCGGAAGGGACTGCAACTGACGTAGGCTAAGCCGAGGCGGTGGCAGAACTTCACGCTGTCGGGGTCGCCGCCATGTTCGCCGCAGATGCCGAGCTTGATGTCCGGCCGGCTCTTCCGGCCCTTCTCGACCGCCATCTGCATGAGCTGGCCGACGCCGGTTTGGTCCAGCGACGCGAACGGGTTCTTTTTGAAGATCTCGTTCTCGATGTAAGGCATGAGGAAATTTCCCATGTCGTCGCGGCTGATGCCGAGCGCCATCTGAGTGAGATCGTTCGTGCCGAAGCTGAAGAACTCGGCGCTCTGCGCGATTTGATCGGCGGTCAACGCGCCGCGCGGCACTTCGATCATCGTGCCGACGAGATAATCGAACTTCACTTTCTTCTCCGACATGACTTGCTGCGCAACGCGATGCACGATCTCCGCCTGGAGATCGAATTCCTTTTTGAACCCGACCAATGGAATCATGATCTCGGGTTTCACTTTGATCTTCCTTTTCGCGACCTCCGCGGCCGCTTCGAATACAGCGCGGGCCTGCATCTCGGTGATCTCCGGATAAGCGATCCCGAGCCGGCAGCCGCGATGGCCGAGCATCGGATTGAATTCATGCAGTTGCTCGACGCGCTGGGCGATCTTCTCGGCGCTCACGCCCATCTTTTTCGCGAGATGGCCTTGTGATTCGGCGTCGTGCGGCAGGAATTCGTGGAGCGGCGGATCGAGGAAACGGATCGTGGCGGGATAACCTTTGAGCGCCTTGAAGATCCCGGCGAAATCTTCCCGTTGATATGGCAGTAGTTTCGCGAGCGCGGTCTTCCGGTCGTCGACGTTGTCCGCGAGAATCATCTCGCGCATCGCATCGATGCGGTCGCCCTCAAAGAACATGTGCTCGGTGCGAGTGAGCCCGATGCCGACGGCGCCAAACGCGAGCGCGTTCTCGGTCTGCTCCGGATTGTCGGCGTTACAACGCACATCCAGCCGCGTGACTTTCGCGCACCAGTTCATGAGTTGGTTGAACGCTTTGAACTTTTCGGTCTTCTGCGCGGCCTTGTCGCCGTGAAGCGTGCCGGTGATGATCTCGCTCGGCGCCGTTGCGAGCTGGCCCGCGTAAACCGTTCCGCTCGTCCCGTCGATCGAGAGGAAGTCTTCGCCTTCGCGGAAAACCTGACCGTCAGTTGTGACCGTCTTGGTGCCATAATCGATCTTCAACGCGCCCGCGCCGCAGATGCACACTTTGCCCATCTGCCGCGCCACGAGTGCGGCATGCGACGAGACGCCGCCTTTCGCGGTGAGAATTCCTTCGGCCGCGATCATGCCACGCAAATCTTCCGGGCTCGTCTCATTGCGGACCAAGAGTACCTTCTCGCCTTTTTCCGCCGCGGCGGCCGCACGATCCGCGTTCAGATAAATTTTTCCTGAAGCAGCGCCTGGCCCGGCCGGCAAACCGGTCGCGATTGCTTTCGCCTTCTTGATTTCGTTCGCGTCGAAGATCGGCGCCAGAAGTTGATCGAGCTGGTCGGCGGGATTGCGCAGGATGACGGTTTTCCAGTCGATGAGCTTTTCCTTGAACATGTCCATCGAGAACTTGAGCGCCGCGGCAGCGGTGCGTTTGCCGTTGCGCGTCTGGAGCATGAACAGTTTTCCATCCTGGATGGTGAACTCGACGTCCTGGACGTCGCGGAAATGTTTCTCGAGATTCGAGCGGACCTTCAGCAGTTCCGCGTAGCATTTCGGCATCAGTTTTTTCAGCTCGATCACCGGCTGCGGCGTGCGCACGCCGGCCACGACGTCTTCGCCCTGCGCGTTGATGAGGAACTCGCCGTAGAATTCGTTCTCGCCATTTGCCGGGTTGCGCGTGAACGCCACGCCGGAACCGGAATTCGCGCCGGTGTTGCCGTACACCATCGCCTGCACGTTCACCGCGGTGCCCCATTCTTCCGGGATGTTGTATTTCCGCCGGTAAACGATTGCCCGATCGTTCATCCACGAACCGAACACGGCGCCGGCCGCGCCTTTGAGCTGGTCCCACGGATCGTTCGGGAACGCCTGGCCGGTGCGATCTTTCACGAGCTTTTTGAAACGCGCCACCAGCTCCTGGTAATCGGCCGCGTTCAGTTTCGAATCGTCGATGTCATGCCGGCCGTAGCGTTCGTCTTTGAATTGCTCGATGACCGATTCAAACGGCTCGTGATCTTCGCCCTCGCGCTTTTGCACGCCCATGACGACGTCGCCATACATCTGGATAAAGCGGCGGTAGCAATCCCACGCGAACCGCTCGTTGCGCGTCGCGCGGACGAGCGCCTTCACGGTCTCGTCGTTCAACCCGAGGTTGAGGATCGTGTCCATCATGCCGGGCATCGAATCGCGCGCCCCCGAACGGACCGCGACGAGCAGCGGCATTTTCTCCGTGTCGCCAAACTTCGTGCCCATGATCCGCTCCATGTTCGCGATCCCGTTTTTGATCTCGCCTTGGAGCGATGCCGGATACGTCCGTTTGTGCGCGTAGAAATAAGTGCAGACTTCGGTCGTGATCGTGAACCCCGGCGGCACCGGCAGATCGATGCGCGTCATCTCCGCGAGGTTGGCGCCTTTGCCGCCGAGCAGCGGCTTCATGCTCCCATCGCCGTCGGCCTTGCCGTCGCCGAAATTATAAACGTAACGCGGCGTCTTTTTCTTTTTCGAAACGTTTTGGATACGACGAGGCGAAGCTTTTCGAGAGACCTTTTTTTTCGTGGGCATGCGAAGTGAAATCGAGGCGAATACTGCGAGCGGACGCAAAGCTAAGTCCACCGCTCGGCGTGTCAACGCACGCGAATGATCTGCGACGGCGCGGTGCGACGGTTAGTGAGCCACTCCCGCGCGACTGGTGTGAAGCACCTCGTCGATCGCAGCCGTGAAATTAACCACCCCGGTGCTCGGGACGATGATGGTATTCCGTCGCCCGTGCGCTTCCTCTGTGATCCGGAGAAATCTACCGCGATCGTTTTCACGAAACTCGACGTGGAAACGCTTGCGTTCGATCTGGAACTCTTTCGCCTCGATGATGCTGTCCATTTCCCGAAAAACGGAGAAGTCTAGGGCGGCCGGCCTATCGAGTGGAAGCAAAATCTGCAGCTTCCCAAACTGTGGTCTACGAACGGCGATTTTTGCCTCGTCGCCGGGCTGTCTCCTTCGATTTTCCCGGCCGTTGATCCGCGATTGCAAAATCCACCTGGCGCTTGAAAACGTCCACTCGGGCGACGAACACCTGTAGCTGGTCGCCAACCGAAAGGCGGCGCCGGGATTGCCGGCCGATCAGGCGGCGTTGCGCCGCATCGTAGGAATAAAAATCGTCGGTTAGCGACGAGACATGGACAAGGCCGGTAATCAGGACATCGGGCAGTTCCACCACCAGCCCAAAGTTTTTCACTTCGAGAACCGTGGCGCGAAAAACCTGCGGGTCGCGCGCATCGAGCTGGCGCTGGAAGAATTCCAGCTTCTTCATTTTCACGCCGTCCATCTCGGCATCGGCGGCAATCCGTTCGGTTTCAGAAATATGTTCCGCCATCGTCGCGATCGATCCCACGTCCGTTCGGCTGCGGCGCGATTGCTCGAGTTCCGCGAGCCCGCGATGAACGACGAGATCGGCATAACGCCGGATCGGGCTGGTGAAATGCGCGTAATTATTTTTCGCGAGGCCGTAATGCCCGAGCGGCTGGGGCGCATACCGGGCTCGCTTCAAACTTTTCAAAAGCCCGATCTTGAGAGCTCGTTCCTCGGGCTTGCCGCGGAGTGACGCGAGCAGCCGCTGAAGTTCCGTCCGCTTGCTTAGGTCGCCGACCTTGTAGCCGTAACTCAGAATCAGTTCCCGGTACTCCGCCAATTTTTCCGGATCGGGATTCTCGTGGACGCGATAGACCGTTGGGATGAGCCGGTTCTTCAGCTCGCGTGCGACGGCCTCGTTCGCGGCCAGCATGAACTCCTCGATCAACTGGTGAGATTCGTCGTTCTCGATCCGCTCGAGCTGGATCGGTTTGCCTTCCGCGTCGAGGCGCACCTTCACTTCCGGGAAATCGAGATCGAGCGAGCCCTGTGCGAAACGGTTTTTGCGCAGGAGCGCCGCCAATTCCCAGGCGACGTACAGCCGCTCGCCTAACTGGTCGTTAGGTGGCGCCTTCAGGATGGCATACGCTTCCCGATAGGTGAGCCGGCGCGAGCTGCGGATCACGGTGCGCGCGAATCGCGATGATTTCGTCCGGCCATCTTTCGTGAATTCGAGAAACACCGAATGTGTGAGCCTATTCACGTTGGGGTTCAGGCTGCACACGCCGTTGCTCAATCGCTCGGGCAACATCGGAATCACGCGGTCCGGCAGATAAACGCTGTTCCCGCGGTTGTAGGCTTCGCGATCGAGCGCGCCCCCGGGTTTTACGTAGGCGGCCACGTCCGCGATGTGCACCCCGAGGCGCCAGCCGCCACCAGAAATTCGCTCCACGTCGATCGCGTCGTCGAAATCCCGGGCGTCGTCCGGGTCGATCGTAACGATGAATTTGTCCCGCAAATCCTCGCGCCCTTCGAACATCGTTTCCGGAACGGTTTGCGGAATTCGTTCCGCTTCCTCGACGACCGGCTTCGGAAACTCCGTCGGCAAATGATACTTCCGGATGATCGACAGGATGTCGACGCCTGGGGCCGAACTCGCGCCGAGCACTTCGATGATTTCGCCTTCCGGATTGACGTGGCGCGATTCCCAGGTCTCGAGGCGAACGACGACTTTGTCGCCCGGACGCGGTGCCTTCGGCAGCTGCGTGCGCGGCGGCATCTGGACGTAAACGTTGTGGACGATGCGCGGATCGTCGGGCACCACGTAGGAAAAATTCTTCGATTGCTGGAGCGTGCCGACGATCGTGTCGTGCGCGCGCTCGAGAATACGAATGATGCGTCCCTCGGCGCGGTCGCGGCCCTTCGCGCGCGCGTACCGTTCATCACGCGTGATTCGCGCTACGACCTTGTCGCCGTGCATCGCGGTGCCAGTGTTTTCAGCCGAGATGTAGAGGTCCTGTTCGCCCGCTTTTTCGCGCGGGAGAAATGCGAAGCCGGATTGATGGACCGAAAGCGTTCCCGTCACGAGGTCCGCTTCCGCGGGCAAGACGAAGCGGTTCTTCCGAATCCGCGCGATCTCGCCATCGCGCTCCATTTCGCGCAGGACCGCGTTGAGATTCATCCGGATGCCGCTCTTCCGTCCAAGAGCCTTCCCAAGCTCGACGTTGTCGAGTGGGCGATAGTTAGGCTGACCTAACAAGTGCAGGATTTGTTGGCGCAGGTTGTCAGATTGAAATTTCAAGCGGTCAATCTCCCCGCTAACTGCATCCGGGACGAGCGCAATTTTTCGGGTAGGGGCGATTGACCTCAATCGCCCGCAGGCGGTTCGGGTGAACCGCCCCTACCTGTGATAGGCTCAATCCGGGATGTTCTGGAGAACTGGTGATCGCATGTTCGATCTCTCGGCGCACGCGATGGTCATGGGCGTCCTCAACGTCACACCCGATTCGTTTTCCGATGGCGACGAATTTTTTTCCACCGACAAAGCGGTCGAGCAAGGAAAGAAAATGGCGATCGAAGGCGCGCAAATCATTGATGTCGGCGGCGAGTCGACGCGCCCGGGAGCGGAAGCAGTTTCTGCAACTGAAGAACTCGGGCGAGTCATTCCCGTCATCCAACGATTGCGCGATGGCCTTTCCGCATTGATCTCCATCGACACTTCAAAGGCTACCGTCGCGCGCGCGGCGCTCGACGCCGGCGCCGCGATCATCAACGACGTCACTGCGGGCCGCGCCGATCCCGAAATGCTTGCGCTCGCGGCGGAACGAAAGGCGGCGCTCATCCTCATGCATATGCAGGGCACGCCGCGAACGATGCAAGCCGCGCCGCGCTACGATGACGTCGTCCGTGAAGTAGGTAATTTTTTTCGACAACAATATGAGCGCGCCCTAGAGTGCGGCGTTGATCCAATGGCCATCGCGTTTGATCCGGGGTTCGGATTCGGAAAAACGGTGGAGCACAATCTCGCGTTGCTCGCCAATCTGGAGCGTCTCCGGGTCGAGAATCGACCGCTGGTCGTTGGCGTCTCGCGCAAATCGTCACTCGGCAAAATGATCGGATCGAACGCAATGGAAGACCGGCTCGCACCCACCATTGCGTTTACGGCGCTGTTGCGTGAACGCGGCGCGAATGTTTTGCGTGTCCATGACGTCAAAGAAAACGTGGCCGCCTTGCGCGCCACCGAAGCACTTTTGGAAGCAGCCGCGAAATGATGCATCAATTTCTCCAGTTCTGGGTCGAGCGCTGGCGAAGTTTTGCCGAAATCCTCCTCCTCAGCGTGGGGATCTATTATGGCTACCTCTATTTCCGCGGAACGCGCGGCGCGAAGGTGCTCACCGGACTCGCGATCGTTTTCCTGACGCTGACTTTGATCTCGCAGTTACTGAACCTCGTCGTCATCGGCTGGATCATTCGCAGCTTCTCGGTCTTTCTCGCCGTCGCGCTCGTCGTAATTTTCCAACCGGAATTGCGGCGCGGCCTCGCCGAGCTGGGCGGGCACCCGATCTTTTCTCTCACGAGCGAGAAGCGCGAGACCGTGCACGACATCGCCGAAGCGGTCTCCCAGTTGGCGAACAAACAATTCGGCGCGCTGATCGCGATCGAACGCGACACGTCGATCCGCGTTTACGAAGAAACCGGCGTGATTATCGATTCGCATTTTTCGGTCGAGTTGCTGCTCACGATTTTTCATCCCAAGGCCGCTTTGCACGATGGCGGCGTGATCATGCGCAACGGACGAATCGCCGCAGCCGCCTGCATTTTTCCGGTGAGCCAGCGCGAGACGCTCGATCGCAGTCTCGGCCTGCGCCATCGCGCCGGCCTCGGCATTACCGAAGAATCCGACGCGATCGCCGTGGTGGTGTCAGAAGAGACCGGCGGCATTTCGATCTGTCATCGCCGGCGGATCGAACGCGGTTTTACCCCCGAGACTTTCCGCAAACGCATCGGCGAATTGTTGCTCCAAGGGGCTTATGAAGAAACTGATCCTGAACAACTGGCGCGCGAAATTGATCTCCCTCCTGCTCGCGACGACGCTCTGGTACCTGATCAAGAAGAACGTCGCGACAACACTCTCGCCGTTTGATAACCCGACCGAGGTGACAGCGCCGGGGCACTGAGGCTGTAGCCGCGGCGCTATGTCGCCGTGTTTCGTTCTCACAAGACGCGCCGACTGAGCGGCGCGCCTACAGCGCCAGAATCTTTACCTCAAAAACCGCGCGAGATTGTCTTCTTCCCATTTCCGCGCGCTGCGGTAGCGCGGAAATTTTCGTTCGCGTTCGTAAAATTTTTCCGTGTGAACGCAGCGCCGTCCATTCGGGCCGGCTTCATCCGGAACGACCGCGTGCAGCATTTCGTGATAAAGAATGTAGCGGAGGAACCAGGGCGGCACGAACGGCTGGTCGAGAAGGGGATTGATCC
>Ga0307470_10000294_pt1 | contig 29935 bp, 37 predicted proteins | sample atmos_gasesAM3C__FD_204565 | JGI IMG/M metagenome (GOLD analysis project Ga0307470, IMG submission 204565) | Hardwood forest soil microbial communities from Morgan-Monroe State Forest, Indiana, United States - atmos_gasesAM3C_05 | ecosystem: Environmental > Terrestrial > Soil > Temperate forest... | reverse complement strand
CTCGGTATCATCTCTTCGCGTGGCTTCACTCGACGACACCATCGAAGCGCTCCTCTGGGAAGACGAGAGCACCACGCTCGACTTCAAACAAGCGCAGTACCCCTTGGCCATCGCCACTGACGACCAGAAAGGCGAACTCATCAAAGACATCCTCGCCTTCGCCAACACCACACGCGGCAAGGACGCCTACATCATCATCGGCGCCAAAGAACACAAGGGACACCGCGCCACAGTCATCGGCATCACCGAACACCTCGACGACGCGCACCTTCAGCAACTCATCAACACCAAAACGAACCGACCCATCATCTTCACGTACCGCACTGCCACCATCGACGGAAACAACTCGGCATTATCCAGATACCCATCCAGGAGCCTTTCCTCTACCTTAAACGAGACTTCGGCAAGCTCCACGCGAACATCGTCTATCTCCGTCACGGCAGCAGCACAACCGTCGTTACCCCCGACGACATTTTGCGCATGGGTGCAGACCAGCACAGCGCGCCTCGTTACAACCCGGAGGTCGCCGCACTCACCAACCTCCAACAGCACGCCCAGTTCTACCAACGCATCATCACCCTCAGCCAAAACATCAGCCGCATCCCGCACCACAACGTCGTCCACATCCCGCGGCCAGCAGCGTACGAAGAGGAACGGCGAAAGCTCCACGTGCGCTTCGATGAAGAACATGACGCGTTCCGACAAGGGATGAGCAGCGCCCACGACCTCCTCACCGCGCAATGCGCTCATGTCTCCCCAGCCGAGAGCGCGAGCATCCGGGAGATTCTCGCTGCGCTGCGCGAGGTTGAGCAAACGGTGCGTACGCTCGCATCGTGGGCGAACAGTCGCCTCCACAGGGAACTCCCGCAGGACAAACAGCGTGATGCAGCACTAGCTGCCGCAACGCTCAGCCGTCTCGTCGTTCGACGACTCCTCAGCATCGGCGCACCAGCGACCACCTGATTGCGTCCAACACCCCCCCACTCCGGCAGACCGCCCCACACTCCTTCCAACACAGCCGCATCACGCACGAGGAAGGCACGACGACACTTCTCTCGATCAACCCGCGCCCAGCAGCCACTCCAAGGACGCAATCTCGGGTATATGCGACAACTCGGCCGCGACCACCTCGGCAAGTAATCTCTGCGCTCGCCCTGTCTGCCACGTTCCTTGGCCATCGTCGTGACCATTCACAGCATGGTCGGGGCTCCCGGCTCCCCAGGCAAGGCTCTGCTAGCATCTCCGGAAGTCGTGAGATAAACGCATGCGCACGAATCCGCCTGCTGGCTCGGGTGTTAGCGCGCTGACACCCGCAGAACTGCTTCGCGCCGCCGTGCAGGCGGTGCCTGGCATGCGCTACGCGCTTGGCGTCGGCGGCCTCGCTGCGGTCGTTGCGATCGTGCTCCTGGGCTGGAAGCTCAAGCCGCAAGATGCCATTTTTGGAAGTCTGATTGTCCTCGTCTTGATGGTGGTCTTGGTCGTGTTTGCTGCGCTCGCTGGTATGGGAAGAGCGGCGCTGCAGTCGCCCGCCTTATTCCTCGCGTGGGCTTGTACGAGTCTCACGGTGGGCGTAGCGATTCTCTTCGTCTCCTGCGCATTCTTCGATAAACCAAAAACGTTGCCGTGTCTCCTGCGGAACGATTGCCGAGCGATCTCCGGCACCCTCACGCCCACGTCACCGTTCTGCAGCATCCCGGCCGGCGCAAGCAGCTGTTCGGTCAAGTTGAGCTGGACCACGACCAATCCGATCACTACATCGGCCGTCACCTCGAGAACTCCCAAAGCGAACACACAGGTGGGCTTCGGCAACAACGGCTCGACCACGGCGCTGGTGCCCTACAACAATCGGATCTTCTTTTTGTACAACAACGAGTTGCTTCTAGCGACCAGTTCGGCCACCGCCGACTGTGCAGCAGGGACGACCTGGAACGGCAGCACGTGTCACGCGCCAACGTGAACACCAGCATGAATCGGCTCCACGGCGACCCAGTCGCCCGTCGCACCATCGTTCGATTTGGCAGGGCGGTGCTCATGGGAGCCAACCGCGCGCCCCACTGCCCGCATCCGCAGGTGCAGACCCAGATTGGCCAGTCGATGCCGTCTTCGCGGTCGGTCGTCTCGATGACGGGTAGGATGTGGTGGGTGATCATGCTTCACCACTCCTCGTTGCAGACGGTGCAGTAGACGATCTCATGGTCGTCCTCGGTCAGGTACGTGTCGATGCTGTGCTCGTGGTCGTACGCCGTCGGCACCTCCTGGTAAGGCGGCCGGTATCCGTCTGGCGCTCGCGCCCTGGGCGGCGTGGCGAAGTACGGCGAAGGCCCATCCTTCCGCGCTGCCTCCTTCGCTCGCGCGAGATCGCGCTGAATGTTCCAGTGCGCCTGCACGAGTACATCGAGGTACTCGATCCACGCGCTCACGGCGTCGCGATCAAGTCGCTCGATGGGCAGGTACGGGACGCCTGCGCTGTGTGCCTGGCTGATGAGGTAACGCAGGTACGCCAGCTGGCGGCTTGTCGGTGCGATCCATTCTTTCGTGTCGTTCATGGGGTTGTTCCTCCGAAAGAGCCGTTGCTCTTCGAGAGCGTTCCCGTGCGCGACCCCCACACGAACCTTTCGACAACGCGAAACTCACCTCGCAAGAAATCAGCGTCGAAAGGTCGCTGATGGTGCGGTGCGCACTTAGCGTCAGAAGAGCAATCCCGCCGCCAGGGAGGACAATCCCGTGGACTCGACACTGATCGCACGATCACCCACGCCGGCAAGCTCTGAACGGAACGCGCAACGCGACGTTGACACGAACCTCGAACAGCTCAACGAGGAGATCCTCCGTCTCGTGGAACGACTAAGGTATCTGCGCAGCATTGCGTCCGCCGCGCCCCCGCTGCGTCGTGGGCGACCAGCACGCCTTGCGTCCAACACCGCACTTCCTTCAGCTCAGCGCGCTCCGTCCAACAACCTGCGCCTGCGGCAGGCGGCGACGCATTTCGTCCAACGCTCCCGATGCGGCCCAGCAGCTTGCGTCGAACGCTGCGAAAACCCGACGGCGCTTCTCCCCAGCAATCCGCGCACAGCAACAACTCCAGGGTCGCTATCTCGGGTACATGCGACAACTCGGCGATCACGAGAAGCCACGCTTCCAAGCCATCAAAGCACGCGACGGCATCAACGCAACCATCCCCGCGCTTCGACACCACCTCGGCAAATAACCTGTGCTGCCCTCATCACGCCTGACGAGGGCGCTTCGGTGTTCCGCAACGACTGATGGCAGCACTATCTTGCCCCTTCGGCGTAGGGAATTCTTTAGTCGTGTCACACCTAAGTGAGAGAAGAGTTAACATCTAGGTGGAGGTGGTGTTGTGGCGACTCGCAGAAAACACCTATCAAACGGAGTGCATCGGTCGGAGCAGGAGGGGATAACTCCATTCGACGACGTCCACGACTTCTTTGACGATGTTCATGGACAGATCGTTCTCAATTCGCTGGAGCGGGAGCTCGTCGACACGCCGGAATTCCAGCGCCTCTTTCGGGTATCGCAGCTAGGGTTCGTCGACCTTCTCTACCCGACAGCGAACCACACGCGCGGCGCGCACAGCATTGGTACCTGTCACGCAGCAGCGCATCTCATTCGTCGTCTCAACCACAACAATCGACGGCTCGCGACGTTCAGCAAGGCGCCGAAAGATGTCCGCACCATCACGCCAGCAGAGACTATCCTGATTCGGCTTGGCGCGCTTCTCCACGACCTGTCGCACGGCCCGTTCTCGCACGACATCGAAAAAAAGACGCACTACATCTTTCCCCGTGAGGACAACAGATCTCGCCGCATCAAGGTGCGCTCGTTTCATGGCGCGTACGACAAACACGATGACTGACTCGCCAATCCCTCCTTGTACGTCACTCTCTTCGACGACGCCTCGATACTCGCGCGCGTCCTGCGAGCATACTCGGCACGCTTTTGGGATCTCCTCGCGAGCGAACCAGAGCATGACGCGTTCACGAAGACCGCCGCGACCGTCTGGAAGACCGTACGGAATGAAGCCCTGCCCTCCCTGCTCTTCCACCTCCTCGTGTACGAGAAGATCGAGGACGCTCTCAAACCCGAGCCCCTCAAGCTCCGCAAGACGTTCGAGGGTGAGGAGACCGAATGGACGCTCGGCAGCGAACGCCGGCACTGGAAGACCCTGCACGACCTTTGGTACCAGCCCTACCGGCACGACATCATCGGCGACACCCTCAGCGCTGATCTCATCGACTACCTCGCGCGCGACATGAGCCGTCTGGCAATGTCCGGCGGCCTCGATGAGAACCTTCTGCGTTTCTACGTACTCGCAGAGACAGACTCAGATGAGTTGGGACGAGCAATTCCTAAAGGACTCTTCCGGTGCGCCATCGAGCTCTGGGACTATAAACGCGGCACGGTCAGGTCGGAGCGCGTCAACGACGTATTCCGGCTCCTCGATCTGCGCCACGAGATCCACGAGAAAGCAGTCTTCCACCGCGTCGTCCAGAGCGCTACGGCCATGCTCGCAAGGACAATTCAGCTGCTCGACAAGAAGCCGACGGTCGCTGAGCTCTACAACCTCGGGACTCCACTGACGTCAGTTTCTGGTGACGACCGCTTTCTGCTCATACTTCAACAGTTGTGGCCGAACCCCTCCGATATTCGCGCGCTGCCCACGAAACTCGCAGAACGGCGCATCTATCGGCCGCTCGTGATTATCCCTGGCGATCGCGTCAAGAACCTTTTCAAGGGCGATGAGTACCACGATTCCGAATACGGGCTACGCGAACTCGCCGCGATTGTGGACTCACCTGCTTTTGCCGAATTTCAGTTCGCCGTCAGCTGGCTGATTCAACAACTGCTCGATCACGCTATCGCATCCGAAACAGAAAAAGACGGTCGAGAGGCGTACGGCGTCCATGCCATCCTCACTCGTGCGATCGACAACGCGCAAGCACGGGACCGACTCCGCGCCAAACGGCCTGAGCGCGTAATCTTCTGGACGCTGCCATACAAGCAGCTATACAAAGACGCCTCCCTCCTGGTAGCGGCAGAGCATGAAGCACAAAGCATCGAACAGCTGGCGCGCCGCGACGATCGCCATCCGCGCTTTGGGATCATCCATGAACGCATCCGCGCCGGCGTCAGCGACTCGGAGCAAAAATACGTGGCGCTTTGGAAGCTATACGTGTTTCTCAGTGACGGTCTCTTCTACGCCGGACCGCTCGCGAAGGTGCTGCCGGGGATCGAATGCGGCACCGACTTTCAGAAGCATGAGAGTCACCTGATCGAAGCGCAGCGGCTTATCGTGCGCGCACTGCGAAGCATGTGGGAGTTCTGGATCGCCAAGCGCGATAGCCTCACGAATGACGACAAGCTGTACGAATGGCTGCGTGATCCGATGCCGCCGGACGATTTCGTTCGACTCCTCCGGAAGCTCCGAGGCCAGGACATCGACGAGGAGCTTTACAAGGAGTTCGCCGGCAAGGTATCCCTCGTTGCGGTGGACCAGTACCTCCACGGCGACCACGCGCCCGACGAGCCGACCGCCTGCCGTGACATTCGGTACAAGCACGACGTGAAAGGCCCCGTCACCGACTCGGAGCTGCGGCAGTGCCTCCTCGACACGAAGGCGACTTTCTCGGCCGCGGAGAACTACGCACTCGGCACGAAGCTACACACCAAGCGGGAGGAAATTGCGGCGCAAAAGGAAGTGGTCCTGCAGTCGGTCGACCGGGACGGTAGGGAGGGTGGCGCCGAAGTCACCAACTACGTCAACCTCGTCCGCGCGGCGTACCTCGATCTGGGCTGATCGAGCGTATCATCAGACCTCATGGCCACCAGCATCCTTCGGCCATACTTGGCACACTTCGCCGTCCCGACGAGCGTTCACCTTGAGGCGCTCATCGTCGCACAGGTACGAGCATTCCAACCCGACGTAACCTTCGCCGACCTGCCCATCAGACTCGCGGCAGCGGCTGCGCGCGCCAACGTGAATCCCAAACCGATCTTTACTGATCGCGTCAGCGAGGGGCGGCTCACCTTCGACGCAGCGGCCGGTCAATTCCAGATCTGGTTGAACCGGCACGCTGATGCCCGGCGACCACGCTGGTACGACGAGGAACTCAACCCGAACGCTCTCGACATCAAAGGGCGACTGCGATTCACGTACGCTCACGAACTCGCACACCGATTCTTTTTTCTCGAGCACGGTCTCATTTGGGAGCGCCTCCTCGACCGCGTCACGAACCGCGATGACGCGCAAGCGTACGAGGCACTCTACGATGCTGAAGAGGTCCTCTGCGACCGGATCGCCGCGCGTTTGCTCATTCCGGACAAGATCGTCAGAGAAATCGGAACGCACCTTACTGGCCTGATTGACACGCACGAGGTCGGCCTTGAAGTCATGCGCCTTGCGGAACGCTGTGCTGTCACACGCGAGTCATTCCTCGTCCGGATTGCGCGCGCGATTGGTCTGCGCGAACTCCCTTGGCCGGAGGACGCGATCTGTCTGCTCATCGGCCACTCCACACGTTCGGGTAGTCGCGCGCGCGCCCAACGCAAACTTCGGATCAAGGTCATGCTCACCGCGCGCAACAGCCTTGGGCACGTCTACCCCGGCATGCCCGTTCAGAAGCTCAGCGCTGCACTCGCAGCATACGTTTGTGAAGCGCTCACGGACACGCGAGCGATCTCACGTATCGACACGATCTTGCTTCCTGGCAGTCCCGACCTTGTGTTACAGGGCTGGTCGCATCGCTACGCGGCGCTCGCAGGCGAACAGCTTCTTCTCTGGGGGCGACTCCACGCCGACAATGCTGCTCGGACACAAGACATAAAAAGGCGGCAACTTTCCCTCGCCAGTGAAGACGAATGCTTGACGAGCGATGGTTGCGTACGAGAACTGGTACACCCAGTCTGAACTACCTGCACGACCGCGAACCCTGCCGCCACACCACCGTTGCGGACTTCTTCCTCGCTCACGACTACGGTTTTCCAGCAGACATTCTCGGCACCAACGGCTCGATGGACCGAGCAATGCAACTCAGCGAAGCTGTCGGAGATGCTCGGGTCCTCGCCATTCCCTGGCCAGACCACGGTAGCGTGCTCACTGCGCTCTATGTGGTGCGCGGTCGTTCGCCACCAGACCTGGAGCGCCTCGCCACCCAAGCGCGGTTCTTCTATGAAGGCCACGGCGCTCTCCCGGTCATCGCGTCGCTAGGCGCCTTCGCGACTACCATCGGCAACGAGGGCCGAGCCATCGCCGGTGTCATTTACGCCCTGCATCGCGGCTGGATTCGAGAACTCGCGCGAGTCCGAACAGATGAAGTGCCGCTCTACGTGGCGACGTAAGTAACTCGGCTTGGTATCATCGTCAGGTGGAAATCGAGCGAAAGTACCTTCTCGCCACCTGCCCAGCCGACCTACCCGCTGGTGTCCCGATACGCCAAGCGTACCTCACGACCTCGCCCGGCGAGGTTCGCATCCGGGAGCTTGGCTCCGAGTACCGCATCACGGTCAAGGGCGACGGCACGCTTACCCGCGACGAGGCGGAAGCACCGATACCCAAGTGGGTATTCGACATCCTCTGGCCGCAATGCACGGCACGCGTCGTCAAGACGCGCCATTCGGTCCCACACGGGGAGCTCACCGTGGAGATCGACCTCTTCGCAGGAGCCCTCACGGGCCTCCTGCTGGCCGAAGTCGAATTCCCAACCATTGCTCTTGCACAGGCGTTTCACCCTCCGACATGGCTCGGCGACCTCCGCGAAGTCACCGATGATGCTCGATACAAGAACAAGAAGCTCGCGGTCGATGGGCTACCAACCGACAAGGCAGCATTCCCGAGTTCAGAACGCACAGCCGGGTAGCTTTTCATCTGGGGCATCCTCGCTGATCGTGCGGTGCGCACCATCCGGTCCGAAGAGCAAACGCCTCGAAGGAGGCAACCCCAACGAACAGCAACACCTCGCACAACGGGTGAGCCCGGATGCAGCGTCTCTTGAGACGTCAAAGCATGCCCCCTCAGCGTCCCGCCGCGCCACGGGGTTGGGGAAGCGCGCTCGCCAGAACGGCTTCGGTCACTCGGAGCGCCGGTAGTTGCCCTTCTTCCCGGCACGCGCCTCCTAAATACGCAACCTCCTGGCGCTGGCGTATGACACCCCTCTACCAACCCCAACCAGCACCGCCGGCCTTCAGCGAGATCCGTCGGGCCTACCTGTGTCATGACCCATCATATGAGCTCTCGTTCAAGCGGGGGTGCGACCTTCGACCGGCGCTTGGTTCCTACCTCTGCGACGTTCGCTCCTGAAGTGCGATCTCGCCACCGGGCCCCCACTGGAGAGCGCACGAGACCCCTTGACGAGAGGCGCTCAGTTGCTTGGCAATCGTCTCGTGTACACCAGGGGTCCGCAGCCGACGTAAGCAATATCCCCGGCGGAGACGATGCTGAGGATCGTCGCCGTCTCCTCGGGTAAGCCGGTGTCGTAGGCGCGCCAGGTACCTCCGGCGTCCTCAGACTCCGCGATGGGTCCGCCCTCGCCGGCGATGACGAGGGTCTCGTTGTGAATGCAGATGGCTGTCACGTCGGTGAGGGGTGCGTTGGCGCTGACCCATTGCCGTCCAGGTGCGAGGTGATACAAGCCGGCCCGATGCGTGCCAATCCAGACAACGTCGTGTCGATCGGTCGCGAGGGCATGGACATTTCGATCAGGCAGGCCGGTGTTGATCGCCTGCCACGAACCCGTGCTGCGGTCAAAGACGAAGACGCCATCGGTACCGGTGCCGACGAAAAGTGTGCCGTCCTTCGTTGTCGTGATCGTATTGATGCAGCGCGGGCCCGCCACGGTCGCCCAGTCGTGGAGCTCATCGCGCCGGTACAGGCCGGTGCACCAATGTCCATCGCCGGCGTAGATGGAGGAACCGAATGCATGAAGCGCGGTGAGGTAGAGTCCCGCAAGCCCGCTTTGCGTCCAAGACCCTCCTTTGTCGTCGGAGCGGAAGACTCCTTGCCCGCGGGTGCCTGCATACACGATCCCAGTGAGCGGATCAGTGTACAGGCTGGCGATATCTGTCGCGACAAGGCCAGTGCTCGAGTGGCGCCAAGCTCCGCCGGTGTCCAGTGCCCAGACGCCATCCGATTTGGTTGCGGCGAGCAGTCGACCCGGCAGTACGACCATCGCCTGCACCAGCCCGCGAAACGGACCCTGAGTCGACTGCCATTCCTTCGCATTCAGCGCGGGCGAGCCCTGCAGAATCGTGGTCGGTGCATCGTCTGCGCCCGGCGTTTCCACGGTCCTTTCTGGAGAAGCGGACGCCCCCGGAGCGCCGGAAGGAGCACTCGGCTCGTCTTTCCGGGACGCCGGTTGCGGCGGTTCCACCCCCGCGGTTGACCCGTGGTTGCTGTCGCTCACGCTTCTGGTACCCTGCGCCTGCACGCTCGTGCTTGCCGTACTGGTCGTACTGGTAGATGACGGCGGTGTTAAGTTGGATCGCCGTGCGTCGACTTGGCGCTGCGAGAACACAATGATCCCCACCGCTGCGGCAATGCACGGATAGAGCGCCAAGCGCACCCACCACGACTTCGCAGTGGCGTGCAACCGTTTAAGTCGCTCGTAATGCTGGAGCGTGGTCTCCACGAGCCCCACAGCGACAACCGTGGTGAGAATTATCGAAGCCAGAGTCACGACGCCATCCCTCCAGGTCGCGGCAGGCAGAGTATAGGATCGTCCGGCCATCAGGAGCAGCCGAAGGCGTTAATTAAAGTGGGCAAGAATCCACGACGACAGGATGCATCGCGCCTCCCCGAGCTTCCCGCAGTCGATCCAACGATTGGTTGGTTCCATTCTTGGTGCCGAGCTTTCCCTGCACGGAACGCCGCGACTTTGCGCGCTCCCTCTTCGGATCGCTCTTGCGTCTGGAAATAATCGCAAAGGGCCCTGACCTCACAGGGCCGGACCTTTTCGGACAGGCGCTGCTACTTGAGGCGGAGGCGTTTGAGTGCGCGCAGGCTGAAGTCTTCCAAGAGCTCGCCGGGTGCGATGTTGAGCGCACGACATAGGCGGAGGAGGACAAACAGGCCTGGCTCCTGGGTGCCAGTCTCGACCCTACTGACGTAGTTCTCGTGGAGTTCTGCGACCTCGGCCAGATGCTCCTGACTCCACGCGTGCTGCTTGCGCAGCTGACGTACGCGCCGTCCCAGGAGTCGTAGCGCCGCGCGCTCCACGATTCGTCTCGTTTCCTTCGTCGCAAGACACTGATGGGTGCCCGTTGACTGTGGAGCGAATCCCACCCTATCGTGTTGTCACTAGCCATGATTGATCGTGTGGAGAAGCGCCCGCTATTAGGCCTCCACGCTGGAGGTGGACCGTGCAGTACTGCGCCATCCTGCCCAGGGCGCGAGCCTTACCGAGTCGCCTGACCATCCGACCCACGTCGACCCGTGCCGAGCCCGCCTGCTCGCGTCGCTGCGTCGTGGCGGTGCTCTGCGTGCTCCTCGTCGTGCCGGCCTTGGCCAAGCGCCGCGCCGTGGCACCCTCACCGCTACCGCCAACTCCGACCTTGGTGCTCCCCGTCGTGCAGAGTACGAAGTTCGTCCTCTCCAACTACCAAGCGAGTGCCGTTGGGCTAACGGCCTGCTTCAGGAACGCATGCGTGCCCCTGAGTATCCGGCCGGTGCGACGCAGCACTACGATCTCCAGGACACGTTTCATGCGACGGGTGATGGGCTGCTCACGATTGCCGCGCCCGTCGACGTAGAGGCGCGTGCGGGCATGCTCCTTGGTGAGCGTGTCGCGGACATCGTGGGTGGGCGCACATTGCCGGCCTTGGGTGGGGCGGAGCTCCTTGGCCTGTACACCACCATGCCTTCGACGGTGGTGGTGACGTTGCGTGGGAACAACGGCGTCTATTTGGAGCAAGAAAACGTCGCGGTCCTCGGCCTCACGCTCGTTGATCCGAGCACGTTGTTTTCGACGCCGATCTTGCCGGGCATGCAGTTTCGTACGACGGACGTGGGCACGTTCCTGCTGCATGGCAATGCGATCCTGCCCGGACTCGTGTTCGGGCCCACAACGTACTTCGTGCCCTTCGTGGACAGCTCGAGCATCACGTTCGCCGCAAATCCCGACCCCACGGCCATCGACGCTGTCGTCCTCCAGTTCCTCAAGCCAGGGGCCAACAACACGGCTAACCCGGTGCGGGTCATGGACATCATCAACGGCGGCACCACGATTCTCACCGATCCCATCGCGCTCACCTTCAGCACGGGCACCGGCGCGCTGCGCGTTGCTGGCAGCGCACGCGACGGCACAATCATGCCCCTCTACCAATGGACCCTAACGAACGATGCGTACGTGCCCGGCAACACCACCGCCCTTGACACGGCCGTAGGATGGAACACCACGGGCACGAACACCTTCGGCGGCATGCGACGCGACGTGGTCTGGAGTGGCCTGACCGGGCCCAGCACGGTCGCCCTCGTGAATCACTCCAGTGCGCCGAACACGGCCACGCTCTTGCGTGAAGGTGAGGATGGTGCGCTGCTCGACACCACGACGGTCACGCTCCTGCCGTACAGCACGACCGTCGTCGGTCCCGCGAGCGGTACTGGCGTCGCGCAGTATCGGTATCGGTTGCAGGTCGCGGACAGCGCGGGGTACGACACGCCAGTCGTCAGCGGCATTGTCGCGGTAACCGTCAACGGTCATGTGGCCTACCTGCGCGGGTGTGCCGTGACCAGGGCGGTACCAGTTGCGCAGTACGATGTGACGGCGACTATTCAGGTCAGCGATCACGGCGGGACGTTTCAGCAGGTCACGCATCCGTCGATCGGGACGGTCGCCAAGCTCCTCAACGTCAACAATCCCGACGCGCTCGTGGGCAGTCACGGGTTCGACTGCACGCCGTCGCCGGATGCGGTGGTGAATACGATTTCCAAGCTCCTGGCGAACTATGCGCTGTTGACGCCGGCGGAGCAGGAGGAGTTCTCTGGAGATCGTGCTGGCTTTGCGCCCTTTGCTCTGAACGGGTGCGACGCGAGCACCACGCAGTACGTCTTGTTCATCAGCATCGTGGTCGCACGAGCGGCAGCCGCGCCGACGGTAACGGGGGAGCAGTATGTGACCAAGTGGCTTGATCCCCTCCAGACCCAGTACTTTTACCTCAGCAACACCGAAGTCCACGACATGCTCAACGGCACGCCCGAGATTCCATCGTTTGCGCGGCAGCTTGCGGCGGTGCTTGGTCCGGCGACCGGCAACGATCCCGCGTCGATGGAGTCGCTCCTTCGCGGTTGGGTCGACGGCAACCCTGCCAATGGCGAGTTCTACTCTGGGTTTGATCCCCTGAATATCGACCTGCGTTCGCCTGGCGGGATCAGGTTTTACATGGCGCCCGACGGTAGGGGTGCGAGCGATTTCACCATCGACAGCACCGCACTGCTGCAAACATTCGCTGTCATCAGGGAGTTTTTGCGCACACGCACCCAATCCTATCCTGCGCTCTACGGCGGCAGCGCAGCGACCGGACCGAGCCTGTCCTTCAATCCGACGTGGTCCACCCAAGACCCCAACTGATTCGCGCACTTTGGCGTCTGTTCGGCGTTGTCATGAGCGTAGTATGTAGCGTAGGGCGTCGAGTAGCTTCTGGAGTCTGGTTCGACTGTCGGGCTTGTGATGGTGCACGTCGCCGAGTGTCTTGGCGAACTGCTCGACACGCGCAACGGCGCTTGGAGTGAGTGACTCGCCAGTGGTGAGAAGCTTCGGGCTTTGCCCGGTTGCGGCGGACGCCTCCTTGCGCAATCCTAGGTGCTCGGCAAGGGCTGCCTCTAGGCGAGCGTTGTTCCTGGTTTGGAGTTCCGTAAGGTGTGCGGCGTCTCGCTGGTCGATGGGGTTGCGGACTTGCGCGTCATTGCTCAAGACGAGATCGATCGCGATCGCGAGATAGACGTCCCGTACGTTTTCCGCCTCGATCAGGTGTCGGTGCCGGATGAGGAGCATGCTCGTCTCAAAAAACAATCCTCTACTTGCTAGCGCTCTCGCTGCGTGCGCAAGCATGTGCTCGTCGAACTCGTCGCTTCGCTCCAGTCTTGTTACCGTCGAGATCAGCAGGTCTGCGTCCTCGATGCGCAACAGTGCAGTGGACAGGAGGCGGCGATACCGTTCACCGTCCAACTCTCTCTCGTTTTTGCTCAGCAAGCGTACGATCTCGCCGAGGCAGTTCCCTATGTCGCTTACGGGTTGGAGGCACTGGAGCGTTCCCTCGCGGTCCGCATGCCGTTTTGCGGATGGTGTCGTGTCGCTCACGCCCTGCTGGATCCATCCTTCGTGTTCGAGGCGGACGATGCTGCCCTCCATTCGCCAAGGGATCGGTTCGTTCGTGAGCGCCGCGAGGAGCTTCTTGATGACGAGGTTGGGTGCGGGTGTGAGTCCGAGGTGTTCGACTGCGGCGATGAGTTGCAGGAGGAGCAGATCGTACGTGCGCGCAGGGTCGAGGCGCAGCGACGTTGCCCTTTCCTCCCAGGAGACTTCTTTTGCCAGTGAAAGCGCGCCAGTGAGCGATGCGTCGCTGGCATCGGGTCTTCCGCTGACTTCGTTCGTGGGTTTCGCCGGACGCCCCTGCTTCGATTGCCCGGGGCGCTTGCCGAATGCCTTAGCGTCCGACGCGAGGAGAAGTGCCCTGTCTTCTTGCCTTAGCTTGTAACGCAGGGCATCCGCCAGAGTTTTCGAATCTTGGTCTGAACTCAGCCCGAGGGCCGCTTCGATTTCCACTTCAGTTCGAAAGCCGATCCAGAGCACAGCGTTACAAAAACCACCGATCGGTATGCCAGGAATCCGAACCTCGGCAAGCGCTGCCCGTTCGAGAACGGTCGCCGCACGAGCAACCAATTCCGGCAGAAGAGTTGTATTCCTATTCAAGTCGATGGCTTGTCCTGCAGATATAAGGGGCCAGAAGGTAGCCTCTCGAATATGAGCGCTCATGCGCGAGAACGGTCGGTCCTGACGAAAGAGATCCATGTCCCTTGCCATCAGCCCGAGTGTCTGTTGAAGGTCTGACTTCACTGCCCAGAGGGCCCGCCGTGTCACCGAATAGCCGATCCAGGTCGTTACTTCATCGCAGTCCTCGATCTTGCCAAGCAGTGCTAGGAAGCGCTCGACGAACGTTCCCAGTGCTTCCGTCGGAGCGCCGCTCTGCAATTTTCTGTAGCTCTCCGTGACAGTGGCGTCTTTCCCGTTGAGGTCGTAGACCGTCGCCACGCTCAGCAGCCACGCGCCGAACACATCACGCAGCAGGTTGTCGGCTGCATCACTGGCCATGGGACCACAAAGGCCTTAAGGAGGTACGCACTCCGGTGTGTTGATCTCCATGTATCACACCGAACTTCGCTCGTTGGGTCATCCGGCTTCCGCGTCGGGGTCTCGTCCTTCCGAAGAAATACGAACAGGCCGCAATCGAGCGTATCACCATCACAGATCGGGAGCATCCACGCACGCGTCGCGATCTCGTGCATTTGGTATTCGACGACTCTGTCGCGTCGTTTCGCATTTTCGTGACGACTGAGCCACAGATGCGTGGATGGAGCCCGGAGCGCCGTCGGACCTTCCCATACCACACGGATCCCTTCGGCCAGCCGTTAGGCCCCCTTGCTGAGCATGTCGGTGTTCTTCGCTACGTTCTCACGCCCGACATGCTGCGAGGCGTCAACGCGCACTTGGACTACGCATTCTTCCATCGTGAAACGCGTCGTCAAGCCAGTCGCTTGCTTGGTCACGGCGATCGGCGACTTCCTGCGTATGGCCCAGGCCGCTTCACGTGGGTGCCGCCGGACGAACCTTTCGATTTTCGGACGCGCGCATACCGCGATGTTCCCAAGTCTCAAACAGCGGCAGACACACGACATTTGGGGCCTGTCGATATCGTAAACCTGCTCCTCGGGCCGCCGCTCTACATCCGTCGTGCCACGGCCGAGATCACATTCCGCTAGCGCAGTTCACACGTGCGCGAGGTTTTTCGCGCACGTGCGCACCGCACGGGGTCCTCCCGGCCATCGCTCCGCTTAGGGTCGTCGCGGAGGTGCAACATGAGCGTTCTTCCCGAGGACCTTTCGCGGTTCCCGATCACGTCGAAAAAGGACAAGCCCCTGTGCAACGACTTGCACGGCGTTTATTGGCCAAGGCAGGTATCCATTCTTCTCCCATCGGGCGCCGAAGCGATCATCTTGGTTGTCATACCGCGAGAGCAGGAGATCGCCGTGCGTTTGTGTGATCGGGCGGTGGGATCGTGAGCCAGATACACGAGACCAGAAGCAACCTCTCGATGGCACTGCCGGGCACGTTGGGTGCGCTCCCCAACGCCGGTGCCGATGTGTTGGTGTTTCCTGATGGTGATGATGTGGCGAATCGGGTGATCGCCGTGTATCAGGATGCTTTGACGGACTGGCGGTATGGTCCGTTCGATCTCGCCGCTTGGGTTCGGTCGCTTCGTTCGTGGTTGCTTAGTTTGTTCGCTTGTTTCTTTCCGTTGGCGTTTGGTGGCAAGCGTGTCGGGCGTCCGGAGTTCCTCTTCCGGTTCGAGCGCGAAGGTGCGCGCGTGCTTGGACACTACGTGCTTGGTCGCAATGATGCGGGGCTGCGTCGGGAGATCAGTATCAATCCCCGTCATCTCCGCACGCGATCGGAGCGCCAGGTCGCGGCCGTCCTCTTGCACGAGTTGTTGCACTGGTTCGAGGAGACCATCAGGGGCGCACAGTGCTGCGCGTCTCGGAACGGTTATCACTCGGCGTGGTTTCGGCGCTTTGCGGCAGACTTCGGCATTCCGTGCACGAAGTATGGCGCGGAGCTGGGCATCGTCACGCCGAGTCGTTTCAGCACGTGGGCCGAGGAGCAGGGTCTGCGCGACGACATCCCACAGCTGACGGCGGCGCCGAGCCCGGAACCGACCGTGAGCAAGCGTGTGCCATGGATTTGCGCATGCCCAGCCGGCGCGCTCGTGACAGTGCAAGTGCCGCGCGGCAGCGAACTCAGGGCGCGCTGCGAGTGCTGCGGTGAACTGTTCAGACGAAAAGCAGAGCGGTGATTCGATGCCGCAAGAACGGAGGTTTCCTTATGCAGCGACTCATCAGCGTCTTCGCCTTCTTCTCGGTACTCCTTGGTGCCTCGCTCTTGCTCTCTGGCTGTGATTCCCACTCGGCCGTCGGTTCGTCGTTGCGGACGTTGTTTGGCGACGCACCTTCTCCGTCGGCGGTGACGATCACGTTGTTGTGCGATCCGAGTGCGGGTAGTCCTTGCGAGCCCGCCGAACTGACGGCGAACATAGATGTGGCGCTTGCTGTTGCTGCTTCGCGCCCGGGGAGTTCTGTCGCGGTGTGGGTGATGGGCGCGACGCTTGCCGGTACGCGTGAATTGGGTCGGGTCACGTCACCTGAGGCCAGTCCGCGTGGCGACCGTGCTTGGCGAGCTTCGCAGCGCGCGTGGATCGTGACCAGTCGTACTTCTCTTCTCCATGTCTCCGGCGCCATCTTTGCCGACCGGCCGCGCAGTTCACCGATCGCGGAGGCAGTAAGCGTTCTTTCCTTCGCGCGCCGTGGGCCAAACCCCACGATTGTCCTCGTGAGCGATGGCTTGCAGGTCTCTGCCGAGACGTTCGATTTCGAGTGTCGTCGCCTCCCGGAGCCTGCGCGGTTTGTGTCGCGCCTTCGCCAGCTCTCGCTCCTTGTTCCCGGGTCACTTTCGGGTACTAGGGTGATCTTTGCGAATGACCGCGTCACGGCCATTGATCGGTGTCCGCTGACGATGTCGCGCCTGCGCGCGGTGCGGGATCTGTGGTCGGCGGCGGTCCAGCAGGCGGGAGGGCGTGTCATGTTTTCGACGGACGCCGTCACGACGGAGGACCTGGGAGGTGCGCAATGATCGTGCTTCTTGTGTTGGTCGCACTCGGCGTCGCGCTGCTCTTCGTCAATCGAACCGTGTTGCGGACTTTATGGGACGCCGATGCTGAGGTGAACACGGTTGAGCAATACGTGACCGAGCGTGTTGGTGAGGTACCGGCGTGGGACCCGGCCAGCAATCTCGAGCATGCGTTGGTCAGTCGGGAACTGCAACGCCAAGAGGTTGAGGCGTACCAGGAGCGACTTGTTTGTGTCGAGGATGAGCTGACCCTGCACGAGTCGCCCTTCTCGCTGACGCTTAAGCGCGGTGGCTGTTTCGTCGCTGAGGTGCTCGGTTGCACGCTTCTTTTCAAGGGTCTTGGCTTCTCTGGGATCGAGCGGATCGTGCTCGCACTCTTGTTCGCCTCCTTCCTCTTCTGGATTACCAGCGAAGCCAACCGGCAGGGAGGCTCGGCAGGAAAGCGCTCGCCCTGGTTCGCGCTCACCCTCATCGCGTACGCGTTGGTCATGCTTGCCGTCACGGTGCTGCGGGCAGTGCAAGCCAGTACTGATGGTAGCTCCTGGGCCGAAGATGTTTCGGTCGGAGTAGTCAGTCTGGCCACGACGATGGGTGCGGCGTGGCTCGCTGAGGGAATCAAGTCCCGCAGTGGCCCCAGTATCCGCTTGTGGAAGCAGCGGCGCAATCTTCTTCGACGGTTTCGCAGGGCAGAGCGGCGACTGCGAGCAGCGGAGGCATTCACCGTTCTCTTTGCCCGCAAGCGTGAGCGCATCAGCCGCAAGCGTACAGCCACTGCTGCTGCGTATAACGCTGCGCACTTTCGCGCAACGGCGCAGAAGGAGCATCGGTCTGCCGATCGTTTCTCGGGCGGTCTCGGGTTGGGGGGAACGCCATGATCCGCCTGCTGCGGCTGGTGTCGCATGCGTTGCTAATTTTCGTCGTGCTGTGGAGTCTGCAGGTGCTCGCTGCCCTCGTCGTGCTGCCGGTCCTGGCCTTCGTTCTAGCGCTGCTATTTCATGGTTGGTTCGGGGTGAGTGCGGTGGTCATTAGCAGTTCGATGCACCGACTCGACGTCGTGACGCTGCTGGTCCTGATCCTCACTCTGCTTGTGTCCTTCCCGGTCGGATCGTTTTCTGACGTCGTCTTGATCGTGACGCCGTTTGTCCTGGGTGTGCCGCTTGGGCGCTGCTTGCGACTGGTTGTAGGTGCATTTGTTGATCGGAGGACTGATGAATCCAACGAATCCATATCTGCAAGCATCCGCGGGGCTGACGGCAGTCCGTCGCGAGTTCTACTTGGAGCACGACCAGGTTTCCCGCACGACGGAGACCGTCTCGTTGGGCCAGGAGGGGACGAGCGTCCATACGGCGACCGTGGCGCGGACGGGCAAGGAAGGCCGGCAGCTGAGCGAGAGCGCGGCGCGCTGCGTGACGTGCCACGCCCCGATCGTGAACCCGCAGTACTGCCGGCGGTGCGAGTTCGCCCTGTGCGGCCGGGACGTCCATCACGTACGAGTTGACGGCGAGGAATGGGAGACCTGCTCACCATGCAAACGCAAGCTCCTCATCACAGCGCTCTTCCAACTCTGTTAACCGACCCGGAGCTGGAGCGCGCCAAGCGGTTCATCGCGGACTTCCGGCTTGCTGAGCATGACGTGCGCCTGGAGCGACTCCAGACGGCACTCGCGAGTATTCGCGACCAGGGCGCGTACCAGCGACTCCGTCAACTCCTGCTCGATGCGCTGGTCCCGTACCAAGCGTGGCATGAGGCGGTGCCGTTTGTGACCGTCGACGGTCTTGCTCGCGGCGGTATGCCGCTGGGTAAGCAGTTCAGCAATCACGCACCGATCACGCTTGGCACGGAGTTGGAGCACGTGCTCGTCTACGGTCCCACTGGTAGCGGCAAATCACATCTGCTCGCGCATTTGCTGCTGGCCGTCCTCAGGTCGGAGGAATCGCGGTGAAGGCGATCGTTCTGGACGCGAAGGGCGACACGCCCTGGATGCTCAAGTACAGGAGTGTTCTTTCGCTTAACGATCTTGCGTTCTCGCTGGTCGCGTGCCCGTCGTATGCCGCGCCGACTGCGTTCATCAATCGCTGGCTGATGCTCTTTCGCGAGTGCTTCTGGACGGCCGAACTGCAGAGTGCCGTGCTCCTCCCGGTGCTGCGTGAGGTGATCCAGCCAGGTCGACCCGCATCCGTCGAAGACATGGTAGATCGCATTCGACTGCGCGACAGATCACCCGCAGGCAAAGCAGCAGCCGACCGCCTGGAGAGCACGAGCCTCGTGTACCCCAACCTCTACGAGAGCAGGGCCAGCCGGTGGGATGACTTGCATGAGACCTCGCTCTACTGCGCAATCGAGGGCACGCTCACCCCAGCAACGCGCTTCGTCCTGTGGCTCGTGATCATCGAGCGCTTCGCGTTTCTCCAGCACCAGCAACATCGTGACCGCGTCCACACCGTCGTCCTCCTCGACGAGGCGCAGACGAGCCTTAGCAAGCGACAGCAAACGATCTCCGGCCTGCCAAGCACGCCGGTGCAACTGCTCCCCACAACCCGCGAGCACGGCATGCAGTTCGTCGTCGCCACGCCGTCGTGGACCGAACTCGACCCGCTCGTCCTCTCGCAGTTTCAGGTCCAGATCGCGCTGCAACCGAGCGACGGCCGAGAGCTCGACGCCATCACGAAAAGCTTTCGCCTCACCCCAGCGCAGTCCCGCTTCACGTGCGGTATGCAACGGGGCACCGCCATCGGCAAGATCCGCGGCATCGAGCATCCCTTCCCTTCACGTACCAGCCATGCGACGAGTCCAAGGACATCGACGAGCACACACGAGCTGTGGCACGAGCGCGAGCCGAACGCTTCAACACGATTCCGTCCAACAACTTGGCAGCAAGGGAGGGGATCGAGAGCACCGGGCACCCGGCGCCGCCGCCAACACCCGCGGCAGCACCCTCAGCGGCACACGCAGTCGCGGCGCCGCTGCTCAACCCCGAGATTGCGCCCAACACACGGAAACCGATCCTTCCGTCTAACGCCTCGCGTCGCGTTGCGCTGGTGTCAGAATCAACGATTGCGCCCAACAGCGTTGACGAAGCAACTCCGTCTAACGTCCAGCGACCACATGTCGTGCTCAACAAGCATGCAACAGCGCTCCTCCAGAACGTCGCCGATCATCCATACACGCTTTGCTCGCCGGCCTACGGCGAATGCGACTTGCTCCTCGCCCAGGGAGACCGTGCACGGTCACAAACTGAGCGCCTAGGCCTGTTGCGCGCGATGCGCGTCACCTGTGGCAGGGGCCGCGGCAAGACCGGGATCTCGTTGTCGCTTACCGAGGAAGGATGGCGATGGCTTGATCGCACTCCGTCGAAAGGACTTCGTGGTGGATCGTCGGTGCAGCACAGCTTCTGCGTGTTCGAGCTCTCGCGCCGCATTCCGGGTTCCACGATCGAGGAGTATCTGGGGACGGCGGCCGTCGATCTTGCCATCCCGTTCAACACGGACTTGCACGAGCCGTTCTACCGCGCGATCGCCGCACTCACGGGGAGGACGCCGCACATGGAGGACGGCGAGATTATCGCCCTCGAAGTCGAGATATCGGCCCCAGCGAAATCAGCGACGCGCAACGCCGTGAAGAACCTCGCAGCGGGCGTCGCGCTGACCATCCTTGCGATCGATGATCGGCAGCCCGAACGCCTCGCGCTGAATCTTCCGTCCAACACACTCGTCGTCGACGTGTATGCGCTGCTCGATGTGTTGCGCTCAACGGAGGCGCGATGACGCGACACCTCAGCGCGCGGGCCGTTGCACAACTCCTCGGTATCAAGACCGCGACGCTTGCGAAATGGCGGCGGCAGGGGAGAGGACCAACGGGTTGGTTCCACGTGAGCAACACGCTCGTCATCTACCCCAACGAAGCAGTCGAGCGGTTCATCGCCGAGAAACGCACTGCTTCTGGCGACTAGCTTTTTTCGTATAACGACGCATTGTTGTCTTGCTCCGATGAGGCGACCGACTGGCCTGAAGTCCTACGACAAGCGCACGAAGAAGGCGGTCTTCGAGTGCGTCGTGCCCGGCACGGGTGCGCGCGTGCGCAAGCGTAAAGTCGTGAGGGTTACCGGGTGGGGCAACCTCTTGGAGCAGCTCAAGATCTTCCGGGATTCCGTCCAACACCCCGAGCTGGCTATCACGTTACCGAGTGATATCCCGACGATCCGCGAATACGTCACGAGCACCTGGGACGCGTTCAGCAGCGGGCTTTCGCGCAACAAGAAGACGAACCAGCAGGCGCTCCTCGACCACCACGTGACCTCTTTCCTCGGCAACGTACGCCTCGACCGCGTCACGATCGCGCACCTCGAAGACTTCGTGCGCGTCATGCAGCGCAAGACCCAGGGAAAAAGAGAAGAAGGCCTACAGCGCGAGCACGATCAACACGTGCCTCCACCTCATCAGGACCATCCTCAAACACGCGTGGCGACGCCGCATCCTCACCGATTACCCACTGCGGGAGAAGCTGCCGCTGCTGCCCGAGCCCGTCGTGCAGAACGAGCTCACCACGAACGAGCGCGACACCTTCCTCGCGAGCTTCGACAACCAAGCGGGCTTCCGAGCCCACTTCACGACGACGGCACTCGCGCGACGCCAAGACCGCAAGCACCAGCCACCGAATGCGCAGAGCGACTTCGTCACGTACGCGTTCGAACGCCTCCAGTGGAGCAAGCCCATCTTCGTGCTTGGGCTCTACACCGGCTTGCGACGCTCCGATCTCCGACTCCTCAAGTGGGAGAGCATCGATCTCAACGCGGGAGTGATTCGCCTCATCATGCGCAAGACCAAGCGCCCCGTCCTCCTGCCCATCGCGCCGAAAGTCCGCCAGGCGCTCGACACGTGCCGCAAACGAACGGTGATGAGCGAGTACGTCCTCCTGACCCCCGATGGAAAGCCGTACAGCGAAAGCACGATCAAGCGCTACTTCAAAACCGCCAAGGCCATCGCCGGCATCACGCGGCGCTTTCGGTTCCACGACCAGCGCCACACCTTCGCAAGCACCCTCGCAAGCAAAGGCATCAACAGCTTCACCCTGCGCGACCTCCTCGGCCACACCAGCACCAGGACCACCGAGCGCTACGCGCGGCCGAGCGCCGAAACCCTCGATTCTGTGAGACGAGCGCTGGCGTGATCTATCGTCCCCACATCTTTTTGATCGCGGCGACGCGTTTCACGACGCCGGTCTTGCCTAGCCGCCACCGCATCAGTTGTGTGCTCACTCCGTACTGAGTGGCCGCGGCTTCCAGGCTGAGATTTGCGCGTGCGATGGCGAGCGCGGCGTCGTAAGGCACGAGAAGCGTGGCGCCGAGCCACGTTGCTTCTTGTTCGCACACGTGATTGATATCGCGGCAGCCGCCAGAGGTGAATGCAGGGCGTGGCTCGTGCAGGAGAAGCGCGTGACCACACTCATGCGCGACGTCGCTGTTCCGTCGTCCGGGCGAGTTGAAATCATTGTAGAGAATGACGCGCTCGGTCTCGGTAATGAAGACGGTCACTGCGGAGAAACGTCGCTGTGCCTTGCCGCGAAAGTGACGCACGATGTCGGGATGGCCACACGTCGACAGGGCCACGGCCGGGATCTCCAAGTGCGCGGCGAGCGCCAGCGGATCGAGGCGCTCAACGAGCGACAGCCCCATTTCCTCGCGGATTTCCCGGCAGATCGATTCTGCGTCGGACTTGAACCCCCGCCGCAGTTTGTCGCTTCGAATCGCCATCTATTTCTTTCGGAACGTCTCGTACGTGCTACGGATCAGCTTGTCGAGCATCGCAGCGGTTTCGGGTTCCAAGTGTGGATCGGCACGCAGATAGGTCGAGATTCTCGCCAAGGTCTCTGGTTCGCCCCTCCCCGTCGTCGGCCGAATGTAGTCATTGGCCATCAGCCCCGACCAGACACAAAGGCGAGCGAGTCCGTCGAGATCGGGACGCCTACCTTGGCCCATTCGTGTCAGCGTCGACGCGCTAACACCTGCTGCAGCAGCCACTTGTCGCCATGTGAGCTCCTTTGCCTCTCGTTGCGCATCGAGTGCCGCGTAGAACGCTGGTGTATCAAAGCCCCGTTCTTCATCCTTCAAGAAGTCCTCCCTTCGTGTTCCTATATCACAACAGCACGTCTAAGTAGGAATAGTCCGGGACGAGCTGCTGTTCGACTATAGCAACAGCGCGGCAATAGCGCAATTCGAAGGGAGGACCATGACCATGAGTGTTCAACCAGAAACGACCGCAACCAACCCGGCAGCACACGACCAGCAGACGTTCACGATCATCGTGAACGGGCGACCGAAGCATGTCACGCAGAAGGAGCTTACGTTCGACGAGGTCGTCGTGTTGGCCTTCGAGCGCCCCCCCTTCGGCGACAACACGATCTTCACGGTGACCTACCGCAAGGGCGAGGGCGACAAGCAGGCGAGCCTCGTCGAAGGGGGCATCGTCAAGATCAAGGATGGGATGATCTTCAATGTTACAGCAACTAATAAATCGTAGCCCTGACCTCAAACGGCTGCGCGACGAAGGCTACGACATCGAGATCGTGGACGGGTACCTCCTGCTCAAAGACGTGCCGTATGTCAATGCCTCCAAGGAGGTGAAGCGCGGAGTTCTCGTGTCTGAACTCACGCTCGCCGGCGATCGAACCGCGACGCCGAGTACCCACGTCGTGCACTTCGCCGGCGAGTACCCCTGCCGGAACGACGGTAACGAAATCACGCAGATAAAACACGGAAGTCAGCGGACAAGACTCGCGCACGATCTGGACGTTGACCATAGCTTCTCGAACAAGCCGCCGGACGGGTACCCGGACTACTACGAGAAGATGACCCGGTACGTCACGATCATCAGCAACTATGCCCAAGCCATCGACCCGAACGTTACCGCAACAACCTTCCCGGTCATCACCGCAACTGAGATCGAATCCGTTTTCCACTACATCGATACCGCCTCCAGCAGAGCAGGCATTAACGTCGTCAGTGACAAGCTCACCCGTGACAAGATTGCGATCATCGGCGCGGGCGGCACCGGGTCATACGTCTTGGACCTCGTCGCCAAAACCCCCGTCCAAACCATCGATGTCTACGACGGCGACACGTTTTCGCAGCACAACGCCTTCCGCACTCCCGGCGCGCCATCCATCGAGGCGCTCCGCGCCATGTCGGCAAAGGCGCACTACCTCGCCGAGCTCTACTCGCGCATGCATCGCCACATCACCCCCCACGGCAGCATCACACCAGAGAACATCGAAGAGCTCCGTGCGGCCACCTTCGTGTTCCTGTGCGTGGACGATGGTCCCGTGAAACAACTCATCATCGAGCGCCTCGAAGCGTTCGGCACGCCATTCATCGACGTCGGCATGGGCGTAGACCTCATCGATGGCTCACTCGGCGGCATCCTGCGCGTCACCACGAGCACCGCCACGAAACGCGACCACATCCGCCAGCGAGTTTCCTTTAGCCGTGGGGCAGACCAGGAGTACGACACGAATATCCAGATCGCGGACCTTAACGCGCTCAACGCCGCACTCGCCGTGATGAAGTGGAAAAAGCTTCGCGGTTTCTACCGAGACCTTGAGCATGAGCATCACACGACGTTCACGATCGACGGTGCCGTGACGATCAACGAGGACGCCGAATGATCCTCAAGCACGAGTTCGTCGAGTACATCCCCGAACACGTGGTCGACGGCGCGATCTACGTCTCAATCCGGTTCGCGACCGCCCTTCACAAGTGCTGCTGTGGATGCGGCAACGAGGTGGTTACCCCGCTCTCGCCCACAGACTGGAAGGTCACATTCGACGGAGAAACGATCTCCCTTCATCCCTCGATCGGGAACTGGAACTTCCCCTGCCAATCCCACTACTGGATCAAACGCAACGTGATCACTTGGGCGCCGCAATGGTCGCGAGATCAAATCGCCGCCGGACGAGCGGATGATCAACGGGCGAAGAAACGCTACGAACGCGAGAATAACACCGAGTCGACGACCGACGAACTGGTGCCGCGTCACAGACGATTCCGGCGCAGCATAAAGCGGTGGTTCTGACAACTTCGGACCCAACCCGGACCCATCGAACACTTCGTCGAACACTTGGAGGGTCGGTGCACCAAAACCGAACGCCGCTCGGTATGACTAACCTTAGCGGCGTGAGTGATTTAGGATGGTAGGCGCTAGCGGACTCGAACCGCTGACCCCCACCGTGTGAAGGTGATGCTCTACCAACTGAGCTAAGCGCCTGTTCGGGATCGTCTCAACGAGCTGATCTTCCTCGCTATTTCCGAGGTGGGCGACAGGATAGTCGCGTGGGGAGGGGGCGTCAAATCCTCATACGCGGTGGTGGTAGGCGCGGAACGCTCGGATCGCGCGTGACCGCCCTCCCTCGGACGAGGCGCGTACGCGTTCGTGTCACGCGTTCCATGCTGGGGATTCTTCGCGTCGCTCAGAATGACAGGGCCTCGGGGCGCGGTTCATCTTATCGGTCATTCTTCGCGTCGCTGAATGACAGGCTTTTTGTGCTCGAATACACGCATGCGGACGACGGCAAAGGCGGCGGTGATCACCATCGGGGCGGCCCTCGGTGCGGCGGCCATCGAGCGGATCTTCTTCGCATCACCCCGTTGGCGCGGTGCGGTGAGCGACCATTTCGACGGCGAGCGGTTTCACAACCATGAACCGGGCCGGCAGACCGAGGGGTCGTTTTTGAAGTGGCAGGCTTCGAGGCAGAGGGGGGAGTGGCCGGAGCATCCGGAGGAGAGATACGGTCCGGCACCGCCGGAGAGGGTGGGGGATGGGCGGCTGCGCGTGACGTTCATCAATCACTCGACGACGCTCATTCAGATGGATGGGGTCAACATCCTCACCGATCCGGTGTGGTCGGCGCGGGTGTCGCCGGTTTCGTTTGCGGGGCCGCGGCGGCATCGGATGCCGGGGATTCGGTTTGGGGATCTGCCGCCGATCGATCTCGTGCTCGTCAGTCATAACCACTACGACCATCTCGATGTGGCGACGCTGCGGGCGATCGAGACCCGGCATGGAGCGCCGATCGTGACGCCGCTGGGCAATGCGGCGCTGATACGGCGGCATGGGATTCACGGAGCGATCGATCTCGAGTGGTGGGAGACGATGCGCCTGGCGAACGGTATCGAGACGACGGTCGTTCCGGCACGTCACTTCTCGGCGCGGGCGCTCAGCGATCGGAATCGCAATCTGTGGGGTGGGTTCGTGGTCAGCGGACCGTCGGGGAATGTTTACTTCGCCGGCGATACGGGGTGGGGCGGGCACTTCGCGGAGATCGGACGCCGCTTCGCGCCGATCCGGGCGGCGCTGCTGCCGATCGGGTCGTATCTGCCGCGCTGGTTCATGAATCCGGTGCACATCGATCCGGCGCAGGCGGTCGATGCGCATTTCGCCCTCGGCGCGCGGACGAGCGTGGCCGTCCACTTCGGAACGTTCGCGTTGGGGGATGATGGCGAGTACGATCCGGCGCGCGATCTGCACGATGCGCTCGCGGAGAACGGCAATCCGCCGTTCCTGGTACTCGATCAGGGGGAAGGACGCGACCTGCCATGATTCATCGAAGCATCGGAGCGGTCTCGCACGGCATCATCGACTACGCCATGGCCATCCTGCTCGCCGCAGGTCCGTCCATCGCGGGGTTCTCCGCCCGGCCGGCCACCACGTGGGCGTATCTCTTCGCGGGCGTGCTCTTCGCGCTGGCGATACTGACGCGCTATCCGCTCGGGATCGTGAAGAAGATTGGCCTGGCGGTCCATGGATTCGTCGAGCTGCTGCTGGCCATCTGCCTCCTGGCCGCGCCGTGGTACGGCAACTTCATCGCCGGCGTCCACTCACGCAACTTCTACTGGACGATGGGCGTGACGATGCTGGTGCTGTGGGCGCTCACCGACTTCCGAGGAGTGCGGGACCGGCCTCTGGCCGCGCCAGTTGCCCCGGTTGCACCAGATGCCCCAGTTGACGATCGGGTTAGATCCGCAGATGACGCAGATGTACGCAGATAAAGAAGATGTAGCACATTACATCTGTGCACATCTGCGTCATCTGCGGATAAAGCCAGGATAAAGCTACTCGCTCTTCGCTGGCACTTTGCCCCCCTCGCGTCGTGCCTCGGAGAGGCCGATGGCGATGGCTTGTTTGCGGCTGGTCACTTTCTTCCCCGAGGAGCCGCTTTTCAGCGTGCCGCGCTTCCGCTCGTGCATCGCCTTCTCGACTTTCTCCTGCGCTTTCTTCCCGTACCTGTTGGCCATGCAAAGCTCCTTTCGTTGAGCAAAGGAAGAAAGTGCAAAGGGTTTGCCCGCCTCAGTCCTTGTCGATGTACGTGCTGCGCGCGAGGACGGTGGCCCGCTTCTGCGAGGGCACATCGACTTCGATCGAGTGCGTGCCGCGCACCTTCGTGTCCGGCTTGCGCACTTCGAGCTCGTAGTGGCCGGCCAGCGTCTTCTGCAGGCGATCGACGGCGATCTTCGGGAAGCGGAAGGTCTTGGCGTAGAAGCCGCCGGTGTCGCCGGCCACCTGGCCGAGGCCGGCTTCGAGGGAGTGGTAATCCGCCTGGGTGAAATCGATGGAGAAAACGCTGACGCGGGCCGCCTCGAGCGCCTGCCGCGCTGGGATGTACTTCGACTCCATCATCACACCGCCGCCCACCAACCGGCCCAGGCCCCAGCCGAAGAGGATGATCGACTTCGGGCCTGGGATGGGGCGCAGGGCGTTGGCGACGATGATCAGCGCCGCTTCCGGCGAGCCTGCTTTACGCATCTCGTCGCGATCAAGCCGTTTTGCGAGCGCGGGCATGGGCACGATCCGAGGCGGCGGCGGTTCGTCGGTGTACAAGGCCTGCTCCATGGCATCCTTGATGTGATCCTTGTTGTTGGTGAAGTCGAGCCGGAATTTGAGGTGGGAGTCGAATGAGAAGACGGCCACGCGATCCTCGGGATCGAGCCAGTCCAGCCAGTCGTTCGCGTTCACGACCTGCTGCATCTGCCCGATGACGCGTGTGCTGTTGCGCGCGAAATCGGTCTGGTAGAAGAAGATGAGCAGCCGCCCCTTCGGCGCCGGCTGGTCAAGCGATGTGTTGACCTCGGCGATGCCGGAGTCCATTTCCGCCAGCTCGCGGGCGGCCGCGGTCTCCGGGATCCACTCGATCGACTCGACGGTGGCCGGCTTGCCGTCGACCTTGACGTGAAAGTCGGGCGCCTTGAGGCCGGTGATGGGATTGCCGTGGTCGTCGGTTACGCGGGCGTCGACGAGGATGCGCTCGACGGTGATCTGTTCCTGGACCTGGGCGGTAAGGGGGGCTGCAAACAGCACGAGCGCGATGAGTTGGGGGCGCATCATGGCAGTTTACATCTGCGTTAATCTGCTTCATCTGCGGATGAGCCGTTTATCCGCAGATGACGCAGATGGACGCAGATCGTTAACAACTACAATCTCCGCATGCGCACGTTCGTTTTCGTCACCGCGTTGTTTCTGGCTGCCACGTCCGCCTTCGCTGCTTCGTTTGACGAGCTGTTCCTCGACAAGACGATGCGGGTGAACTACTTCCATACCGGGAATCATGGCGAGGAGATCATCGCCCTGGACTCGGTGGTCTCCGACGGGCCGTGGCCGGGGAGCCGGACGCGCCTCATCGATACGTTGAACCTGGGTAACTACTACTTCGAGGTCGTCGATCGCGAGACCAATCAGCCGATCTATTCGCGCGGTTTCGCGTCGGTTTTCGGCGAGTGGCAGACTACCGACGAAGCGACGCAGCGCGCGGGGACGCTCGCGGAGTCGGTGCGCTTTCCGTGGCCGAAGCATCCGGTGCAGCTCGTCATCAAGAAGCGCGATACCAGCGGCGCTTTCCAACAGCTCTGGTCGACTCTGATCGATCCTTCGTCGCGCTTCGTCAATCCGTCCGACCGCAAACCGGCCGGACATGTCTGGAACGTGATCGAGAACGGGCCGCCGTCGGAGAAGGTGGACATCCTGGTCATCGGCGAGGGCTACACGGAGAGCGAGCTGCCGAAGTTTCATAAGGATGTCGAGCGGATGGTCGGGAAGCTCTTCGCCACCGAGCCGTTCAAGAGCCGGCGCAAAGACTTCAACGTCCGCGCGCTCGATCTCGCCGAGCCGGCCAGCGGCGTCAACCGGCCTCGCACGAGCGACAACCGTCGCACGATGACCGGCGTGCAGTACAACATCTTCGATTCGGAGCGCTACGTGCTCACGCTCGACGATCACCGCATGCGCGACGTGGCCTCGTCCGCTCCCTACGACTTCATCGAGATCCTGGTCAATGAGAAAACATACGGCGGCGGCGGGATCTTTAACGACCAGGCCACGGCATGCGTCGACAGCGCGTTCGCGGAGTACGTCTTCGTCCACGAGTTCGGTCATCACTTCGCCGCGCTGGCGGACGAGTACTACACATCGCCGGTCTCCTACACCACCAGCGGCAGCAGCGAGCATCCGGAACCGTGGGAGCCGAACGTGACGGCGCTGCACGACCCGGCGAAAGTGAAATGGCACGATCTCGTCGATCCCGCGACGCCGCTGCCGACGACATGGGACAAGGAAGCCTTCGAGAAGCACAGCGTCGACGTTCAGAAAGAACGCGCGCACCTTCGGGCCACGAATGCGCCTGAGTCGGAGATGGACAAGCTGTTCACCGCCGAGCGCACGTGGGAGACCCAATTCCTCGGCGGCCAGAAGTTCGCCGGCAAAGTCGGCGCCTTCGAAGGCGCCGCCTACGAGCCGAAGGGACTCTACCGCCCCGAGATCGATTGCATCATGTTCACGCGGGACGAGGTGGGGTTCTGCCGGGTGTGCCGGAAGGCGATCGAGAGGATTATCGATTTGTACTCGCGGTGATTCCTAAAGCACAGACAAAAGTGTCTGTGCCACCCAAAAACCTCATTTGAGTCCAAGAATGCGGGGACGAAGTCGCTCATCGTTGCGGGCGCGCCAGATAGGCAACGGATTCGGGGAGAGTTCAAGTGGTTGACCTAT
>Ga0307470_10000293_pt1 | contig 29937 bp, 22 predicted proteins | sample atmos_gasesAM3C__FD_204565 | JGI IMG/M metagenome (GOLD analysis project Ga0307470, IMG submission 204565) | Hardwood forest soil microbial communities from Morgan-Monroe State Forest, Indiana, United States - atmos_gasesAM3C_05 | ecosystem: Environmental > Terrestrial > Soil > Temperate forest... | reverse complement strand
CAATGGTCCCTCCGGGAGTGAAGATTCTTGGTCGAACCTTCGAATTATCCCATAGGGACCGTTGCCTGAACGATTACGACACGCCGATCATGTCAGTTCACTCGAACCGACTTCTGCATAAGCCTCAAGGTTCACCCGAATGAACTACTTCCGCTGGCATACCCTCGGTCACAGCGGCCCGCCTAGTCGGGGGCGGGCAGGTACTGGAGGGGGGCTCCATGTACAGGTCGGGAAGGATCGTGCTCGTCGCATGCGCATTACCAGCCACGTTGATCGGAATCCCGGGGCGGGTCTCGGCCCAGATCCCTACCACCCAAGGTCTGACGCCCGCACAACTGCGGGAGGTCGACCAGTTCGAGCTGGCGCATCCGCTCGATCTCGCCGGACTTGAGCGTCTGGTCACCGGCTACACCGGTCGGCCGTTGCAGGTGCGGCTCAACGGCGTGGACCAGCCGCTGGACGGCAGGACCGCCCAGCAGGTCATCGACTCCCGATGGCAGGCCCGCCACCCAGCCGCCGTCAGCCCGCTGTCGGTGCCCACGAACGCCTTCAGCGTGGGCGTGACGCTGGTACCGATCAGCGGGGCGGCCACGACATTCCGCGGTCACGGCTTCTGGGACTTCCGGGACAACTACGTAAACGGTAGCAGTCCCGATGATTATTCGACGGTCGAGGTGACCGGCGACCGTCCACGCATCCGCATCTTGGCCACCGATAACTGCGTCACATTCAACTACCGCGGCCAGGTGACGCGAGGAGTCTCGTACCTGCAAAACGGCGGAGCCGGCTCGCTGGCACCGATATGCGGCTATCGTGACGGCACGACCGGGTTCGCGCTCAACGTGGACCACGGCTTCATGGATGTGCGGTTCCAACTGGTCCCGGGCGGGCGCAACCCATTGGTCGGCGCGCAGTTCTGGTACGAGCACAACCAGGGCGCTGGCGCCGCCGTCAGCGTCTCAGCCGGGTGGGGAGACTTCACCATCGACTACACCGGCGGCCCGAGCCACCTGCAGAAATCGACGAACCCGGTCTGGAGCACGGCCCGGTAACCACGAGGCGGCGGAGCCACGGCAAGACCGGGGAGAACCGCGTGGTGGTCGCTCGCGCTGGTCGATCCACACGAGCGACCACCCGAAAGATGTCGGGTACGTCGGCCGGTTCACCGGACCAAACGAGGATACGCGGGCTAGCATCGATCAATCGACTGAGCGAAGGGGGGCTGCTCCGACATGCAGCGATTCTCGATTTTGCTGTACGCGGTCGCCGCGGTCGCCATGGCGCCTGGCTGGTCGGAGATCGGCGTGGCCGAGCGGTCACTGCGGGTCGGGCTGCTGCTGGGGATCGGCTCGCTGCTGGTCGCCATCCTGTCCCGGCCCGAGCGCCAGGACTCCGATAAGCGTTAATGATCTACCGATGCCGCGCAACGGCGGATGAAGCGCTGCGAGGCCAGCGCCTCCCAGCGCCGGTGCGCCGTCCATCAGCCAGGCCTGGGCGCGGGCGCCGGCCAGGATCCGAGGCTGGTCGAACAATGCCAGAAAAGGCACCAGGTTCGGCGGCATCAGCAAGAACTAGCCGTCCGCCGGCGGAACAGCCGCCGCTTGGCCGGCAGCGTGCGCAGGCCCACGCCGTACGCCGCGACGTGGGCCTGCAGCGCCTTCTCGCCCGGGCATTGACAAGCTCGCCGTTCACCTCGAAAAGCCGTCCGCATCCTCGTCGCTAACCTGCCGGTCGTGATCCAGGACATGCTGGAACGCCGTCCGTAGACGGTCGTGGTAGTAGTACGTGCGCGGCGTGCCGATGCCGCCCACCTAGGGCTGTCCGTACACATTCCTGGCCGTCTTGAGAATGGTCGACCTCGCCATCTCCACCTTGCCTGGACACCCAGGCTGACCGGCTCCTCTTAGATCAGGTGCCGGGCGAGGTCGACGTACTCCGGTGGGTGCACGTTGGTGATGCCGAAGCGGTCCGGCCTGCGCGCCACGATCGACCCGGGCGCTAGATTTACCGGGCGCCAGAGTTACAGAAGGTGCGCTTGTTCAGCAGCAGCTCGGCTCGGCTCGGCGAGTAGTAGAAGAATGGCTCCGGGCTGAGGTAGTGGTCCCACGGCAGCCGGCTGAAGTCCGGGGTCGGCAGCTCCCCAGCGGCTCGCAGTGAAAGACGGGCAGTGGCCGGTCCACGCCGTGCTTCGGGTTTAGCCGGATGTCCGGGTGCCCAGCGGCAGCTCGCCCCGGCGACCACGCGTAGAATGTCGACGTACGCCGTCTCGCCCTCCCCGACCACGAGCGCGCCCAGCTCACCGAAGATGGCGAAGAACGACGACTTGTCCAGCGCGTACTGCCTCCGATGATGGGCGAGCTGGGTCGTCGGCCAGGACGAGGCCGGGCGCAAAGGCCTTGCTGACTCAGATTCCGATGTCCGGATGGGTGGTCGGCGGCTAACGGCTCGCCCGGGTCCGGACGGCGACCCGCCGGGCGCACTCGCGGACCGCTGCCTCGACCCTGTCGACCGCGACCTGGCTGCTGGCCGCTGGCGGCGTGGCCCGAACCGATCGCGAACGGCGGCCTGGACATTTGCCGCGCGCAGCTACAGAGGCTAGGTCGGCACCTGCACCGCTCAGGAACTCTGCGGTCGACGGCACGAACTGGTGCCCTCCGCCCCGCGACCTGTCAGGGATAAGTCGAACAAATCGGGCGCCGAAAAACCTACAAACCTCCGACAAGTGGCCGCCGGCCAGGGTCAGCTCGCCCGTGCCGCTCCGGTGAGCCGCGAGACGCGCTGCGCGGGCTGATCCCGAGCGGTACGGCGGCGTCACGCACAGAGACACCGCGGGCGACGAGTCGCCACGCCGAAGTGGCGTGTCGATGCTGGCCTCGGCAGTGAGCTTCTTCCGCCTCGGCCCACCCGGTACTGGCTCGACCACCCGGCAACGCGTGTGGTCACCACACGGCGTTGAGGTGACCTGTCGTTGCCGCCACACCCCAAGAGGTCACCACACGGCGTTGAGGTGACCTGTCGTTGCCGCCACACCCCAAGAGGTCACCACACGGCGTTGAGGTGACCTACGCGGTCGCGGCGGCGGCGGAGCGGCCGGCGACCCGGCCGGAGAAGAGGCAACCACCGAGGAAGGTCCCCTCCAGCGCGCGGTACCCGTGCATCCCGCCGCCACCGAAGCCGGCCACCTCGCCGGCCGCGTACAGCCCCGGCACCGGCTCGCCCCCCGGCCGCAGCACCCGCCCGGACAGGTCGGTCTCCAGCCCGCCGAGCGACTTGCGGGTGAGGATGGACAGCCGTACGGCGACCAGCGGGCCAGCGGACGGGTCGAGCAGCCGGTGCGGGGCGGCCACCCGGAGCAGCCGGTCACCCAGGTACGCCCGGGCGCCGCGCACGGCGGTTACCTGCAGGTCCTTGCTGAACGGGTTGGCCAGCTCGCGGTCCCTGGCCAGCACCTCGCGCTCGACCGTGGCCAGCTCCACCAGCGGCTCGCCCACCAACCGGTTCATCCCGTCGACCAGGCCGGCCAGCGTACCGGCGGTGACAAAGTCGGCGCCGTGGTCGAGAAAGGCCCGCACCGCGCCGGGCACGCCACCCCGCACCCGCCCGAGCACGCCGCGGACGCTGCGACCGGTCAGGTCCGGGTTCTGCTCCGACCCCGACAGCGCCACCTCCTTCTCGAGGATCTTCCGGGTGAGCACGAACCAGGTGTGCTCCTGCCCGGTCCCCGCGATGTGCGCCAGCGTGCCGAGGGTGTCGAAGCCGGGGAACAGCGGCACCGGCAGCCGCCGCCCCCGGGCATCCAGCCAGAGCGACGACGGCCCGGGCAGGATGCGGATGCCGTGCCCGGGCCAGACCGGGTCCCAGTTGGCGATGCCCTCGGGGTAGTGCCACATCCGGTCCCGGTTGACCACATGCCCGCCGGCCGCCTCGGTGATCGCCAGCATCCGGCCGTCCACATACGCCGGCACACCGGTCAGCAGCCGGGCCGGCGGGCGGCCGAGCCGGGCCGGCCAGTGCCGCCGTACCAGGTCGTGGTCACCGCCGATGCCGCCGGAAGCCACCACGACCGCCTGCGCGCGCAGCTCGACGTCCCCCACGGCGACCCGGGAGCTGGCCTGGCCCCGGGGAACGTCGCTTGGCTCCAGGACCTGGCCGCGGACGCCGTCCACCACGCCGCCGGTCCGGGCCAACTCGTCCACCCGGTGCCGGAACGCGAACCTGACCCGACCCTGCTCGGCGGCCGCGCGGACCCGGCGTACGAACGGCTCGACCAGCCCCGGCCCGGTCCCCCAGGTGATGTGGAAGCGGGGCACCGAGTTGCCATGCCCGGCCGCCAGGTCGCCGCCCCGCTCGGCCCAGCCCACGACGGGGAAGAACCGGACGCCGAGCCCACGCAGCCACGACCGCTTCTCCCCAGCGGCGAAGTCGACGTACGCCCGCGCCCACTGCCGCGGCCAGTGGTCCTCCGGGCGGTCGAAGCCGGCCGTGCCGAGCCAGTCCTGCCAGGCCAGCTCGGCTGAGTCACGGACCCGCAGCCGCCGCTGCTCCGGCGAGCCCACCAGGAACAACCCGCCGAGCGACCAGTACGCCTGCCCGCCGAGCGACTGCGCCGGCTCCTGGTCGACCAGGACGACCCGCCGGCCGGCCTCGGCGAGCTCGGCGGTGGCAACCAGCCCAGCCAGCCCCGCCCCCACCACGATCACATCCGCGTCGGCGGCCACGTCGCAGGTCGCTCAGATGTACACGGCGACCCGGGAGCTACCGTTGCCTTCCAGCCAGATGGCCGCCCAGCAGGACCGGACCGGTGTCGTCATCGCGCCGTCCTCGTAGCCGAAGCCGGAGAAGCTCAGCCAGACCGGGTCGCTGGAGTTCTCCGGAAGGTCGACGTGGCCCACGCCGTTGAGGAACTCCGGGCCCTGGGCATCGTCGCGGACCTCATAGAGCTGGACGAAGCAGCGGACCGGAGAGTTGAAGTAGTAGGGCTTGGGCTGGAAGCAGAAGTCCAGCCAGTCCGTCTCCAGCTCGAACTTGCGCTCGATACGCTCGGGGCTGGTGATGTCGTACTCGCCTTCAAGCGTGGTGACCCGTTGCCGCTGCTCGACGTCCATACAGCGCACTGTAGCGGGGGGCTCACCCGGGATCAACGAAAGGCCGAGCGAGCGGCCGGCCGTTCTCTAGGGTTGCGCCGGGGAGATGCTTACGGCGGGGTACCAACCAGCCGGACGAATAATTTCCGGGTCGGCGACTGGCCGGCAAATGCGCTGTCCACCGCACCAGTCATTTCTCGCGGTCCGGCCGGCAAGACGGTCCGGCCGTAAAGGTAGGGTCTCGCCGCGCCGATGGCGACCGGTTGGGCGAGCGTCCGCACGAACCGCCCACAAGGGTAATGGATCACGAACCGCCGCGGTGGTAATGGATTTGGTGGTGGCATTGTCATCTGGCCGTTACAGGTTGATCCTACGATCGGCCTGTGCCCGACACCGCCACGAGGAAGATCGCCCAGCCCGCCCGTGCCGCTGGCAGCGGTTCGGCGTCAGGGCCGCCGGCACCCACCAGCACCTCTGGTTGGACCGGCCCGGCAACGACGACCGCTGGCCGCTCCCGGTGCTCCCGCCGCGACGTGACCCCAACATGGCGGGCAGCAACCCGACCCACAGTGCCCGGCCCGCGGAGTCTGCCCCAACGTGTACCACATCACCAGCCGATGCGGCTGGTCGCGCAGGTAGGATCGACGCATGAGTCACGGTGAGGCGACCCGCGAGGTCGAGCTGCTGTCACCAGATGCGATGCGGTCGACGCCCACCGTATACCTCTTCGTCCCCCTCACCCAGCAGATGGCTAACATCCGGCGGTGGAACCGCGAGCGTGGGTGGGGGTTCACCGCGGCCGAGCTTAGCGCCGTCGACCTTACCCCCGCGTACTACGCCGACCCGCTCGTCGTCGACGTCATCGCCGTCTACCTGCCCGACGGCAACGGGATGGACGGTGTACGGCGGACCTGCCACGAGCTGTGGACGGTAGCCGCCGGGCGGCAGGGCAGCTCCTGGTCCTGGGACTGGTTCATGGACCGGTGGAAGGGCCATCCCAAGCCGGTGCGGCTGCTCGCCGGGATCGAGCACCGGCCCGGCGTGCGGCGGGTCACCCTCGACCTGGCGGCGCACGCGACGCCGGGCAGCTACCTGCGGCCCGATCGGGTCCGCGGCAAGAACTCGGCGCACGCCGAGGTGCTGGCCGCCGCCGCGCACTTCCCGAAGTGGATCAGGGCCATGGACGGCACGACCGTGCCGTTCACCTTCCTCGCCGGCTACCAGGTGACCCTGCCGGAGCGCTCGGTCCAGCACCGGCTGCCGTTCCTGAGCTGGAGCGGGTTCCGCCGGACGCTGAGCCTGACCGCCGACTTCGCCTACCACGGCCATCTCGGCTGGGCGTCGCCCGTGGTCCGCACCGCCGCCGCGCCCGCTTAGCCGCCGGCACGTACCTGCCAGAGATGGCCCGCTCCGCCCGGCACGCGTGTGGTCACCTCTCGGCGTTGTGGTCACCTCTCGTTGGGTCGGCCGCCCATGTGGTCACCTCTCGGCGTTGTGGTGACCTCTTGTTGGTCCGGGACATTTCCATAGCTTGCGCGCGGCAGGGCCACTCGCCCGCCAGCCCAGAACATTCCAGAACATCCCAGAGCGGCGTACTGGGCCTACAGCCCGTACTCCGGCCAGTTGGTGAGCACCGTCTCCCGGACGTCCGCCGGGTACGTGGCGAACTCCGCCCGCATCGGCTTGGTCTGCGGCGTCCAGTCGTCCCGCGGCAGGCAGTTGTAGATGGCCTTGGTAGAGCGGGCATGCCGGCGTTCCTCCGGGGTCAGGTAGCCGACCAGCGGGATCGTCGGCTGGTCCGGGACAAAGATCGTCTCCTCCGGGTCGGCGTTGACCGCCATCGTCCACACCACCTGCTTCAGGTCGGACGGGTCGATGTCGTCGCCCACCACGATGATCTTCGGCACCAGCGCGGCCGGGCGGGTCCGGAACGCCGTCTCGCCGATCTCCCTGGCCAGCGCCATCCAGCTCCCGGCCGCCCCCGGCCCGGCGCTGGTGTCCACCGCCACGACCAGCCAGTGCACGGCCGCCGCGAACGGCACGAAGCAGTCGGTCACTGGCAGGCCCCGCTCCCGCAGCTCGTACAGCGCCCCGGCCGCGATGCCGGTGCCCCAGACGGTGTGGTTCTCCTCCGCCGGCATCCCGGCCGCGACCACAGGCAGGATCGGATCGTCCCGGAAGGTGATCGCGCTGACCTTGTAGACGGGGCAGTTCCGCTTGTCAGCCGGCCAACGGTAGCCGCTGTACTCCCCCATCGGCCCCTCCGGCGTGGTCTCGTGGAACGACAGCACGCCCTCGATCACGATCTCGCTGCTGGCCGGGACAAGCAGGTCGTTCGTCTCGCACCGGACCACCTCCAGCGGCTCGCCGAACCAGCCCCCGAGCAGCTCCGCCTCGCTCACCCCGGCCCGGGCCGGGAAGCCGCCAACCATCGCGACCGCCGGCTCCGCGCCCAGCGACAACGCGAACGGCATGTCCTGGCCGAGCTCGCGCCACATCTTGTGGATCTGGCCGATGTGCTGGGACGGCCCGACGATCCCCGTCATCGTGGTCTTGTCGCTGACCGCGATCCGGGTGATCGACCAGTTCGTCCAGGACCCGTCCGGGGCGGTGGCCACGACGGTGCCGAAGGTGTTCAGGTACCGGCCACCGTCGTTCGGATGGATGTACGGCGCCGGCAGCCGGAGCAGGTCGACGTCGTTCCCGGTGAGCACGTTCTGCTTGCACAGCCCGGTCGGCACCTCCCGCGGCGGGATCGGCTCCTTACCCGGGAGCTGCGACCAGGCCCGGACGATCTCGGTGGGCGAGGAGTCGGCCGGCAGGCCGATGGCCAGCGCGATCCGGGCCATCGGATGGGCCGGGTCCGGGCTCAGCCCACCCGGAGCGCCGAGCACCCGGAACCCGGGCTCGATGCCGGTGATCTGGGTGAACAACGGCGCCGCCGTGGGCAGCTCGTAGGCGCGCCGGATGATCGCGCACATCTGGTGCTTCCAGTCGACCTCGACGTCGACCTGGTGTACGTCGCCGATCTCCTCCAGCACGGCGATGAGCTCACGCAGGCTCTTGATATGGCGTTCTGGCTTGTCCAGACCGGATGTGTTCATCGTCGCCCCTCGGCGGTCACGGCTCGTGTGGGTAGTTGGGCCGGGTCGAGGGCTTCGAACATTTATTCCATGGCTGGGTTACCGGGACTGCCGGGCTGCCGGGACTGCTGGGCTGGGCTGCTGGGCCAGCGTCAGCCGCCTGCGATCTCAAAGGTCAGGCGCACCGCGGCCTTCAGGCGCACCGCAGCGCTCCGCTGGTGTCGCCGAGCCACTGCTCGGCCGCCGCGACAACCCGCCGGGCCGGCGCGGCCAACCGCTCGATCTCCCACTGCGGTCCGGTCACCTCATCGGGCGGTACGACGGCCAGCCGGCCACGCCTGGCCAACCCGGCGACGACCTCGCGGGTGATCTCGGCGGCGGCGAGGGTGTAGTGCGACACGTCTGGCACGCACCGCCACGGCATGTTGCCCCCCGCGAACGCCGGGCTGAGCTGCCCGACGGCCAGCCTGGCCAGCGTCACGACCTGCTCGCACCCGGCCGTGGCCCGGCTTGCCAGCCGGACCGACCGGGCCTCGCCAGCGACCCGGCTCAGCGTTGCGGCCACCGTCGCGAGCGCAGACACGAACTCGGCCACCAGGTCCGGCCCGAACGGCCCGTCGGTGCCGGACCCGGCCAGCCCGAGCCGGCCGGCGAAATCCTCCGCCGCCTGCGTCGGGTGCATACCGGACAGCCGCACCGCCACCACCCGGACCCGGACCTGCCCGATCCGCTCGGCGTGCCGGAGCAGCTCGGCCAGCCTGGCGGCCACGGTGCCGGCCTCGGCCGGGTGCCGGTCGGCCACCCCGATCAGGTGCGCGGCAAGGTTGCGGAGCACGGCGTCCAGCTCGTCAAGCACATCGCGCAGCTCCAGCGCCTGCGCGGTGTCGTGCAGGTCCTGGTCGGTCGCCGCCACCCCCACCTCGTCCGCCGCCGCCGTCACGTCGGCCAGCCGCGCGGCCCGGCAGTGCTCACAGAAGATCCGCCGGCTCACCTCGGTGGCGTAACGGTGCCCGTACAGGCGGGACTCGTCCAGATGCCCGCGCTCGTGCGCGCAGGACTGCAGGATGATCACGGGGCCTCCGGTCTGCCGTGGCGGGGATCTACCGCAACAGAGCCCATCCGTCCCCCGGTCCGGACATCGCCGCCCGGACGGTCCTTTCCCCGCCGCTCGTCAGGCGATCGAGTAGACGAGCAGGCCGGGTACGCCGGCCACCGACGACAGCGACACGGTCCGGCCGAGCCGCGGGTCGCTGGCCCTGGTGGCCGGCAGCGGCGGGCCATACTCCACCAAGACCTGCGGCCCGAAGGTCGCCGACCCCACCGCGCCGCGGTAGCCGGCGAGCTGCTCGCGCGCCGTCCGGGCGACCTGGCTGGCCGCTGCTGGCGCGGCCGGGGCCATCCGGACCGCGTAGAGGTACAGCCGGTCACCGAAGAAGACCACCAGGTCCGGGTAACCAGGCAGGGCCGCCGCGGCTGGACCGGACAGCCGCAGTCCCGGCACGTCGCCGTACCACGCCGCCGTGCCGAACCGCGCGCGTACCGCCGCGTACCCCGCTCGTACCGCCGCGTCGTAGCCCTCGGCGTAGCGCGGGTCGGCGGCCGGCAGCGCACCGGTCCCCGGCTGCGGTGGACTCCGCGAGCAGCCCGCAGCCCGCGGCCCACCCGGCACACCCGCGCACCGGGCGGCAGCCATCTGCGCGGCGATCCCGCTCAGGTTGGGCGGCCGGACCAGCGGGATGATGCTGTACTGCGCCTCGTACGGCAGGCCGGCCGGCGTCGAGAGTGCCCGGCGGTAGAACGCCGTCCAGACCGGCCCAGACACGGCGCAGGAGACCGTGCCGCTGCCGCGCCCGGCGACCACCGTGCTGATCTGCTCGCAGGTCCCGACCGGCTTACCGCCGCCGGCCCAGTCCGCGAGCAGGCTGGCCCGGGCCGGCTCCCCCGACCGGTTGGCGAACCGCACCGAGATGGTGCAGCTCGCGGCCCCGCAGCCGGTGAGGTTGTGCCCGGTCTCGGCCAGCGTTATCTGCCCGTCTACGGCGTCATGGAGCGGTCCCGCCTGACCGAGCACCGCAGCGTACACCGCCAGCTCGTCCCCGCTGATGTCGGCCAGGTCGAGCCGCAGGTCCTCGGCGGGCGAGCCAGCCGAGGGCGGGGTCGGGCCGGTCGAGGGTGGCGTCGGAGTGCCCGGTCCCGGCACGGCGGTGAACGCCGGCACGGTCGGCACCAGCAGCCGCAGCAACCGGTGCGGCTGGTCGACGCTGATGTACAGGATCGTCTGCTGGGCCATCACCCGGGCCGCCTGGACCCCGTCGATGACCTCGGTGGGCAGGTCGGCGAGCGGCCCGTCGTCGATGCCGGAGAGCCGGTCACCCAACGATGCGGCCAGCGCGCCGGCCGTCAGTGTCGAGCCGATCCGCAGGCCGAACACGTCCGCCGCCGACCGCACCCAGCGGGACGCGTACCGCTTGGCCAGCACGCCGGTGGAGCCGATGAGCTGCGCCCAGACACTCTCCGGCGCGCGCAGGTACGTGTCGGACTGGGTGGCCAGCAGGGTGGCGGTGTCGTTCTTGAGCATGAGTGTGGCGGTGGCCACGCCCGAGCTGGTCACCCGGGCATCAAGGTCAACCTGGCTGCCGCCGGCGGGCCGAAACGAGCCCCGGTAGTGCACCGCCGCCGCGGTCGAGAGGTTGACCATCGCCAGGTAGGTGGCGCCTCGGGCGGTGACCGGCGGCGGCGCGGCCGCGCTCCCCCGGCCCGGGGTCTGCCCGGTACAGGCCGCGGCACCCAGCAGGACCGCAAGGGCGAGAGCGGCCCGCGTTGTCATGTCCTGAGTATCACCGTATCTGCCGGCTCACCGCCGTCACCCACTGCGGTAGGCCGTCGCGCCGTGACGTCTACCTCGCCCTGTCCGGTGTGGTTACCTCTGCGCCGTGTGGTGACCTGTCGTTGCCCTGCGGCAACGACAGGTCACCACACGGCGCAGAGGTAACCACACGTCGTGCCGGACCAACGAAAGGTGACCACAACGCCGAGAGGTAACCACACCGGGAAGCTACGCTACGGCGGCGGTTGAGCTGACGGTGGTCAGGCGCTGGGTGGCCCGGGTCAGGGCGACGTAAAGGGCCCGTACACCGCACGGCTCGGCGGTGATCTCGTCCGGCTCGACGACCAGCACGCCGTCGTACTCCATCCCCTTGGCCTCGAAGTCGTCCACGACCTGCACCCGAGGCAGCTCTCCCAGCCAGCCGGCCACCTCGGCCCGGCGTCGCCGCGCGGTGATCACCCCGACCGTGCCCTCGACCTCGGCGAGCAGCTCGGACACGGCGGCCGGCACGGCGGTCATCAGGTTGGCGACCGGGCCGAGCCGGCGCGGCTGGTGCCCCGTGCTGCGGACCGCCCGGGGCAGGTCGGCGTCCGGCACCCGGCCGCGCACCACCGCCGCGGCCACGTCGAAGATCTCGGCCGGGTTGCGGTAGTTGGTCGACAGCCGGTAGGTGTGCCGCGGCAACCGGCCGAGCGCGGCGTCGCGGGCCTCGGCGGCCTCGGCCGAATCCGGCCACACGCTCTGCGCGGCGTCGCCGACCACGGTCCAGCTCGCGTACCGGCCGCGCCGGGCGAGCATCCGCCACTGCATCGGGGACAGGTCCTGCGCCTCGTCCACGATCAGGTGCGCGTACTCGTCGTAGTCCGCGCTCCGGGCGGCGCGATCGGGCGCGGCCAGCTCACGCTCGGCCACCGTGCTCAGCTCCGCCACCCCGGTCAGCTCGTACAGGGTCGGCTCGGCCGGCGGCAGTGGTGGCCGGCCGAGCAGGAAGGCCAGCTCGTCCAGCAGCGCGACGTCCTGCGCGGACAGCTCCCCACCGCCCGCCGCCCAGCCCGCGACCAGCAGGTCCACCTCGGCCGGGGTCAGGACGCCGCGCCCGCAGCGGGCCAGCCGCTCAGGATCGGCCAGCCAGCCGAGCACCGTGCGGGGCCACAGCTCCGGCCACCAGGCGGCCAGGAAGTCCTCGTACTCGCTCCGGTCGCACACCTGCGCGGCGAGCTCCGCCAGACTCACCCGGGAGCTGCCCCCGCTGAGCTGCCGCCACAGCGCCGTGACCAGGGCGTCGCCGGCCCGGGCGCGGGCGCGGTTGACCTTGGCGCCGCGGGCCAGGGCGGTACGGCGGGCCGCGGCCAGGTCGGCCGGGCGGAGCCGCAGCACCTGACCCCGGTACGACATCCGGAACTGGGTCGGCGCGCCCGGCACCGCCTCCCGGACCAGCCTGGCCAGCACCTGCCGCATCCGCAGCGAGCCGGCGACCGCAGCCATCTCCGGCGCCTCCCGCCGGGTGGCCTGGACGCCGTCCACCACGTCGCCGATCGCGCGCAGCGTGGCGCTGTGCTCGCCGAGCGAGGGCAGCACCCGCTCGATGTAGCGCACGAACACCGGCGACGGCCCGATGATCAGCACCCCGCCGCCCTCGAACCGCCGCCGGTCGGAGAACAGCAGGTACGCCGCCCGGTGCAGGGCGACGACGGTCTTGCCGGTCCCCGGCCCGCCGGTGATCAGCGTGACGGCCCGGGCGGGCGCCCGGATCGCGGCGTCCTGCTCATGCTGGATGGTGGCCACGATGTCGCGCATCCGGCCGGTACGGGCCTGGGCCAGCGCGGCCACCAAGGCGCCGTCACCGACGATGCGCAGCCCGGCCGGCAGCGCGTCGGCGTCGAGCAGGTCGTCCTCGACCCCGACCACGCGCTCGCCGACGCAGCGGATCACCCGGCGCCGGACGACGCCCATCGGCTGCTGGGGGGTGGCGCGGTAGAACGGCGCGGCGGCCGGCGCCCGCCAGTCCAGCACGAGCGGCTCATACTCCTCGTCGCGGACCCCGAGCCGGCCGACGTAGCGCACCTCGCCGGTGCTCAGGTCGAGCCGGCCGAAGACGAGGCCCTCGTGCTCCTGGCCGATAGCCTGGAGCCGGCGAGCCGCGACATGGATCAATGCGTCCCGCTCAACCAGCCCGCCTTCGTGGCCGAGGGTGGCTCTGCGATGACCTTCGATGGCGAGCAGCCGGGCCTGTTCCTCGGCCACGGCGAGTCGCCGGTACACGCGGTCGACGTGCGACTGCTCGACCGCGATTTCCTGGTCAAGAATTGAATTTCCCGCCGGCACCGAGCTGTTTCCCCGTTTCTTGCTCCGACAGCGGTGGTAAGCAGGAAATTGTGACCCGAACGGTCAGCAACCCGCTCGCGAGCCAGCCAACGCAGGTGGCTCGACCACCTGGCCGCTGGGCCGCAGCCCACCGCCGTCCTCGAACAGGAGTACGCCGTTGCACAGCAGGCTCCACCCCTGCTCAGGGTGGGCCGACACGACGTGTGCGGCGACGGCGTCAGGAGCGTCGCACGGCGGACAGTGAGGCCGATGAATGCACATTTCTCTCAGAACTCCGGATGTTGCGGGTGCAGATTCTCTAGGAGTGTGGCGCAGGTCTCACCATAGCGGAAGGCTCACACGTGAATGTGATAGCCGCCCGGGATCGACAGCGCCAGCTACGCGGTCGGCCGCTCACTCTCAGTAGGAGCGACCAGTGTAGAGGAGCCTCGTAGCGGTGCCCAGAGCGGGACCAGGCTCTAGAGCAGGACGACACCCTAGACCGACACGAAGCCCTGGACCGGCAGGAACCCCTGGACCGGCAGGAACCCCTGGACCGGCAGGAACCCCTGGGCTGGGAGGAGGCCCTGGGCTGGGGGAGACACAGCATGTACCAGCCGGAGTATGGCCAGCCCAGCGGGACACTCAGTACGGTAGCGGCCGGCCGGACGGAGTGCGCAGATCCAGCGGCGGTTGGCCCCGCTTGGGCTTGGGACGACGGATCATGGTCTGCTTCATGGCATTCTCTGCTTCACGGTGTTCTCCGAGTTGTCGCTGCCCCGGTAGGTCTCGACTACGCGGCGCGCTGAGTGATAGGGACATAACGGCGTGATGCGATCGCCCGACCGCACGGATATAGTTCCCCCCAGTCGTCGAAAACCAACACTCCGTTGCACAGCAGGCTCCAGCCCTGCTCCGGGTGGGCGGCCACGACGTGCGCGGCAACCGCGTCCGACGCATCGGCTGGTGGGCATGTGGGCTGGTGGGTACACATCGGCTAAGGTTCTTTCGTGCGGTTGTCTGCGGACGGCGGTCTTGTCGTCTCGTGAGAGTCAGATCACACCCCCGTACTATCCGGACACTCGAAGCCCGATCCAGCACCAAAGGTTGCCCTTTGGGGTCAAGGCCCTCGGGCGTCCGGACGAGCCGGCGACGCTCCAACCGGCCCGCGCCAGCTACCGCATCGGCCCGCGACGGATCCGGCGGCGCGAGACACGCTCCCAGCCGGGGCGTGTCTCGCATACCTGATCGGGTCAGCTCGTGCCTGCCCGCCTACCGGCCTGACGCCGGCCGCCGTTCACCAGCTCACCAGCGCCGGCCGGCACCGCGCACCGCACCGGCCCAGCGGGCGTGCAGCGCGATGCTGAGCAGGCCGAAGACCAGGAAGGGGGCGGGGAAGAAGTGCGGCGCCGAGGACAGCGCCCACGCGGTGACCAGCACCGCGCCGACCACCGCCACGACCACGGCGTGCCGGATCAGCCCGGCCCTGGCCTGGAGCGCCGCCGGATCCGCCGGGCCGGGCCGGCCCGGCCACCCCCCGAAGCCGCCCACGACGTGGCGGCCGGAGTCCGGCAGGTCCGCGGTCAGCGGCGTCAGCTCGCTCCGGTACCTCGCCGCGTACGCCGCGGCCATCCGCTCGTCCGCCTCGTCGAGGGTCAGGAAACCGACCGCCGCGGCCTGCCGGAGCACGCCGGCCACCCGCTCCCGGTCGTCGTCGGACGCCCTGACCCCGGTCGGGGTGTCGCTGTCGGCGCTCATCGTGGAACCTCCCGCTGATGTGGCTGCTGGTCTCGATGCGCCGGATCGTGCGGCCACGGCACGGCGGCGGGCATCGGGCCGGCGACGGCAGTCGCGCTCACCCCGGCGGCGCAGCCCCGGCCTCCGCCGTACCTCCCCGGACGTACGCCGAACCCGCCGGAAGGTCGATGACGTGGACGCCGGAGGTGGCCTACCGTGCGGCCGTGGACGTGACCCGAGCGTACTGGCGGTGGCGCGGGCTCGCGCACCCTGGCGGGCCGCCGCCGTTCGTGCTGCCCATCGTGGCCGCGTTCGTCCAGCTTGTCGGCACCCTTGGCGCGCAGCACAACCAGCCGGACCGGCGGCCGGTGGACACCCTTGCCGTGGTCCTGCTGCTGGCCGGTCCGGCGGCGCTGCTCGGCCGGCACCGCTGGCCGCTCCCGGCGCTGGCAGCCGTCGCCGCGACCACCCTGGGCTACCTGCTCCGCGGCTACCCGTGGGGGCCGTTCTTCCTCAGCCTCGCCGTGGCGCTGGTGATCGCGGTCCGGCTGCGGCACCGGCTGGCCGCCTGGCTGGCCGGTGGCGCCGTCTACGCCGGGTACTTCGGGCTGGTCGGCATGACCAACCCGGCCAGGCGGCCCGACCTCGGCGCGCTGCTCGGTACGGCGGCCTGGCTGCTGGTGGTGCTGGGCTTCGGCGAGCTCAGCCGGGCCAGCCGGGAGCGCGCCGCCGAAACGGCACGGTCGCTGGCCGAGGAGGAGCGCCGCCGGGCCAGCGACGAGCGGCTGCGCATCGCCCGGGAGCTGCACGACGTGCTGGCGCACAACATCTCGCTGATCAACGTGCAGGCCGGCGTCGCGCTTCATCTGATGGACGGCAACCCGGAGCAGGTCCGGGCCGCGCTGACCGCGATCAAGCAGGCCAGCAAGGATGCCCTGGTCGAGCTGCGGTCCACCCTCGGCGTGCTGCGCGCGGTGGACGAGGACGTGCCGAGGGCGCCGGCGGCGCGCCTCGCCCAGGTGGAGGATCTGGTCGGGCAGGTGCGGGCGGCCGGGCTGGCGGCCCGGGTGGAGGTCGACGGCGAGCGCCGTACCCTGCCGGCCGGGGTGGACCTGGCGGCGTACCGGATCATCCAGGAGGCGCTGACCAACGTGCGCAAGCACGCCCCCGGGGCCAGCGCGACCGTGCACATCGGGTACGCCGGCACCGAGCTGCTGATCCGGGTGGACGACGACGGGCCGGGACTGCCGGGCCCGCTGGCCGCGCCCGGGGCCGGCGGGACCGGGGGTGGCAACGGCCTGCCCGGGATGCGGGAGCGGGCCGGCGCGCTCGGTGGTGAGCTGGTGGCCGGGCCGCGGCCGGGCGGCGGGTTCCGGGTGCAGGCCAGGCTGCCGCTGCCGCCCGCGGCCGCCGTACCGAACACGACCGTACCGAGCACGACGGGCACGACGAGCGCGGATGGGACGACGTGATCCGGATCCTGCTGGCCGACGACCAGGCGCTGGTACGGGCCGGGTTCCGGGCGCTGCTGGACGCGCAGCCGGACCTGGAGGTGGTCGGGGAGGCGGCCGACGGCGAGGAGGCGGTGCGGCTGGCCCGTGGCACCCGGCCGGACGTCGTCCTGATGGACATCCGGATGCCGAGGCTGGACGGGCTGGCGGCAACCGCGCGGATCGCCGCGGACGACCGGCTGACCGGGGTGCGGATCGTGATCCTGACCACGTTCGACCTGGACGAGTACGTGTTCGAGGCGCTGCGGTCCGGCGCCAGCGGGTTCCTGGTCAAGGACACCGAGCCGGTGGAGCTGCTGCAGGCCGTACGGGTGGTCGCCCGCGGCGATGCGCTGCTCTCGCCCGGGATCACCCGCCGGCTGATCGCGGAGTTCGCCACCTCGACCGCGAAGCCCCGCCCGGCCACCCAGCTCAACGCGCTGACCGACCGCGAGCGCGAGGTGATGGCCTTGGTCGCGGCGGGCCTGTCCAACGAGGAGATCGCCGCCAAGCTGGTGGTCAGCCCGGCCACGGCCAAGACCCACGTCAGCCGCACCATGATCAAGCTGGGTGCGCGGGACCGGGCACAGCTCGTGGTGATGGCCTACGAGTCCGGCCTGGTCCGCCCCGGCTGGCTCGGCTGAGCGTCCCGGCGCGGCACGGACCCGAGCGCAGGATGAGAGGGCATCGACCAGTGTTCAGACCCAGCCGGCGGGGGAGGCAGCCGTCGCCAACCTCGGGCCGGATGGTCAGTTTGACGGAGATCGGGCAGGCCACGCGCTCGAGCACTCAGCTCACTGTGAGTGCGGTGTCATCGATGACGAAGGAGGTCTGTAGGGATGAGTCCTCGGTGCCGGTGAACAGCAGGGTCACGGTCTGTCCGGCGAACGAAGCGATGTCGACGGATCGCTGCTGGTAGCCGGTCGCCGCGTTCAGGTTGGAGTAGCTGGCCAGTGTGGTGGTGCCGAGCTTGACGGTCAGCTTGTCATATTGGGTGCTGGTGGTGGTCTCCGCCGTGTCGATATGCAGCCAGAAGCTCAGCGTGTACGAGGTACAACCGGCCGGGACCATCACCGGCTGGCTCAGCGTGTCAGTGTGGGTGCTGCCGTAGCCGTCCAGCCAAGCGAGGTGGGTGCCACCGTGCGCGGTCTGGGTGCCGTTGGCGGAGATCACCCCGGCAGCGGCCGACCAGGGCGCGGTGCCGTTCTCGAACCCGGGGTTGCCGAGCTTCTGGCCAGGGCTGGCGCAGCCGCCGGCCTGGCCGACCGTCCAACTGAAGGACGCGCTGCCGGTGTGACTGGCCGTGTCGGTCGCGGTGGCCGTGACGGTGGCGGTGCCCGCCGCGGTCGGCGTACCGGAGACCAGCCCGGTCGCGGGGTTGACCGACAGGCCGGCTGGTAGCCCGCTGGCCGACCACGTGTAGGGCGAGACGCCGCCGCTAGCCGTGAGCTGCAGGCTCGCGGCGGTGCCCACAGTGCTGCTCTGGTTGCCCGGGCTGGCTACAGACACGCCGCCGGTGGTACCACCGCTGCCGGCCAGCCACGCGGTCGCGTTCAGCGCCAGTGCGGCGTCGGTCCCGGCCGGGTCGTCCCACCCGTTGAACAGGTTGTTCCCGGGCTGCCCGGTGCCGTCGTCGACGGTCGAGCTGTCGCCCCACACCGCGACCCGCCCGGAGCCGAAGGTGCTGGTGGCAAAGAACGCGCCGGTGTTGCCGCCTGGCGTCGCCGAGGTCCGGTACACCAGCCCGCGCACCGCGGCGTTGTCAGCCGGGTGCAGTGTCACCGTGGTGCCGTTGCGCAGGATGCTGCCGGTCACCGTGCCGAACGGCCCGTGCAGCACCGGATCCGTCGCGTCGGAGACCGCCCGCGGGTTGTCGGTGGTGACGTTGGCGAGATCGACGGAGAACCCGAACGGGTCGGTGTTGTCCACCCCGTTGTTCGTCATCAGGTCATTGATGATCTTCGGGGAGTCCCAGCCGTCGTTGTTGCGGTCGCTGCCGGTGTGGTCGGAGATCAGGAACAGCCCGCCTCCGTGCTGCACGAACTGCATGATCGCGGTCTTCTCCGCGGCCGAGAGCTGGATGTTCGGCTCGGGCAGCACGAGCTCGTCGAACCGGGACAGGTCAAGGGACGCTCCAGTGCCATAGGTGATCGCGCTGCCGGCTGGCAGGGTGCTCAGCGCGTACTGGCCGGTCTTCTGCAGTGCCACCCCCCAGGCCGAGATCGCCCCGGTCCAGTCCGTCTCCCGCTGCGGGGACGGGTTCTGCCCGGTCGGGTCCGGGATGCTGGTACTGACGATCCAGTCGGCGTTGCCGGCCGTCTCCGCCTTGGTGTCGTCGAACAGCACCCGGTGCGTGACCACCGCCGGGACCACCACACCGGTACTGGCCTGCCCCGTCGCGGGCGCCGCCAGCACCGCCGCCAGGCCCGCCAGCACCGCCGCGATCAGGCCCGCTCCCGCTAACCGTCGAAACAAAGACATAATGCCATCTCCCACAGTTAACCGGATGACTCGACCAAACCAGCGTCACCCGCGCAGCACCCCGAGTCCAGTGCCGCCCAGATGAACCTCCGCCCACATCACGGAGCCGACAGGGGCTCAGGTACCGGTGCCGTACGCCGACCGGCCCGGCGCAACACCAGGAGTTTTGGGCTCTGGCGATGATCGTGACGAGGGTGGGTGGGGGCGGTGAGGGTGCCGGTGGACCGGCTTCTTGACGGGGAAGGCGCGGTGGGTACGACGGGACGACGCGAGGGTTGGAGCGCGCGTTAGGGCAGCAGGTGGCCGGCCATCTCAGCGGTCGCCGCTGGCTGTGTGCCAGGTTCTCGGGTGCGGCATGGCCGGTCAGCGCGAACAGCAGTAGCGCCACGGCCTCGGCCTCCCCAATGGCGCCGAGTGCGGGCGGGCCGATCCCGGCCACGCCCGACTCCCACCGGCCCGGCAGGCTGACAGCAGAACATCAGTGCCGGCCGAGCCAGCGCCGGCCGGTCCACGTACTGCGCGGCCACCTCAGTGATCTCCGCAGGGCCGGGCGTCCCGGTGGTGGTGGCCAAACCCACCACCACACATGCGGCCCAGCCGGGCCCGAGCGGATCCGGTACAGGGTGCGCAACCAAGGGCGGCATGAGATCAACTCCAATCCGAAAAGTCCGAGAATTCAAGCCAGCTCGGGCCGGCGCAGTCCGCCCAGACGCCAGAGGCGCACGGTCCGATCCCGGGTCCGGGACGGGGACCAGACCGCCGCGTCTCGCCTGGCACGGTCCCCCTCATGCCTGCCCGGCCCGGACCTGCCCGGCCGGCAAGACCATCTAGCCGGACAGGCGAGATTTGGGCTGCCGCGCCAGCCGGACGGCGCGCGATCTTGGTCTAACGCTGTCCGGACCGGCCTCGATCGGGGCTCTACCGGGGCGGAGCACCGTCGCTCCGCAGACCACTAGTCCGCAGGACCACTAGCCTGACGCATGCTTAGCCGATAGCCTAAGCATCCGACCCATAGTCTCGATAGACAGTTGATGCTAACCGTTTGAGCATGGAGCTCGACAGTCACTGACACGTCAGTCCCCGATACGAGGAGGTCCGATGGCCGGCCGCTGGAGCGCAGGGGTCATTCCGTACGCCGAGATGGGCTACTGGGAGCCGAACTACGAGCCGAAGCCGACCGACGTGCTCGCGGCGTTCCGGATCACGCCGCAGGAGGGCGTGCCGCCGGAGGAGGCTGGGGCGGCGGTGGCCGGTGAGTCCTCGACCGCGACCTGGACGGTGGTCTGGACCGACCGGCTCACGGCGTACGAGCACTACCAGGCCAAGTGCTACAAGGTCGACCCGGTCCCGGGCACGCCCGGCCAGTACATCGCCTACATCGCCTACGACATGGACCTGTTCGAGGAGGGCTCGATCGCGAACCTGACCTCGTCGATCATCGGCAACGTCTTCGGGTTCAAGGCGCTCAAGGCGCTGCGGCTGGAGGACATGCGCATCCCGACGCACTACGTGAAGACCTTCCAGGGCCCCGCGCACGGCATCGTGATGGAGCGCGAGTACCTGAACAAGTACGGCCGGCCGCTGCTCGGCGCCACCACCAAGCCCAAGCTCGGCCTGTCCGCCCGCAACTACGGCCGGGTGGTCTACGAGGCCCTGCGCGGCGGGCTGGACTTCACCAAGGACGACGAGAACATCAACTCCCAGCCGTTCATGCGCTGGCGCGACCGGTACCTGCACGCCATGGAGGCGGTCCAACGGGCGCAGGCGGAGACCGGCGAGATCAAGGGCCACTACCTCAACGTCACCGCCGCCACCATGGAGGACATGTACGAGCGGGCCGAGTTCGCCAAGGAGGTCGGCAGCGTCATCATCATGATCGACCTGACCATCGGCTACACCGCGATCCAGTCGATGGCCAAGTGGGCCCGCCGCAACGGCCTGATCCTGCACCTGCACCGCGCCGGCCACGGCACCTACACCCGGCAGAAGAACCACGGCGTGAGCTTCCGGGTGATCTCCAAGTGGATGCGGCTGGCTGGCGTCGACCACATCCACGCCGGCACGGTGGTCGGCAAGCTGGAGGGTGACCCGCACATGGTCTCCGGCTTCTACGACACGCTGCGCGACGCCAAGACCGAGGTCGACCTGACCCGGGGGCTGTACTTCGAGCAGGAGTGGGCCTCGATGCCCGGCGTCATGCCGGTCGCCTCCGGTGGCATCCACGCCGGGCAGATGCACCAGCTCCTGCACTATCTCGGCGAGGACGTCGTCCTGCAGTTCGGCGGCGGCACCATCGGCCACCCCATGGGCATCTCAGCCGGCGCCACCGCCAACCGGGTCGCGCTGGAGGCCATGATCAAGGCTCGCAACGAGGGTCGCGACTACATGGCCGAGGGCGAGGACATCCTGCGCGCGGCGGCCAAGCGCAGCCGGGAGCTCGACGTCGCCCTGGCGACCTGGGGCGACATCACCTTCAACTACGCATCGACCGACACCCCGGACGTCGTTCCTACCCCGACCACCGTGGGCTGACCCGACCAACGTCTGAAGAAAGGCGAGAAATGCGGATCACCCAGGGCACCTTCTCCTACCTGCCAGACTTCACCGACGAGGAGATCTCGGCCCAGATCCAGTACGCGATGGACAACGGCTGGCCGCTGTCCGTGGAGTACACCGACGACCCGCACCCGCGCAACATCTACTGGGAGATGTGGGGGCTGCCGATGTTCGACACGGTCGACCCCGCCGCGGTGCTGTACGAGATCAACGCGTGCCGGAAGGCGTTCCCCCATCACTACGTGAAGATCAACGCCTACGACGCCCGGCTCGGCTGGCAGACCACGAGGCTATCCTTCATCGTGCAGCGGCCACCGGACGAGCCCGGCTTCCGGCTGGACCGGCAGGAGGGCCCCGACCGTCAGATTCGGTACACCACGCATCCCTATGCCACCGAACGCCCGGTCGGGCACCGGTATGAGGCGAATGGCTCGTGACCGCCGCCGGCAGGTCTTCGTCTCCGCCCGCTGAGGATCGACAGGGCTTCGGCATGGCCCGGCCGGGCCGGCCCAGCGCGGTCCCGTCCGACGCGGAGGACAAGCCCGACGAGGTCGAGGACAAGCTCCCACCGGACGCGACCGTCGACCTGGCCGAGGTACGCCGGGAGACCGGCATCGACACGGTGCTCGACGCGCTGGACCGGGAGCTGGTTGGGCTGGCCCCGGTCAAGGCGCGGATCCGGCAGATCGCCTCGCTGCTGCTGGTCGAGCGCACCCGCAACCGGTTCGGCGTCTCCTCGGCCCGGCCGAACCTGCACATGTCGTTCACCGGCAGCCCGGGCACGGGCAAGACGACGGTCGGCATCCGGATGGCCGAGCTGCTCAAACAGCTCGGCTATCTCCGCCGCGGGCACCTGGTCAGCGTCACCCGGGACGACCTGGTCGGGCAGTACGTCGGGCACACCGCGCCAAAGACCAAGGAGGTGGTCAAGCGGGCGATGGGCGGCGTGCTGTTCATTGACGAGGCGTACTACCTCTTCCGGGCCGAGAACGAGCGGGACTACGGCCAGGAGTCGATCGAGATCCTGCTCCAGGTCATGGAGAACAACCGGGACGACCTGGTGGTGATCCTGGCTGGGTACGCCGACCGGATGGACGAGTTCTTCCGGTCCAACCCGGGCATGAGCTCACGAATCGCGCACCACCTCGTCTTCCCCGACTACACCCTGGACGAGCTGGAGCAGATCGGCCAGCTCATGATCGGCGACCTGGGCTACACGTTCAGCCCGGAGGCGCAGACAACGTTCCGGGACTACCTGCGGCGCCGGATCGACCAGCCGCGGTTCTCCAACGCGCGCAGTGTCCGCAACGCGATCGAGCGGGCCAGGCTACGGCAGGCCAGCCGGCTGGTCGAGCAGGGCTCGGCCGCGGTCGGGCTGGCCGAGCTGCAGCGGATCGAGCCGGCCGACCTGCTGGCCAGCCGGGTGTTCGAGGAGGGGGACGACCAGGCGCAGTGACCACCAACGCCAGGCTGCGGACGTTCGTCGCCGTTGCCGACGCCGGGTCGGTGCGCGGGGCGGCACAGCGGCTGGTGGTCACCGAGTCCTCGGTGTCCGCGGCGGTGTCCGCGCTGAGCCGCGACGTCGGCGTGGCGCTGGTCGAACACTCCGGCCGTGGGCTGCGGCTGACCCCGGCCGGCCGGGCGTACGCGGCGTACGCCCGGCGCATCCTGGGCCTGCACGACGAAGCACTCGCGGCGGCCCGCGGCGAGCTGGACCCGGAACGCGGCCTGGTCCGGATCGCCGCGGTCACCACCGCGGCCGACCATCTCCTGCCACCGCTGCTCGCGTCGTTCCGGGACCGCTATCCCGACGTCGAGCTCCGGCTGCAGGTGGCCAACAAGGACGACGTGTGGGACACGTTGACAGCGTGGGCGGCGGACGTGGTGATCGCTGGCCGGCCGCCGGCCCAGTGGCGCGAGTCGGTCCGGCTGGTCCGGCCCAACTCGCTGGTGGTGGTGGGCGCGCCCGGGGTGGCCGGGCGGTTCCGCGCCGAGCCCTCCGCCGCCGAGCGGGTGAGCTGGCTGCTGCGCGAGCCGGGCTCCGGCACCCGGGCCGCCTGCGAGTCGCTGCTCACCGCGCTGGACATCAGCCCGCCGCTGCTCACCCTTGGCTCGAACGGTGCCGTCGTCGCCGGCGCCGCGGCGGGCCTCGGGGTCACCCTGGTCTCCCGGGACGCCGTCCGCACCCAGCTCGCGGCCGGTGAGCTGGTCGAGCTGGCGGTCCGCGGTACGCCGCTGACCCGGCCCTGGCACGCCGTCAGCCAGGACGACATGTCGGCTACCACCGACCTGCTGCTCTCCCACCTGCTGGCGACGAACAACGGCACCGGCCAGACCGGCTGGCACCGGCCCACTGCTGCTGGCCAGCCCCCGTCCGGCGGAGCGCGTGCCGGGCCAGGCCGGCTCCGGGTCAGGGCTCGTCGTCGGGAAGGGGGATGATCGCGGTCACCGTGGTGCCCTCGCCCAGGCGGGAGGTGATCCGCAGCTCGCCGTTCAGGAGCTGCGCCCGCTCGGTCATGCTGGTCAGCCCGTAGTTCGTCGAGGAGCAGTGCGGCCGGTACGCCGAGATGTCGAAGCCGCGCCCGTTGTCGCTGACCTCCAGCCGCGCCCAGTGGCTGGAACAGGTGAACGCCAGCCGGCCCTCCGTCGCCCCCGCGTGCTTGACGATGTTCTGCAACGCCTCCTGGGCGATCCGGTACAGCGCGATCTCGGCGTGCTCGGGCAGCCGCTGCTCGGCCAGGTCCAGCGTCATGTCGATGTCGGCCAGCGACCGGACCAGGCTGGCCAGCCCGCCGGCCAGGCCGAGGTCGTCTAGCACCGGCGGCCGCAGCCCGCCGATCGCGGCCCGGGCCTCGTCCAGCGCCCGGTCGGTCAGCTCCCGGGCGAGGGTGAGCTGCTCGGCGGCGAACGCCGGCTCGGACTGGACCGACTGGTTGGCCGCGTCGAGGTGGTAGGCCAGGCTGACCAGCCGCTGCGAGATCCCGTCGTGGATGTCGCCGGCCAGCCGGCGCCGTTCGGTCTCCTGGGCGGCGATGACCTGGTCGGCGAACCGGACCGAGGCCCGCTCCCGGGCCGCCAGCCGGCGGTGCAGCCGGGCCATGTGCATAGTGCCGGCGACCAGGCTGCCGATGGTGGTGAGCAACCGCAGGTCGCGGAAGGTGAACTCGCGGCGGGCCTTGGTGTGCACGTTCAGCACGCCGACCAGCCCGGCCGGCTCGCTGGCCATCGGTACCGAGGCCATCGAGGTGTAGTCGGTGCCGCGCAGAGCCGGGATGTAGCGGTACCGCGGGTCGGACACCTTGTCGTCCACGATGACCGCCGGCCGCCGGTTGTTGGCCACCCAGCCGGTGACCCCGGCGCCGAGCGCGAGCTGGACCTTGCCCACCTCCTGGTCGAACGGCGGGGTCGCCCCGGTCAGCGTCAGCGACTGGCCGGAGTCGTCCAGCACATGCACGAAGCAGACGTCGGTCGCGGTGGCCGACACGATCAGGCTGGCCACCCGGGCCGCCAGCGGCTCCAGGTCCGGCCCCTCGGACACCGCGTCGATGATCTCCAGCAGGAGCGTGTTGGCCTGCTCATGGCCGGCCAGCTCCAGCACGCCCTGATTCATCGGAAGATCCCTTCGCGCAGCACCACGGCGACCGCCCCGGCCCGGTCGTTGACGTTCAGCTTGCGGTAGATCGAGCGGACGTGGCTCTTGATCGTCTCGTCTCCGACGGTGAGCTTGCCGGCGATGGCCTTGTTGCTCAGCCCGGACACCATCAGCGACAGCACCTCGCTCTCCCGGTGGGTCAGCCCCAGCCGCGCGCCCGGCCAGAACTCGCCGCTGGCCAGCCGCGCCGCCGACGCCGCGGCCCGGCCGGCCAGGGTCGGGTCGATCACCGTCTCGCCGGCGGCGACCAGCTCCAGGTTCTGCACCAGCTCCTCGCCGCTGACCCGCTTGAGCAGGTAACCGGATGCGCCGGCCCGCAGCGCCTGGAACAGGTACTGCTCGTCGTCGTACACGCTGAGCAGGACCACCCGCAAGCCGGGCCGCAGCTCGACCAGCCGGCGGCACAGGTCCAGCCCGCTGGCGCCACGCAGCCGTACGTCGCACAGGACAATGTCAGGGTCGAGGGCGAGCACCACCCGCTCCGCCTCGACCGGGTCCACCGCCTGCCCGACGATCCGGACCCGGCCAAGGAACCTGGCCAGCATCGCGACCAGCCCCTGCAGCACGATCTCGTGATCATCGACCAGCACGATCCGCAACGGACTGCCAGCCATGCCTCACCCTAAAGGGACGGGCACATCCGCTGCACTTTTCTCACCCGAAGGATCCCGAGTGCGGGGGACGCGACCACCAGCCGGCGAATCTAGGGTGAGGTCTCGCGACAGGCAACGATGGGGTTACCCATGTCGGAGAAGATTGTGCGAATGCGGCGGGCACACCCTGAGACCAGCCCGCGTCGGCCCGTCATGCTCGCGATCGCTGGGGACAGCGCGGCCGGCAAGACCACCCTGGCCACCGGCATCGCGGACGCGCTGGGGCAGGAGCGATGCGTCTCGATCTGCGTCGACGACTACCACAAGTACGACCGGATCGAGCGGAAGAGCCTGCCGTTCACGGCGCTGCACCCGGACTGCAACTACATCGACGTGATGGAGCACCACCTGCAGTCGCTGGCCACCGGGCAGCCGATCCTGAAGCCGGTCTACGACCACGACACCGGGATGCTGACCAGGCCGGAGTACATCAAGCCGACCGAGTTTGTGATCGTCGAGGGGCTGCTGCCGCTCTACACCAAGCTGGCCAGGGCGTGCTTCGACGTCATGATCTACCTCAACCCGCCCGAGGAGATCCGGCGCGCCTGGAAGATCGAGCGGGACACCAAGAAGCGCGGCTACACGGCCGAGGACGTGCACACGGAGCTGGACCGGCGCGAGGCGGAGTCAGCGGAGTTCATCCGGCCGCAGAAGTCGAACGCCGACATCGTGGTGCGGTTCGGCCCGATCCCGAGCCGGGTCGACCCGCCGGACACGCCGCTGTCCGCCGAGCTGATGCTGCGGCCGACGATCCGGCACCCGGACCTGACCGGCATCCTGGACGCGACCTCACGCCGCACGATCCACCTCAAGCTCACCCGGGACGAGCACGGCCGGCCGGTCGACACCCTGCACGTCCACGGCTACGCCCCGCCCGAGGACGCCCATGTGGTGAAGAAGGCCATCTGGTCCTCGCTCGGCGTCGAGGCCGAGCTGCCGACGACACTGGGCATGCTCGGCGACGACGTCCGCAGCGAGCCACTCGCCATCACCCAGCTGCTGACGCTCTACCAGCTCCTCGGCGGCCCGCGCTAACCCCGCGCTCATCACCCCAGGTAGCACCGCGCCGTGCCCCCCGGCGCGGTGCTACCACCTCAAGCCCGAGCACTTGTCAAGCCCTCACGTTTGTTGCGCCCGTCGCGACGGTGGGATCGGCGGCAGGTGGCTGATACCTTCCGCTTGTGACCGAAGATCGGCGAGCGCTGCTCCGGTCGTGGATCGCCCAGCTCACGACGGACCCGCTCGACCCGTGCGCCAAGGGGGAGACCCGCTACGTCCCGCTCGACCACGCCGGCCGGGACGAGGTCGACACCGTGCACTCCACCATCAGCCTGGCCTACCGGACGACGACCCAGCTCCTGTCCGGGCCAGCCGGGTCCGGCAAGACCACCGAGCTGTACCGGCTGCGCGGCATGCTGGCGGACGAGGGCTACACCGTCGTCATGATGGAGGTCTCGAACTACGTCAACCAGTCGTCCGAGATCGACGTCACCGACTTCCTGATCGCGCTCGGGCTGGCCTGCGGGGAGCAGCTTGTCCCGGCCGAGGAGCAGCGCCGACGCGGCTTCTCAGCCCGCTTCCGCGACTTCCTGAGCCGGGTGAAGGTCAGCGTCGACATCGCCGGGATGAAGGGCGAGATCTCGGCCGACGGCGCCAGCGTGGAGCTCGCCGGGGTTGGCGTCGAGATCGACCTGAAGAAGGAGCTGAAGAGCAGCGAGCCGTTCGTGGCGGAGCTGCGCCGCAAGCTGGCCTTCCAGATCGGTGAGCTGTACGGCGAGGTCGCGGCGTACCTGCGGGAGCTGGTCGGGCACAACAAGGAGACCCGGCCCGACTCCGCCGGCGTGGTCGTGATCGTGGACAGCCTGGAGAAGATGCACGGCACGGTCGCCAACGACGACCGGGTGCAGTCCTCGGTGGAGGCGCTGTTCGTGCATCACAGCTCGAAGCTGCGGTTCGCCTCACACCACATGGTTTACACGGTGCCGGCGTATTTAGCGTTTACTGACCCGGGCATGCTGCCGTACGACGGGCCGGTCCGGCCGGTGCCGATCCCGCAGGTGACCAACCCGGCCGGCGAACAGGATGACAAGGCCAAGGCCACCGTCGCCGCGCTGAAGGATGCGGTGCGCCGGCGGGTGCCGTGGGCCGATCTGCTGGCCGACGAGAAGCTGCTGGAGCACGTCATCCACACCTCTGGCGGGCACCTGCGGGACCTGTTCCAGATCCTGCAGGAGGTCATCACGCTCGCGTTCTCCCGCCGGCTGGAGCTTCCGGTGGGCGCGGACGCGGTCGACGAGGCGCTGGCCCGGGTCGGGCACGGCTTCGCCAGCATCACCCGCGAGGACGCCAACTTCCTACGCTGGATCGCCGCCCAGCAGGGCGCCATTGAGCCGCCGGCCGACCAGGTGCACCGGCTGGCCCGGCTGATGAACACGCACATGGTGCTCGGCCACCTCAACCACGACAGTTGGTACGAGGTGCACCCGCTCGCCCGCCGCGTGCTCAACCCCTAAAGGTCAGCGATGGAGCGGCGGCGGGAGCCGGGGCCGGTCGAGCCGGGGCCGGTCGACATCGAGACGCGCGAGGCCGCCTGGGAGCAGCTTCGCGGCCGGCTGGACCTGCACGAGGGCTTCTGGCTGGGCTTCGTCTTCGGCGTGACCCCGCGCTCGGTCCGCGAGCTGGCGGACCGGTCGGGGAACTACCTGCGGATGACGGCCCACTCGGTGGCCGTCCACAACCTCACCGAGCCGGCCGACCTCACCGCTGCGCCCGGCTGGCTGCTGGGCCTGGGTGCGCAGGTCCGGCTCGGTCTCGGGCTGGTCTGGGTCACCGACCTGACCGGACGGTCCGACGAGGAGTGGCGGGAGGTGTGGCGGTCGCTGCTGCTGCGGCTGAACGAACGGCGTGAGGCCGTGCGCACCACCATCCCGGCCGGCCTGGTGCTCACCGGGCCGGCCTGGCTGCTGCCGCTGACCCGGGACCTGGCGCCGGACCTGTGGTCCTACCGCAGCACCGTCTACCTGGCCTCCTACCTGGCCGCGCACCGAGCGGGCCCGCCAGCCGCCGCGCCCGACCCGAGCCGGCCGCAGGCCGCCGTACCGTCCGGTGAGCTGGCGGCGTTCGTCGATCGCGCGCTGGCGCCCGCTGTCGAGCCGACGCCCGCCGTGGCGCCGTTGCTCCGTGAGGCCGAGACCGAGCTGCAGGCCGGCCGGGCGCACCAGGTGATCACGCTTGCCGACCGGGCGCTGGCGGCCACGACCTCCGCCAGCGACCAGGCGTTGGCCCTGGCCTTGATTGCCCTCGGCCGGGAAGCGCAGGAGGACACGGCGACCGCCATCGACCGGGCGCGAGAGGCGCTCGGGCTCGGCGAGCCCCTAGGCCGCGGCCGGACCGACGAGCTGCTCAACCTGATGGCCGGTGGCCCCGACGCCGCCCGCACCGAGTGGGCGCTCGAACGCCAGGTCGCAATCGCCCGCCGCGAGGCGGCTAACAGCGAGCAGAGTGCCGCCTCACTGCGCACTCTCTCGGGCGCTCTTGACCGCCTGGCTGACGCCCACGAACGCCGTGGTGACCTGGACACCGCCCTGGCCGAGTTCACCGAGGCCCTCGGCATCGACCGACGACTCGCCGAGCGTGACAACGACACCCCGGACAGCCTGCGCGACCTGACCGCCGCCCTCGACCGCGTCGGCGACATCCACCAGGCCCGCGGCGACCTGGACACCGCCCTGGCCCACTACACCGAGTCCCTCGACCTGCGCCGCCGCCTGCGCACCACCTACGGCGACACCCCCACCAGCCTGCGCGGGCTGACCGTCGCCCTCGACCGCGTCGGCGACATCCACCAGGCCCGCGGCGACCTGGACACCGCCCTGGCCCACTACACCGAGTCCCTCGACCTGTCCCACCGCCTGCGCACCACCTACGGCGACACCCCGGACAGCCTGCGCGGGCTGACCTACGCCCTCGACCGCGTCGGCGACATCCACCAGGCCCGCGGCGACCTGGACACCGCCCTGGAGCACCTTGCCGAGGCACTCGAACTCGACCGCCGTATCTGTCGCGAGTTT